>Ga0180438_10000508_pt1 | contig 76023 bp, 55 predicted proteins | sample SS_ome_12_FD_132455 | JGI IMG/M metagenome (GOLD analysis project Ga0180438, IMG submission 132455) | Hypersaline lake sediment archaeal communities from the Salton Sea, California, USA - SS_3_D_2 metaG | ecosystem: Environmental > Aquatic > Non-marine Saline and Alkaline > Hypersaline >...
GCTCGCCGAAGCTTCCCAAATACGACATTACCATCAAGCCACAAAGTCCAGCAACGGCGGGAATTTAATTTCTGCCGCTCGCCCAAGGGAGTGATTGTGGGAGCGGCGATGGAAGTGCTCAATACGCTGGGGCACGGGTTGCTCGAAAAGCCTTACGAGAACGCGTTCGTCGTCGAACTCGAGTTGCGAGGGCTATCGTGTAAGCAGCAGGCCCGTTTCGACATCATTTACAAAGACGTCGTCGTGGGGCATTATGCGCCTGACCTTGTCGTTGCGGATTGTGTCATTGTGGACACGAAGGTAATCGACGCGATCGGGAACCATGAGATCGGGCAAATACTCAACTACCTCAAGATTACGCGCTTAAACGTCGGACTCATCATCAATTTCAAACGCGCAAGACTCGAATGGAAACGAGTCGCTCTTGGCGGAGGCTCAAAATGAATATCAACTCCCAAATCTGCGTTTATCTGCGTTCATCTGCGGTTCTACTTCTGTTTTCGCCGTTAGTCGCCTCGGCCGATTGGCCGATGGTTCGGGGTGACGCCGCTCGGTCTGCTGCGACCTCGGATCACTTGCCAGATGCGCTGCATTTGCAGTGGGTCCGCAAGCTGCCGCCGCAGGCGCCGGCTTGGACGGATGAGACCGGGATGCAGTTCGACGCCGGGTATCATCCGATCGTGCTCGGCGGCCGGGTCTTCGTCGGCTCGACGGTGAACGATTCGTTCACCGCGTACGATTTGGAGTCCGGCAAGGAGTTGTGGCGGTCTTACACGGACGGCCCGATTCGCGTGGCCCCGGCCGGTTGGCGGGACCGGGTGTTCGTCGCTTCCGATGACGGGCATCTTCATTGCGTCGCGGCCAAGGATGGCAAGTTGCTGTGGCGGTTTCGCGGCGGGCCCGTGGACCGACGGCTCGTCGGCAACGAGCGGATCATCTCCACCTGGCCGTGCCGCGGCGGGCCGGTCGTCGCGGACGATACCGTTTACTTTACCGCCGGCGTCTGGCCGTTTATGGGGACGTTCGTCTATGCGTTGGACGCCGAGAGCGGCGAGCTGAAATGGAGCAACGACGAGACGAGCTTCAGCTTTCGCAAGCTGCCGCACCCGGGCTCGACGGCGTTTTCCGGCCTTTCCCCGCAGGGGCATCTCGCTGTTGCGGGAGAAAAGCTGATCGTGCCCGGCAGCCGCAACGCGCCCGCCGTGTTCGATCGCCGCAACGGCACGTTCCTGTTCTACGGAGAAGGCGCCGGGACCGACGTGGCGGTCGGCGCCAAGTTCTGTTTCGCCGGCGGGCAAATTTTTGATTGCCAAACCGGCGAAACGGCCCGCATCGATGGGCTGCCGCGGTCGAGCCAATGGGTATTCGGCCCCAAGGCGTGGTACGCATCCAAGCGAATCTTCGAGGCATCGCCCAGCGGCGGACGGATCAAGCAGCTTGGCTCGTTCCGCGCCACGCCGTGGCTGGTGGCGGGCTTTCGGCTGGTGGCCACGGATAAGGGCAAGCTGCAACTCTTCGATGTGTCGCAGAGCGACACCGAGCCGAAGCTATTGTCGGCAATGGCGATGGAAGGCGATCTGTGGGACGTGTTGGCCGCGGACGGCAAGCTGCTCACCGTTACGCGGGACGGGGCGGTTCGCTGCTACGGCGCCAAAGCGACCAGGCCGCTTGAATATAACGTCGAAAAACCGCAATCGTTCGCCGACGACGCGTGGTCCGGCAAGGCGAAGGAAATCCTGCGGCAGGCCAAGACGAACGAAGGCTATTGCCTGGTGCTGGGGCTGAAGGACGGCGGACTGGTCGAGGCGCTGGTCAGGCAAAGCCGACTGCATGTGGTGGCGGTGGATGCGGACGCGGGTCGCATCGAGCGTTTGCGGCGGCGGCTGGATGCTGCGGGCCTGTACGGCAGCCGGGCCGCGGCGATCGCCGCCGATCCGAGCGAGATCGAGTTCGCCCCGTACCTGGCGAGTGTGATTACCAGCGAGTCGTTTAACCCCAAGCCGCAGGCGCCGGGGAATACCGCCGGCCCCAGCGGCCCCGTCGCCCCCGTCGCCTACGGCTTGGGGTTAAACGGGTTGCGGCCGTATGGTGGCGTTGCGGTCTTCTTCGATCGCGGCGCCGCGGAGCCCACCGTCATCCGCCGCGACGGACCGCTGCCCGGTTCCGCCCCGTGGCTGGGCCAGAACGCCGACGCGGGCAATACCCGATGCAGCGACGACGACCTGGTCCAACCGCCGCTCGGCGTGTTGTGGTTCGGCAACGCCCTCTCCAACAGCCTCATCCTGCCGCGGCACGGGGAAGGCCCGGTCGAGCAGGTTGTCGGCGGGCGGCTCTTTATCGAAGGCCCCGATACGCTCAACTGCGCGGACGTCTACACGGGACGGCTGTTGTGGACGAAGTCGTTTCCCGGCCTGGGCCGGTTGTACAATTCGACGGAGCACCAGCCGGGCGCCCATACCATCGGCAGCAACTTTTTCGCCACGGCCGACGCCATTTACGTCGCCTACGGCAAAAACTGCCTCATGCTTGATCCAGCGACAGGCGCCAAACGAAAGGAGTTCCAACTGCCCGGCGGGTCCACCTGGCAATTCCTCTTGGTGTACGAAGACCTGCTGATCGCCGGGGCGGACCCCGTCATCGACCAGGACCAGCCCGAGGACCGCGTTTACAGTCCTACGTCCAGCCGGCGGATCGTCGTGATGGACCGCCACACCGGCAAGGTGTTGTGGACTCGCAAGGCGGAACACAGCTTTCGGCATTACAGCATTTGCGCCGGCCGGGGCAAGGTGTTTTGCATCGACCGCGTCGCCACGGAGGAAGTGAAGAAGCTTCAGCGCCGCGGGCAAACGCCCAAGGAAACACCCCGCATCTACGCCCTGGACGCGAACACGGGCGACGTGATCTGGCGGACGGATCGGCACGTCGCCGGGCAGCTTTCGTATTCCGCAAAGCACGACATCCTCGTGTCGTACGCGGCGTTTCGCGGTGAGACCGGCGAAGTCCTGTGGCATCACCCGGAGAAGGAAGAAACCCTCTGGTTCGGCAAGTGGGGGATGATGATTTGCGGCGAGACGATCTACCCGCAGCTACGGCGGTCGTTCGATCTCTTGACCGGCGAGCAGCGGATGTGGCGGACGACCGATGGCAAAGAACAGGAGTGGAAATACCTGCGGGCCCACGGCTGCGGGCCGATGGCGGGAAGCAAACACCTGATTACGTTCCGCTCGGCGTGTGCGGGCTTTTTGGATACCGCCCATGACGGCGGGACCGGCAACTGGGGCGGTTTTCGCAGCGGCTGCACATCGAACCTGATCGCCGCGGACGGGGTGCTGAACGCCCCCGACTACAGCCGGACCTGCGGCTGCGGTTACCAGAACCGCTCATCGCTGGCGCTGGTCCACATGCCCGAGGTCGAGTACTGGACGTTCGGCGCCATCGACGATATGCCGGGGCGGGTCGGCTTCAACTTCGGCGCCCCGGGCGACCGGCGGGCGGAAAGCGGCACGCTGTGGATCGCCTCGCCCAACCGCCCGGATGAAATGCTTCGAGACAAGTCGTTCTGGTGGCGGCACGACGCCAACATCGATCCGGAGTACGTGCCACGGCCGCAGGTAGAGAAAGAGCCGGCTGAGGCCCAGCCGTTCTATCTGCACTCCTCGCGAATCACCGGCGGCGACGCCCTGCCGTGGGTGGCGGCTTCCGGCATGGCGGGAATGAAGAGGCTCACGATTCCCCTGCCCGGGATCGACGGCGAGGCGGCGATGACGGTGCGGCTGATCTTCGCGGAACCGGAGTTTGATCGGGTCGGCCAGCGGGTGTTCGGCGTGTGGATCCATGGCCGGCCGGCGCTGGAGGATTTCGATATCGTGCGTCAGGCTGGCGGCAAGCGGAAGGCGCTGGCGGTGGAAGTGAGCGGCGTCAAAGCCTCCGGCAAGAAGACGGACGGCTTGGACACGCTGGAAATCGAGTTTCGTCCCATTAGCGGCGAGCCGGTGATTAGCGGGGTCGAGGCAATACAAGAATAGCCCCGTTCAACCCCGAGCCGCAGGCGACGGGGCGATCAGATCGGAGTGCCAGGAAGAGAATCGCCACCAGGTCAAGTAGACCGCGGCGCCTGCGGCTTGCGGTTAAACGAGAGAAGCGAGAGAACGACACGCTTGCTTCCTCGTGACCATCGGTTAGTCTGTTAGTCGTCGAAGTCGTTGTTCCCACCACCAAACCCACCCCGCCATCCTTGAGACCCTTGCTTGCGCTGCGGGTTCCGGTTCCTGGCTGACGCGGCGGGCTTCCTTCCAACGAAAGGCCAACCTTATGTTCCGCATGCCGGTTTGCGCGGTCGTGTTGGGCGCCGCTATCAGTTCCGTCGCGCCCGCCGCGGAAGATTTGAAGCTCGACCTCGTGCTCCGCGGGGCGGTCTTTGGGGGCGAGAGGCCGGGCGAGTCCGATCCGGCCTTGCTGATTGACGTGGGCCGCGAGGGCGATCAGTGGAGCCGGGCCTGGGGCATCGCCCGGAGTTTCAACGTGGCCCATCATGTCGGCCGGGTAGAGTCGGCGGAAGTGACCGGCGAGACGGTAAAGCTCTCGCTGGCGATGCTCATCCACGGCGACGCCTGGGTGAAGGGCGGCCGGGCACAGTACGACATCAGCCTCAAACGGGGTGAAGGCGGGGCCCTCACCGGCGAGTTCACGGGCGTCTTTAGGGGCGAGGCGGTCCGCGGCGTCGCTTATGGAAGTATCAGCGCCCAGCGGGAAGCGGTTGTCGAAGGCGTTCAGCCGGTTCAGCCGGGAGAACATCCCCGCATTCTCTTTCGCAAGCACGAACTGCCCGCCCTGAGGCAGCGGGCCCAAACGCCGCTTGGCAAGGCCGCCCTGGCCAAGATGGAAGACGGCGGCCCGGTCGGCCTGGGCGTGAAGCACCAGCTCACCGGGGACGAGGCGTACGCCGAGCGAGCGATTCCGCTGGTCGAGGAACTGATCGCCAAGGGGCTTTATACCAACCAGTTCGGCGTCAACGTCGGCGACCGGGCCCAGCAGGTGGCGATCGCCTACGACTGCTGCTACGACGTGTGGCCGGCGGACGTGAAGCGAAAGGTCGAGGTTTACCTGGCGTGGGCCACGACCGTCATCTTCTTCGCCCAGGACCAGATGAGCCGCGGCATCAACTGGCACGTTTGCAGCAACTGGTCGGCGCCGGTCTACACGGGGGCGGGGTTTGCGGGGCTGGCGCTATGGGGCGAGAAGGGCCCGCCGCCGGTCGAACCGATGCGGCCCGCCGCCGTCGCCGAGATTCCGCCGGTGCAGGAATCGGCCATTGGCGAAGGGGCGCCCGTGGTGGACTTCACCGCCGGCTTCTTTCCGAACGAGTGGCTGATGACCACGCCGCTCGACTTCGCCGTCTCGGGCGACCTGCTGGCGGAAATCGGCGGCATGGAAACCGTCAAGATCAACGCTTCCGAGAAGTTCGCCATCTCGGGCAAGGCGGTTTCGTTCGAGCCGCTTGCGTCCGACCTGCTCCTGACCGTCGGCCGTGGGGGCGTGGCCATCAACCAACTGATGAAAGACCGCTCGGCATTGACGATCTGCCTTCACACCGTCTTTCGGGTCAAGACGCCGCAGGTCGTGCAGGTCAATCTGCCGTTTGGCCGCGCAGGCAAGCCGCAGATGGCGATCGCCGGGGAGCGGGTGCGGCACGAGCAACTCGTCGAACTCAAGGAAGGCATGTACCCGGTGACGGTGGTCCTGTCGCTGGCCTCGAAGTGGGAATCGTACACGCCCACGCTCGACAAGGCCGGGAAAGAAGAAATCGCCGCGGCCAAGGCGCAGCTTCCGACCGCCTTAGCCGAGTACGAAGAGGCCCGCCGAGACTGGGAGCAGGACCTCGCCCAGTGGAAACAGTTGGGTGGCGCCAACGTGCAATACATGAAACTGTTCGAGATGGGCCGGCGGATGATGCTGCTGCACTACCGCGAGGGCGTGGGGACCGGCGGCTTTCAGGCGGAAGTCGGCGGGTACTCGGCCATCGCCACCGCCTCTGCCGCGATGTACGCCCCCGCCTACCGCAAGATGTTCGGCCGCGACTGCTCGCCGTATGCCGACATTTCCCTGTACGTGCCGCGGAAGATGTTCGCCCACGTGTACGGGCCGAATGGCGAGATGTACGCCCAGGACATCAACGGCACGCCCAAGATCAGCCCCGGCGTCTTCGGAATTCTTTTCCCCGTTGTGCCGGACGAGTGGAAGCCGGCCGTGCTGTGGGGCTGGCATCGCCACGCCGGCGTGGAGGGCGTGGGCGACGCCGAGAGCGCCGAGAGACTCTTGAGTTATCACGCCGGACATTCCCACTGGAACTGGATTTATTCCTTCCTGCACTATCCGCTCGACATGAAGCCCCAGCGGCCGCAGGGCATTTTGCCGCTGACGTGGGAGGCCCCCGACTTCGGCTACTTCGGCTTCCGCAACGCCTGGCAGGGCAAGGACGACTTCATCGCCCAGGTGTTTCTCAAGGCTCATCGCATCGGCGGGTGGAACGGGCCCAACGCCGGCACGTTCCGGCTGCTGGGACTGGGTCACGTATGGGCCTACGGTCCCAGCGACCGCAACCGCTCCCGTTGGGAAGAGAACGTGGTGCAATTGCCGGAGAACCCGGAGATCAACGTCGGCGCCTGCGGCAACCTCACGCACATTGAAACGAGCGCTGGCGGCTCGGGCGTGGTGAGCATGGGCCTTTCGGACGTGTACGCCACGGCGTCGACCGACCGCAAAGGCCGCAAGCCGCGGTTGTACGAGGCCTACGGAAACATCCGCGTCGACAGCGCCTTTAAGGACTCGGGCATCACGGGAATGCGGTCGATCGGCGTCGACTACAGCGGGAAGTGTGGGGCGCCGTGCCTGTTCGTGGTGGTTGACAATATCTCCGGCGGCAAGGACAAGGTGTGGACGTGGGCGGTCGATAGCTCCGAGGCGAAACGCAAAAAGGGTGAGCCGACCAATCTCGATCTGACGACCGTGGCGGACAACACCTTCACGATCATGCACGAGGATGGCGCGACGCTCAAAGGCACGTTCATCACGCCGGAGTATGTGCGGGTGACGAAGGAGCTTCGCAAGACGACGATGACCGGCGGCGGCGGCAGCTCCGCCGGCAAAACGCTGGACCGGCCCGTTTACGGCGTCTTTGCGGAAGGTGGCGACCATTACTTCTGCGTCGTCACCATCGGCAAAGGCGATGCCCCCGAGGTCACGGCCGAAGGCAAGGGCCTGGCCGCCAAGGTTACCGTCGGCAAGCAAACCATCCGATTCGACGGAGAAAAGATCGTCTTCGGCAAGTAGCCGCTCGCGGCTTACCCGCGTATTGTTTCCAGCATTCGAACCAACCCACCCCAAGGACATCACTCATGATGCGACAACTTAGGCGGAATTTTGTGCGGGGCGCCGCGGTAGCGGCGATTGGCGCCAGTATTGCCATTTCCTTCGCCACGAGCGGTGAGGCCGCGCCGACCGATAATCCTGTGGCCACGTTCTACTCCGGCGAGGCCGGATATCCCGCGTGGACCGACCGGATTGCGTGGGACAACGTGATCGACATGTCGGCCTACGAGAAGGGGAAGACGAACTTCGAAAAGTTTGAAAACGCCCGCGATGAACTAGCCGCAGCCGGTGGCGGCGTCCTCTATTACCCGGCGGGCCAGTACGACTTCTCGGATGGCCCCTTCGACGGGCCCGACGGCCGCGGGCTGATGCTCAAAAGCGGCGTGGTCATTCGCGGCGAGGCCCCGCAGGGCAAGCCGCTGGCGACGAAGGGTGAACTCAAACTGTTGACGACCTTCGTCTTCGGTTTCGAGAAGCGCGGCGACGCCGTGGACACCGGCGAGCGGTTCACCGTCGAGCTGGAAGGGGGCGACGTCCGCCAACATCGCGTCAAAGCGAAAAAGAAAAAGGGCGAGCCGGCGCCGCCGGACGAATACCGCATCGAGTACGCTCCGCTGGTCCTCAGCTTCGCGGCCGACGGCGGCAAGATCCAGCCGGAAGTGAAAGCCTTCCGCCGCGGCTACGGCCGCGAGGTGTGGCCCGGCAAGGCCAGGATCAGCCAGTCGGGCGACTCCATCAAGCTGTCGGTCGAACTGGCCATCGACGGCGAGGACGGCGCCGGCAAAGCCGCCTACGAAATCCAACTCCACCGCGACGGCGAGGAACTCGCCGGCGATTTCCAAGGCAAGTGCCGCGACCAAAACGCCAAGGGCGCCGCCGTCGCCCGCTTCCACACGGTTACGCCCGAGACGCCTCGCGACTGGAACCTCATCGGCCTTATGCCGGAGAAGGGCCAGCGGATCAAGGACGTAAACACCGTCGGCATCTGCTGGGTGAACCTGGTGGGCGGCGTCGTCTGGTTCGGCCCCGATATCGCCTGGGGCGACACGTGGGCCACCGCCGACTCCTGGAAGAGCCCCTTCACGCTTCGTCCCTGGACGATGCGCAGGCCCGACGGAACCCACCCGTGGGACCCGTTCGCGGGCGGCAAGCAGGAATACGTCGGCATGGGTGACGGCCGGCTGGTCTTCGGCTGCCGGTTCGACCAGTCGTGCGCGATCAACGACATGGTGACGATGGGCCGGCCCGACTTCCCCGAGGGCTTTGGAGAAGACGGCTATTACATGCACAAGTTCGGTCCGCGAATCGGGGCGTACGGTTCCCGCGTCTATGTGGCGAACAACCTGCTGCCGCTCAGCCGCGGGCGGAATTTCAAGTACCCGCAAACGACGCGGCACACCTACCCGGCCGGCGGGCACGCCGCCGGTTACGACTCGCCCCGCAAAAGCGTCATCCTCTTCGACTACAACAAGACGATGGGGATCGACATCAACAAGGACATGCTCGGTTACACGAAGACCTCGGCCACCGGCGAGGCGGGCGCCGGCTACTTCGCCCCCGGCGTGGCCGTGATCGACAACTACGTCTACAACAACGGCCACAAGGGCTACAACATCTCCGGCGACTGGGTGACCATCGCCCGCAACCACAACGAGCGGGACAAGCTCCGCGAGGGCTACGATCCCGAGCGGATTTGCGGCTGGGAACTGACGCTCGACGGGCATCTGGAAACCTCCCCCGGCGGTCCCGGCTACATCTCCGACAATCTCTCCCGCGGGTTCGACCTGGGTGGCCGCAACCTGTGGGCTCACGAGAACACCTTCAACAACCTCGGCTCGTCGCCCGGTAACGACGGCGAGGGGATTCTCTGCCAGGCCCACGGCGGCACGCAGGTTTATTCCTGGGCGATCACGCACAACGACCACGAGCAAGGCGACGGCAATACCAGCTACATCGGCGGGTGGGACGTGAACATGGCCGGCGTGCTGTTCGGCTGGAACAAGACCTCCGGGTGGGTCGGTTCGATCAACGTTGGCCAGCGGGACGCCGCGGACGCCGCGTTCGTCGGCAACGAGTGCTCGGCCGTCAAGCCGATGCGGGGTTCGCAGGAGGGTTTCCCCGGCGGAAAGCTGACGCCGCCCAGGGACGTGACGGCCACGGCCTTCGAGGGCGACGCCGTGCGGGTCGCGTGGAAAGACGCATCCGACAACGAAGTCGGCTTCCGGGTCGATCGGAAGATTGGCGAGGGCCCGTGGACGGCGATCGCCTACCGCCCGCCGCAAATCGCCGGCGACGAGCACAACCAACCGGTCTGGATCGACTACCTCGCCCCCACGGGCCGACCGCTTTCGTACCGCGTCGTGGCGCTGGACGACAAGGACAACGACCACGGCGCCAGCGAACCTGCGGGGCCGGTAACGCTGCAAAGCCCGCAGCGTTAGTGAAAGGCAGGGCCGTTAGCCCCCGGCGTTGCCGGGGGAGGCGGCGCCGGGGGCCAACGTTTCCACACCTACCGGAGTCAACGCCATGAAAAGCTTGCTTTGGACCGCTGCGTTCGTTTTGGCGCTTTCCGCCGCCGCCTTCGCCGCGAAGGAGGCGAAGGAAGCCGCCCATCCCAAGGAGGCGGATTTTGACCGCGAGAAGGATCTCATCTCGTTGCACTACGACCACGCCCCCGACCGCGATGACGGCCAAAGCGCCGCGGCGGACATCACGATCCTGGCGACCGAGTTCGAGGCCAACTGGATCCAGCGGCGCGTGGTCGCGGTGTCCGGGGCGTACGGCAAGAACGCCCGTTCGTTCAATTCCAAGAGCGACGCCGTGATGGACGCCGCCTTTGCCGACTACGGCGGCTGGATCGCGGCTCATCGCGACCACGAGGCGGCGGTGGAGGAACTGACGAAGCGCTGGCTGGCGACCCTCACGGCAGGCGGCGACGTGTGGGTGAAGGAAGGGGGCCAGTCCGACATCACGGCCGCAGTCGTCAAGAACATTCAACGGCAGGCGCCGGAGATCGACACGAAGAAGCGGATTCACACGGTGCAGCACTCGAACTGGAACGAGAACCAGACGACCGACGCGGCCCTCGCCTTCGCCAGGCGCGACACCGACTACATCCGCATCAAGGACGGCAACGCGTTTCTCAACATCAAGGGCGGAAACAGCGCGTTCGAGAAGGCGGCGGCGGCCCACCCCAAGTTCGGCCCCGCGTGGAAGGCCGCGTTTGCGTACTATCCGCCCCGGCACCGGCTCGATTTCTCCGACACTTGCGAGCTGATGCACATCTTGGGACTGGGGAAGATCGGCGTCGATGCGTTCCGCAAGCGATACCTCGAATAACGCCAGTTCACGCCCCAGGCTCATTCACGGGCCTTTTCCGCGTAGCGGTAATGGGCCGGGGCTTCAGCCCCGGCGTTGCTTACGCGTCGGGGTTGTGTCGTTGCGGTTAGAACCGTGGCCACCGCAGGCCGTCGCCCAGCCGTTTGAAGAAGCCGCGGTCGGCCGATTTTTGGGGCTCGCGGTCTTCGCGCTGTTGGCCGCGGCGACGGTCCTTCGAACCGTTCGCATCTTCCGACGGATGCCCGCGCTCGGGCCCCTGGGCGATTCGCCCGGCGGGCGGGGCCACGTTTTCCTTGAGGAACTGCGGCCAGTAGCTCTCCAAAAGCGCTGCGCAGTCGCTCCAGGCCTCTTTGCGGTAGTGGAAGTCGGCCAGGGCCGTCATGATGGTGAGCTGGTTCTGCTGTTTGGGGTTGAGGGCCAGGTCGTACGCCTGCACGTGATCGACCCATACCTTGCCCGGCCCCATCAGATCGAAGGCGATCGAAAGCTCGGTCACGCCGGGCGGAATGCTGTCGAGTTGAAACAGGTACGGCCGCCATTCCTGCGTCAGGGCGGCGCCCCGCCGGCCGAGCGCCCCGAAACGGTAGAAGCCCCGGTTGTCGTCCACGCCGATGCGGAAGTCGGGCTGGCCGGGGCCTTCGCAGCGGGCCCAGGCGAACACCCAGAGCTTGCCCGTTCTGGGAACCGGGAAGTTGTCGCTGCGAATCCACGCCACCGGGCCGTCGCTTTCGACCGTCAGGCACCGCTGTCCGTGGGCGGGGTTGTCGCCGTCCGCCGCGACCGCTACGCCCTCGGCCTGATTGTTCCGCCAGCCGAGAAAACCGCCGCGGGGGTCGGCCGTTTCGAAGTCGGGGTTTTTCACGCCGTCGATGGCGCCGACGTTCTCGAGCTGTTTGACTCGCACGCCCATCTCATGAATCGCGTGGCGGAGGGCGGGCTGCACGGCGATGGGCAGCGTCACGTCGAGCCGGCGGATGGTCGGCGCCGCGCCGGACCCGCGGATCGCTCGAATCTCGTACGGTCCCAGAGCGTTGTCCCAGGCGCCGTCGCTGCCGGGGCCGGTTCGAAAACGGAATCCCAACCCGGCCACCGGGGCGACTCCATCGGCGCCGGCCAATTCGAGGTGTGGGCGCACGCCCCAGGGCGACGCATTCACCATGACCGCCCGCCAGCCGCCGCGGTCGTCGGGCATCACTTCGGCGATGACCGGCTGCGCCGACGCCGTTTGCGGATGGGCCGGGGTGGCGGGGATTTCGGCAAGGGTCCTCCGCATGTCGCGCAGGGCGTCGGCGTCGGCGCTGGGCAGGAAGGACCCGCCGTCGAAGATGATCGAGGGGGGTCGCTTGCTTTCCGCCAAGGCGTACAGGCGGCGGGCGGCGTGGCCTGCCAGGGTGGGGCCGCCTTCCCAGGCGAGCGGCCGGGAGGCGGCGCCGGGAAGCTCCACGGCGAGATTGCCCGGCGGCGCCGCCCCAGCCGGATGATAGATCGTCGTACCCGCGCCGGGAAAGCCGAACAAAAGGTCCATCGTCTTCGACGTCTGCAATTGCAGGGCCAACTCGCGGTCGGCAAGCGTCACGCCGGTGTCGGTCAGAAACGGCCGCAACACCACCACCCCCGGCTGGCGCGCCAGCGCCGCCGGGTCGAACCCCAAGTCGGCCAGGGCAGCCGCCAGGTGGTCGTTCGGCATCAGTCGCGGCCGCAGCGCTTCCCGCACCCCGGGCGAAACCAGCAGCCGCTCCGTCGAAAGGAAGAGCCGGGCGTTCGGGTTCGACGTTCTCACCTCCGCGGCAAGGTCCCGGTGCAGCCGGGTGATCTGTTCGACCCGCCAGGCGCGGAAGCGGTCGAGTTCCTGCTCTGGCAAAAGCAGCGCGCCGCCGTGGCGGGCTTCTTCCCGCAGTTCGCTGCGGCCGGCGGCCTCGGCGTAGGCCGCCACTTCCTCGGCCGGCGCCCCGGCGGAGGATTCGAAGAAGACGCCGTCGCCGGGTTGCAGCGTCAGACCCACGCCGGCGAAAGAAGGATGATGTCCGTACCGCTTTGCCAGTTCCCCCACCACGGCCCGCATGAATTGGCCAACGGCGGGATCCGCCGGGCTTCTCCGGTAGATCGACTGCGGCGAGGTGTGCGCCAGCGGCTGGGGTTCGGGGCCGGAGGCGAGCGGCGCCGCCCCGTCGAGCCGGACGACCGGGATGAATTTCACCCCCGCCCGGTCGCACATTTGCAACCACAACTCGACGACGTCCTTCCGCCGCGGATCCTGTCCGTGAGGCAGAAAGACGCCGGTGTCGAACCGGGGCGTGGGCTGCAGGACGTCGCTGGGATACAGGGCGCTTCCCTCGGCGGCGACGGTGACCGCCGCGGCGTTGAATCCTCCGTGTCGCAAATGATCCACCAGCCGCGCGCCGGCCTGGTAAAACGTCTTCCAGTCATGCACGGTGCGGCCCAGGGCCGCGACGTGCGGCTGCGTGGCGCCGAGCTGCTCGCCGAAATCGGCCGCGTCGAGGTAGCGGACGATCAGGCGCTCGGGCGCCGGCGGGGCCGACGGCGCGGCGCCGTGCTCCTGCGACCTTTCGACGCCGGCCAGCGCGTCCATCTCCGCCGTGACCGACCGCACGCGTATCCGCCCGAACACCGCCGGCTGCAAGGGATGCCGGTTGGCCAGCACGATGGTGATTCGCTTTTGGGTAGGGACGAAACGGAAACGGTGTTCGGCCACTTCGGCGACGGCGTCCGCGGCGGGCGGCGGCGTGCGGACCCCGCCGGAGAGCCGCAGCCCGCTCAGCCGCCCGTCATGGTCTTCTTCCAGCACGTTCACCGAGAGACTTTGCGAGTGGGTCGCCGGGTACTCGATCGCCAGCTCGTGCCATGTTCCGCGGTGGGTGATCGGGGCCATCGCCGACTGCCAGGCGCCGGGGGCCAGCTCGATCATCGGCCGCTCCCCCCAGGCCTTGCTGGTCCGCTCGGTAACGGCGCCGTACGAGACGGGGCGGGCCGTCACCGCCGGCAGCATTTCCGCCGGCCGCCAGCTTGGCGACCGCGCCAGCCGGCCCCACCAGCCGTCACTGGCCAGGTCGATCTCGTAGCTCGACTCGGGCGGATATTCGGCGCGGGGCGCCACGCGATCGAGCACCACAAACTGGACGCGGCGGACCACGTCGGGCTCATGCCGGAACAGCGGCGAGGTCAGCCGCTTTTGCGTCGCGGTGATAACGAGGTCGTACACGCCCTCGGCTGTGGGCGCGGTGATCCTAAAGGTCGGCGACGCAACGTCGTCGATTTCCAGGGGGAGTTTCACGTCCAGCCCGGCGGACCAGGTTTCCCGCCCCCCCTGGACCGCTTCGATTCTCGCCTGGACGCGGACCGACATCCCCTGCGGCAGCGACGTGAAGAGTTCCGATTGGATCGGGATCTCCTGGCCGGGGGAGAAGATGAGGGGGCCCGCCGGAAACCGTACCCGCAGGGCGTCGCCGGGCGCCCGCCGCGCCACCAGCACATTCCCGCGGTCGTCCAGTTCGATGCGAATCGTTTCCGTCAGCAGCCGTGCGACGTCCAGCTTGTGGCGGACCGGCCGTTCCTCCGGCCGCCCGATATCGACGAGAATGGCCTCGGCGGATTTGACGACGAGATCGACCCCGTCGTAGGCTCGCGGAGAGCGGGGCAGGAGGTTGACCACGCCGCCGGAAAGCGGCATCGCGCCGGGGGCGTCGGTTTCCAGCCCAAGCGGCTGGGCGGCCAGGATTTGGCCGGCCTCGCCCGAGAGCGAAATGCGGCCCTGCCACACCGCCTGCTCCCCGCCACCCCAGGCCAGGCGGATTTTGTAGGACCCGGCGGGGGCGTCATCGGCCTTGAGAAGCGGCGCGGGCCCGACCGCGAGCGTGAACCCAAATAGCAGAACCAGAAAGAAGGGCGAGATCATGTGCCCGCGGCGCACGCTTTTCGCACAACCGCGTAAAAGCGGCCAGCCGCGACGAGCCGGACATCCGTGTCGGCGCATCATCGAGTAGGCGTATTGGCTGGGGAGCGGGCCGCGATAGCGGCGGAACCTCCGTGAACCGCGCCGTCAATGCCGCCAGGCGGCGGCCGCCGGCCCGTCCTCCGATGAGTCGAAATGGAGCGGGATTATAGGCGCCGCCCGCACTTTACGGAAAGGCGAATCCGGAAGAAAAAGCGGCGGGCAGGGGGATTCCCGACAGAAAAACGCACGCCATCGGGAACCCTCCGCCCCTGTAATCGCCACCGACCCACTGCTATCCTGGTGGCCAACGATGGGACGCTCGACGGGGTCGGGAGTCTTTTTCGGCCGGACCGCGGGAAGTTTGGAAAAACCCCGTCCGAAAAAAACTCTCGACCCCTTACTTTCGCCACCATGGGAAAATCATGCGCAACGTTGTCTCGCTCGTTCTGGGCGGCGGCCGGGGGTCGCGGCTGTATCCGCTCACCAAAATCCGGGCCAAGCCGGCCGTACCGCTGGCGGCCAAGTATCGGCTGATCGACATTCCCCTTTCCAACTGCATTTCCAGCGGCTTAAACCGCGTGTACGTGCTCACGCAGTTCATGTCGGTGAGTCTCAACCAGCACATCCGAGAGACCTACCGCTTCGACCCCTTTTCCGGCGGGTTTGTGGACGTGCTGGCCGCCCAGCAGACGATGACCAGCGGACTCGATTGGTACGAGGGGACCGCCGACGCGGTCCGCAAGAACATCCCCTACTGGGATCAGCGGGGCATCGACTACGTGATGATCCTCTCCGGCGACCAGCTTTACCGGATGGATTACGGCGAGATGCTGCAAACGCATCAGGAAAGCGGGGCCGACGTGACCATCGGCGCCCTGCCCGTGGACCGCCAGGCGGCGAGGGCCCTGGGCATCATGCGGGTCGATGACGACGGCAAGGTCGTGGGCTTTTTGGAAAAGCCGCAGACCGACGACGAAATCGACATGGTCTCGATGGACCCGAAATGGATCGACTCCCGCGGGCTGGAAAGCCAGGGCCGCGACTGCCTGGCCAGCATGGGCATCTACATCTTCAACCGCGACATGCTGGTGGACGTGCTCACCAAGACCGACTACCAGGACTTCGGCAAGGAGGTGTTTCCCGCCGCCTTCCGCAGCGGGCACGTGCAGGTGCACCTCTTTGACGGATATTGGGAGGACATCGGGACGGTGCGGGCCTTTTACGAAGCGAATCTGGCGATGGCCGGGCCCAACCCGCCGTTTCGCCTGACCGACGCCGACCACCAGATTTTCACACGGGCCCGGCATCTGCCGCCCACCAGCATCGAGGACGCCACGATCAAGAACAGCCTGATCGCCGACGGCTGCCGGATTTGCCCCGGCGCCGTGATCGAGAACAGCGTCATCGGGCTGCGGAGCATCATCGGCGCCAACGTGACGATCAAGGATTCGTTCCTCATGGGGGCCGACTACTACGCCGAGCGGGACGAGCAGGAAGAGGACGCCGCGTGCGGGCGGCCGGCGATCGGCGTCGGCGAGGGAGCGTTCATCCAAGGCGCCATCATCGACAAAAACGCCCACATCGGCGCCCGGGCCCGCATCGTCAACGACACCGGTGTGGACACGACGGAGGAAAAGGACGGCTGCATGGTGGCGGACGGCATCCCGGTCGTGATCAAGAACACGACACTGCCGGAAGGGTGGAAGTTGGGGTGACGCCCATCCTATGGGACTGCGTCGACGGCTTGGATGATTCGCCGTCTTCGTTGGCGTTACGTGTAACGCCGATGTCCCGACGTGGATTCGAGGGTATAATGGTCACCGGACCGGTTGAAGGAAAGGAGAGCAGTCATGGTATCTGCCGAGACGAAATCGGTGATCGATCGCGCCAAACAGATTTACGCCAGCCGGTTGCAGAGCGATCTCGAATCCCAACATATGGATCGTTTCGTTGCGATCGAGCCAGAGTCGGGCGAATACTTCTTGGGCGAAACGTTCGATGAAGCAGTGAAATCGGCCAGAACGAAATATCCGACACGGGTATCGCACACGATCAGGATCGGACACCGTGCGGCTTTCCACATCGGAGTGTCGCAGCAGTGAGAGGATTCGTTGATGACAAGTTGCGAGCGTTCGTTCATGTTCCGGTGTCCGCATCACGCGATGGCCGGCGCGAGGGAATCAACGTGTGGATTGACACGGCGTTCAACGGAACATTGGTCCTGCCGCGAAAGCGAATTGCGGAATTGGCCTTAGTGAAGGAATCGTCCGCAGAGGCCGTTTTGGCGGACGGTCAGCCTGTTGAACTGGAAACGTTTGCCTGCTTCTTCGATTGGTTCGGCAATTCCTATGAGACTCAAGTCGTCGCTAACGACGGCGAATATCCGCTGCTGGGAACCATGCTACTGGATAGCCACCGCTTGTACGTCGATTATCTGGCGAAGACGGTCAAGCTGACGTGAATCGCATCACGAATGGCTGTTCGCGCTCATTGAGAAACGGCAGCCGCTTGAGTTCCGCCGAACTTGCGTGGCATTGCTGGCAGTTGGTTTGCCAGGCGGAATGGCTGGGCCGAAGCGGGCTGCCACCCGTGGGCGAGTGGCAGCTTGTGCATTGCTCCCGCATCCAAACCGGGTGCGGGATGGTGGGCGGGGCGCCGGTCGGACCGAAAAAGACTCCCGACCCCCTTGGAACCTTTGTAACGACTTCGCAAGGCTGCGCGCAATCAAATTTCTCGTGATGCCGCCCTCCTAAAACGTTTTTCTTGATTTGTGGCGGAATGTGCGTAATAATTTGGCGGTGTCACGGTTTTTCGAGGCTCTGCCATGAATACAACCCCTACTTCCCGGCTCGCGGGGTATGCCGCGCTCACGGAACGTCTCTCCCTCTCGGTCGTTCCAAACTGGCACGAGTCGCGCGTAGCGTTGCAGGGGGGGCGCCGCGTCGAGTTGGAAGGATCGACGGTTCGCGAGACTTATCCACCGCCCTATTGGCCGGGTGAAGAACTCGCGGATCACCTCGAGTTCGCCCTCAAGTATGACGGGACGAATCTCGCCGTTCTCAAGCGTGTCTTTGAGGCCGTCGGCCCTTCCGAAATGGCGGCTTACGTTCGCTCCAAGCCGACAGGCAAATACGCCCGTCGCGCGTGGTTTCTGTACGAGTTCCTTACCGGCCGTCGCTTGCCGCTCGCCGACCTGACCAAGGGGAGCTACGTGGACCTCGTCCAGCCGGACGGGTATTTCACCGTCGCCCCGGCTCGGCGGGTCCGCCGCCAGCGAATCAACGACAACCTGCTGGGAAGCGCCGGGTTTTGTCCAATGGTCCGTCGGACGCCGGCCCTCCAACGTTTTGTCGACGCCAATCTCGATAGGCGATGCCAGACCGTCATGTCCGAGCACCCACCGGATCTGATTCGGCGTGCGCGCAGCTACCTCTACACAAAAGAGACGAAGTCCTCGTTCGAGATCGAACGGATCGATCCCAGCCCGTCTCGGACGGAACGGTTCATCTCGCTGCTCGAGCGCGCGCAAAGAGATGACTTCTGCGAGAAATCGCGGCTTGTGGAACTCCAAAATCGAATTGTGGAGCGGCGGTTCGCGGAGGAGGGCTATCGCACCGGCCAGAACTACGTCGGCGAATCCCTCGGCTGGCGCCGAGAGCGCGTGCATTTCGCTTGCCCGAAGCCGGAAGACCTGCCCAATCTCATGTCCGGCTTGATCGCGGCCCATGAGCGGATGGGCGCGGGGGGCGTTCACCCGGTCGTTCACGCGGCGGTTGTCGGATACGGCTTCGTGTTCCTGCACCCGTTCGAGGACGGCAACGGCCGAATCCATCGTTTCCTGATCCACAACGCTCTGGCTCGTCGGGGGTTCACGCCGCAGGGCGTGATCTTTCCCATCTCGGCTGTCATGCTCAAGAGCCCGGCGGAGTACGACCTTTCTCTCGAATCCTTTTCTCGTCCGCTGATGCAGCTCGTCGAATACACGCTGAACGCGGAAGGCCAAATGAAGGTCCTTAACGACACCGCCGACTGGTATCGTTTCATCGACATGACCGAGCAGGTGGAGGCCCTGTTTGCTTTGATCGCGAAGACGATCGAGACGGAACTATCCGAGGAGCTGAATTTTTTGGCGAATTATGATCGTGCCCGGAGCGAGATTCAGGCGGTCGTGGACATGCCGGATCGCAAGGTGGACCTTTTCATCCGGCTTTGTCTTCAGAACCAGGGCCGATTATCGGATCGGAAACGCCGCACCCATTTCCAGGTCCTCACCGATTCTGAGGTGGGCCGCATGGAAGAGGCCGTGCAGAGCGTTTATCAATTGGACGCCACGTAGCCCCGCCTCAAAACGCGGGAAGTCGGTTTACCATCCACCGCTGTTGAGAAACGGCAACTGCTCGAGCTCCGCCGAACTTGCGTGGCATTGCTGGCAGTCGGTTTGCCAGGCGGAATGGCTGGGGCGAAGCGGGCTGCCGCCCGTGGACGAGTGGCAGCTTGTGCATTGCTCCCGCATCCAAACCGGGTGCGGGATGGTGGGCGGGGCGCCGGGATACGACCGCGTGCCCGAGAGCGGCGCTTCCACGCCCTCGAACGTGCTCACGGGCACAGCCGGGGGCAGCGTCGGCCCCAGCGGTTCGGGAAACGCCGATCCTTCGACATGGCACTGCGTGCAGGCGGCCAGCGGTTCATGGCACATCTTGGGGGCGATCAATTCGCCCACGACGACCCCCTCTCCGTGGCATATCAGACAGTTGTGGCTGTCATGCTGGTCGATCGGGTGCGGCACGGTGGGCGGGGCGCCGTTGAACGCGCGGCGGGACGAACGCTTTGCCAGGGCCGCGGCGATTTCCGCTTCGCTCGCCGGCGGCGGCGGCTCGTTGGGGATGCTCGGTGGCTTGAGGCTTGTTAGACCGCCCGCAGCGGAAACGCCAAGCCGGCGACGGAACTCGGCCATCTGGCGGTACGGCACAGCGACCGGGACTGCCTGAGCCTCCGATGGCCGTGCGGGCGCTTCATGTTCAAACGCCGCCGTGGGCCGCTCGGCCTCGGGCGTTACGCCGGCCGTCTGGTGAATACCGACGAAATAACCGGTAAACGCCACCGCGATGATCAACACCAGCGCCACCTGCCAGGCCCGCGTCGCTCTCGCCTTGGGCGTTTGGGATGCTGTTTCCATAATGTGTCTTTCCGGCGGCAATGATCCACGGGGGGGGGAACGACGGGGTCGGGAGTCTTTTTCGGTCAACGTGCTTTCAATGGGTTCGCCGGCCGGACCGAAAAAGACTCCCGACCCCCTCCGTCGCTCGTTGGTTATCCTTTGGCGATCTCGGTGAATGATGCCCGCCGGACCCGCGCCGCGCATTTCTTGTAATCCGGCTCCTTCGAAACCGGGCACGTGGCGTTTAGCGTCAAGTCATTTACCCGCAGCCGCTCATCGAAGAACGGGATGAAGATCGTCCCCCGCGGCGGCTGTCCCCGCCCGCGAATCCAGGCCGGCAATGCCAGCTTGCCTCGCCGCGTTTCCACCAGGAGCTGTTCCCCGTTGCGGAGGTTCATCTCGCGGGCGTCCTCGCGGTTGACCTCGACGTACGCCTGCGGGATGGCGTCCCTTAGCTGCTTGACCCGCATCGTCATCGTGCCGGTGTGCCAATGCTCGAGCACCCGGCCGGTACAGAGCCAGAACGGGTACTCGTCGTCGGGTTCTTCGATGGGCGGCTCGTACGGTGCGAACCAGATTTGGGCCCGGTCGTCGTCGGTGGTCGAGTGATAGAACTGGATCTCCTTGCCTTTTTCGACAAACGGATCGTCGAACTCGGAGAACCGGAACCGCGTCTCCCGCCAGGAACCGTCCGGCTGCTGGACCACCGGCCACCGCAAGCCCCGGTGCTCGACCAGTACGTCGTACGGCGCCACGTTCTTGTGCTTCATGGTGGTGAGAGGGCGGTACTCTTCGTAAAGAGCGCGATCGACATTGATGTCGTAGTAGTGTTTCCATTCCCAAATGGGGACTTCCTTGCCGTCCTCGTCAGTCGTGCGAAAGATGAAATTGCCGTCCTTGTCCTTCATGCCGGGGTGACCCAGTTCCATCAGGCGATGGGCCAGGGCGATGGTCATCCAGGTGTCGTCGCGGGCTTCGCCGGGCGGCATGACCTGGCGGAACCACTGCTGCGTCCGCCGCTCGGAATTGCCGAAGATGCCGTTCTTCTCGACCCACATGGCCGCCGGCAGCACCAGGTCGGCCAGCTCCGTCGTGGCGGTGGGATAGACGTCCGAAACGACGAGGAACTTGTCTTCCAATCCTTGCTTGTTGCGGAAGAGTTTTTGCAAATCCGGCAGCGACTGGCCGGGGTTGGTCACCTGCACGAAGATCGTGCTGATATCGCCCCCTTCGTCCGTGGGCGTGCAGAACTTCTCCCACATCAGCACCGTGTGATAGCCCGGGGCGCCGTTGATGCGGCCCTCGGGCAGGTTCCACAATGCCTCGCATTGCTGGCGATGCTCCGGCTTGGCGACCAGCCGCCCGCCGGGCAGGGCGTGGGCCAGCGTGCCGACCTCGCGGGCCGTGCCGCACGCCGACGGCTGGCCGGTGAGGCTCGTCGGGGCATCACCCGGTTTGCCGAAATGGCCGGAGAGGAGGTGAATGCCGTGGACGAGCCGGTTGATATTCGTCCCCCGCTGGTGCTGGTTCATCCCCATGCACCAGGTGCTGGTGATCCGCAGCTTGGGGTTGGCGAAGCGTTCGGCCAGATAACGGATTTTGGCCGCCGGCACGCCGCTGATCCGTTCGACCTCCTCCGGCGTGTAGGGCTTCACCAGCGCTTTGTATTCGTCGAAGCTGATCGGCGATCCGAACAGCGGGTTGGCGCCTTCCCGGTTCTGCGGATCGAAATTCGGATCGACGCGGAAGTTGCAGAATTGTTCCACGAAGCGTTTGTCGAAAGCGTCCTTTTCAATCAGCAGATGGGCGATGCCGTTGGCGATCGCCAGGTCGGTGTGCGGCCGCATTTCCAAATAGTGCTGGCAATACCGTGTGGTCCGCGTCCGCCGCGTGCCGATGTCGATGATCTCGACCGTCTCGCCCTTGGCCTTGCGGTCGAGCACCCGCGAGAAGAGCACGGGGTGCATCTCCGACATGTTGTTGCCCCACAGGATCAACACGTCGCACGCGTCCAGGTCGTCGTAGCAGCCGGCCGGCTCGTCGACCCCGTAGGTGGAGATGAACCCGGTGACCGCCGAGGCCATGCACAAGCGGGCGTTGGGGTCGATGTGATTGTTCGAGAGCCCGCCCTTCATCAGTTTCTGCGCGGCGTAACCCTCGGGAATCGTCCATTGGCCGGACCCGTAGAACGCGAACCTGTCGGGCGCGGCCATGACTTTTTGCGCGAAGACGTCGATCGCTTCGTCCCAGGTGACCGGCGCCAGCTCGCCGTTCTTTCGCAGCAGCGGCTGCGTGAGCCGGTCCGGCCCGTACAGGATACCGCCCACGTGATACCCCTTCACGCAGAGCAGGCCCTTGTTGACGTCGGCCTGTTGATCGCCGGCGATGGCGACCACCTTGCCGCCTTGCACGCCGACCTGCACGTGGCAACCCGTGCCGCAAAAGCGGCACGGCGCCTTGTCCCACTGGATGTCGTCGGCGGGGTTCTCAGAGCGGAAGGCCGCGGTGGCGTCCGCGGCCGCCGCGGCGGTGGCCGTCGCCATGGCCGAGGCCCGCAGGAAAGAACGTCGATCGACGCGCATGGCTGGTTCCTTAGCTTGTCGGTTGAGATTGCTCGACGAGTCCGGCGGCGTCATCGTCGAACCCGCAGAAGACCACGTCCACGCTCACCACGCCGGGAAGACTCTCGATCTGGTCGTGCGCCAGGCGGCTGGCGCGGTCGTCGTCGGCTTCCAGGACCAGCGGAATGCGGGCTCCGTCGATCTCACCGAGCGTGATTCCGCGGTGGGACTCCAGCGCGTTGGCGACGTCCGCCTGGCGCGGGTCTTCGATCTTCACCACGAGTCCACTGATGACCATGTTCGTTCAACCCCGAGCCGCAGGCGATGTTCGTTTAACCCCGCGGCGCCTGCGGAGGCGGTTAAACGAACGAGATTCCGACCCCTTCCGTTCGCAATAGTATACCAACCGGTCGCGATAGTTCCAGATATCTTGATCCATCATTCTTGTATTTTCCCTCCGCAGTCGCTATTCTCTAGACGGATAAAGCAAACACCGCCTTGCGATCGAAGTCGTAACCAGGGTCGGGAGCGATGGGATGATTCGACTTAACTTGTTGGCGCCAATCGGGTTAAGTGCTTTTTTGCTGCTCGTGCTGGGCATCGCGACGGTCTGGAGCGTGCCCCGCGAGGGCGCGACCGCGGTCGCAGAAGCCGGCTCCACTGAGAAATATCCGGTCACGATCCACCGCCCCGAGACGCCGCCGGCGTTGGAAACCGGCGAAATCGACGACCTGGGACAGCCGGTCGCGGTCGCCTGCGCCACGTGCCACAGCAACCTCACGCCCAACCCCGCCACACGGTCCGCTGCCCAGCTTACGGAGTTCCACCAGGGATTGGACGTGGCGCACGGCGATCTCTCGTGCCTCTCGTGCCACAACCGCAACGACTATGACACGCTGGGCCTGGCGGACGGAACGAGCGTTCCTTTCCCCGATGTGATGACGCTCTGTTCGCAGTGCCACGGGCCGCAAGCCCGCGATTATGCGCACGGAGCCCATGGCGGAATGACCGGGTATTGGGACCTGACGAAGGGACCGCGGACCCGCAACAACTGCGTCGATTGCCACGATCCGCACGGGCCGGCGTTTCCCACGGTGCTGCCGGTGTTTCCGCCGCAGGACCGTTTTCCGCCGGCCGGGCATGATGACGATTCGGCCGCGTCGAAACAGGAGCATTGACCATGAGCGACGCCCAACCCTCGCCCCAACCACCCACCGCCGAGTCAAGGCAAACGCCGTCCGGCTTCAATCGCCGCACGGCTCTGAAGGTGCTGGGCGCCGCGGTGGGTGTGGCCGCCTTCGCCAAGGCCGCCGAGCCGCTGGCCCGGTGGGCGTCCGATCAATCGCTCGAGGAGTTCCTGCGAGAGCACTACAAAGAACTCTCGCCCGAGCGACTGGCCGAGATCCTCGCCTATCACGAAGCGAAGACCAAGGAAGAATACGGCGCCGAGGTAACCATCACGGACGATGCGCCGCTGCCGGGTGTGAAGTTCGGCTACGCGCTGAATCTCTCCGTCTGCAACGGCTGCCGCAACTGCGCCCAGGCCTGCCACGAGGAAAACAACCACGACCGCGCAAGCCGCAACTCCTACATCCGCGTGTTGGAGATGGATAAGGGTTCACTCGACTTGGAGGGCGGTTCGGCCCATTACCATCACCCGCTTCCGCACGAGGACAAATACTATCTGCCGGTGCAATGCCAGCAGTGTGACAACCCGCCGTGCGTGCACGCCTGCCCGGTCGAGGCGACCTGGAAGCAGGAAGACGGCATCGTCGTGGTCGATTACAACTGGTGCATCGGCTGCCGGTACTGCGCGGCGGCCTGCCCGTACCATGCCCGCCGCTTCAACTGGAAGAAGCCGCGCGTGCCCGCCGACGAAATCCATCCGGACCAGGGCTATCTTTCCAACCGGATGCGGCCGCAGGGCGTGATCGAAAAGTGCACGTTCTGCCTGCACCGCACGCGTCGTGGACGATTGCCAGCCTGCTTGGAAGCGTGCCCGACCGGCGCCCGCGTATTTGGGAACTTGCTCGATCCCGCCTCGGACATCCGCTGGGTACTCGATAACAAGCGGGTATTTGTGCTGAAGGAAGACCTGGGAACCAAGCCGCGTTTCTTCTACTTCTTTGACAAGTGAGGCCGCAGGGGGTCGGGAGTCTTTTTCGGTCAAGGTGTTTTCAATTGGATGGCCGGCCGAACCGAAAAAGACTCCCGACCCCTTTGCGACCGCCAAGTGAGGGATCGCCCGCAGGGACTTTGCCATGAGCGCTGCCAGCCACGCCCAACCCGATTCGCCGCATGCCTCGCACCTGGTGACGTACCCGCGTTTCCTTTGGCGGTCGCTCGTGTTGGCGACCGACGGCAGCCTCGCGTTTTACGCCTGGATGACGTTTCTCACGGCGGTCTTCCTGGTCGGCGTGAACGCCTACGCCACGCAGGTCGAGCAGGGGATGATCACCACGCACATGACGGACCATGTCTCGTGGGGGCTCTACATCGCCAACTTCACGTTCATCGTCGGCCTGGCCGCGGGCGGCGTGATGATGGTGATTCCCGCGTATCTCTATCACGACGAAGACACGCACGACGTCTCGATCGTGGGTGAGCTGTTGGCGATCGCGGCGATCGTGATGTGCCTGATCTTCGTGACGGTGGATCTCGGCCGGCCCGACCGCTTCTGGCATCTGATTCCCGGCATCGGCCGGTTCAACTGGCCGATCTCGATGCTCACCTGGGACGTGATCGTGCTGAACGTCTATCTGCTGTTGAACTTGCACATTTGCGGCTACCTGCTTTACACGCGGTACCTGGGCAAGAAACCGGCGTCCCGGTGGTATGTGCCCTTCGTCTTCACCTCGATTGTGTGGGCGATCAGCATTCATACCGTCACCGCGTTTTTGTATTGCGGGTTGGGCGGCCGGCCGTTTTGGAATTCGGCCTTGCTGGCCCCGCGGTTTCTGGCGTCGGCGTTTGTCTCTGGCCCGGCGTTTATCATCATTACGCTCGCTGTCCTTAAGCGCACGACGAAGTTCCGCATCGGCGAGGGCGCGATCCAAACGCTGGTCAATATTGTGCGGGTCACGGTGCTCGTGAATCTGGTGATGATCGCCTCGGAGTTGTTTACCGAGTTCTACACCGGCGGCGCCCACGCCTCGACGGCGACCTATCTGTACTTCGGCCTTCACGGCGCCACCGGACTCGTGCCGTGGATGTGGACGTCGATCACGCTGAACCTCATCGCCGCAATTCTCTTCCTTCGCCCGGGCGTCGCCACGTCGGAAGGAACGCTGATCGCCGCCTGCGGGCTGTCCTTCATCGCCATCTGGATCGAGAAGGGGATGGGCCTGATTGTCGCCGGTTTCATCCCCAGCGCTTTGCACGAGATCGTGGAATACACGCCCAGCGTCGCGGAGTGGAAGATCACCGCCGGCACATGGGCGTTTGGTTTGATGATCTACACGGTGGCGCTGAAGATTGCGGTCTCGGTGCTCACCGGCGAGGCCCGCGAACGGATTCGGGCGCCGCACAGTCCGTCGCGCCCTGTCACCGCATTGGACAAGGGAACCACGGATGAAGACTGATAAACCGGATGTAGGCAAGGGCGAATGGGCGTTTTTTCGAAGCATCCGTACTACAAACAACTCAGGTTTTCGAAGCGTGCGCAAATTCTCGGGGATCGGGATTCGGGGATCGGGGCGTTCGTGCTTGGCACATTGGAGGAGCGATCATGAGCTTCCGCAAGGGAGTGGCCGCAGCAAATCGACACTGAGCCACGACCGTAAGGGAGTGGCCGCCGCAAATCGACACTGAGCCACGACCGCAAGGGAGTGGCCGCAACAGGGTTAACGGCGCGGGGGCCGCTTCCTGACGGGCTCGGCTCGGGGGCAGGGCAGAATAGCACATTATCCTCGGAGCCCTTGGCATGATCTCGCAAACCGTCGAATACGCCCTCCGCGCAATCGTCGCTCTGGCCCGCCATGCGGACCGGCCGCAGACCTCGCGCGAACTGGCCGACGCGACACGGGTTCCCGTGGCGTATCTCTCGAAAATCCTGCACACGCTCACGCGAGCCGGCCTGGCCCGGTCGCAAAGAGGGCCGGGCGGCGGCTTCACGCTGGGCCGGCCACCCGCGGACCTTACCGTGTGGGACATCGTCGAGGCGGTCGAGCCGATCAAACCGATCAAGGAATGCCCCCTGGGCGGCGTCGAGATGGGCGGCCACGGCGCCGATCTGTGCCCGCTGCACCAGCGCCTGGAAGACGCCCGCCGCCAGGTCGAACTCGCCTTCCGCGCGACGACGATCGAGGAGGTGGTTTCGAACAAGCAGCGGCCGGCCCTGTGCAGCGAACCGCGGGAACCGCGCCCGCTGGCGGCGCCATAACCCAACGGAGCACGCCATGCCCGGAGAACCAACGGTGGTATCGCCCGAGACGACGCGGGTCGGCTGGATCGGCCTGGGGGTGATGGGCCGCAGCATGTGCGGCCACGTGCTGGCGGCGGGGTATTTCGTCACCGTCTTCACGCGGACGAAGGCCAAGGCCGACTCGCTCTTGGCCGACGGCGCCGCATGGGCCTCAAGCCCGCGGGAGGTGGCGTCCGCCAGCGACGCGGTGTTTTCCATCGTCGGGTTTCCGGCAGACGTCCGCGAGGTTGCGCTTTCCGCGAATGGCGTGCTGGCCGGCGGCAAGCCGGGCGACGTCTACGTGGACATGACCACCAGCGAGCCGTCGCTTGCCCAGGAGATCGCCGCCGCCGCCGGCAAGAAGCAAATCTCTGCGATCGACGCCCCGGTCTCCGGCGGCGACGTGGGGGCCCGCGAGGCCCGTCTCTCGATCATGATCGGCGGTGAAGAAGACGCCGTGGAACGTGTGCGGCCGCTTTTTGAAGTCATGGGCAAGACCGTGGTCCGCCAGGGCGGCCCCGGCGCCGGCCAGCACTGCAAAATGGTCAACCAAACCCTCATCGCCGGCGGCATGGTCGCCGTCTGCGAGGCCCTACTGTACGGCTACCGGGCAGGGCTCGACTTGGAGACGGTGATGCAATCTCTCGCCAGCGGGGCGGCGGGAAGCTGGTCGCTTTCGAACCTCGGCCCGCGGATGATCGCCAATGATTTCGATCCCGGCTTCTTCGTCGAGCACTTCGTCAAGGACATGGGCATCGCCCTGACCGAGGCCCGCCGAATGAACCTCTGCCTGCCGGGGCTGGCCCTGGCCGAGCAGCTTTACCAGGGAGTGATGGCCCAAGGCCGCGGCAAACTCGGCACGCAGGCGCTGCTGTTGACGCTGGCGGAGCTGGCGGGCGTGGATTGGACGCATCGCTGAGAACCCGAGCCTGACGGGCCGCGAAACATGGACGTCCATGTGCCGCGCGCCCGACAGTTCTTGCTGCCTGATTTGCCGACCGATCCGCTCTTGCCACGACTCAACCCGATTCCGTGGGGACGTTGGAATCAAAGACGATTTTCGGACGTTCGAGTGCAACGGTACGCGACGTTAGCACTGCTGAGGGCAGGAGTGGCGCCCGAGCGAGGATCAGATCCAATCGTCCCCGGCTGTTGCAGGAACTACCCACCCTACTTGACTGGCAAAGCCAGTGCCACACAGCGGCACAGCCGTCCTCTCGCGGAACGAAAGGCGACGATGGGCGGCGTCTAAATCCGGTCCAGCGCATCCATCCACCGCCCCACCGTGGCCCGGTCCTCGTCGGTCAGCGCCTGCGGCTTCTCGCCCTTGTCGAGCGTCGTGACGGGGAACCTGGCGTCACGGAGTTTTTTGACACCGGCTTTGGTCGCCGATTCCTTTTCCCCATCGCCGACCGTGGCAAGAATGGCGAGCCGCTCGACCGGGTCGTTTGGCGGCGGCTGCGTGTGCGGGGGCAGCGGCGCGTCCACGCTGATGATGCCCCGCACGAGGTCGCGGTGGCTGAAACCGACGAGGTACGCCATCGCCCCGCCCGCCTGATAGCCGCCCACGACGACCCGGTTCGCGTCGATGTCGTACACACGGGCAATCTCGTCGATCACCTTCTGGATGAACTCGACCTCGGTGCGATTCCAGCGGTGATCCTTGGCCGCCTTGGGGACGATGAGGATGAGGTCCCGCTCATCGCACACGGCCTTCCATTGTTCGATCATCGCGTCTTTGTCGTAGCTGCCCGCGGCATGCAGCCACACCAGCGCCCCGTGCACCCGCTGGGGATGGTAGTCTTCCGGCACAAAGGCATGGCACTCGTTGCTCTCTTCGGCAAGTTTCACCTCGATCACGCCGGTGGCCGGGGTTCCCTCGGGATCTGCGACGGTCTTCACGTTTGGCGGCGGCAAGTCGCTCGGGATTTCCTCGGGTAGCGTGCCCAATTCGATCTTGGCGGATTGCTCTTTTCCGTCACGGATGAACGACAGTTCCACCGTTTCGCCCGGCGCCAGCGCGGCAACGCTGTCGCGAAGGCCCGCGGCGCTTGCGACTTCGTCACCGGCGAACTTGACGATCCGATCACCCGAAGAAAGTCCCGCCGCCGCGGCGGGCCCATTTTCGTACACCCAGCGGACGACGACGCCCGGCTTGCCCTCTTCCGCGGCTTTGCGGGCGGGCAGGATGCCGAGGAACGGGTGTTCGTACGGCTGTAACTCTGCGGCCAGTGTTGCGGTCGCTTCGATCCGATCCGCCCCGCGAACCGCGACGATCTTGACCGTTTCGCCCGCGTACCTGCCTCCCAGCGCGTGCCGCAGTTCGCTTTGGCGGCTGATGTCGCGGCCGTCGATTTCGATGATCGTGTCGCCCTTTTTCAAACCCGCCTTGGCCGCCGGCGAGTTGGCGGGGGCGGCGGCGATGGCCGCGGGGTCGGCGTATACGTTGCCGCGGGCGAGTGACACGCCCAAGAGCCCGCGGTGTACGTCCTCGCCGCGTTGGAGCTTGGGGAGCTGCGGCATGACGTCGACCAGCGGCGCGGCGAACCCGATGCCCGAGTCGTACCACTCCGCCCCGGCGACTTCTCCCTGGGCGTTGGGAGACATCGGCGTGAGGATACCGATCACGCAGCCCTCCAGGTCGATCAGCGGCCCGCCGTAATTGGCGGGCGAGATTTTGCAGTCGGTCTGCACGGCCCGGCCCCAGATGCGGTTGGTGGCGCTGAGGATGCCGGTCGAGATGTTCACGTCATCGGGCGCAAAGGTGCGGCCCACGGCGATGGTCCACTGGCCGACCCGCCACTGTTCGCGAGCAGCGACTTCGGGCGTGGGGAATTTTTTCTTGTCGGCCTTGATCTTCACGAGCACCAGCATCCGGGAATGGTCGCGGGCCACGATTTCTGCGGGCGCCCGATCTCCGCCGGCCAGCGAAACGAGAATCGACGCCGGCTTGCGGGCGAAGTTGAACGCGCTGGAGAGCACATACCCTTCTTCGTGCACCAGAAGCCCGGTGGTCGGGCCGGAGCCGACGAGCACGCCACCGACGCGTTCCAACCCGCCGAAGGTCTCGATGCGAACGACGCACGGCGCCACCCTTTCCACCGCGGCGTTGATGGCGGCGGTCTGGCGGGCCTCGAAATCGTCCGCGGTATCCTGGGCGGACAGCGGCGCGGCGGCGAAGGGTATTGCCCAGCAGATGGCCACCAGGGCCAACGACTTCTGCGTGAATGTTTTCATCGGGATTGGGTTGTTGTTGTCGATCTGTGGGGAATTCACCTGGGTGGCACGCCCGAAGCGGACCATACTCGTTCATCTTCGCGGCTGCGCGCCGGACAACATCCCGAGCGACATTGTGGCGAAGGGCCGGCAGCGGTGGGCGTGGAAACCGCAACACCACTTCTACGTCCACCGCCCTGAAGGGCTCTGGGCGGCGGAGCCCCCTGAGCATGCGCTAATCCGGCGTGAGCGTCACCTCGATCAGCTCTTCCTGCCGCATCACCATCAGCCGCACCGGCTCGCGGCGGTCGATCCGCCTGAGCCGTTCGACCACCATGTCCCGCGATTGCACCATGTCTTCGCCGACGAAGATGATCAAGTCGTCCGGACGAAGGCCCGCGCGGGCGGCGGGCGAGCCGTCCCGCACCGCGTCGATAAACGGCGGCGTCTTGTCGAGCAAGTTCGGGATCGTCGCGATGCCCAGGGCCTCGAGCGTGGCGGGATCGGTGGGAAGCTCGTCCTCCTCCGTCACCGCCTCCGGGGCTCGGCCTTCGCGAATGGCCGCGACCGATTCGGCCAGAGCCGAGATCGGAATCGCGAAATTCAACCACGTGTTGTCGAGCGAGTTCTTCAGTTCCTTGCCGATCACACCGACGAGGCGGCCGCGGCGGTCGGTCAACGCCCCGCCGCCGGCGCCGGGGTTATTCGTCATCGCGTCGAGCACGTACACCTCGCCCTTGTAGGGCGTCTTGAACACGCCCCGGCGGGCGTCCAGCCGGGTCTTGGCCGCCACCACGCCGTGCAGCACGCTCGTCGGCTCGTTGCCGGTGGCGACGCCGTAGAGGTTGCTGAAGGCCAACACACGCGCCCCACGGTCGAGTTGCACCGCTTCATCCAGGGCGAAGCACGGCGTGTCCTCGGCCTCGATCTTCAGCAACGCGATCTCGAGCCGCGGGTCGGCCCCCACCAGTTCCGCCTGGTACTTGCGGCCGTCGTTAAGCGACACCGTGATGTAACTCGTATCCAGGACGTAGCTCCAGAGCGTCAGTATGTGCCCTTGCGAGCTGACCAACAGCCCGCTCTGATACGCCTCCAGGCCGCGGTAGCCGCCGGCGCCGTAGATTTTGACCATCTTGGGTTGGACGTCGCGGATGACCTCGGCCAGCGAGGGCGGGCTGGCCGCGGCCGGCGCCGCAAGCACAGCCACGAAGACCAGCGCGAGCCAACGGTACGCAATCTGCCGACGCGGCAGGCAAAATGCGCTCGCTTGCGCCACAAGCCTGTAGTGAAAAACCCGCATCACGCTTCCTTCTCCGGCCTGGCGGTAAACTGATACTCCTTGAGGCGAATGACGCCGTACACGTCGTCTCCGTACAATACCTTCATCAGGTGCGGCAGTGGTTGCCCCTGAACTTCCCTGTAATCCTCGAACAGGATCTCGCACGCGTCGTCGTCCGACTCGCGGAAGAATTCCAACGCGATCAGCCGCGACGACTGCTGGTCGAAGTAGAAGCGGACTTCCACCACGTCGTAAACGCCGACCAGCACGTCCGCGAGTTCTTCGTGGCCGATCAGCGGAGCGGCGCCGAGGTAGTAGACGTCGCCGAATTTTTCCGGGCCGACCGTCAGCATCCGCCGCCAAAGCCACAAGGCCGTCAGCAGACCGCCGCTGTTTTGCGGGGCGGTGGCCTGGTCGAAGTCTTTCGTCAGGTCGGCGTCCCAGCCGGCGCCGTCGATGCGGGCGGCCACCGCCTCTTCCTTCAGCGTGATATCCACGCCGCCGCCCTCGGTCAGTTCGCCCACCAGCCGCCAATCGCCGCCTTGGTCCGCGAGGTCCGTCTGCGCCGTCAGCTTCTTCCAGATGCGGTCGCGGTTCAGTTCATTGAAGTAATAGTTGGCGTACCCCGTCTTCTCCTTGTAGAGCTTCTTGACGCTCGGCGGCATCGACTGCTTGGGCACGAGCAGCCGCTGGATTTGTTCGGGCGTGGGCAGGCCCTTGGGCAGATCGTCGTCCCTTTCATCGTCCGGGCGCTTTTCGCCGGGCTCCGGATCGTCCTTCGGTCCCTCGGGAAGGTCGGGGTCCTTCTTCTTTGGCCGGTCGTGGCGGGGGATCTTTTCGCCGGGCCCTTGCGTCTTCTGGACCAGTTCCTCCGTGCGATGAACGCCCGCGAGCCGCACCAGCACATCCCGCCGCTCACCGTCCCGCACGAACGAAAGCGGGACCCGCCATCCCTTGGGATAGATGCCGAGCACGTTTTTGAAACCGTTGACGGTGCGGATCGGCCGGCCGCCGAACGCCACAATCTCGTCCCCGTAGCGGAGCCCCCGCCGGTAAGCGTCGGAGGTGTCGAGGATATTGTCAACGACCACGGCGCCGGTTTCATCGTCGGTGGTCACCGTGGCGCCGAGCGTGGCGTGATCGACGATCCGCCCGCTCTTGAGATACCCCAAGAACTTCTTGATCTGATTGATGGAAATGGCATAGCCGACGCCCACGTTCACCCGGCCCCGCTTCTCGAACGAGCCGCGACCGTTCACGCCGATCAGATCGCCATCGGCGTTGAACAGCGGGCCGCCCGAGTTGCCGGGGTTGATGGCGGCGTCGGTCTGAATGCAGTCGGCGTATTCCAGCAGCGTGCCGGCGGGATACTGGTAGCGGTGCACGCCGGAGACGATGCCCCAGCTTACCGTCGGCTGGAAATCGGTGGCGAGCAAAAACGGATTGCCGATGGCGAAGCACCAGTCTCCCGCGCGGACTTCGTCGCTATCGGCCATCACCGCGGCGGGAAAATCGTCGCGGCCGGCGAGTTGGATCAGCGCCACGTCGCCGACCGGATCGATGCCCACGATCACCGCGTCGTAGAGTTTGCCGTCCGGCATGCTGCACTGCATGTAATTGCCGGCGGGCTTGACCACGTGGAAGTTGGTCAGGGCGTAGCCGTCGGGCGAGATGACCACGCCCGACCCGCCGCCGCGGCCTCCCTTGGCGAAGACGGAGATCGTCGGCTGCGTCGCCTTGGCGATGGCGGCGATCCGCCGCGTCTCCGCGTCCTTGACCTCGGGAAACGCTTCCCCGCAGGCGGCGTCGGGCCGCATGGCGATCACCGCCAGCGCCGTGAGACATCCTGCGGCGACCGTTGTGCGAAGCGTGTTCATTTCGTCAGCCTCAGTTGGCAAAGCAACACCTGGTCGGCGATGTCGAGGTTCGTTCCGTAATCGACGACGATCCGAATCCGCTCGAAGCCCGCTACGTCCAAGTCGAGCGGGACCGGTTCGTCTCCGCTGCAAATCTCCTCGGCGAAAAGCCGCCTGGAGTCGCCGTAAATCTCCAGGCGAACGGCGCCGAGTTCGCGGGCCTCGCCGTCCATGCCCACGACCGCCCGCAGCCGCGCGTAACCCTTGGGCGCCGCGTACTCCAGGGTCGTCTTGCTGCAGACGGCGAGACCTTTGGCGTAGGCCACGGGCCCGCTATCGGCGGACGTGCGAAGGGTGAGCGGCCCTCCGTCGAAGCCTTGGTTGCGGCGGGGCGCGAACAGCCGGGCAAGAGCATCCTGCGCGGTGGGAGACTCGATATACGGCGTGTACCGCCAGGCGAGCGGTTCCATATCGCTCAGGTAACGGACCTTGCCGCCAGAAAAATCGAGGTTGACGACGGCGCCCAGCGGAATGCCTAGCGAACCGCCGCCCGCGATGGAAAGCGCCAACTGTTCACCGTGCAGCGTCACGCGGCGGGCAGCCACCCGCGTGCCGTCGGCGGTTTCCACCAGGCACGCGACGTTTGCAGGCTCGTCGCTCGGCGGGTGGTAGTAGAGCAAACCGGCCAGCTTGGCCCGCTGCACGTTGATGACGTCGCCGTCAAAGTCGAACCGGACCCGCTCCTGCGAAACGTCGCCGAGCACACCCTCCAAAAAGTCGAGCGCGACGGTCTTCCCCGTCTCATCCTTCCGCCGTACGACGAGGGTGTCGCCCGTCAATTCGCGGTCGGCGATCGCGTCGAATTTTGCATCAAGCCCGCTATCGCGGCTGTAAAACCGGACCTCGGCGATATGAGCCGTGGGAATCTTCAGTGAGGGGCCGCCAACCGTCGCGACGCTCGCCACGCCGTCGGCGACCACGTAGGCGGAGGCCGGCAGCAAGGAGCCATCGGTGAGCCAGACGCGGGCGGCGACGGGGACCGCCTCGGCGGTGGGGCCGTTTTTCGGCCGGATCGCCAACAACTGCTCTGCCGCGACCGTTCGAGGGCCGTCACTGGTCGTCACCGTGACCTGCCCTTCGGTCAATTCCGTCAACGCGCCCGTGTGGCGGGCGCCTTCCAGCGTTTCGACCGCGACCTCGAGTTGCCCGCACAGGGCGGCGGCGATAATCAGTGATGGGAACATAGAAAGACGTGTACGAGGTTACCGCTCCACGCCGTCGCGGGCCAGCTTGCGAAAATACTCTTCAATCACTTCACGATAATGCGAAGGAAAGTCCTTACCAATCTTTTGCAGCGCGTCCTCGCGTTCCTTCGGCGGAAGATTGCCCCAGCCGTCACCCGCCCCGATCTTTTTGGGATCGACCTTGCCTTCCCCCTGGGCCCCGCCGGGGGAACTGTCCTGCATGGGTGAACTGGGGTTCATCGAGCCGCCGCTGGCCGATTGCTGTTGCTGCTGCCGCTGCTTCTCCAACTCCTCGATCATCTTGTCGAGCTTGGCGATCACGTCGTCCTGCTGGTCGCGGACCCTTTTGCCCGCCCGGCCGAAATCGAGCCGCCGTTCGATGTCCCGCATCAACCGGGCGACCTCATCGAGCGAGTCGGTCTTCAGCGGTTTGATGTCGGCGATCATCAACTCCGCCGTCACACGGTAGCGGCGGGGAATGGTGTCCGCGTTTTGCAGCAACGTCTCGAGGTCCCCCAGGCTTTCCTCTTTCTTCAGCAGCCAATGATACGCCCCGCCGCGGCAAAAGAGGAGCGTCGCGGGATCGACCACCTGGTCCGGCTGGACGTTCTCCAAGAGGCCGGCCAGCTCGTCGAACCGCGACCGCGTAAGAAACCGCCGCGCCAGCAGCAGCCGAAGATTATCGCGCACAAACGCCGGCGCGGTTTCATCTTCGAGAATCTCGAAGGTTGGAAGAATCACCGGATCTTCCTCCCGCGCGACGAAGTCGGCAAGTTCCCTCGCCCGCGGATCGACGGCGGCGAAACTGGCCGCCAGCCGGTCGAGCAGTTCCGGACCGGTCGCCTCGTTCGGAATCTCCGACCACAGATGGTCGATGCCGGCCCGTGCGGCATCGTCGGCTTGGAGGTCGGCGAGGTAGGCGTCGAGCTGGGCCTTCACCTCCGCCGCGGTGGGCTGCCGCCAGGTGGCACGAATGGAGAGCGGGTCGTCCGCGACTGTGCTGGCGACGAAGCTTGCAGCGCACGCGAAGCAAACCGCGGCGACCGTCCCGTATCCCAGATATCGTTTCATCCTTGGGTCTCCTTCGCTACTTGTTCTTGCCCAGCGCAATGTCCCGCGTAATCTCGTACACCTCTTGCTGCCGGTCGCCGAGCTTTCGCAAGGCTTCGATCAATTCATCGCGCTCCGCCTGGCCCACCGGGTCTTCCGGCTCGAGCAGTTGCTTCGAGTAACGGTCGGTCCGGCGTTTGATCCGGAACTCGAGCGATCGGATTAACTTCAGTTCCGCGATGATGTCGACCAGCGGCTGTTCGCCCGGAGGCGGCGCCTGCCCAGGCGGGGGCGGAGGCTTGTTCTCATCCTCGAGCTCCTTTTGGGCCTTTTGCAGAGCCTCGATCATTTCTTCCAACGCCGCAATGATGTCTTCCTCAATCGCCTGCGTCGTCTCGCCGACCAACGCCCGGTTGAGCCGGTCGCTCACCTGCTGCATGTCGTCCCGCATCTGCTCGGTCATCACGGGGAAGGCCACCGACGACCCTTCCTCCCGCAGCAAGTTCAGGGCCTTGTCCGCTTCCAGGGCGATCTTGCGCTCATCAAAACCGAGCCGCCGGGCCCGGATGTCTTCCGCGGCGCTCCACGAGGCCTTGTCCACGCGATCCAGCCGGATGGTGTCCTCGTACACCCGCACCTGCATTTCGAGCATTTCGCGGAAACGGGCCTCGAGCATGGCGAGCATTCGCTCGAGTTCCTCTTCGCGGAGTTGCCGAAGGATTTTTTCAAGTTCGGCGATGGCCTCGGCGAGTTCGCGCTCGGCCTCTTCCTGCTTGGTGACCGCCTCGTCGCGCTTCGCTTCTTCCAGTTTGCGCTGGGCGTCCCGCATCTTCTGCTCGGCGGCCTGAAGCCGGCGCTGGGCGGGATTTTCTTCCCCAGGTTTTCCCTCACCAGGTTTTCCCCCACCAGGCTGTCCCTCACCAGGCTGTCCCTCACCAGGCTGTCCCTCACCAGGCTGTCCCTCACCAGGCTGTCCCTCACCGGGTTTTCCCTCACCGGGTTTTCCCTCACCGGGTTTTCCCTCACCGGGTTTTCCTTCACCGGGCTTGCCTTCACCGGGCTTGCCTTCACCGGGCTTACCTTCGCCGGGCTTGCCTTCACCGGGCTTACCTTCACCGGGTTTTCCTTCGCCGGGTTTTCCTTCGCCGGGTTTGCCTTCGCCGGGTTTTCCTTCACCGGGTTTGCCTTCGCCGGGTTTGCCCTCGCCGGGTTTTCCTTCACCGGGTTTTCCTTCGGACGATTCGCCTTGGCTGCCGGAGGCGCCGCCTTCGTTCTTCGCAATCTGGTCGGCCAGGTCGCCGGCCCGGTCGGCGGTGTCGCCCTGGTCTTTTGCCAGGCGGTCGGTATCGCCGCCCGCCTCGTTGATGGCCCGAATCGCCCGCTGTTTCTTGAGTATCTTCTTCGCTTCCTTGATGTAGTGCTTGTAGCGATCCTGTTCGCTGCTGTTGACATCGAAGGCGTTTTCCGTCAGCAGCAGTTCCAGAAGGGCCTTCATGTCCGTAGTGACCGCTTCCTGGTTGTCGAGGGCTCGCCGCAGTTCCTTGCGGCGGAGGAGTTCGACCAGCGTGCCGAGCTGCAACCGGATATGCTCATCCTTGCTCTTGGCGACCGCGTCCCGCAGGATGGCCGCCCGGCGGGGGTTGCTGACCGCGTCGATTTCGGCCATGCGGAGCATCAGCCGTTCGAGTTCTTCAAAGCGGCGGGCCACGTCGCCTTGGGTGTCGGCCAAACGCTCGAGCGCCGGTTTCTCGGCTTCCGCCGAATCTGCCGGCGTGTCGGAAGCCTCTGCCTCGGTCGCCTCCTCAGCCGCCGGGTTCGGGCCGGACGCCTCCTGGGCGAACGACCGGGTCCACTCCCCGACGGTGGCGAAAACGCCCACCGCCAGCATCACAGAGGCAAGGCCACTGAACCGATCGGTCCGTTTCCAGGATATTGCGTCGCTCGCCATGGCCGCGGTCTCCGTCGAGGGCCTTTGAAAAAGGGGCTGCGTGGAAATGTCAAAACGCCCGGCGACCGGACGCCCGGCGACCGGCCGCCGCCACCTTCGATATTGTATTGCTAATCCGGCGATTACGCTACATTAGTGAATACGAATTCGTGGCGTTCACTGCGCTTTGTGCCGTCATGGATTACTAAATACGCTTGCGTGAGTCTGGGAGACCAGGGGGTCGGGAGTCTTTTTCGGTCCGACCGGAATGCCCATTGAGAACACGTTGACCGAAAAAGACTCCCGACCCCTTCGCTCCCCCGCTCGGATTCCGGTCGCTGACGTTTCCCGCTCTGTTTGTCGTTGGGTCGCTCGCCTTTATTCCAAATCGAGCAACTGCTTTTTTCTTTGACGCTTGGTCTCTTCCGTAAGTTTCTCCTCTTCCTCGATAAGTGTGCGGAGCAACTCGACAAGTTCATTATATGTTTCCAGGTCGAGCATTTGCTGCAAAATCCGTTCCATTTCCAGCAGCGTGTCTTCCGCCTGCGTTAGGGCCGTTTCCGAGGCGCCAATCTCCTCCGGCGTCGTCAGCAGGGCCTCCAGGTCCACCAAACGGCGGTCAAGCTGAGGGCACATCTGTTTCGCCACCACGTCCAGCGGGACGGCGATCTTCTGCTCGAGCCGGGACTCCCGCTCGGGCGTGTCCACGCGGTTGTTGATCAGCTCTTCGCGGATGCTGCGGAAGGCCGAGGCCAGGCCCTCCAGTTCGTTCGCCTGCTTTCGCGCAAGCTGGATGGCGGATTGAACCCGCAGCGCTTGCAGCCGGCGGAGGCGTTCGGCGTGGTCGAGCGAGTGATCGGCAGAAGTGTCGCCCGGCTCGGCCCCGGCGTCCAAATCGGCGCCAATCCTGGGGGAGGAATCGTCGGGCTCGGCGCCGGGCGGCGCATCCCCCGGCTCTCCGCCCGCCGCGGCGTCGGTGCCCGCGCGGGCCATCTTCGCGTCTTCCAAAAAACGCAGCAGCGAATCCCGGAGGTCCCGCATTTCGATGATGTTCTGTTCGAATCGTCGCCGCAGACCCAGCTCCGCCGCATCCAACCGGGCCAGAAGCCGATCGGGCGTCACCACGTCGAGCTGATACGGGTCGCCGGCGCCGACGTTGGGCGCCTCCGCCAGATCGAAGTAATCCCGCGCCTCCACCGTAACGTGCAGCCGGTCGCCGGGAAGCAGTTCCATGGGGTCGTCATCCCGCGACCGCTGCTCCCGCAAGTCGAGGGCGGCGGCGACCTCACCCTCGGCGGCGACGTCGAAGCGAAACATCCGCCGCGGAAGACCGAGCCAGCCGAACCGTAGCGGCATGAAGACCGGCGGACCGCCCGGCGCCCGCGCGGCGAAGGGGCGGTCCACGCCCACCGCAAACCAGCTTTCCGCAACGGCATAGTCGTCCTTGATCGCGCCGGTAAGCGGCAACCGCGCATTGGGCGTGACGGCCGTCGAAATGCCGCGCAAGGCCACATCGATTTCCGGCGCCTGGTCTTCGCGAGCCCCGATCATGATGCGGAACGGGCGAGTGGAGTACACGCCGTCGGTGTCGAGCAGCGTAATCTCCACGTCGAGGTCCTCTTCCAGCGTTCCGACGTCGACGGGGAAACGGGTGGCGTCCTTCCCGGCAAATTGCCGCACGTCCAGTTTGTCGACGCCGGCTCGGTAGATCTGCACGCGCTTCAGCGGTTTGTTCGACGTAACGTCGAGCTTGATCGTTGTCCCTTGGGGCAATTGCATGCCGGGGCGGAAATCGGTCTCCATCCGGCGGACGTCGGGATAGGCGTAGGCGGGACGGTCGCACACCAGGCGGACATTGGCGAGCGCGGGGGCGTCAACCACTTCGATGCAGTAGTCGGAAAGGCGATGGTCGGACCCGACCAGATCGAAGGCGAGCGAGCTGAGCAGGTTCTTCAGCGGCCGGCTGCCGAATTCGTACCGCTGGTGCCCCCCCGAGATGGCGCCGGCGGGCTCGAGCCGCACCGAGCCCGACCGCCCTTCTTCGAGCCGGTAGTGCATCGTGCAATACCGCGGGATGGGGCGGGGTTTGACGGCGCCGGCGACGACACGCTCCGTCTTCGCCCGCGCCAGAAGCGTGACGCTGCTCCCCTTCGCCACCCTGGCTGTGCGGTCGCCATCGAAGGAAATGACGCGGGAAACGATCCGCTCGGGGGCTTCCGTGGTCGCCAGCCGATCGACGTGCCGGACCTCGATCCCCACGATTTCGATCCGGGCGGCGCGGGGCCATTTCTGCTCGGAGAGCGCGTAGAGCCGGCCGACGCCCAGGGCGAACGTATCGGTCGCCAACGCCGCGAATGCGGCGACGGACCCGGCGACCAGAAGCGACCCCAGCCCCGCCAAAAGCAGCGGACGGAAGTTGAACACGTGCCGCTGCCGCACGTCTTTCAGCCGCTGGTGGGCTTCGCTGTCGGTCAGCCGCAGCATCGCCTGGTTGAAGTCGTGGGCGTGCTCGGGCGCCTCGGCGAGTTCGACCACCGTGACCAGGCTGTCGTGGAACTCGGGAAATTGCCGCTCGAGCAGAATCGCCATGCTGCGGTCCGACAGGCGAACCAGCGTGCGGCGGAGAACCCAACGATACAGAATACCCAGCGCCACGGCGATCACCAAGACCAGTGCGATCGCCCGCGCCACGACCGGCATCTCACTCGACCCGAGCCTGACCGGCAGGTAGTCGATCGCCAGGAGCGTCCAGAAGGCGCCACCCAGCCAGATGAGCGTCAGAGCCAGACCTTCCAGCCATACGTAAACGCGAATCCGCCGCCGCAACCCGGCCAGAAGCGAACGAATCGCCCGGTCGAGGCGAAGATTCGAATGCGGCGCGGTGTCTGAAGTTTGGGACATTCGAATTTCGAAATTGTTTAGAATTTAGAGCTTAGAATTCAGGATTTCTCGCCTATGCCAGTTTGCTCAGCCTCCGAATGATCCACTCCAAACTCAGCAGCCCGCAAATCGCCCCCAGCAGGATCATCGAAAGCCGGCGATTGAATTCCACGTCCGGCGTGTCGGGCAGGACCGTGGTCACGTCGTTGGCCAGCAGGTTGCGGGTGACCGAGCCGGCGGCGCCGCTCGTTGCGGCCTGCATGCCGATACGGTATTCGCCGCCGGTCGCGTCCGCGAGCCGTTTGAGCGGGCGGTCGTCCCGCTGGGGGTTTTCGATTTCGAGCTCAGGAATCCGCGTCCGAACCGTCCGAGCCAGCAGGTCGCCGTCACTCTGGGGCACCGGCAGGTTGACCCGGTAATCCCCCTCGTAAAGCGCCACGAACTGCCCGGCGTACAGGCCCTGCCGCGGAGCATCCTTGATCTTGCGGAGTTCCAACGGCTCGCTCGAATCGTCGGGCGCCGTGAGCAGCGCCGTGACCGTTTCGTCGGTGAGCGGCTCGTGGCGGGCGTCGGTAAGCTGGGCCCGCACGTTGATCGTCTCGCCGATCATGCACCGTTCCTTGCTCACCATCAAGAGGCCCCGGCTGGAATCGCGGAGCAGGCGGCCTTCAGAAACCTGGCGGATCAGCTTGGTGTAGATTGTCTCGAAGAGCTTTTCATCGAGTTCTCTCAGCCGCCAGAATTCACCGCTGGCGATAAAGAGGACCCGGCCGGCGCCGTAGAACTGCCCCGCGAGGTAGGCCGGGTTGACTCCGCCGCGGGCCTCCTGCGGGTCGGTGAAGACGGCGTAGGCCGTGGCGCCGGGCTTGAGTTCGCGAATCGAAAAGCTGGGGTAATAGCCGTAGACGCCGTCAAAGGTATTCCAGATGCCCTCGCTGGCGGTGGGGCTATCGGCTAGCCAGAGGAACTCGGCCTTGCGGCCCTCCTCGGTGAATTCGAGCGGCCAAGCCACTTCCGAAGCGAAGCGGTCGGCGGCGCTGGCCCCACGGCGGACGTCGATCACCACCGGGCACAATGCCTGGATCGTTTCCGCCACCATGTCGTCCGGGCGGGCGCCGGCCCATTCGGGCGTGTGAATCCGGCCGCCGATGAGAATCAGGCCGCCGGCCTTCTCGGCCACCCATCGGTCGAGCATTTTGGCCTGCTCCGGCGAAAGCTGCGAGAAATCGGCGTCGAAGGCCATGATGCAATCATACTTCTCGAACAATTCATCGGGATCGGTGGGGAAATGGTCGAGGATTTCGTCCGCTTCCTGGGAGATGCCTTCATCGGCGTTCTGCAACAGCACGTCCGCCGCCACTTCCTTGTCGCGGTAAAGCAGGTTGCGGACGAAGCGGTACTCGCGGGTCGGCCCGTCGGCAAAGAGCAGCACGCGGTTGCGGCGCTCGACGATTTCGACCGTCGCCGATTTGGCGTTGTCTTTCGGGTCGGCGTCCTTGTTGCGGGGCAGGTCCACGATTTCGATCGTGTAAACGCGGCGGCCGGTGTCTTCTTCCGACGTCTCGATCTCGAACCGGATGGGCGCCAGATCGTCGTCTGGAGGCAGATCGAGCCGGCGGTCCTCGTCAATCTGGAAATCGGCTGGCGGGGCGTCGGGGTCCGCTCCCGGCGCCGGCGCCAGCGCGGAAGAAAGCCGCACCGTGACATAGCCCTGCACGCCGAACTGTTGCAAGAAGCCGGTGATGACGAACTTGTCTTCGGGATAGACCCGCTTGGGGGCCTCGATGTCGGCGATGCGGATGTTGGTGGCCCGCTTGTCGCTGCCCAATCCGACCGTGTAAATGGGAACCTTGGCGTCGGCGGCGATGACGGCGGCGTCCTCGACGTCGATGCCTGCGTTCACCCCGCCGTCGCTAAAGAGGACGACGCCCGCGAGCGGCCCGCCGCGCTCGCGGTTCACCACGTCCACCAGGTTGTCGGCCAGCCGCGTTTCCATCCCCTGGGGACGCAGTTCGCGCCGCCAATCGACTTGGGAAGGTTCCTCGGGTGGGCCGTCCGCCACGCCCGCCTTCGTCGCGTCTTCCTCTCGATCGGCCTTGCCTGCTTCATCCGAGGCGGCGAGAAGGGGAAGCTCATCGGCGCCCGTCCACCGCTGGTACGCGGCCAGCATGATCGAGGGATCGGCCAGGCCCGCCACGGCCGCCGTGATCAGGCCGCCCACCGCCAGAAACACGGCCGCCAGCAGCACCACGCCCGGGCCTTCCCCGCCACTGCCCAGCCGCACGAGAAGGAACAACAGCCCGCACAGGGCGGCCCCGGCGAGCAACCCGCCGGCGACGTAGATCATCAGCCGAAAACGGTCGAGTCGCTCTTCGAACGCGCGGGCCGCGGTCGAGAATTCCGCCTTCAGGGAGGTTTCTTCCGGCGCCGTGGCGGGCGAGGTCGCGAGCTTGGCGAACATCGCCACCGGCTCCGGCGCCGAATCCTGGTCGAACCGGGCCACGATCACTTCGTGCCGCCGGCGCAAATCATTCAGCAGGCCCTCGTCCTTTTCCAGTTCCTGCCGGACGACGTCCAACCGTGACTGCGGCCTGGCCATTTCCAATTCCGCGGGCAGCCCCATGCTTTGGCTGGTATCGACCAAAACGAAGACCCGCGAATTTTTGGTGAATTCCTGCTCGGTCTTCTTCTCCAGGCCAAGGAACACGAAGCCCAGGCAGAGGAACGTCGCGATCCGAAGCAGCGTCAGGACAACCGCCGTGACCGCCGGCAGTTCGACGCTGTCGCGGAGGTACATCCGGATCACGTAAAACAGCAGGAGCCCCACCACCAGCACGGCCAGCGGCCAATGCCACCACTGGCCCATCTGCTCCAGCCGCGTGAGCGAGAGCCGGGTCCGGGTGACGATATCGGCGATCAGGAGGAAATGGGGCATAGGGGGTTAGGCGGGCAATGGCGAATCAGTACGGCCGTCAGCGCACGCAGCGAGCCGTGTGCAGGGTTTTTTGAGCGCGAAAACGCGAAAGGGCGAAATGGCGAAATGGCGAAAACGGGAAGGGGGCACGCGCGAAGATGCGACGGGCGCCACGCCGATTTTCGGCCTTGCCCGGTAGCATTTCGCGCTTTAGCGTTTTCGCGATTTATCATTAACAACTCGTCATGTCTTTTTAATCATATGGCGACCATCGGCGTCGGTCAAGCCGCCGCTTTGGTCCTCGCGCCCAACTTCGCGGGATGATAACTGGCCGAGTACGCCAGGAACTGCTCGATAATCAAAAACACCGCCAGCGCCGCCAGCATCGCGCTGCGCCAACGGCGATTGTCGAAGTAATCGTCCTCGCCCAGAAGTTCTTCGATCTCGCCGGCCAGATGGATTTCGACCAGCAGGGGATCGAGCGATTGCTGCAGCGTGTCGGGGGCGATCAGGTCGGTGGCGCCCTCGCGGGGATCGACGTTCAGCGCGAATCGCCGCACCTTGGCTTTGCCCTTTTTCGTCACCGGCCACGCTTCGTAGATGCCGCTCTTGTCGGTCTGGCCGGAGCGGCCGCCGGCGTCGCCCCCTTCTTCGCCATCGCCCCCGCGGCCCAGCGACACGTCCAAGAGGGGTAAATCCCCCGGCCGCTTGTGGGCCACCTTGCCGACCCGCGAATACGCCGTGTGCAGCGCCCCCGGCGTGAAGAAGGAAATCGCCTCCCGAAATCTCTCGGCGTCCAGCGTCACGGTAATCGGCGTCCCGACAAGCCGCTGCTCTTCCGGCGACCGCGGCGCCCCGAGGTAATCCTGCAATTGCAGAAAGATCGGCAGGCTGCTGGGATGCACGGCCCAGTTGCTCCACCCGGGCGTCAGCGGCGCCAAAAACGCCACGCAGCGTCCCTCGCCAAACCGCTTTTCCAGCGACAGCGGCTTGCGGTTGCGGAGACGGGCCAGGATTTCGACGTTCGCGTCCGGCGGGGGCTCCCAGCCGTCGAGCGTCTTGAAAAACCGGCTCACCGTCACCTCCACCAGGTACGGGTTGGCCGGGCCAGAGAGCGACTCGAAGATCGGATGGTCCTCGGCCGTCAGGTCCGGCGTGGAAATATCGACGGCCGGGGGCAGCGTGTCTTCCCGCTCCAGCGGCGCCGGAAAGAGGCCTTGGCCGTCGTCGTACAGGCCGGTGTAAAACTTGGGGTCGGACATCGGCCCGAGGAAGAACCCGACGCCCCCGCCCGCGGTAAGATACGCCTTCAAGTTGTTGACAGCCTGCTCGTCGAGGCGATCCACGTTGAGGATGTAGATCGACTGGAACGATTTCAGCACGTCCAGCGGCTGGTTGCGGAGAAACGACGGATCGTGGACTTCCGGCCGGGCCCCCGTCATCGTTCGCTCCATCGTCGGTTTGAGGGCGGCCTCCAGGAAGTACGAATCGTTGAACCGCTCCGTCGTGTCGCCTTCGATGAGCAGCACCGGCACGTAGGCAGGGAAGTCGATGGCGCAATAGCGGCGGTTATCGGCCATCACCGCGTCGTCGGGCAACGCCACTTCGACCACGTGCTTGCCTGGCCCGGGAAAGTAGACCTGTGCCCGCCGCCGAACGGTCTCGCCGGGCGCGAGCCGTTCGACCATTTCGACCGGGGCCTCGTCGGTTTCGCCCTTGAGCTTGCCGGCGTTACGGAGTTCTTCTTTGGTCGGATCGTAATACCGCGAGACGATCTTCAGCGGCACGTCGCGGGCCGGCGTGGGGCCGTGGTTGGTCACCTCGATGTCCACGTACAGCGGCACCCCCGCCGCCTTGGTCCGCTGGCTGGGGGTGAGGGCGGTGATCGCCAGGTTCGGCTTCTGTTCGCTCGTGCAGCGGACCAGGTGGATTTCCGCCCCGCCCCGCTCCATTTCGTTCAGTTCGGACTCGATCTCCGCCGTGTTGGTCCAGTCGCGGCGGCGGAAGTCGGAGACGAGATAGACGACCCGCCGCCCGTTCTCGCCCGCGGCCATCACCTGGCGGGCCAACCTGACGGCGGGCTGCGGCCCGAGCGACAACTCCGTGACTTCCGCCTGGCGGAAAAATTCTTCGAGGCGGCGGTCGAAATCGAGATCGACCGCCTCGTTTGAGAGGTCGAGGAGGGCCGTGTTCAGGCCCGACGACGCATCGCCGTTTTCCTTGCTTTCTTTGGTTTTGTCGGTTGGTTCGACGCGAGCGGCTCGTTCGCCTGCCGCCAGCGAGGCCCTTGAGAACCGAATGAGGGTAAAACGCTGCGCGGAATCTTGCCGCGAGGCCGCCTTGGCCAGCTTGGCGATCGCTCGTTTTGCAACGTCATACGCGGTTTCCCCACCCACCATTTCGGCCATCGAGTAACTGTCGTCCAAAAGGACGATGTGATGCGTGACGTCACCGCCGAAAAAGCTGGTCCAGGCGCTGGGAAGCTTCACGCGGGCCAGCATCGCCACGGCCACCGCCAGGGCCGCCATCCGCAACAAAAGCAACAACAGTTGCTTCAGCCGCACCCAGTTGCGGTGCTTCTTGAAGGCGGCCAGCAGAAAATCCATCGCGGCCCACTTCACCCGCCGGTGCCGCAGCAGGTTGATCAGATGAATGACCACCGGAACCGCCGCCGCCACCGCCATCGCCCCCCCAATGGCCCACAGCCCCATCGCGATTGGCGACATTTGCGCCAAGGGCAGGGCCAGGATGAGAGTGGTGGAGGGCATGGGATTTGGGATTTGGGATTTGGGATTGCGTTGGGGGTTTTGAATTTTCGGTAATTCGAATTTCGAATTTGTTTAGGATTTCGTGCTTAGGATTTCGGATTTCTCGATCCCCGTCGCCTTCGGCTCGGGGTTAAACGGGGTTCATTGCCCCTTCGCCTTCGGCTCGGGGTTAAACGATGCCCGCCGTGTCGCTAATTCTTGTGGTGCATCCCCAGCCGGTTGCTCAGGTACGTCGCGAGCACCGCCCCGAGCGAATCGCTGGTGCGGATCAGGGCGTAGTCGCACATGTTTTTTGCCGAACCGCGGCGGAGGGCGTCCACATGGTTGTTCACTTCCGTCAGGTACGCCTCCCGCAATGCCCGCGGATTGCAGTCGAGATGCTGTAGTATCTCGAGTCCTTCGAATCGCGTGGGACCGGCGAAGGGAAAGTCCAACTCGTCGTCGTCCATCACGTGGAAGATCATCACGTCGTGCCCCCGCTGCCGCAGCAGCTTCAGGCCCCGCATGATGTCGTCCACTCCCGAGAGCAGGTCGGAAATAAGCACGACCATCCCCCGCCGCGGATACGACTCGACGACGTGTTTCATGATGCCGTACAGCGACGTCTTGTCCCGTGGCTCGGAGATGTCCAGCGTGCGGCAAATCGACTGCAAGTGGGTCCGCTTCGTCCGCAGCGGCGTGGCCATGCGGACCGTTTCGTCAAACGCAACGCAGCCCACCGCGTCCGCTTGCTTGAGCAATAGAAAGGACAGCGAGGCTGCAATCGTGGCCGCGTACTCGTACTTGTTCAGCGGGCCGGCGCCGTATCGCATGCTGTTGCTCACGTCGACCAGCATCATGCACCGCAGGTTGGTGTCTTCTTCGTATTGCTTGACGAAGAATTTGTCCTGCTTGGCCCACACCTTCCAATCGACGTGGCGGAAGTCGTCGCCCGGCACGTACTCGCGGTGCTGCAGGAATTCGACCGACTGGCCGAAGTACGGACTGCGGTGCAGGCCCGAGAGAAACCCCTCGACGATGTGCCGCGCCCGCACCTCCATCCGGCCGATCCGGCGGATCGCCTCAGGATGCAAAAATCTTTTGGAATCGGGCATCGCGGGTCAGTTCGTCTTCTTTGGCGGGGGTAACCTTCAGCAACTCACCAATCACGTGGTCGGGGGTGACGCCTTCGCTCTCCGCCGCGAAGTTCACCACGATGCGGTGCCGCAGCACCGGCCTGGCCAGGGCCTGGATATCGTCGGTCGAAACGTGGCTCTGCCCGTTGAGCAGGGCCCGGGCCTTGCCGCCGAGCACCAGGTACTGCACGGCCCGCGGGCCAGCCCCCCAGCTAAGCTGTTCCTGGACGAAGTCCGGCGTGCCGAGATAGTTCAGCCGCGTTTGCCGCACCAGCGAAAGGGCGAAGCGGATGACGTGGTCGGTCACCGGCACCTCCCGAACCATCCGCTGGAGCTGAAGGATCTCTTCGCCGCTTAAGACCGGCTGGATGGTGTCCGTCATGACGGTCGTGGTTCGCCGGGCGATTTCGAACTCCTCGTCGAACGAGGGGTAATCGACGAAGACCTTGAACATGAAGCGGTCCTGCTGGGCCTCCGGTAGCGGGTACGTGCCTTCCTGCTCGATCGGGTTTTGCGTGGCGAGGACGAAGAACGGGTCGGACAGCGGGTGGCGGATGCGGCCGACCGTCACTTGCCGTTCCTGCATCGCCTCGAGCAACGCCGCCTGGGTCTTGGGCGGGGTGCGGTTGATCTCGTCCGCCAGAATCACGTTCGAAAACAGCGGCCCCTCCAAAAAGCGGAAGGCCCGTTCGCCCGTCGAGCGGTTTTCCTCGATGATTTCCGTGCCGGTGATGTCGGCCGGCATCAGGTCGGGCGTAAACTGGATGCGGCTGAAGGTGAGGTTCAGCGTGCGGGAAAGGGTGCTGATCATCAGCGTTTTGGCCAGCCCCGGTACGCCTTCCAACAGGCAATGGCCGCGGCTGAAGAGCGAGATGAGAAGCTCGTCGATCACGGCCTGCTGGCCGACAATCACTTGCGAGAGCTGGCCGTTGATTTGCTCGCGGGCCTCGGCCAGCTTTTGAATGGCCTCATTGTCGGGGTGGACGGCGGAATCGCTCATGCAGGGTGGCCTTTCGCTTACACGAGGCGGAACGGGGGGTAGGTGACGACACGCGGAAAAGGTGGGCAAAATAGCGCGATGGCGCTGGCTGCACACCCTCTCCCCACAAAGCTACGTGCCGTGAACCCGCGGGTCGGTTCAAAGCAGTCGGAGAAAAGGCGGCGAAAGCCGGGCCGTGACGCGATAGTCTAGCCTTTTTCTGGAAAACTCTTTTTTTCCGCAGCATGAAAAGCCTTGCGTTGGCGGAATTTGCGGATACACTGATGGCACGTTGGGGATTCGGGGATGGATTCCTTTCGCGCCGTTGGATGGATCCACTTCCATTTCGCCAGGCCGCCACGCGGCCGCAAAGCTACAACCGGGAGCGTGAGCTAGTGACGACCCATCAAAGCGAAAGACCTCGCGGGAATGCCGCCTTTCCAAGTCTTACGAAGCTGCTCGCGCGTGCCGTCGTCGTTATTGCCGTGCTTGTCTTGGCGCCAACCGCCCACGCGGTGCTCACGGACGGGTCGGGCAGTGTCTCCGACATTCCTTACAGCAGCAAAGATGGCATCAGGGTTCCGGTCCTGTTCAGTGGTCCGTCGAGCCCTCCGCTGCAATCGAATGGCAATGGGCTCGAGTTCAGCATGAACAGCACCGGCGATTCGAACGCCGATGCTGGTTTCCAGAAGGCGGCGGATTACTGGTCGAGCCAATTCGGCGATGACATCACCGTCAACTTGACCATTGGCTTCTCCTCGCTAGGTGGCTCGATTTTGGGCAGCGCCAGTTCGACGCAGGCCACCTACAGCTATGGGACTTTCACTGCCGCACTCGCCGGTGACGCCACCACGGCGGATGACAATACCGCCGTGACGAATCTTCCCGCCGGCGCGTCGTTGGACATGTACCTGAACCGCACCTCGAACAATCCCAATGGTTCCGGCAGCGCTACGCCTTACCTGGACAACGACGGCGATGCGAATAACACCACGCTTCGCCTGACGAACGCAAACGCCAAGGCGCTAGGATTGATCGCCCACAATCAGACGGGCCAGGATGCCGCGATCACCTTCAACAGCGATTTCAGCTTCGACTTCGATCCCAGCGATGGGATCGACGCCGGCAAGATCGACTTCGTCGGCGTCGCCATTCACGAAATCGGCCATGCGATGGGCTTTATTAGCGGTGTCGATATCCTGGATATCAACAGCCCTCCCGTGAACGGTCCCTTTGCCGACAATCAGTTCACGTTCGTTTCAGCCCTCGACCTGTTTCGACGCTCGGACGCCAGCGATACCGCCGGGGCCGACATCGACTGGACCGCCGATACACGGACCAAGTATTTCTCGATCGATGGCGGGAACACCAAGCTCGTCACCAACGCGTTTTCCACTGGTGTGAACTTTGGCGATGGTCGGCAGGCGAGCCACTGGAAGGACAACCTTGGCCTCGGCATCATGGATCCCACCGCGGCGCCGGCCGGCAATGCGATGGTGGTGACCGCCCTGGACCTGCAGGCGTTTGACGTGATCGGTTGGGATCCGATCGTCGCTGAAATCCCCGAGCCCGGCGCCTTGGTCATGTTGGCAGTGGTCCTGGTCGGCCTGATCGGCGTCCGCCGACGTCGCCGGTAGGCGCTCGCGCCGCTGGAAATTTCGCAAAGCGTATCGCGCGGGCGAGTGGATCTACCGCTCGCTCGTTCTTGTTGGCGGCCCCGTGGGCGCCGCTCTTGAAAAGCCGTTACGATGACGGATACGACCAGGGGAGGATGGCGGGAATGCTCACGGCGCCGCAACAGGATTGGTCTCTTTATCGCGCGATGACCGAGCCCAGCGCGGCGGCGTGGGATCGAGCGTTGACGCCGCAGGCTCGCTTCGAGATCTACGCCGACCTGTTCGATTTCCTTCACGAGGCCCGTCGCGGACGGGGCGACTGGGCCCGGTTGGAGCAGTGGGAATGGGACCAGAAGCTTGCGATCCGGCTGCGTGTCGTGGATGCCCTGCGACGGCTCGATCAGCATCGCCATGAACGCTCGGCTGCGGGGCATGGCGAATAGGTTTGCGTGTTTTCGAGGAGGCCTTTGCTTCTTTGCTTTGGCCGTCGATAAGACACGTGTGCAACCCCTTCGGGGTAGGCGGCTGCGTTTGTTGAACCCCATGACTACCGCGAAGCGGTTTTACCCCGAAGCCCAGGGTTGCGAAGCTGCCCTGGGCTTGGCGTCGTTCATCGACAGGTTACGCCGAAGGCGTTATACATGCGTTCTTGTCCATTGGAGATTCACTTCAGCGCCGGGCATACATCGAACCACTGCCGCCGCTGCTCCCGCATCCACTCGGCGCCGCTTTCCGGGCCCCAGAATCCCCGTTCGTAAGATTCCAGTGGCGGGCCCTGGCCGGTTTCCCACGCGGCCAGAATCGGGTCGATGATGCCCCAGGCCAGCTCCACTTCGTCGCTGCGGGCAAACAGGCTGGCATCCCCCTTGAGAACGTCGAGCAAGAGCCGCTGGTACGAATCGGGCATCGCCCCGTGAAAGTGCCGGGCGAAGCGGAAGTCGAGATCGGTCATGCGAAGCTGCATTCCTGCGTCCGGGACCTTGGTCTGGAAGTGCAGTTGAATGCCTTCCGCGGGCTGCACCTGGATGACCAGCCGATTGCCGTCCAGAAAGCCGGAACCGCTCGCTTCGAACAGCAAGTGCGGCGGATCACGAAACTGGACGACGATTTGCGTGGTGCGGCACGACATCGCCTTGCCGCTGCGGAGGTAGAAGGGCGTGCCCCGCCATCGCCAGTTGTGCACGCACAGTTTGATGGCCGCGAACGTGGCCGTTTCGCTCCCCGCGGGCACGCCTTCCGCGTCTCGGTAACCGACGTATTGGCCGCGCAAGGTATCGGCGGAGAAGTCGCCCTCGGCCATCGGCCGTACGGCCCGCAGCACCTTCACCTTTTCATCCCGCACCTGATCGGCCTCGAACTGGGCCGGGGCCTCCATCGCGGTGATCATCATCAGTTGCAGCAGGTGGTTCTGGAACATATCCCGCAAGACACCGCTGCCGTCGTAGTAGCCACCGCGCGTGCCGACATCCACTTCCTCCGCCACGGTGATCTGCACGTGGTCGATGTACTGGCGGTTCCACAGCGGTTCGAAAATGCTGTTGGCGAACCGCAGCACCAGCAGATTCTGCACGGTCTCTTTGCCGAGGTAGTGGTCGATGCGGTAGACCTGCCGCTCTTTGAAGACCGTGTGCACGTGCTCGTTAAGCCGCCGGGCGGACGCCAGGTCGGTTCCGAACGGCTTTTCGATAACGATGCGGCAGCGCTGGCAGTCGGCCACGCCAAGCTCCGCCACGCGGCCGAGATTGGTAATCGCCGGTCCATACAGCGTTGGCGCCGTGGAAAGGTAATAGATGCGTTCATCCTGCTTCCCGGCTCCGACTTCGCCAAGCGTCCCTGCCAAAGCCCGCATATCGGCCTCCTCTGCGAGGTCGCCGGGATGATAGAAGACGTTTTGGGCGAAGGCGTTCCAGACGTTGGGGTCGAACTGGTCGCCGGTGAACTCGCGGGTCGATTCGGCCAGGAGGTTTCGCCACTGTTCGTGCGAGTAGGCCGTTCGCGACATACCGACGACCCGCGTGCCCTGCGGCAGCCGTCCTTTCTTGTGAAGCGAATAAAGCGCAGGGATGAGCTTACGGCGGGTCAGGTCGCCGGACGCGCCGACGATGATGATGGTGTGCATGATGGAGGTCTTGGACTGGGGTCCGTCAGACACGGGCGTTGCGCCCCGGAGGGATGAGCACATCATCTCGACAAACACGCGCCGATACAACGGCGGCCCCGCGACGCCGCCCGCCTCGCCACCTACTCGTCCGTCTCCACCCCGGTAAACTCCACCTCGGGTTGCTCCCCGTCCCAGGAGAGTTCGAGTTTCAAGTCGGAGGTGGGGCCGTCGATGGTGACCGTCAGGGGCGTGGTCACCGGGTCGGCGTAGCGGCGGGGGACGTTCCAGCGGCGGGTTGTTTCGGTCAGGCGAGTGGTCGAAGTGACGGTGGCGGCGTGCGTTCCCGGCACGCAGCCGTCCGCCTGTTCATAGCAACCGAGCGTAAAGCGGCCGTCCTCCTCAATATTGCCGTAGGACATGCGATCACCCTTCGGCAGCACCCGCACAAAGCCGGTAGTTATCGGCTTGCCGTCGATGAGCACGCGGCCGGAAACGGGGTAGCGCGCGGGCCGGCCGCCGCATCCTGCCAACAAAAACGCCGCAAGCGCACATCCCCACACGGTGGCGAAGCGGCAGGTCCGCGGAGCGCTCGAACTTGGCATCGGCGTTATTCCGTAAGAGAATACACTTCGCCGCCGGCGCGCGTGGCCATGGCTTTGTACGCGAAGAAACCGATGTTCTCATCGAGGAACACGACGTGGCCGTCGCCAAACGCAAAGCTGGCTCCCCCGCCGTGCGCGCTGATGAAGGCGCCGTTGCGGCCGGTGTTGGCGGCGCCCCACGTCTGCCCGAAATCGGGCCGCGAGTTGAGCGGATTGGCCGCCGAACGAAGCCCTTCCTGAAGGCGCAGCCCGACGGCCCACATGTTGCGCGAGCCCGACGGGAACTGCGGGTGGGCCCCGAGCGCCTCTCCCAGAAAGATCGTATTGGAGAGCCCGTCGCGGATATTCGCACGCGCAAACGTCTTGCGATAGAAGAACATGCCGTTGTTGTCGTACTTGTGCCCGTTGGCGGAATCGGACGGGCCGAGGCTGCCCATGCACATGGCGAAACTGGCAGTGGCCATCTCGCGCCCGCCATCGTCGGTGTTGTACACAGGCGAGGGATCGGAAGGGCAGAGGTAAACCTTAATGGGCGTCTTCACGAACGCCTGGTTCGCCGGAATTGCATACCAGACGGCCGGGTCGCCGCTGCCGACGGGAATGCCATCGTCCATCGAATCGAACAGGCTCTCCTGTTCGATGTGGGGGAGAATCAGGGCCAGCGCGCTGAGGTTGTTGTTGCCCGGGCCACAGGCCGAGGAGCCGTCGCAGTCCAAGCGGCCGGGCGGAAAATGGCCCTTGACGTTCTCGTAAGCGACAAAGGCCATAGCGACGTTCTTAAGATTGCTCCTGCACTCGAGTCGCCGGGCCGCCTCGCGGGCGTTTTGCACCGCCGGCAAAAGCAGCGAGACCAGAATGGCGATGATGGTGATGACCACCAACAGCTCGATGAGCGTGAACGCCGTCAGTCGGCGCCGACGCGACATCCCACAAGACGTTCGGCCGCATGGTGCAAGCCGCGCACGCAGCCTCGCTCGTGGAGACGCAATGGAACCCATACCTACCTCGGAAACCGGGCTGTCCTTTCGCCCCCGCGCCGCACGTCTTTGCTTGAAAGCTGGCCGTCGCGCGGCTGCACACATCGCATCTGCCATGTGCGCGGAATTAAACACAACCGACATTATTCTATCGGGCGCCTGGCCGGGTCAAGGGGCCGCCGACGTCACGATGTCGCAGATCACGGCCGCCAGCGGTGTCATCTGCCAGGTAGGAGGAATTCCGCGGCGCCTGCGGCTTGCGGTTCAACGAGAGGCTCGCCGCCTCAAAACCATGCCGCCGTAAACCCGCCGTCCACGTTGATGTGCGTGCCGGTGATGAAGCCGCCGGCCCTGTCGCTGCACAAGAGCAGCAGGGCGCCGACCAGTTCCTCCGGTTCACCGAACCGCCGCATGGGCGTCCCCTTCATGATGCTGTCGATCCGCTCCTGGTCGAGCAGTTTGCGGTTTTGCTCGGCGGGGAAGAAGCCGGGGCAGATGACATTCACGCGGACGTTCCTGGTCGCCAGGTCGTCGGCGATGTTCCGTGAAAGATTCAGGACCGCCGCCTTGCTGGCCGCGTAGCCGAACACTCGCGAAAGCGGCAGATGGCTCGTCACGCTGCCGATGTTGACGATGGCGCCGCCGCCGGCCTGAACCATGTGCCGGCCAAACACCTGGCACGCCACGAACACCGCCTTCAGGTTGATCGCCATCACGCGGTCCCACTGCTCCTCGGGGTGGTCGAGAAAGGCCGTTCCGTGGTTTACGCCCGCGCTGTTGACGAGAACATCGACGCGGCCGCTCACCTTCTTCGCCACGGCCAGCAGGCTTTCGAGCGAGTCCTTCTGCGTTACGTTTACCGGGCAGCCGCTTGCCTGCCCGCCGCCGTCGGTGAGGTCCTCAACGCGGGCGCTTACCAATTCCTCCGTCAAGTCGCCAACCACCACGTGGGCCCCCGCTCCACACAAGCCCCGGCAAAGGGCCCCGCCCAGAACGCCGCCGCCGCCGATCACCACGGCGGTCTTTCCCGAGAGCGAGAAGAGTTCTTCCAGATATGCAGGCATGGCCGATTCTCCTTGATGCAAGCGTCGTGCCGCGAGTTCGAATAGGGTAATATTGCCCGGCGACGCGATGAGCACAAGCCGCGCATCGGGCGTTGGCCAGGCGATGGCAGGGCCAGCGGTCGTCACGATCATCCGGTTGGCGAGGGCGGCGCCGTCAACGCGGATCTTTCCTTCCGCCGCCGTTCTGCCGGGCGGGTCGGGGCAAGCGGATGTGTTCGATGTAGCCGCTGTGCCCGATGTTCGCTGTTGGCGCGGGAAGGTGGAACGGGACGCCGTCGCCGTCCGATATCCGAGGTGAAGCGGGTCTTTGGCGCGACGGAGCGCCCCCCAAGGCTTTGTACGGAGACTACCGATGTTCCGCGACCGCTCCCACTTCCTGTTCTACTACGTTTGGATCGCGCTGGCCTTAGCCGCGCTGGCCACCCGGGCCGGGGCCGGCGATCCCGCGGAAATGGTAGCCCACGGGCCGGGCTTCTTCACTGTGAGCTTTGTCGCACCGCTCGACACCGATGCCGCGAACGCCACCTCGCAGGCTGACAGCTACTACGAAGAAATGGTCAGGCCGTGGCCTCCGGGAGTCGAGCCGACCCCCGCTTGGGAAGGCGACTTGAAGCCTCTTCCCGAATCCGGCGCCCTGGGTCTTGGCTGTCCGTCCGCCGCGTGCGGCGTGTGCCACGCAAGCGGCTGTGAGAACTTCGAAACGGACTATCGAGAGTACTACGGCTGCGGCCTTTTCCCGCGCGGCCTTGCGCACGACTGGTTTGGCCGACGGATGCTGGCCGCCACGACCGTCTTCGCCGGCGCCGAGGCCTTCGCCACCAAGGCCGACGATCAATTCAGCAACCAGTTCGGCGCCACGGGCGGCGTCAACACCGCGCTGGGCTGGAATGGCTGTCCCCTGCGGCTTCAAATGGGCGCCCGCCTTGGCGTCTACGACTTCTACGGCCGCGAAGGAACCGGCGGAACCGGCTCGAATCCCGGCCAATCGCAAGAACGGGTTTACGTTACGACCGGCTTTTTCAAGCGAAGCCAGGTGCAATGCGGCGACCCCTGGAGCTACGGCCTGGTGTGGGACTACGTAAGCGACAGCAATTTCGGCGAAGAGGATTCCGCGATCGACCTGCACCAACTTCGCACGCGGTTCGGCTACGCCCTGAATTGCCGCAACGAGGTCGGATTCTGGGGAACCTTCCACCTGGACGGCAATTGGATCACCTCGGACCTGACCCCCGGCGGGTTCGCGCGAGTGCAAGCCCAGAACCAATACAACGCCTTCTGGAAACACGCCTGGGACTACGGCGCCACCACGGAGTTGACACTCGGCTTTGCGGAAGAGCCGGGCGATTTGGTGCTTGGCGTAACGGGGCAGTCGCCGCTGAATGAGCGGGTGGCTATGTACGGCGGCTTCCATTACATCGTGCCGACCACCACTCCCGGCGACGCCGACGTGAACGCCTACAGCGAGCAGGCGTGGGCGGTGAGCTTCGGGTTGACGTACTACTTTGGCCGCAAGGCGTGCGCGAAAGACGTCAGCGGCTACTGCGACCTGCCGCTGTTCGACGTGGCCGACGCGCTGACCTTCCCGGTGGCGGCGCCGGCAGGGAGTTTGTAGCGCCGAAGAAAAGTAGCCCCCGGACATTGGCCGCGACCGATGGGATTTACCCAACCGAGCTCTTGCGGGCGGCGAGCGTGGGGTCTTTGGCCAACGGGAGCGCGACGGGCTTGCCGCTCTCCGCCGCCTTGTAAATGCCGAGGATGATTTCGACGCTGCGGCGGCCTTCCGTCCCGTCGATCAGGGGCGTGGATTTGTTCTTGATCGCCTTGAGCACGTCCTTGAACTGGGCGGTGTGGCCGTGGTGGCCGATGGCCGCGGGGTCGGCCGCGCCACCACCCGTCGCGGTCTTACCCATCATTTCCTGCCGAATCTGATCGTCTGTTTTCGTCGTCTTTGCAAAATTCCATTCGACGATGTCTTCCTCTTCCATCACGGCCGTGCCTGCGCTGCCATGGATGGCGATCTTCTTGAACGAGCCCGGAAAGCACGCGGTGCTGGCCTCGATCACGCCCAGCGCGCCGTTTTCGAACCGAAGCGTGGCGACCGCGGTGTCTTCCACGGCGATGCGCTGATGGGCGAGCATGGCGAACTGGGCCCGGATTTCGACCACCGGCCCCATCAGCCACGTGAGCAAGTCGACGCTATGGATCGCCTGGTTCATCAGGGCCCCGCCGCCGTCGAGTTCCCACGTGCCCCGCCACGCGCCGCTGTCGTAGTACTGCTGCGTGCGAAACCACTTGACGTAGGCGTCGCCCATCGTCAACACGCCGAACCGGCCCTTGTCGATGGCCTGCTTGATGAGCTGGGCGGGCTTATGGAACCGCGAGGGGAAAATGGTCGAGAGCGTGACGCCGTTTTGCCGGCAGGCCCCGATAATCGCGTCGCATCGCTTGAGGGTGATCTCCAGCGGCTTTTCGACGATGACGTGCTTGCCCGCCTTGGCCGCGGCGACGGCCGGCTCCAGGTGGGCCCCGCTGGGCGTGCAGATGGTGACGACATCGACCCGATCGTCGGCCAGCAAATCTTCGAACCGCTGGAAGGCGTCGCACCCCTGTTCCGCGGCAAACCGGCCGGCGGCCTCGGCCCGGCTGTCGTATCCGCCGATCAGTCGGGCGCCGGGGATGTCCCCGATCGCCTTCGCATGAAAATTCGCAATCATCCCGCAGCCGACCACGCCAAAGCCAATCGCCATAACGCCCATCCCAAAGTTAGAGTCCTACGTCCAAAGCCCACCCGTTTCACCCCGAGCCGCAGGCGACCGGGCGACGTTTAACCCCGAGCCGCAGGCGACGGGGCCATGTGCCATGTGTTTGGCCAAAGCGTAATCGGCGAAGGCAAAGGCGCAAAGGGGCCGCATCGCCATTGCGTTTCCCGCGAATGGGCGGACCGGGTACAATGCAAGAGAATGACAACAACGGAGGCAAAGCGATGCCATCACGATTTCCTGGAATGGATCCTTACTTGGAACGCGACGAGTGGATGTCGTTTCACGCGGCGTTCGTCGTCGAGATCGCGTCACAGTTGGCCCCCCGGATCAAGCCGAAATACGTCGCTCGGCCCGAGAGACGGGTCTACATCGAAAGTGATAAGCCGGACGACTATCGCGTGGCCGATGTTGCGGTCATTGACGACGTACCGACGGCCGCGGTTTCGACGAGCGCTTCGGCGTCGGTCGCGACGATTGAACCGATGCTTGTGGATTTGCCAGTCGCACTGGAAATGCACGAGACGTTCTTGAACATCCGGTTGACCGATAGCCGGGAAGTCATCATCGTCGTGGAGTTGTTATCGCCCACGAACAAACGGCCCGGTTCGACGGGGCGACGTGAATACCTCGTGAAGCGGCAGGCGGCGCTCAAGAGTTCCGCCCATTTGGTAGAAATTGATTTGCTGCGGGGCGGATCTCGCATGCCGACCCTGCAAACGCCGCCTGCTGGTGGCTACGTCGCCATTGTGAGTCGTCGGGAGCGTAGGCCGTCGGCTGAACTCTTCGCCTGGGCTTCGAGCGACCCGCTTCCGAGGATTCCGATTCCGCTGCAAACGCCCGACGATGACGTTCCGCTCGACTTGCAAGCTGCGTTCACCGAGGTCTTTGACGGTCTGTTCTACGGCGAATCGCTGGATTACGAGCGGGAGCTTGACCCGCCGCTTGGCAAATGAAAACGGATCGACGTGAAATGAATCAAAGCGCCATTCCCACCCGGCCCGCCGCCGTTGTCATCAGGCGCTGACATTCTGCACCTTTCGACTTCGACAGAACAAGTTTTCATGGAATTGCCAATCACTACAGAGGCTGGCACGACAAACCTCCCCCGCAACCCCACCCGGCCCGTCCAAGTCGGTTCCGGCGCCATCGGCGGCGGCCATCCCATCGCCGTGCAGAGCATGACGGCCCATGCCACGCAGGATGTGGAGGCGACGGCTGCTCAGGCGAATAGGCTGTTTGCGGCCGGGGCCGACGTGGTGCGGATTGCGGTGGACAGCAAGAAGGACGCCGCCGCCCTCGCCGAGATCCGCCAGAAGACCCGCGGCAATCTCTCTGTGGACCTGCAGGAAAACTACCGGCTGGCCGAACTGGTGGCGCCGCATGTCGACAAGATTCGCTACAACCCCGGGCATCTGTATCACCACGAGCGAGACAAGCCGTGGCAGGACAAGGTGCGATACCTGGCCGACGTCGCCGCCGCCAACGACTGCGCGATGCGGGTAGGCGTGAACTGCGGCAGCGTCGATCCGGCGAAGAAGCAAAGGTACGACGGCGCCGACCCGATCTCGCCGATGCTCGATAGCGCCTTCGAGCATTGTGAGCTTCTCGACTCGCTCGGCTTCACGCGGTACGTCGTCTCGCTTAAGGACAGCGACCCGGCGAAGGTCATCGAGGTGAACCGCCGGTTCGCTCAGGCCCGGCCCGATGTGCCGCTGCATTTGGGCGTGACCGAAGCGGGCCTGCCGCCGGACGGCATCATCAAGACCCGCATCGCCTTCGAGCAGCTTATCAGCCAGGGCATCGGCGACACCATCCGCGTTTCCCTCACCGTGCCGAATGATCGCAAGGGGGAGGAAATCGCCGCCGGGCGGGAAATCCTGGCCGACATCGCCGCCGGCCGCGTCCGTAGCGTGGTGAACTTCGGCGAGGGGCTCAACATTATTTCCTGCCCAAGCTGCAGCCGCGTGGAAAACGAAAAATTCGTCGAGCTGGCCCAGGATGTCAAGGAAATGACCCGCTACGCCGCCAGGCACAACATCACCATCGCGGTGATGGGCTGCCGCGTCAACGGACCCGGAGAAACCGACGACGCCGACCTGGGCCTGTGGTGCGGGCCGAACGCCGTAAACCTGAAGCGCGGCGGCGAAGCATTGGGGCAGTTTGCGTACGGGGAGATACTGGAGAGGCTGAAGACGGAACTGGATGCGATGATCGCGGCGCACGCCTCACGCGGCCTGTCGATCCGGTCGTAGCGGATCGAGTTCCGGTTGAAAAACAATGACCGCCCTCGCCGGCAGCTTGTCTTCGCCGCGCCATCGCGACAACCAGGTTCGACAAAAAGCGCGGGCGGGCTTCTCGATGCCATGATACAGCGCCGCCGCCGTCGCAAGGCATAGAACCAGCCGCAAGGCGAAGGCGAACTCCGCGCCAATGCCGTGGGCCTGGGAGAGCCCCCAGGGGTCGGCCATCCGCCATAGGCTCATCACCAACATTTGGCACAGGTAAACCGCAAAGGAAATCTCGCCCAAATAGACGAGCCCGCGCCAAGACAGGGCCCGCGTAAACGGCCCACGCGCGAGCGACAATACCGGCAAAAGGAGAACCACCGTCGGCGGCGTCATCAGGTCGGTCAGGCCGAAATGCGCCGATCCCAGCAGCAGCGCCGCCAGGGCCGCCGCCGCCATATCCAACCAGCGACCGGCGCGATCGGTCAGACTCGCTTCCCACGAGGCGAACAGTCGCCACGCCAAAACGCCCAAGCAGAACTCCGGCAGGCATCGCAGCAGGCCAAACCGCAGCGGAACCTCGAGCCTGCCCCCGGCCAGCGCCAGCGAACCGACCGTCACCACGAACAGACAAATGGCGCCGACCATGCCGCCGCCGAGCCGCGTCCGGCGACGGGCAAGCAACCAAACCAGAGTCAACGGGGCCAGCAGGTACGCCGCCCATTCGCAGCTTACCGACCACGCGGGAAAGATCCACGTCGGTTCGGAAAAACCGCCCCAGCCCTGCGTCATCGAGAGACTCGCCATGAGCGACTGCCACGAATAGTGGCCGGTAAACGGCGGCGGACCCGCCGTAGCGGGATGCCGGATCAGCCGGACGACTTCCATGCCGACACGACACGCCAGAAGAAACCACAACAACGGGACGATGCGAGCGATGCGCTTGCCGAGAAAGTCGAGATATCCCCGCAGCGAAATCGAGTCCAATCGCTCCGCGTAAACGCGCGCGATGACGAAGCCGCTGAGCACAAAGAAAAAGTCCACCGCGAGATAGCCGCGAGCCAACAGTTGGGTTACGGCGTCGACGCCCGTGGCCGCCCGCAGTTCCATATCGTTATGGGCAAGCACCCACACGGCCGCCAGGCCGCGGAGCGACGTCAACTGGAGAATCTGACGGCGGGGCACGAAGGGGTTTCCGCGGGCCACGTGGCGGACCGGCGCAGCGGCGATCCATAACTCGAATTCTAATTGCGGGAGAATCCGTTTCCAGCGGAAATTTTTTCGGTAGGAGAAATTCGCTGGGGGGCTGCGATTGCCTTCCGCGGCTGTTGGCTGTGTTCGCCGCATGATAGGATTTCCTGCCCTTAGCAGTGCTAACGTTGCGTGCCCTTGCACTCGAAAGCCCGAAAACCGTTCGTGAGCAAGGGCATTCGCTGAAGGCGCTGCTGAGGGCCGCAGTGGCGCCCGATCGAATCGGACGCTTTTCCAAAAGAAAGCAACCGTTGTGACCAGCGATCGCCGTGGTTTTCTGATCGGATCGGCGTCGGCCGCCGCCGGCCTGTGGGCCTCATCCGCTGCGACCGCCGAGGGCGACGGAGCGGCTTCGGCGCCCCGATCGGGCGCCCGGCCCGGCAACCCGATCGCGGTCTCGACCTATTCCTTTTGGCGTTACCGCGCGGCGAGGATGCGGATCGAGGATTGCATCGACGCGGCCGCCGAGATGGGCTTCGACGCCGTCGAGATTCTCGAAAAGCAGATGGATGGGAAGGACGACGCCTATCTCCAGTCGCTCAAGCGTCGGGCGTTCGTCGCCGGATTGAGCCTTTGCGGCATGTCGACGCACCAGGACTTCGTCTCGCCCAACGCCGAGGAACGCCGGGCGAATGTGGATATGACGATCCGCAGCATCGAGTTGGCCTACAAGTTGGGCATCCCCACAATCCGCGTCAACACGGGGCGATGGGGAACCAGTGAAAGCTTCGACGCGTTGATGAAGAACCGAGGCGTCGAACCGCCCCTTGACGGCTACACCGACGAAGACGCCTACCCCTGGGTGATCGATTCCCTGAAAGCGTGCTTGCCGGCCGCCCAGCGCTGCGGCGTGGTCCTCGGCCTGGAGAACCACTGGGGGCTCGGGCTCACACCGCAAGGCGTGCTCCGGATCGTCGACGCCCTCGACTCGCCGTGGCTTCAGGTCACCATGGACACGGGCAACTTCCTGGAAGACCCCTACGAACGATTGGAGAAGATCGCGCCGAAGACGGTCTTCGTTCAGGCGAAGACGTATTTCGGCGGCGGTACCTGGTACACGCTCGACCTCGATTACGAACGCATTGCCGGAATCCTGCGCAAGCACAAGTACCGCGGCTATGTTTCGCTGGAATACGAGGGCCGCGAGGACGCCCGAACCGCCATCCCCAAGAGTCTGGCGCAGTTCCGCGAGGCTTTCACGCTGTAGGGGGTTCATGCCCGCGCGAATACCCTATGATGCGTGGGCCTGACCGTCATTCCCACCCCCCCTTGGTTTCATACCTTTGAGGAGACCCTTCCATGGCTTGCACGTCTGGCCGTTTCCTGGCGACGGCGCTTTGTGCTGCGGTCGCCGCCGCATGGTGGCCGTGTTCGGCCGTCGGCCAGGCTTCGCCGGCGGAGGCTTCCTACGCGGTGGTGGTGAAGAAGTCGACCGCCGAGGATCCCGGGTGGCAAAAGGTGGTCGCCGCGCTGAAGGGCAAGCACAATGCGTCGATCTTTACGTATGACGAGTCGGTGGACGAATCGCTCGATGCGCTGACGCGGATGTTTCCCCGCCATACCTGTTTTGTCGCCAAACCGGAAGACGCCGGGCGGGCGTTCGTCGCCCAGGTTCACCAACTCACCCGCAAGCTCGATGTCGACCCCTACACCGACACGTCCTGGGGCATTCTCACCGGCTACGACGCGGACAACGCGCTGGCGATCGCAAGCCACAATGAGCCGCTGGTCGTAAAGAAAGTCGCCTCGGGCACAGAGTTCGCGACCGAGATGGTCACCGAGGGCCAGTGGTACGACGAACTGGTGAAGAACAAGCACGTCAAAAAGGAGCCCGGGGGCAAGGCGGAAGAACTGGAAGGCCCCGACGACACCACCAAGGTCCTGGTCGATCTACTCAACGACTACAAGGCGGACCTGATGATCACCTCCGGTCATGCGAGCGAACGTGACTGGAGCATCGGCTACCGATTTCGCAGTGGCCGTTTTCGGTGCGCAAACGGCCGGCTGTATGGCCTGGATACGAAAAACGCCAGGCATCCCATCGACTCCCCTAATCCAAAGGTCTATATGCCGATCGGCAATTGCCTGATGGGTCACATCGACCGCCGCGATGCGATGGCTCTGGCCTGGATGAACTCGGCGGGTGTGATGCAGATGCTCGGCTACACGATTCCGACAGGGTACGGCTACGGCGGGTGGGGGTGCCTCGATTACTTCCTCGAGCAACCCGGACGCTACACATTCAACGAGGCGTTTCTGGCGAACCATCATGCCCTGGTCCACCGAATGAACGACTCGGCGACCGACACCCATACGCGAAAGCGGTTGCGGGGCGACCTCGACGTAGTCGCGTTTTACGGCAATCCCAAATGGTCCGCCAGGATGGCCGAGATGCCGAAGTATTACGATCAAACGCTGGAGATCGAAGACGGCGTTTACACGCTGACACTCTCCCCCAACCGCGGCGAAGATTCGTTCGAGCCGGTCAACACGAACGGTTCGGAGCGAGGCTGGCGGCCGATGGTCCAGTTCCTGCCCCATCGGATCAAGGAGATCGAGATTCTCTCCGGCGAGGACTTGGGCCCGGTCATTACCGACGACTTCATCCTCATCCCCAATCCTCGGAAGTGCGACCCTGATCGCGGATACGTCGTTCGGTTCAAGGCAAAAGCATTTGCCGCAACCACGACAGGAAATTCGGGTTAACGGCGCAAGGTGGCGCCCGAGCGCCCATCCGAGCAGGATCGCCCATGTTGCGACCAACGGTCGAGGCTTTATTCGCTCGGCGTCGCTTTTCTCCGCATGCGGATGTTCAAAGCCTCCACCGCCAGCGAGAAGGCCATGGCAAAGTAGATGTAGCCCTTGTCGATATGCGTGCCGATGCCTTCGGCCAGCAACATCACGCCGATCAAGATCAGGAACGCCAGGGCCAGCACCTTGATGGTGGGGTTCTTGTCGACGAAGCGGGAAACCGGCCCGGAGAACGCCATCATCACCAGCACCGCCGCGATCACCGCCACCACCATCACCCATAGTTCCTTGGCCATGCCGACGGCGGTGATAACGGAGTCGAGGGAGAAAATGATGTCCAGGATGGCGATTTGCACGAGCACGCCCGTGAGGTTCGCCGCCTGCGGGACGTGTTCGTCGTGGGCCTCGCCCTCCACCTTGTGGTGAATTTCCAGCACGCTCTTGCCGACCAGAAACAGCCCGCCGCCGATGAGGATGATGTCTCGCAGCGAAACGTGCAGCACCTCTTCGGACGCCGCGACGCCGAAGAAGGCGAAGACCGGCTCGAGTGAAAACAGCGGCTGCGTGGCCTTGAGAATGAGTGAAAGCGTGAAGAGCAGGGCGATCCGCATGCCCATAGCGAGCGCGAGCCCAAGTAGCCGCCCGGTGGCCTGCTGCTCCTTGGGCAAACGGCCGGTAACGATCGCGATGAAGACGATGTTGTCGATGCCCAGCACGATTTCCATGCACGTGAGGGCGATAAGGGCGATGAGCCAGTCCATCGAATTTGCGATTTGAGATTGGGGATTGGGGATTGGCCGATATGTAAGTCGCTGAATTGCCGGGGTCGATGGTCTTCTCGCACCGGCCCACTTCGCAACGCTCCCGCAGCCGGTCGCGAGAAGAGCTTTGACCCCATCAAACGCCCACAGCCGCATTAAGAGGCTGGCCGGTTGGCTACTTGGAGAAGCTGATTCCCCAATGAACTCGCGGGCCGGGGCGATGATAATAGCGCCGCGGGCCATGCCAGGGCGGGCCGTACCAGGGCGGCCCGTAAACGTGCTCTTCGACTATCACCGGGGGACCGGCGACGACGGGGCGCCCTTGCTGGATGACGGCGGCTGGCGGACCGGCTTGCGATTGCTGCTGCATCGCCTCGATAACTTCCGTCGCGACCCCCTGTTGGTGGAGTTGAATAACGTCGGTCGCGGAAAGCGGCGCGGCCATCCCGCTGCTGCGGATGTAGTTTTGGATGAGCCGCGGATCGACGCCCGACTGGCTCATGGAGATGACCTCGGCCTTGGTGGCCGCCCCGGCCTGCACTTGCCGGCCAAGCTGGGCGGCGATCTCGGCACGGTTTTGCGCCTGCATTTCGTCCATGGCCGAGCCGGCGACGGCCCCGGTGAGGGCGCCCAGCCCCGCGCCGATGACGGCGCCGGCGCCCGCGTCGCCTCCGGTCGCGTCCCCGATAATCGCCCCGGCCCCGGCCCCGGCGAGCGCCCCCAGCCCCGCCCCGCGGTCGGCGAAATACGGCGAGCGGCAACCGCTCACCCCGATCAGGGCCAGAAAACACAACATGGCGGAAGTCGCAAAGCGACGCGGCGCGGAACGGTTCATGCGATCGGTGGGGGCAACGGTGGCCCCTGCGGACGAATAACCCAGGCGGACGGAAATAGTGCGGAATCATCCCCGCCGGCCCCCGCCCCGTCAATCCCGATTCGGACCGCAGCGAAGCGAAATCGGGAAAACACGACCCGGCGAATCGGCGTTTCGGCCGCCCGGTTTCCGCCCGCGCAACACTCGGCTATTCTTTTCGCTGAGAACGCTGGCCCCCCCAACGCGGAGAGACGCCATGCCCACAGCCAACTCGAATGGAAACGGCGGCCTGACGAAGGAACAGTGGGGCACCCGCATCGGCGTCATCCTGGCGGTGGCCGGCTCGGCGGTGGGCCTGGGGAATTTTCTCCGCTTTCCCGGCAACGCGGCGGCCAACGGCGGCGGGGCCTTCATGCTGCCGTACTTCATCTCGCTGCTCGTTCTGGGTATCCCGCTCTGCTGGGCGGAATGGACCATGGGCCGTTACGCCGGGGCCCGCGGATTCAACTCCGCACCCGGCATTTACACGCTGATCTGGCGGAACGGGCTGGCCAAGTACGTCGGCGGGTTTGCCCTGATGGTTCCGCTGATCATCTACATGTACTACGTACTGATCGAGGCGTGGTGTCTGGGCTACGCGGTGAAGTACCTGTCGAGCGCCTTGATGCTCGGCGACAACCCGGACGCCTACAAGACGTTTTTTGTGCATTACACCGGCATGGGCGCCGACGGCGCGGCTATCGATGGCCGCCACAACGGCCTGTTCCTGCTGATTCTGGCCGGCGTCTTTTCCTTCAACTTCGTGCTGATCTATCGCGGCGTGAACAAGGGGATCGAAACCTTTTGCCGGGTCGCCATGCCGCTGATGGTGGCGCTGGCGGTCATCGTGCTGCTCCGCGTGCTCACGCTTCCGCCGACGGCCAAGGGTTCCATCGCCGAGGGGCTGAACTACATGTGGCAACCGAAATCCGAGGCGTTGTGGCGGCCGGAAACGTGGCTGGCGGCGTCGAGCCAGATATTCTTCAGCCTCTCCGTGGGTTTCGGCATCATTGTCAACTACGCGTCCTACCTGCGGGAAAATGACGACGTCGCGTTGTCCGGCCTTACCTCGAGCAGCATGAACGAGTTTTTCGAGGTCTGCCTCGGCGGGTTGATTACGATTCCCGCGGCGTACCTTTTTCTCGGCCCCGCGATCGAAGACTACACCGGCTCCTCCTTCGCCCTCGGATTTCGAGCGCTGCCCAACGTGTTTGCCAACATGCAGTTCGGGCAGTTCTTCGGCTTCCTGTGGTTCTTCATGTTGTTCTCGGCGGCGGTGACCAGCAGCGTGTCCATGCTGCAACCGGTCATCGCGTTTCTCGAAGAGGGCTTGGGAATGAGGCGGCACGCCTCCGCGGCGGTGTTGGGGTTGGTTTCGGCGTTCGGCGTGGGATTCGTCATGTATTTCTCGAAAGACCTGATGGCGCTCGACACGCTCGACTTCTGGGTCGGCACGGTCGGAATCTTCCTGCTGGCGACCTTCCAATCGCTCATTTACGGCTGGGCGTTCGGGGTGAAGAAGGGGCACGACGAGTTGCATAAGGGATCCCATATCCGCATTCCGTTCTTCGTGCAGTTGATGCTCAAGTTTGTTGTGCCTGTGTACCTGATCGTCATTTTCGTGGGGTTCTGCTGGGACTCGTTGCCCAGCCGCTTCAAGCCGAAGGCGTCGGCGAACATGGCCGGCGCCGCGGAGTTGGATCGCGGGCAACTGCCGGATGACGTCCGCGAGGCGCTTGCACAGAGCAAGATCGCGGTCCCGGAGTCCTTCGTGGTAAAGAAGACGCTCGATGGCGAGGGATGGCAGGTGATTTCGGATCAGCGGCCGGTGTTGCGGATTCGCCGAGGAACTCGCTCGGACGCCGCGCCCGCGAACCTTCTGCGAATGATCGGCCTTTCCCGTCCGCCGGAAGACGCGCTGGCGCCGGCCCTGGTGATCGAATCGTACGCCCAGGGACGCCTGGAAACGGTCGCCCGTAACCGCACGGCCCTGATTTCGGTGATGTTCATCGGCATCGTGCTGGCGTTTCTATTCGTCCTTGTGCATATCGCCGGCCGGCGATGGGCGGAGGACGGCCGCTTCGCGTCCGACGGACCGACGATGAAAGGAGACAATATATGACCCTTTCGGCAATCATCGTGATGACCATTAGCGTCGGATCCGTGTTGGCGTTGGCGGGGTTCTGCACGTGGCGGGTGCTCACCCTGCCGCCCGTCGATATCGAAGAACTCAAGGGACCGCTCGAGATCGACACACGGGACACCCAGGACGCGGACTGATGCGAAACAGTAACCTGCCGTGTCAGCGCGGGTTCCGACCGCGGCCCCTTGCCCCTCGCTTACGGTGCGGGTTTTTCTGGCGCCCCCATTGCTTTTCCGAATATTCTGTTGCATAAAATGTGGATATGCGGTGGAAGTCACGTAGGGGAACACCCCTTTCCGAATCCACCTTGCCCGCACATTCTCCGTAAGTCATGGTTGCTGAAGACTTTACAGCGTCGGAAGCCGAGGTGATCGACCTGCTGCGGTTGCGCGGCCGACTGTCCACCCAGGCGCTGTGTGAAGAGTTGGAGGTCACCACCACGGCGATCCGGCAGCGGGTCGAGCGGCTGCTCGCCCGCGAGTTTGTGGGGCGTGTGGCGACCAAGCACGGTCGCGGGCGGCCGCGCCACGTCTATTACCTCACCCAAAAGGGCCAGCGTTACGCGGGTGTAAATTTAGCGGACCTGGCCATTTCGGCATGGGAGGCAATCCAGGAGATTGGCGACGACGAGCTGCGAAACCGGCTTGTGGACGACATCTTCGAGCGGATGGGGCGGCGGTATGCCACCGAGATCGACGGCGCCGTCCCCGCCGAACGCATGGAGTCGCTCGCCCGGCTCTTTCGGGCGCGGCGGATTCCGTATCGCGTCAATTCAGAGGGGGGACTGCCTGTGCTGACCGCCCTGGCGTGTCCCTATCCCGGGTTGGCGGAAGACGACCGGCACATTTGCGAGTTGGAGCGCGCGATGTTCTCCAAGTTGCTGGACGGCGACGTCCAACAGAGTGAAAGCCGGCTGGACGGCGCCCAGTGCTGCACCTTCCGCGTGAAAAGCCATTAGAATGCAACGTCCCTGGGGAGGCGCCATGTCACAGCAAATTCCTGATATCCTTGAAATCCAAGACCTGCACGTCGCGGTGGGGGCCAAGCCCATTCTCCGCGGGGCGAGCTTTACGATGCGCCGCGGCGAGACGCACGCCCTGATGGGCCCAAACGGCAGCGGCAAGAGCACCCTCGGCCTGGCCATCATGGGGCACCCCGGCTACGAAGTGACGGGTGGCGATATCCTGCTCAACGGCCACAGTGTTCTTCAGATGGAGGCCCACGAGCGGGCCCGGGCCGGTATTTTTATGGCGTTTCAGCGCCCGGTGGCGATTCCCGGCGTGCGGATGGCGGACTTTTTGCGGCACGCCACGACGAACGTCCGCCGGCCCGACCGCAAGGAGGGCGAAGAGCTGATCCCCATGCGGGAGTTCCGCAAGGAGCTGCGGCAAAAGATGAGCCAGTTGGCGATGGACACCGAATTCGCCCGGCGATACGTGAACGACGGCTTCTCCGGCGGCGAGATGAAACGGGCCGAAATCCTGCAGCTCGCGATGCTCGGGCCCAAGTTCGCCATTCTCGACGAGACCGACAGCGGACTCGACGCCGACGCGGTGCGGTTGGCCAGCCAAAGCATCGCGGAAATCGGCGGGCAGAAAATGGGGATGTTGATCATCACGCACCACGACAAACTGCTGGAACACAATCCACCCGACTTCACCCACGTCATTCTCGGCGGCCGGATCGTCGAGACCGGCGGCGTGGAGCTGGCGCACGAACTGCACGCCCACGGCTACGGCCGCATCCGCGAGACGTACCCCGACGCGGAAGCCGACAACCGGGCGATGCTGGAAAAAGAGGAAGAAGCGGCAGTCGCTTGAGTGGCACGGAGTCCGAAACGAGGGCAAGGACCATAGCCCCGGGCCAGTGGCCGGGAACGCGGGCCGTAAATCGGGCGCCGGCGCCGGCTGCGACAACAACCTCCCTACCCTGACCAGTGGTCAGGGCTATGTACAGCAAGTTTTCCCTGACCAATGGTCAGGGCTATCCAACAAAAAGCGAATAGGACCAATCATGGCTCCCGACCTTGCCGTCGCCCCCGCCCCCGCCGCGACACCGCCGCGGGAGAGAATCGGCGACATCAACAAGTACGACTTCCACACGGTAAGTAAACACGTCTACAAGGCCAAGAAGGGTCTGAACGAGGCGGTCATCCACCAGATCTCGGACCTGAAAGACGAACCGGACTGGATGCGGAAGTTCCGCCTCGAAGCGCTGAAGGTCTTTCAGAGCAAGCCGCTGCCGAGGTGGGGCGGGGCCATCGATATCGACTTCCAGGACATCTTCTACTACCTCAAGCCGACCGACAGGCAGGGCAAGACTTGGGACGAGGTGCCGGCGGAAATCAAGGAGACCTTCGACAAACTCGGCATTCCCGAGGCGGAACGCAAATTTCTCGCGGGCGTGAAGGCCCAGTTCGAGAGCGAGGTCGTGTACGGCTCCCTGCAGGAAGACCTCGGCAAGAAGGGCGTGATCTTCACGGATACCGATACGGCTGTCCGCGAGCACTCCGACATTCTCCGCGAGTACTTCAGCACGGTCATTCCGGTTACGGACAATAAGTTCGCCGCCCTCAATTCCGCGGTCTGGTCGGGCGGGTCGTTCATCTATGTGCCCAAGGGCGTAAGCATCGACTTCCCCTTGCAAGCGTACTTCCGCATCAACGCCGAGAGCATGGGCCAGTTCGAGCGGACGCTGATCATCGTGGACGAAGGGGCGAAGGTGCATTACGTCGAGGGCTGCACCGCCCCGATGTACACCACGGAAAGCCTGCACTCGGCCGTGGTCGAGATCATCGTGAAGCGCGGCGCCCGCTGCCGCTATACGACAATCCAGAACTGGGCCAACAACATCTATAACCTGGTGACCAAACGGGCGATGGCCTACGGCGACGCCACCATGGAATGGATCGACGGCAACCTGGGCAGCAAGCTGACGATGAAGTACCCGGCGGTGTACATGATGGAGCCGGGGGCCCGTGGCGAGATCCTGTCCATCGCCTTCGCGAGCAAGGGCCAGCACCAGGACGCCGGCGCGAAGCTCGTCCACTGCGCCCCGCACACGACAGGGCAGATCGTCTCCAAGTCGATTTCCAAAGACGGCGGCCGCAGCAGCTACCGCGGTCTGGTGCGGGTCGAACCGGGCGCGAAGCACTCGAAGAACAGCGTCGTGTGCGACGCCCTCATTCTCGATCCCCACAGCCGCAGCGACACCTATCCGTACATCGAAATCCTCGAGCAGGACGTATCCGTCGGCCACGAGGCGAGCGTTTCGCGGATCGGCGAAGAGCAACTGTTCTACCTGATGAGCCGCGGCCTGTCGGAATCCGAGGCGAGCACCATGATCGTCAACGGCTTCATCGAGCCGCTGGTGAAAGAACTGCCGATGGAATACGCGGTCGAGATGAACCGGCTGATCCAGTTGCAGATGGAAGGGTCGGTGGGGTAGTAGGAGGAATTGCAGATTGCAGATTGTTGAGTGATGAATGCTGAACGGTGAATACGGAATAATGTTGATCGCCGCAGGAAGGGCCGGCATGTTTAACCCCGAGCCGCAGGCGTCGGGGATGTTCTTCCCGCGCGTGACGCCCCCGTAGCCTGCGGCTCGGGGTTAAACAATGGAGACGGACACTTTCAGGGCAATGTTAGCGACGGTGACCGAGAGAGCGACGGGATTCGACCGTGACGCCTTTGAGGCGTTTTTGCAGCGGCGCGGAGAGCCGGCATGGCTTGCGGATTTTCGGCGCGCCGCGTTTGACACGTTTGCGTCGCTCGACTTGCCGTCCCGCAAGCATGAGGAGTGGATGCGGACCGACATCCGGCGGTTCCACCTCGAGCGCTACACTCCTTTGCCAGGCGGGGACCAGGCGGCGCACGGCGCGCTTCCCGCCGCGCGATTGGCGGCCGGCGTGCAGGTGGGCGGCAGCGTCCTCTCGCTTGATGGACAATGTGTCACCAGTGCATTGGATGAGGATCTGGCAGCCCAAGGCGTGCTGTGCGGTCCGATTGCCGATCTTGCCGGTCCGCATGAGGACCTGCTTCGGCCGCGGCTGATGACCCGCGCGTTCGACCCCGCCTACGACAAGTTTGCCGCGCTGCACGCTGCGTTTTTCGGCGGGGCCGTGATCTACGTGCCGCCGGGGGTAGAAATCAAAAAGCCGCTGCTCATTCAAAATGTGCTCGGCGAGGGCGGGTTCGACGCCGGGCATCAGCTTATCATTCTGGGCGAGGGCGCCGCGGCCACGGTCCTCAGCGAAACCGCCAGCCTCACGCCGGGCGGCGACGGCTTTCACTGCGGCGGCGTCGAGCTGCTCGTTGGCAAGCGCGCCCGGCTGCGGTACGTCAACCTGCAAAACTGGGGAAGCGGCGTGTGGCACTTTGCGCATCAGAAGGCGCGACTCGCCGAAGATGCGGCGCTGCAATGGACGCTCGGCGCTCTGGGGGCCCGCCTGGCAAAGGTCAACCAACAGGTGGCCCTCGTCGGCCCCGGCGCCCGCTCCCAAGTGAACGGGGCGATGTTCACGGAAGGGACGCAGCATCTGGCGTACCACACGCTGCAGCACCACGAGGCCCCCAACACCAGGAGCGACTTCCTCTACAAGGCGGCGTTGCAGGACAAGTCGCGGACGGTGTGGCGGGGGATGATTAAGGTCGAACCGGCGGCGCAGCGGACCGACGGCTACCAGCGGAACGACAACCTGCTGCTCACGCCCGACGCCCGGGCCGATTCCATTCCCGGCCTGGAGATTCAGGCCGACGACGTCCGCTGCACGCACGGGGCCACCACAGGACGCGTCGATGACGAACTGATTTTCTACTGCCAGTCCCGCGGCTTTACACGCAGGGAGGCGGTGCGGGCGATTGTCACCGGCTTCTTCCAGCAGATTTTCGACCGCATTACGATAGAGAGCGTCCGCGAAGCGCTGGGCCTGGCCATCGCGCAGCGGGTAAGGGAATATGAGTGAGCCCCGTCTAAACCCAAGGCGCAGGCGACGGGGCACACAGACTCGCATGACGCGCGTCGCCTTCGGCTCGCGGTGAAACGACGTGGTGACTCGGATGCCGGACTGGATCAAGATCGCAACCGCCGATGAACTCGCCGATGGCGAAACGAAGCTGATCGAGGTGGAAGACTACTTCCTCGTGCTGGCCCGCGTTGATGGACAGTTCTACTGTATCGACGACGAATGCACGCACGATGGTGGACCGCTGGGTGAGGGAGATATCGAGGGTTTCTGCGTTATCTGCCCGCGGCATGGCGCCAGGTTCGACGTCCGCGACGGCCGGGCGGTCACCATGCCCGCCACGCAAGCCACGGGAAGTTATGAGGTGAAGGTGGAAGGCGGCGAGGTCTACGTGCGACTGCCGTAGTCCACAGCAAGGCGTAACCGAGTACGAACAGAGCCCGAAGCATAAGCAAGGGAAGACCAAATGGCCATTTCTGAGGACGCCGTTCGCGAAAAGCTCAAGCAGGTGGTCGATCCCGAGTTGTTCGTCAACATCGTCGACTTGGGCCTGGTTTACGAGGTGGACATTGCGAAGGCGGGCAAGGGAAAGAAACGCGTCGCGATCAAAATGACGATGACCAGCCCCGCCTGCCCGGCCGGCCCGCAGCTTATCGGCGACAGCAAGAAGGCGATCGAAGAGATGGACGGCGTGGCCGAGGCCCAGGTCACGATGGTCATGGACCCGCCCTGGACTCCCGACCGAATGACGGACGACGCGCGAGACCAACTGGGCATCTTTTGACCGCGTTTATCGGCGTTCATCTGCGGTTCAAGAAACCTGCGCAGCGTGCGAAGACCTTGATCGTTTGTAGCATGGATGAGAACGGAACGACCGCCGGCCGCCATCGTCGGGTCCTCATCTACGAGTATTGCTCGGCGGGGGGCAAGCTTTTCGGAAAGCCGCCGGACCCCTCCCTCGTTAGGGAGGGCGAGGCGATGGTCCGGGCCCTTGCGGAGTCCGCCGACGATGGACTGTCGATGGCGCGCTTTCGGTCGACTGGAAAGACGGACGACTCGTTGCGGCGGGAACTGGTGGAGCAGGCGGAGGAGGCCGACGCGGCAATCGTGATCGCCCCGGAAATGGATGACTGCCTGGCGACACTCCATGAGGTCTTACAGGTCAAGCTGGGAGCAAGATGGATCGGTTGTTCGGCGCATGACGTGCGGCAGGCCAGCGACAAATGGCGGCTTTCACAGCGACTCGCCACCGCCGGTTTGCCAACGCCCTCCACGCAGTTGCTGCGGGAAGTGGCATGCTGTCGGACGCCGGCCCGCCGCCGCGGCCTGGCCGAGTTCTTCCACCGCGAATCGCGCTACGACGGCCGCGTGCTGATCAAACGACGCATCGGCTGCGGCGGCGTGGGGCTGCGGGCGTTCGGCTCGCTCGACCCGTTGTTCGCATGGCTGACCGCGCGTGAGAACGGCCAACGTGACGAGGACGAATCGCTCATCGTCCAGCCGCTTCTGCCCGGTCTTGCCGCAAGCGTCGCCGTGCTTTGCGGACCAGGAGAGAGGCGGCCATTGCCTGCGTGCTCTCAGCGGGTCGCGCTTTCGCCCCATTTCGCGTATCATGGAGGGGAAACGCCGCTGCCTGCGCATCTGGACAAGCGAGCGAAACAACTGGCGGTGGCCGCGGTCGAACAAATCGTACCGGACGCCCGCGGTTGGGTGGGCGTCGATATCTTGCTGGATCCGCGAGTGGTCCCCGATTCTTCGCACGACGATTACATCATCGAGATCAACCCCCGCGTGACCACGTCCGTGGTGGGTCTGGCCGCGGCGGCGGAATCGTCGCTTGTGCGGGCGATGATCGAGATTGCCCGAGGCCGGGCTGCGGATTTGAGTTTTGCCCCCCGCCGGATACGATTTTCCGCAGTCGGAATCGAACACAATTCGTCGCCATGGATTTTCTAGCGCTGGACATCGGCGGAGCGGCGATCAAGGCGGCCACCGGGCGGGGGTTCGCCATGTCGCAGTCGTTTCCCATGTGGAAAGCGGCGCCGCGGCTCGCGCAGGAACTCCGCACGATCATCGCCGAAGCGCCCCCCAGCGATCATCTGCTCGTTACCATGACGGGCGAACTGGCCGACTGTTTTGAAAGCCGCGCGGCGGGCGTGCGGTTCATTCTGGGCGCCGTCAACGACGCCGCGGACGGACGCCATACTCGCGTGTACCGTACGGATGGCAAAATGGTGACGCCCGCCGTCGCCGACCGCGATCCGATGTCGGTCGCCGCCGCCAACTGGCACGCGCTGGCCCGATTCGCCGCCCGATTTATTGACAGCGCCGGGCTGTCGCTTCTCATCGACATCGGCTCGACCACGTGCGACATCATCCCGATCATAAACGGCGAGGTGGCGGCCGCCGCCAAGACCGATACGGAGCGATTGCTGGCCGGCGAGCTGATGTTCGTCGGCGTGGAGCGGACACCCGTGGCGACCATCGTCAGCGAATTGCCGTACCGCGGGCAGCCGTGCCCGATTGCCCGCGAGCTTTTTGCGACGGTCCGCGACGCGCATCTGCTCAAAGGCAACCTCCAGGAGGACTCGACCGACACGCATACGCCGGACGGGCGGCCTGCGACGAAAAGTTTTGCCCGCGTCCGCCTGGGGAGAATGATCTGCGCCGACGGCGAGGATTTTCATCATCGCGACGCCGCGGTGATCGCCCAGGCCGTGGTGGACGCCCACCGCGAACTTGTCTCGGGCGGCATTCGTCGCGTGCTGGACCGGCAGGAGCCGTCGCTTTCGACCGTCATCTTCTCCGGTCACGGAGAGTTCCTCGCCCGCCAGGCCGTCGAAAAGCTCGGGCTGAAATGCAAGTACGTTTCGCTTTTGCGGGAACTCGGGCCGGAGGTTTCCCGCTGCGCTCCGGCCCATGCGTTGGCCGTGCTGGCCCGCGAGGCGGCGGGGTTATGAGCAGGCATTCTCAGCTCGCCGTGGTGAAAGTCGGCGGCAGTCTGTTGGAATGGCCGGAACTGCGGCCGCGACTCCTTCAGTGGCTAAAGCCGCGTCGCGAGCAGCAGGTCGTTTTCATCGCGGGCGGCGGCGCGATGGTCAACGCCATCCGCCGCGCCGACGCCGCGCACGCCCTGGGCGAACGGCTTTCCCACCGCCTGGCCCTGATGGCGATGGGCGCCACGGCACGACTGCTCGCGGACCTGATGGGGCTTCCGCTGGTGGCGAGCGATCAGGGTGTTTTGCGGGCCGCGATAGACACCTCTTCGGAGAGTTCGCCCACCCCGCGCCACGTCGTACTCGACGTTTCGCCCGCGATGATCGCCACGATGGATGACGACGCGGAACCGGGCCCCGCGCGAACGCCGGGCGAAGCGCTGGGCGCGCTGCCGCACACCTGGGAAGTGACGAGCGATTCCATCGCCGCCGCGGTGGCCGTCGATCTGGGGGCAGACGAACTCCGATTACTGAAGTCGGTGGGGCCTTGTGTGGCAAAATACTCGGCGCAATTAGAAAACGACGATTTCCCGGCCCGATGGATCGACGAACATTTTGCGAGCGTCATTGAACACGCGACCGCCACCCGCGTCTTCGTCGAGAACCTGCGCCAAAACGCGCCCCGTTAGCCCCCGGCTCGGCCGGGGAAAACGGCTGGGTGCCACTGGCTTTGCCAGTGCAGTCGTCGGGCTCGTTGCACGGCCCGAACTGCCCGGGCGGTCGCTTCACGTGTTGAGTACTTTTGCTGGTGAGCTGTCAATGCGAGGAAATGACTTGTCGTGTGGTGGGGGCGGGCCCTGAAATGACCGCGCTCCGGGTCGTGTGGAAATTGTCCTGCCTCACCTGAAACTGGAATTTTCCGCTGGTTGGGTTAGTCTCACCTGACAGGAGGAGATTTCCATGAACCAGTCCCAGCAGCGTCGTCGTTTTTCCGCCGTCCAGAAGGCCGA
>Ga0180438_10000509_pt1 | contig 75812 bp, 70 predicted proteins | sample SS_ome_12_FD_132455 | JGI IMG/M metagenome (GOLD analysis project Ga0180438, IMG submission 132455) | Hypersaline lake sediment archaeal communities from the Salton Sea, California, USA - SS_3_D_2 metaG | ecosystem: Environmental > Aquatic > Non-marine Saline and Alkaline > Hypersaline >...
CACTCCCGAACCGGTCCACTCGCTCCTTCGCCAGCGCCCGCAGCAGCGCCGCGTCCATCGACGCCGGGATCGCCGCCCGCAGCCGCCGCGCGCTCGGCACCGGATCGCTCAACCGCTTCGCCAGCACCGCCATCGCCGTCGGGCCCGTGTACGGCGGCTCGCCCACCAGCATCTCGTACAGCACACACCCCAGGCTGTAGACATCACTCCGCGCGTCCGGCTCCCCCTCGCCCAGCGCCTGCTCCGGGCTCATGTACTCCACCGTACCCACCGAGACTCCCGTCTCCGTCAGCCGCTCGCCGCCCGCCGCGCTCACCGCCAGCGCGATCCCGAAGTCCGCCATCATCGCCACACCTTCGTGCAACAGGACGTTCTCAGGCTTGATGTCCCGGTGAATCACATTCTGCCCGTGGGCGAAGTCCAGCCCCGAGGCCACCTGCTGAGTGATGCGCAGCGCCTCGTCGACAGGAAGCTGGGTCTCGCGTTCCAGTCGCCCGCGCAGCGACTCACCCGCCACATACGGCATCACGTAGTAGAGAAAGCCCTCCGCCTCGCCCGAATCGAGCAACGGCAGGATATGCGGGTGATTCAGCTTCGCGGTGAGCTTGATCTCGCGCAGGAAGCGGTCCGCACCCATGGCGGCGGCGAGCTCGGCGCGCAGCACCTTGATGGCCACGTCGCGCTCGTGCCGGAGGTCCCGGGCGAGATACACGACCGCCATACCACCGCTACCGATCTCGCGCTCGATCGAGTAGCGGTCGGCCAGGGCGGATTTCAGGCGGTCCAGGACGTCGGACACGGCTTCTCCCGGTGCTGAGGAGCTTGAGGGCCGAGGACTACGGCTCGCCTCTATGATGCAGCGCTCGCCGACGCGGAGCAACGAGCCTGGTTATCGGGCTTCTATGGCGGGAACCGTGGGCCCGTGGTGTCAAAGGCGGTGACCGGATTCGTCACCAAGGTCGTCAGCGTGATATCCGCGGAAGTGGGGAGTGAGTTGATGTCCTCTTTGACGTTCTCGAGGTTAGAGAATGAGCGGGGTGGGGCTCGAACCCATGACCTGCGGATCCGCCCGACCCTATTCTTGATCAAGTTTGTGAATTCCGCCGACCGACCTTGAACCTCCGTTTCAACGCCCAGTAAGTTTGCGTGTTCATGTCGCTTCCCATCGTGAGATTTTCCCGCCCAGCGATTCCCCGACTCCGGGTGCTGGCTAACGGTTCATCGTTTCAGCGGCGCCGTGATGATCCAGTGGCGTGGTCACTCCCCGCCCCCACCTACCATCAGAATCGGATCCTTCCGGCCGGACATCTCCCAGCGCACAAGCGTGTGCGGAATGACGCCGGCGCGAAAGTAGTCGTCGAAAAAGCTCCCGACGGTGAACGCGTCCCCCCGCTCCAGCGCCACCTCGGCGATCAGCTCCTCGAGCTGGATCTTCCCGGTCACGTAGCTCGTGCCGTAGCCCGGCTGACGGAGGTAGAGTTGCTGCTCGCCCCGCACCAGGCCGGCGTCCGGGAGCCAACCCCGGGGCGTCCATCGCCCCGCGAACTCCACCGCCTCTTCCATCGTGAACTCGTGACCGTGTAGGTAGAGGCCGGCGAGCGCCCGTGCAGCCCGCTGCGCGAGCATGATCCAGACGAGTTCGCGCGAGCGGGGAAAGCCGTCGTACAGCCCGGCGTGCATCGTCATCTCCTCCATCCCCGTCGCCAAACCTTCCGAACGGTTGTCGTAGATGTTGTAGAGCGGCGGGGCGCTCCGGATCGGACTCGGATGCGGCTTCTCCCTGATGTACGCGAGCTCGATCCAGTGGTGCTTGTGTGTCAACAGCACCATCGGGTCCCGGTAGTTCACCTCTTGGAAGAAGTTCCGCAGTTCGTCCGGGCCTGCCGGACTGAAGCTCCCCATCTGTGCGCGGAGCGCGGGGTCCATCCACTCCTCGATCGTGTGTATCCCCTCCTCGTCCAGGAACTCCATATACCGTGTGACCGCGTCGTTCAGCCGCCGGTCGTACTCGTCGGCGTCGGCGATGCGCTCGAGCTCGGGGAGGTCCCGGTTCCGGTGCTCCTCCAGCCGGAGCGACGAGTGCGCCCGCGCGAGCTCCCGCCGTATGAGCGTGACCTGCTCCTCCCAGGAGAAGGGGACGAGGTGGACGTTCTGCATGTACCAGGTGTACTCGTCCTTGCCCACACCCGAGGGACCCGTCTTCGAGGGGGCCTCTTCTTCCAGCCACCCAATGAAGGCCTCCGTGGCTTCGCGTGCGGCGACGATCGCCGCATCGAGTTTGGCGCTCGTTCCGCGGACACGCTCCCCCAGCCTCTCGAGGTCCGCTACCTGCCCGCGGAAGGAGCGGAGGCTCGCCAGCCAGAGATCGCGTGCGTTACCTGTGAGGTTGACCCGGGCTTGCTCCAGGATCCGGGGGGTGGCCCCGATGCGCTCCGCCAGCTCGGCCGCATCCTCCGCGGACAGCGGATAGTCGTAGAGCCAGAGGTCGATCCACCCGTGGATCACCGCGCCCTCGTGGGCGGGCACGTCGCTCTGTGCCGGGTAGATGGTAACGTAGAAGGCGGGGTCCCGCTCCCACGGCCGGCGCACACGGTGGTCGAACTCGAGGCCGTTCATCTCCGCCCGCACGAGGTGCCAGTCGATCTGTTGGGCGACGGGCCAGCCCTGGACGTCGAAGCCGTCGAGCCGGGCCTGCCACCCCGCGAGCGCCGTGCGCTGCGCGGCTATCGCCCTCGCGGTGTAGTCGGGCACACCTTCCACGAACTTGGGGCTTTCGAAGGCGCGCCACTCGTCGAATAGGGCGAGGAGGTCATCGTAGGTGCCGCCCATGGATGCCTCCTGGCGGGCGGGAGCGCAGGAGGTCGACACCGCGATGATCCCGGCCACCGCCATGGTCACGAGAGTCCCGGACCTCGACGCCGCGCGGACCGGGCTGAGCTGTTGGGTGCGGTGCGTGCCTCGGGAGTCGAGCATCGATCGCTCCTCCGCATGATGTCTCGTCGTCATTGGATTCCTCCGGCTCTCCAATCGTGGACTACGGCTTCTCCCCCTCCACAAGCATGCGGTACCGGTCCTGGAGATCCTGCGTGAGCGCCCCCGGGTACCGCCCCCGTTCTGACGGCCGTCCACAGCCACCACTGGTATATTCCGGCAAAGGTGCCCGTGACGAAAGCCCCGTCGGCGCTGTAAACATCGGCGCGGCTGAAGTCAGTCTCTTGAGGACTGCACCCGGCCGTCCCTCCGGTCGCGAGTGTCCACCACACCAAGGCGCTGGAACGCATGGGGATGGCGCTGCCCTCGTCACCGCACCTCACGTAAGCGTTACAGAGGAACGAGATGAACAGCCAATCAGCGCTGATTGTCTGCACTTGAAAGATGACCGGGGTCGGGCTCGAACCCACGACCTGCGGACTACAAGTACGAAAAGACCCGAGGGCTATTGGGGTCCATCGCACCCGAAACAAGACAGGAAGCGGCCTTCAAGCCTGTTGAAGATCCCGATAGCCGCGTTCGAAACGAATGGTTTGTCCAGATTTTGTCTACAGTCGGAGGCGGCAACCACGAACCTTGAACCCACGGGTTTATGACAACGCGGCATGACAGCCCAAACAGGCCATTGATGACTCGTCCAATCCCTGAGCGGAAGACGGTGATGGCACCCCGGAGATCAACATCCGAAGGTCACGGGACCTGAGACGGCCCAGGGCCACTCCTGGCGAGCGACGTTGCCTGGTGAGGTCTCGAGTGACTGGTCAGCCGGGGCTGGCCAATAAAGGCAGCGCGCTTCACTCGCTGCCGATCTATCTCGAGCACGCGGAGTTTACCGCCCTCAACCTTCACCTCGTCGCCGACGCGAGCGACTCGGCCCAGTCGCTCGAATAGGAATCCACCAAGCGTGTAGTGCGAATGGCTCTGCAGCGCCAGGTCCAAGCGCTCGTTGATCTCCGATATCGGCACGAGGCCGTCGATTAGTACCTCATGATCGCCGACTTCCTCGAACCGCAGTTGCTCCGTGCCACGCTCGTCCTGAAATGAGCCTACGATCTCCTCTAGCAGATCCTCGAAGTTCACCAGGCCCGCGGTCCCGCCAAACTCATCGACTACGATCGCTGACTTTGCCCGATCGCTCCGCATCTCACCGAGAAGGTCGCCCACCAGCTTGCTGGCCGGGACGAAGCGCGCTGGTCTCATGAGCGCGCCTATTTCCGCTTCCCCTTCGCGCGCTGCACGCCAGAGATCCTCTGCGAAGAGAACTCCCACTACCTGGTCGATCGTGCCGTCGTATACGGGAAGTCGAAGACAACCCTGGTCCAGCATTACGGTTTGAGCCAGCTCGGTACCGGCATTGAGAGGAATGGCAACCATCACTGTACGCGGTGTCATGATTTCTTCGACCTTGGTGCGATCGAGATTTACCACGTTTCGGACGACTCGCCATTCCTTCTCATCGATCACGCCTTCGCGCCGCCCGATCTCCGCCAGGATCTCGAACTCCCCACGGCTGATTGATGGTTTGCGTTCCCCTCTCGGGGCGAGAAGACGGGCGAGAAGCGCGAGCGGGGCCAAAACGGGCTTCATCACAACGATCAGGGCCTGAAGGGCATAGGCGACGGGTCTCGTAAGCACCTTCCAGTGCGTAGCCCCGATGGTCTTCGGCACAATCTCGGAGAACACCAGAACCGCGAACGTGAGCACCGCAGAGAAGAGGGCAATCCACTTGTCGCCGAACGCCTCCAGCGCGAGAGCCCCTGCAACAGTGGCCCCAACCGTGTGGGCGATGGTGTTGAGGGTCAGAATCGCCGCAATAGGTTCGTCGATGTGCTCCCGCAGCTGGGTCAGAATTTCCCCGGCTCGTTCGTCACGAAGACGCGTTTGCTCGACGAAGGAATGCGAGACGGAGAGCAGAACCGCTTCCATTATGGAGCACAGAAACGAAATCGAAAGGGAGAGTCCAATGACTACGAGCAGCGCCGCAACCATTATGGAACCTGAATCCGCGAACGCCGAACACCGCCCCCTGGCCCACCTTCTTCAAGCTTAAGCACACGCGTTCTCGACTTGACTGAGGGCACCGTCACCCAGACGGCACATAAGCGGGGCCACAAGCACAGCGGGGTACTGTCGCCTAAGCCGCTCAGCCTCTGACAGTACGAATTCGGCCACATCAGCGATCTCGAAGCGATCGGCCAGGGCGTCGAAGTGTTTCTCTGCTGCGTCACGACGCCAGCCGACGTTCTCCATCAGTCCCTCCACGAATGACTCCCGCTGCGACGCCAGTCCTGCCATACCGCACTCGTCGTGCCCGATGAGGCAGACGGCACGCACGCCGCCGACGGCGATGGCAAAGGAGATCTGAAACTCGAGCCCGCGGAAGTTGGCTCCGCCGGTGCGTAGCACGTAGGCGAAGTTGAGGGGGACGCGAAGTTGCAGTCGGTGATCCATACACATCCCGACCAGTAGCTGGGCTTGCGGAAGGCTTCTGCGACATCCGAGCGGGATCCTGTGGCAACCTGAGGCGGGGGAGTTCGCTGGGGAGCCCTTCGACAGGTGCGCTGTGAAGCACGCAAGCGCGCAGGCCCTGGGAACGCAGCTCTACGACCTTGCTCAGCACTTGCCCCGCTTCCAGCAGGAAGACCTGTGCGGCGGGCGCGTAGTGCGACGGAAGCTGTCCCGGGCAGCGGGCGATGGGTCGGCGGCATACGGGTACTGGTCTTGCCAACGCACGCTCGCTTTCCTCTCGTGTAACGCCACTCGGTCGGAGGATAGCCGGCGTATCCGTTGACACGTCCAAGATCGTGGACTCCACACCGACGGCGCATGGCCCGCCATCCAGCACCAGGTCGATGCGGGCACCCAGATCCTCGACCACGTGCGCCGCCGTCGTAGGACTAACCCCACCGAACCGGTTGGCAGACGAGGCTGCTATGGCGCTGCCAAAGCCGCTGAGAAGTGCCTGTGCCATCGGGTGGGCTGGTGCGCTGAGGCCGACGGTTTCGAGCCCGCCGGTGACGATGTCAGGGACGCGAGCGCTCCGTCGGAGGATCAACGTGAGAGGTCCCGGCCAGAAACACCCCGCCAGGCGCATGAGGGTATATCCCAGGCCCAGTCGAGAACCGCCCCGGCATCCGGGACGTGCACAATCAACGGGTTGTCAGTTGGGCGGCCCTTGACCGCAAAGACTCGGCGAACCGACTCCTCGTTTGTGGCGTCGGCGCCCAAGCCATAGACTGTCTCCGTCGGGCACGCCACCAGGCCGCCGCTGCGCAGGACCCCAGCCGCTCTATCGACCTGCTCAGGCCAGCTCATTAGCGCACAATGTCTTCAAGGGTGTCGAACCAGAACCAGCTTGCTGGCAGTGGTCGGCCGTCAGCACCCGGCCGGTCGACGCAACCGTGTGAAGCAAGTTGCTGGTACGCTTCCCGCTCATGCGTGAACCGAGCCACCAACTCCCGGACCTCAGCCCGCCCGAGCCAGATCCCGCGACACCCGCAGCAGACGCTGATCGTCACACCATCCCGCTGGCGCTCTTCGAGACTGGTGATTTCGCAGTGGGGGCATATCATGGCGTTCACCTCTCTTTGACAAGCCCGGCTCAGGCATCTCGTGGCTCTAGCGTATTCTCTGGGGCGCCCCGAGTGCCGGGATGCAGCACCGTGTCCAACAGATCAAGAACGGCACAATGCCCCTCGACAGAATGCCTCATAGGCAAGTCGCCATTGACCGTGTAGCGGTTGCGACGGCCATCCCGGTCGTTCGTCAGGTATCCTGCTTCCCTGAGCTCGGCGATTATGCGGTGCGTCGCCCGCTCGGTGATGCCAACCCGCGCGGCCAGGTCTCGCACGCGCGACGACGGATCCTGTGCGATGCAAATCAGCACATGAGCGTGGTTGGTCAGGAAGGTCCAGGTGCCCTTCTCAGCTGACCCCTCCATGTTGCGTTTCCTCCCCATGCTCCATCCCCTGCAAATATGACGCGAATCACATGATATTGTTTTCATGTAAACGTTAGCATATATTAAGGGCCCGAGGCTGTCCGCGCAAGGCATCTGTGCAAGCTCTGGCATGGCGCCTCCTGAGCGCAGGGCACCTGGTCCCGCGGCAGTTACCGGTACCGGCTGACGCCGACGCTGACGTAGCTCAATTGGCAGAGCGGCTGACTGGTAATGTTCAGCAGGATGCGGGTTCGAATCCCGCCGTCAGCTCTGCTAGCCAGCGGCCGAGCGACCGAATCATCGGGGAGTATTGGAACGTAACGCGCTGTTCAAAGCGCCAACGCCTGGATGCGGGCAGTGCCGACGCTGAGCCTGGAACAGCTTCCGCTTTGGGTGAACGTGCTGATCGTCGCGGCGACAGTCGTGGCTATCGGGAAGAGCGCCCACTGGATCGTGGAGTCCGCGACGCGGATTGCGCAGTGGCTACGCGTCTCCCAGCTCGTGATCGGGCTCACAATAGTAGCGGCAGCCACCTCCGCCCCAGAGTTCGCCGTGACAATCCTCGCCGCACTTGAAGGTCGGGGGGAATATATCGGTCGGGAACAGCGTTGGGTCGAACATCTTCAACCTGGGATTCATCCTCGGTGGTGCCGCGTTAGTTCGAGCCATTCCGACAAGTCCACCGCTCCTTTGGCGCGACGGATCCGTGCTGTTGGCGACGACGTTGCTGCTGTTGGCCCTCATCGGAACCGACCTGAAGCTCGATCGCGGCGATGGAATTCTGCTCTTCAGCGCGCTGTTGCTGTATCTGGGCTACCTCTTCATTCACCGCAAAGTCATGCCCCGATCGGAAGCAGCGCTGTTACGCCTGATACGGTTTGATGAAGCGCCGGGCACGGTACCACGAAATGGCCTTGTCCTGTTGATGGCTCTCATATTGATCGTGATAAGCGCTCACCTGCTCATCAATGCGGCCAGCGCCTCGGCCAAGGGGTTCGGGGTGAGCGAATGGGCGATCGGCGTCACCATCGTCGCGGCCGGGACCTCCGCTCCCGAGTTCGCAACCGCATTGGTTGATGTTCTCAAGGGTAGCTACGGCCTTAGTGCTGGGGCCGTCATCGGAAGCGACATCTACAACCTGCTCGGTGTCCTGGGGCTTGCTGGCATGCTTCACCCAGTCGGGGTGGATGCAATAGCGCGGACATCTCTGGGCGCTATTTCAGCGATGGTGTTGATCGTCTTCCTTTTCATGTGGAGCGGATGGAGGGTGTCGCGTACTGAAGGGTTCATTCTGCTGGCAATCGCGCTGACGCGCTGGGGCCTCGATTTCGCAGCGCGCACTCCGTGAGCGGATGAATCCCGTTCCAGCGCCGCTTGTTGGGGTTGTTTGCCCAGGCAGGTGTCACGCTGGGATTCGCAAACGCGCGCACAAGCGGTTCCAACACCTGGGCAGACGTGTGCTGGCCAATGCGCGACGCGTCTTCCGACCCGCGACCTGTGAAGCGTATCGAGGCTGAACGTTGATACTCAAGAGGAGACTGCCGATGACGAGAGAACAGCTGGCGTACTTCGAGGGGCGCCTTCTCGAAGAGCGCGCGAGGATCGTCAAGCGACTGGTCCAGTTTGGTGAATTGTCTGCTGAGCGCCTGAGTGGCTCAGGCGACGGCGACTCGGCCTATGCATTTCATATGGCCGATCAGGGTACCGATGCGATGGAACGGGAAAAAGCGTTCCTGCTAGCTAGCAAGGAGGGGCGGTTCTTGTATCACATCGACCGGGCTCTCCGCCGGCTGTACATGACCCCCGAACGGTACGGACAGTGTGAGGATTGTGGATCCGAAATCGGATACGCGCGTCTGGATGTCCTACCTCACGCCCGGCTGTGCATCCGCTGCAAGGAGAGTGAGGAAGGCGCCGCTTCACCGTCGACCGCTCCGGTCTAGACCCGCGTCCGTCTCAACGACACACGCTCGGGGGGCTTTATGCGAATTCAGGTATCGGCGAGGAGGTTAGACACGTCGGGCAGGCTGCGCGCCCATGCGGAAAGGCTCTTGCGGTCCAAGCTGGGGCGCTTCTCGAGTCGGATAATGGACGCTCCGGTGATGATCACCAAACTCAATCGATCGGATGGCCGGTTCGACACGCGGTGTCGCATACAGGTACGCATCCGCGGGCTTACGCAGATCATCGTCGAGGAGGTCGGGAAGGACCCCTACATAGCGGTCGACCGTGCCGCGGACAAAGTGCGCCGCGCTGTCGTTCGAAAGCTGGACCGTGCGCGAGATTCGCGCCGCGGAAACGTCGTGCCCTGACCAGAGAAAGGGTGATGGAGCGCAATCTCTCGTCGCCGTGGTGTCTAGATGCTAGTCGGGGTCAGCAAGGCTCTAGGTAGCAGGTGGTCGTATGAATACAGAACTACTCCTACTGCTGTACCGGGAGATGTACGACGAACAGCTAGTTCGCAGCGATGGGCTTGGTGCAGGCGTACTGCTGCCAGTCGGCGGGATCTTAATGCTGGTGACGGGAGGGATGCTCTACCACGTGTACAACCTCCCTTGGACGACCGACTGGCGGTGGCATGCTGCTATCGTGGTTGCGCTTGTATTGGCAATTGGGTCGACGATTCTTGCGGTTTGCTACCTCCTGCGTGCGCAACGTGATTCCAGGTGCAAGTACTTGCCCGACCCTCAAGAGATCCAGCGGCACCGGAAGGAGCAGGCTGAACGGTACAAGAAGAACCCGGTTGCCGGCCCAGGGCTGGACGAGGACATAGATGCGTTCGTCGTCGAAACGTTCTCGCAATGTATCGTCACCAACACGGAGAGGGATGACCGGATGTGGCAGCACCTGCACCGCGCGCTCACTTGGGTAGCAGTTGCCGCAGGGGCAAGCGTTGCAGCGATGCTGCTTGCGATGATCACGAGCTAAGTGTCGCGTGGCAAGACACTCAGAGTTTGGGGCAGTGAACGACGCCAATGAGGGCGCTTCAACCCGAACCGGTGGCGGATGCCAAACGCGCTCGAGCTATGCGCTCTGGAGGCAAGCCAGCCTTTCAGGTACCGGCCCTGGACACCACGATGACTCACAACCCTTCTCGGAGCGCTGAGAATGCAAGAATGAAGATCGAAGGGGTAGTAATCGAGGGCACGCCGGAGGAGATGGAGGCAGCGGCCCCAGAGCCGCGGGCGATCTTCGGCCAGGCAAGTCCCAGTGACAGCGACGGCGAGACGGTCGAAAAAGTCCAAGAGACGATCAAAGGCCTCACGCCCGGGCAGAGGAAGGCGTACCGGGCTATTCGGAACGCTGGCGACGACTTCATTACCTCGAAGGAAATCTGCGACAAGGCCGGCCTCGGCCGCGCCCAGTTCAGCGGGATCATCTCGTGGCCAAACAGGCGGATAGGGAATGCGGCCCGCAACGACGATACGAGAATCATCGAGAAAAGGTGGAACCGCAGGGCGGACATGAATGAGTACCGCATGACGGCGGTCGCAAGGGAGGCATTTGACCTCGAGTACGGCTCCTGACGGCTTGGCCCGCTGAGCCGCAATTCGGCGCCTCGTGTGTCGCGCGCGTGCGCGGGTGAGGACGTGGTCACTGCCCGGCGTTGACAGAAATGAACGGGTGGCGACTTGCGCGGCCTCAGGCCCTTCCCGCCCCTCGATCGCTGCTCACACTGGCCCCACAACGCCATTCTCCGCGTGGACAGCCCGTCCAATGTGCCCCCGAGACCGGCGCCACCGTCCGCCTTTCAGCCCGGTGTGCCCCCGATGGGCCCCTCCACCCAAATCGGGTCCACGCCGAGGTGGCAAGAAGTAGAGCACACAGCAGCGAGAGGATCCGGAATCAGGAGGTAATGGTATGAGCGCAGAGGCGGACTCGGAGTCCGCGGTCCGGCGCAGTGAATCAGTGTCTTCTAGTCTCAGGGATCTGGGAACTCTTACCAGCAGCGCCCCGAGCCGCAGTGCTCTCAGCGTGGCCAACTAGCGTCTCCATCTCGCTGCCAACAGCGGTAACAGGATTTGTCACCCCTTGCGTCACCGCGAGCAATGTGGGTCCAAAGACGTACGTGATTGGACACCGGAGGTCGGTATCACTTGCGGCTGAGAAATGACCGGGGTGGGGCTCGAACCCACGACCTGCGGATTTAAAGGCGCTGCACGGCTGGCACTTCTTGCTGGATTCTCCAGCATGTTCGCGGCTTCTCCAGAGATTCTCGTATATCCAGAATGTGCAAAGATGGGGAATCCTCGGCCCAACTGCACACACATCTCAGCACACCCCGAGAACGAGGAGGTCAGTAAAGAGGCGGAGTCGGTAGTTCCAGATCGAGACGGTACCTGCGTTACCCGAGGATTTTCAGAGAACTTCTTTACCCTCGCACAGATTGATCAACTCCGCGAGCGCCAGCACTTGTGCCCGACGACCGCGGCTCTCTCGCAAAACTTTCAAGATGCCTGCGTCCCTCAGCTTCCTTAGGAGCGTCATTACCATCTGCTTGCTCGGCATGCCCGGCGCGCCAACGAGATCGGAACTGGCGACCACGGGATCGGCGAAGAGGTGGTCGAGAAGTGGCACGGCGTACTGGGAGTGCGTGAGCTCCAGCACCTCCTGCTTCAGGCGGTCGTATAGCGCCATGATCGCCATGGCCGTGGTCGCGTTCGCCTCCGCCTGGGCACTCACTGCTTCCAGGAAGAAATGTACCCACCGATTCCAGCTCTCCAGGCCGTTCAGCTCGCGAAGCGCCGCCGTGTATTCATCCCGGTTCTCCTCCAGGTAACCGGACAGGTAGAACATGGGCCGGCTTAGAATCCGCCGCTCGTACAGGAATAATGGGAGGAGGATGCGCCCAAGGCGGCCGTTCCCATCGACGAAGGGGTGGATGATCTCGAACTGCGCGTGGATCACGGCGAGCTGGACAATCGGGTCTCGTTCATCGGCGTGGTAGTACTTCTCCCAGTTGTCTAACAGGTCCATCACGCGCGATGGCTCCGGAGGCACAAAGATGCCGTCTTCCATCGCGGTGCCGGGCCCGCCGATCCAGTTCTGCACGCGCCGGAACTCGCCGCGGCCCCGGTCCCGCCCCCGGACGCTGTCCAGCAGGACAGCGTGCAGTCGCTTGAGGAGGTTCAGGGAGAAGGGTCGGCTCTCGAGCTCGTGCTCTGCTTCCCTCAACGCCGGCCTGTAGTTCAGGATCTCCTGCATGTCCTGGCGCCGACTCTCAGTCTCGGCGACCTCCTCCCCGGCCTCGAACCGCAGCACTTCGGTCAGGGTCGCCTGCGTCCCCTCGATGCGAGCGGAAAGCACCGCCTCCTGCGTGGTGAGCGGCGAAAGCAGGACATCTGGGTTCGGCACCCCGTGGAGGATCCCGTCGAAGTGGGCGATCGCACGGTTAGCGGTCCCGATGGCCGGGAGTAGCTCCGGCCAGTCGATGTCCTGGCGTGGAAGTGGCTGGGGGACAAAGGTTTGCACGGATCCTCAGCCGTTGTGTAAAGTGAGTCCTACGCAAGCCAGCTTGTGGAAAGTAATTGGCCGTACCGCTTTACACAACGTCGCTTGCGTTCTCCTCACTTTACTCAACTCAAGCCCTGTTCGTGCACGGTCCTCTCCAGCGCTTCCCAGAGCTCAGCCTCCAGGCTCTGGCGACTCGGCGAATTGCTCCTGCAGTAGGGCAACGAGACAACTGAAGCGTAGCAAACGACATGGTTTGCGTTATGGAGAAGATGACCGGGCTGGGATTCGAACCCAGGGCCTGCGGATTAAAAGTCCGCTGCTCTACCAGCTGAGCTACCCGGTCCTACGCGACGCGATCCTCGCGCTCCAAGACATTATCCGGAAAGCCTCCCCGGCGCCAGCACACCCCTCAGGAGCGTTGAGAATCAGATGACGTCCGTGCGCCACCTTCCGACTGAAAGGACTACTGATTCGACCGCGCAGACCACGAGAGACTTGACATGTGTAACACATGTTTTCATGTTTTGCACATGGCTACTATGCTTCAGATTCGGAACGTCCCCGACGCGCTGCACAGAAAGCTCAAAGCCCGCGCCGCGCTGGCCGGGATGTCGATGTCGGAGTTCGCGCTGCGGGAACTGAGCAAGGCGCTGGAGCGACCGACCCGGCAGGAGGTGCTGGCGCGCCTGGCAGAGCTCCCTGCCCTCGAGCTCGATCCCTCTCCAGCCGACGCCGTCAGGGAGGAGCGGGACGGACGGTGATCGTCCTCGACGCTTCCACCTTGGTAGCGGTTCTGCTCAACACGGAGGTGGGTCGCCGCATAGCGGACGTCATATCATCGCCGGCGGAATCGCTGCACGCGCCCCAGCTGTTGGATATCGAAGTGCTGCAAGTCCTTCGCGGTCACGTGCTACGCGGCGCGATGACGGCGGAGCGCGGGGCAATGGGAGCCGAGGCGCTGGGTCAGCTGGACATCACACGCTACGGGCACGACGAGCTGTTACCACGGATATGGGCCCTGCGAGAGAACCTCTCCGCCTACGATGCGACCTATGTGGCCCTAGCCGAAGCGCTCGACGCCCCGCTGCTCACCCTCGATGCGCGCCTGGCCGCGTCGCCCGGTCACCAGGCCGAAGTCCGACTCGCCCAATAGCCCTCCGTACGGTTCACTCACCAAGTGCCAGCTTTCCCCTCCAAGACGTTGTCGTCTGCTTCAAGCTTGCGGTGAGCGAGTGATGTCCGAGCCCAAGTACGAGTGCGCGGTATGCGGCGAGCCGGCAGCTGCTTTGGTGAGAGAAGAGACTAGGGTCTCGATCGGGCGGCGAAGCACGGTCGTTGAGGACGAACATCTGCGCTGCGATGGTTGCGGTTCCGAGTATGCGACGCCGGAACAGATGGAGCGGACCCAGCAGAGGGCGGTGGCGGCGATCCGAGGCGAAGAGGGGCTGCTGACACCAGAAGAGATACTAAGGATCAGACGAAAGTACGGCCTCTCCCAAGCGCAGCTCGAGGCTCTGCTCAGGACTGGTCCCAAGACCGTAGTCCGTTGGGAGAGAGGAACCGTATTCCAGTCTGCGGCTGCCGACACGCTGCTCCGGCTTCTCGACTGTGATCCCAACGTCGCCAGGATCCTGGCGCAGATCGCCGGTCTTCCTGCACCGGAGCTCGAGCCATCTCCCGGCGAGGTGATCAGGCAGGAGCGCGAGCGCTAGCTACCGGGTCCTAACAGGTGCTGGCGCACCTCGCTGTCCCGGTATGCCCAGATGCGCCGCAGGTCGGGCTCGACCAGCAGGAAGTTGACGAGCGCGCCGCCCAACACGCCGTACTCCACCCGATCGGTCATCAGCGTGCCGCCGCCACGCGCCGCTTCGAAGCGGTGCTCGTGGACCCACCAGCGGTAGGGTCCGCGTAGCTGGGTGTCGACGAAGCGGTGGGGCGGCTCCCAGACCGAGATCTCGCTGCGCCAGCGCAGCGGTATGCCGCGCACGCGCAGGCGATAGTCGATGATCGCGCCGCTCCGCAGAATGATGGGGTCGGGCGTCGCGATCTCGAAGCGCAGGAAGGGCGGCGTTATCGCCTGGAGGTTGTGGGCGTTGGCGAAAAAGTCGAACACCTCGTCCAGCGGCCGCGATAGCTCGGTCCGCGCCTCCAGCAGATAGCCGCGCTCGAGTCGGCTAATGCTCAGTTCCATGCCTCACATCCGTTGACGGTTCGTTGACGGGGCATCTCCAAGATACGATGGCCGCGGTTCGCTCGCCTCCGACCTGACCGGGAGGTATAATGTGGATACCATGTCGACGACCCGGATCACCTGGCAGGACGCCCAGCTCATGCCCGAAGATGGCAAGCGCTACGAGGCCATCGACGGCGAGCTGTACGTGACGCCGGCCCCGGTCCTCCGCCACCAGTGGATCAGCGCCAACCTGGAGGCGGCCCTGAGACGCCTGCTCATGGAGCCCGGGCACGGTTGGGTGTTCGATGCTCCGGTTGGGGTCGAGTTTCCCGAGACCGAAGAGGGCGTTCAACCGGACATCATCTTCGTGTCGAAGGCCCGCTCCGAGCGCCTGGTCAAGGAAGGGATTCGCGGCGCCCCCGACCTGGTCGTCGAGATCCTGTCGCCGGGCACGGCGAAGCGGGACCGGACAATCAAGCTGAAGCTGTATCGGCGGCAGGGCGTGGCCCACTACTGGATCGTCGATCCGGACGCGAACAGCGTGGACGTCTGGGATCTCGCCGGCGGCGCCGCGGAGCCGCAGACCTACACGGCTCGTCTACCAGTTCGGCTGGGTGATCTGGCGGCCGGCGCGATCGAGCTCGCCGAGATCTTCCCGCCCGAACTGGCGGACCGCTAGGGCGCCCCGTCCTCCTGACGCGCCTCCCTACCCTTCTCCGCCTGGTCGAGTCGTCCGGCGAGGAACCAGATGTAGCCCACGATGACGACCGCTGCGATCACGTAGGCGCGGATGATGTAGCCCGCGTCGCGCATGCCCGGCACGACGGCGAGAACCAAGACGATGGCCGCCAGCCCGGCGGCGGCGGCGATGATACCCGTTCTAGTCACCGGCCAACTCCAGTCTCACGGCCTCGAGCTCTTCTTCGCCGCGGATCCGAGCCAGCATGAAGCGCTGGGTCAAGATGAACAGGAAGATCACGACGAAGGCGATCATCATCACGCGAAGCGCCAGGACCATCGGCGGATCGATGGTGTCGGGACTCGACTGCACCTGGTGCAGCGTGCGCCACCAGCGGACCGAGAAGTAGACGATCGGGACGTTGACGAACCCGATGATCGCCACCAACGCCGACACGCGGGCCCGCGCCTCGGGGTCCTCGAGAAAGGCGCGCAGCACGAGATACCCGGCGAAGGTGATCGCCATGATCGCCGTGGTGGTGAGTCGCGGGTCCCAGGTCCAGTAGACGCCCCAGGTCGGCCGGCCCCAGAGCGCGCCGGTGATCAGGCCGACGACGTTGAACAGGAGCCCGATCTCGGCGCCAGCGACCGCGACGTAGTCGTAGCCGTACTTGCGTGTCCTTATATATAGGACGCTGGCGACGAACGCGGTGAGATAGCCGGCCGCGGTGCCGACCCAGCTGGGGAAGTGGATGTACATGATCCGATACGCGTCACCCATGATCTGAGCGGTCGGCGCCCAGACCAGCCCCAGGTAGAGACCCACCGCCAGCAGCAGTAGGCCGAGCGCCCCCGTGATCATGACGGCGCGCCGCATCGCAGCCTCCGACATGCCAACGAGCCGCATGCCGTAGACCAGGACGAAGATGACGATCGCGGCGACGACGACGAACAGTACGACTGTACCCAGCATAGATATCCGCCTAGTCCTCTATCGCGAACTCGAAGGTGAGCGAACAGACGGTCAACAGCACGATGTCGATGAGCCCCAGGATACGGAGCCAAGTCCACAGCTCGCCCATCGGGTCGCCCCGCACGACCAGGGTCGTCGCTTTCACCGCCGCCACGACCACCGGCACGATGATGGGGAAGAGCAGGACCGGCAGCATGACGTCGCGGGCCCGCAGGTTCGAGGTGAGCGCGGCGTAGAACGTGCCCACCGCCGCGAACCCCAGCGTCCCCATCAGCACCACACCCATCAGCGCCGGCAGCTTGGTCCACAGATCTATGTTGTAGAGGACGGCCGACACGGGGACGAGGATCAACTCCATGGCGCCGAGCACGATCAGGTTGGCGACGAGCTTGCCGGCGAAGACGGCTTTCTTGTCGCCGGGATAGAGGCGCAGCGCCTCGAGGCCGCCGCTCTCGATCTCGATCTGGAACGAGCGACTGAGCGACAGGATGCCGGTGAAGAAGATCGCGACCCAGAGCAGGCCGGGCCACAGATACTGGAGCAGCGTCTGGCCGGGCCCGGCGCTCATGCTCGGCGCGTCGGGCCCCAGCGCGAAGCTGAAGATGAAGAGCACCATGGCGGCGAAGAAGGCCATGGCGTTGAACGCCGCCTTGCTGCGCCGCTCGGTCAGCAGGTCCTTGCGGACCAGCGCCATGGCGCGCCGCAGGTCACCCATCAGCGCCTCGCCTCCAAGCCGACCGCCTCGGTGGCGCCGGAGATGGCGCCCTCGTAGTCGGAGGTCGGGCCGTCGAAGATCACCTTGCCGCCGCGTAGCGCGACGGCGCGATCGCAGAGCGCCAGCGCGCGGCCGATCTCGTGGGTCGCGATGACCAGCGTCTTACCCGCCTCGCGCAGCTCGCCGATGAACCGATCGACCCAGCCGATCCCCTCGACGTCGAGCGCGCCGTACGGCTCGTCGAGCAGGACGAGCTCCGGGTCGTGCAACGTCGCCCGGGCCAGGGCCAGGCGCTTACGCATGCCGGAGGAGAAGGTGCGGGCCTGGCGGTCGGCCACGCGCTCGAGTCCGACGTGGGCCAGCGCCTCGACCAGCTCGTCACGCTCGGCGCGCATGCCGTACATGGTAGCGGCGAAGTGGAGGTTCTCGACCGCGGTGAGCTCGCCGTACAGGTAGCTCTGGTGCGGCAGCACACCGAGTCGCTCGCGCACGCCGAGGCCGTTCCGGGGCTGCTGGCCGAAGATCCTCACCTCGCCGTAGGTCGGCCGGGTGACGGCGGTGAGCACCCTGAGCAGCGTGCTCTTGCCGGACCCGTTCGGCCCCAGCAGCGAGACCAGCTGACCGCGCCCGACCTGGAGATCGACGGCTCTCAGCGCCCAGGTGCGGGCGTAGCGCTTGCTGACCTGGCGCGCCTCGACGACGAGGTCCGCGGGGCCGTTCTGATCCCGGGCCGCGGCGTGCGCACTGGCGTTTTCGGCCATGTCCTTCCCGGTTACCTGTTGTTCTGACAAGGCACAAAGAACGCAGGTCGTGCCGGCAGGTCAAGGTGTCCGGGCGGTCCCTTGCACCGCTGATAAGGGGGCCGCACTATACGCCGTCGCCAGACCGGATACGACCAGCGGACCGGAGAACGATCGACCCGTGGGCGCACGCACATCTCTCGTCGCCGGCCTCGCGCTGCTGCTGGGGGCAAGCGCGGCGCTCGGCCAGACGCGCGACCCGGAGCCCGGGGCGTACAGCTTCGTCTCGGGGACGGGACACGGCGCGGCGCTCTGGGTGAACCCGGGCGCGGCGGGCTTCAACCGCGCCGTCCACCTCGTCGGCCACGTGACCTGGGACCGGCCGGAGGGCGGCGACTGGTCGACCGGCCAGTACACGGCGGGGTTCCACTCGCGGATCTTCGCCTTCGGGTACCGTCACGACGAGTTCCAAGCGGGCGGCCAAGGCGACGCCTACACGGTGGCGTTGGGGGTGGCGCGGGCGGGCAACGGGTTCGGCGTCTCGCGGACCTGGCGCACGGTTGGCGATGCGGAGGGGAGCTGGGAGATCGGGTACGTCAACCACGGGATCTCCGGGGTCTCGATGGGACTGGTCTGGCGCGACATCGGCTCGCCGACGGTCCGGGACAGCGTCCGCTACGAGCGACTGCTCTTCGCCTTCACCTACCGGCCGCCCGGCGCATCGATCTCGGTGTCGGCCCAAGGCGACTACCGGCTGGACGGCGGCAGATTCGATGGCTTCCGTATCGGCGGCTCGACGATGATCCTCGGTAGCCTGGACGCCTTCGCGCTGGCGGAGTGGGACGGCGAGGGCGACTTCATGGCGTTGCGGCTGGGCGCCGCGGTCGGCGGTGGCCGGGCGCGGCTGTTCGGCGGGGCGGGATTGGACTCGGAGGGTAACGCCCGCACTGCGAGCGCCGGACTTTCCCACCGCTCAGAGCGACGCTAGTCCCGCTCCTCCCTAGAGGTCGAGCTCGTACTGCACTCCCAAGAAAGTGCGGCGATGGTGCGGGGTGGGACCCAAGCGCGCGAGCCCGTCCCGGTGGTCGGGTGTGCCGTAGCCGGCGTTGTGCTCCCAACCGTAGCCCGGATAGGCGCGCGCCAGCCGCCCCATCAGCCGGTCGCGGACGACCTTGGCGACGATCGCCGCACAGGCGATGGAGTGACACGTCCGGTCGCCCTTGACGATGGCGAGGTGGTCGCCCAGGCAGGGCTGGGGGCGCCCATCGACCAGCACGGTGTCGGGCAGCAATGGGAGGTGTCTGAGCGCCCGCTCCATGGCGAGCCCGCTGGCCCGGCGGATGTTCAGCCGCTCGACCTCGCGGGCCGAGGCGGCGCCCACGCCGACGGCAACGGCACTCTCGTAGATCGCCTCGGCTATCTCCGCACGCCGCGCCGGGGTGAGCAGCTTGGAGTCGACAGCACCTCTGATGCCGCCCTCAACGGGGAGGACGACCGCGGCCGCTACGACGGGGCCGGCCAATGAGCCGCACCCCGCTTCGTCGACACCTGCTATGTGGTGGAATCCGGCGCGCCAGTATCGGCGCTCGGTGGTCAGGGCGATCGCCCGACGGTTCACGGCCGGCGCTCCGCCCTAGCGCTCCTCCTTGATCCTCGCCTTCTTGCCCCGCAGGCTGCGGAGGTAATAGAGCTTGGCGCGCCTGACCTTTCCCTTGCGGAGGACCTTGAGCTCGGCGATGGAGGGCGAGTGGATCGGGAAGATCCGCTCGACGCCCACGCCGCCGGAGACCTTACGGACGGTCAGCGTCTCGCGCAGGCCGCCGCCCTTGCGGGCGATGCATACCCCCTCGAACGGCTGAATGCGCTCTTTCTCGCCTTCCTTCACTCGGACCAGCACGCGTACCGTGTCGCCGGGGCCGACGTCGGGGATGTCGCCCCTCAACTGCTGCTTTTCTACGTCCTGGATCACGTCCATTTGAGCTTCGACTCCCCTGGCGGTCGCGTTGCTGTGTACCGAGAGCGTAAGAAGATAATCAGAGCCCCCGGGTTGTCCAAGGGGCGGGGGGGACCGGTAAGCGGTGAACAGTGGCCGGTGGCCGGTTAGCTGTTCCTCAATTACCGGCTACCGGCCACTGGCATACCGGCTACCGGCACACCGGCTACCGGCCACCGGCCACTGTTCACCGGTCCGCCAGATCCGGCCGCAGCTTCCGGGTCAGCCGCTCCGCCTCCCGGCGGCGCCATTCCGAGATCGCCGCGTGGTCGCCCGAGCGGAGTACTTCGGGGACCTCGAGCCCGCGGTACTCGGGCGGCCGCGTGTAGGCGGGCGGTGCCAGGAGCGGAGCGTCGTAGAACGAGTCGCTGGACGCCGACTCGTGGTCGCCCAGCGCGCCGGGCAGCAGCCGGACGACGGCGTCCACGATGCAGAGCGCCGCCGGCTCGCCGCCGGAGAGGACGAAGTCGCCCAGCGAGAAGACATCGGTGGCCAGCCCCTCGGCGACCCGCCAGTCGACGTCCTTGTAGTGACCGCAGAGCAGCGTGAGCTCGGGCGCCAGGGAGATCCGCACCGCGTCGTCGTGGCCGAAGATCCGGCCCCGGGCATCGAGCAGCACGATCGGGCCCTGCGGCCGCAGCGCGTCGACCGCCTCGAAGAACGGCTCCGGCTTCATCACCATCCCGGCACCGCCGCCGTAGGGCTCGTCGTCGACCGTGCGGTGGCGGTCGTGCGTGTAGTCACGCAGATCGACGGTGTTGAACGAGACGAGGCCGGCCCGTTCGGCACGACCGGGGATCCCCAGCGCCAGTGCCTCGCGGAAGAAGCCGGGGAAGATCGTCAGGATGTTGATCCGCATGCGTGTACGATCCGAGGCTGCCTATCAGATATCGAGCAGGCCGGGGATCGTCTCGATGACGATCCGACCCGCCTGCACGTCGACCTGGCGAACTAGCCGCTCGCTGAACGGGATCAGGTGCCCGCGCGTCCCGTCATCGACCTCGAGCATGTGACCCGGGCCGGTCTCGTAGACCTCGACGACCCGGCCGACGCGCTGGCCCTCGACAGTCTGTACCTCGAGGCCGACGAGATCGTGGAGGAAGAACTCGCCGGCCTCGAGGGGCCGGGCGTCCTCCAGGCTGATCAGCAGAGTGCGTCCGCGCAGGACCTCGGCGGCGTTGCGGTCGCGCACGTCCTCGAACCGCACGATCAAGCCGCCCTTGAACGCGCGGGCGCCGGCGATCGTCAAGGCGAGCCCAGACTCGTCGGGCCGCCCTTCGCTGTCGCCAATCAGCAAAGAGCGGCCCTCGGAGTAGACGCCGGCGACGTCGTCCGTCGCCGGGCTCACGAAGCACTCGCCTTTTATCCCGTGGGCCTTCCGGATCTCGCCGACGATCAGGAAAGCGGCCCGCGGCATCTTTGAATCTCGAGCTACGATTCCGCTTCCTGCTTCTCTTCCTCGGCCTCGGCCTCGGCCTCAGCCTCGGGGGCCGTGGCCGCCTCGGGCTCGGCCGGCTCCGCCGCCGCCTCCGGCTCGGGCGCCTTCGCCGCAGCCTCTGCCGGCTTCTCGTCAGCCGGCTTCTCCTCAGCGGGCTTCTCCTCGGCCTTCTCGGGCTTCGCGGCCTTCGCCTTCGCCTCCTTGCCCTTCGGAGGACGAATCGTACTGCCCTGTGCGTCGCCGATGACGACCACACCCTCGCCCTCGGCACCGTCGGCGAACTTCTTCAGGATGCCGGCCTTGCGGAATAGAGGCTCGACCCCTTCGCTCACCATAGCGCCCTGGCGAAGCCAATAGAGGGCGCGCTTCTCGTCGACCTCTATGTACGACGGGTCGGTCCGCGGGTTGTACTTCCCGATCGTCTCGGTGATCCTGCCGCCCCTGGCGTGCATGCTACCGGCCACGACGATCCGGAACGACGCCTGCTTCTTGCGGCCGACTTTGCGCAATCTGATCCTGGTTGCCATTCCACTCCTTTTGTTGCCTTCCAGAGAGCGGCCAAAGTTAGGCGGACTCCCGGGCGGTTTCAAGGGCCGCTGTACGGTAGCCAGTGACCGGTGGCCGGTGGCCGGTGGCCGGTGGCCGGTGACCGGTTTAACTCTCGCGAAGTGCCGGCTACTGGCTACCGGCTACCGGACCTCCAGGATCTGTCGCCGCCGGGTCCCCACGGAGACGTAGCGGATCGGCAGCCCGGCCAGCTCGGCGATCCGGTCCAGGTAGGCCCGGGCCCCGGCGGGCAGCTCGTCGAGCCGGCGCGCCTCGCTGCTCGGGGTGCCCCAGCCCGGCATCGTCTCGTAGACCGGCTCGACCTCGGCCAGCGTCGGCAGGTCGGGCGGGAACTCCTCGAGCAGCTCGCCGCGGTATCGGTAGCCGGTGCAGAGGCCGATCTCGGGTAGCGGGTCGAGGACGTCGAGCTTGCTCACCGCCAGCGCGGTGACGCCGTTGAGGCGGCCGGCGTAGCGAACGACCACCGAGTCGAACCAGCCGGTGCGCCGCGGCCTGCCCGTCGTGGCGCCGTACTCGGCGCCCAGCTCGCGCAAGTGCGCCGCCTGTTGCTCGGGCAGCTCGGTGGGCAAGGGTCCGGCGCCGACGCGCGTCGTGTACGCCTTCACCACGCCGAGTACCGCATCGAGCGCTGTGGGTCCGAGGCCGAGCCCGGTGGCCGCCTGGCCCGCCGTCGTGTTCGACGAGGTGACGAACGGGTAGGTCCCGTGGTCGACGTCGAGCATCGCGCCCTGCGCTCCCTCGAGCAGCACCTTCTCGCGCCGGCCCAGCGCCCGCGTCAAGGCGAGTCCGACGTCGCAGGCCATCGGCAGCAGGCGCGGCGCCAGCTCGGAGAGTTCCGCGTAGAGGCCGTCCGTATCGACGGTCAGGCCGGAGCCCAGCCCATCGAGCTTGGCCTGCGCCCGCGCGGCGCCCGACTCGACCAACTCCCGCAGGCGGTCCGGATCGGCGAGGTCGGCGACGCGGATCCCGACCCGGGCCACCTTGTCCTCGTAGGCGCAGCCGATGCCGCGCCCCGTCGTGCCGATGGCGCCCTTGCCACGGCTCTTCTCCTGGGCCTGATCCAGGAGCTTGTGGTAGGAGAGGACCAGCTGGGTGCGGGCGCTCACCAGGATGCGATCCTCCACCTCGTGGCCGCGCGCTTTGAGCTCGTCGATCTCCCGGAAGAACGTCACCGGCTCGAGGACCATGCCGTTCCCGACCACGCAACGCTTGCCCGGGTAGAGCACGCCGGACGGGACCTGGTGCAGGATGAACTCTTCTTCGCCGACGCGAACGGTATGCCCGGCGTTGGCGCCGCCCTGGAATCGTGCGATCCAGTCGGCCTCGCTTGCCAGGACGTCTACGATCTTCCCTTTCCCTTCGTCGCCCCACTGCGAGCCGACCACGACAAGGCACCGGACGTCATCTGCGAACATGATGACCTCACAAAAAAGGCCCCCACTCCGGAGGGCCACGTTCTCGTGTATCCTTTGGCAGAAGCTAGATCGGGGTCTGCCGAGTGTCAAGGAAGCGGGGTGGCGCGAGCCCGAAGCGAGTGGTTCTCCCACTCCGACCGACCGGCTGGCGAACGACCCGCCCTAACCCCAGGCTGCGTACAGCCCGATCACCGCGATGGCGAACGCGACGGCGATCTTGACCGCGGCGCCCGAGGCCCGTCCGAGCACGGCACCCCAACCGGCCCCCAGCGTCTCCTTGATGTCGGTGCCCGGCGCGTGCTGCAACACGACGGCGCCGACGAACGCGCCGACGAACGCACCGACGATATTGCCGATGACCGGCAGCGGCGTGCCCACCACGGCTCCCACGAGACCGCCGAGGAAGGCGCCCCAACCGGCGCGGCTCGAGCCGCCGTACTTCTTCGCGAAGCGGAACCCGAGCCAGGCCTCCGCCGCCTCGGCCAGCAGGCCCAGCACGACCACGGCGGCGAGCGTCGTCCAGCCGACCTGCTCGAAACGACCCAGCGCCGCGTAGCCGACGAGCGCGACGACCATCAGCCAGAGACCCGGCAGGCCGAAGGGTACTAGCACCAGGCCGACGGTGAAGGCCAGGATCAAGAGCAGCAGTGGGAGGAACTCAGCCATCGGCTCCACCCTCCAGAAGTCGCGCGCGCCTCAGCTCGGCTCGCACCTGCGCGCGCGCCTTCTCGTCCAGCGGCCTGAGCGGTGCGCGCGGCGCACCACCCGCGTAGCCCAAAAGATCCAGTCCGTACTTCACACCGGCGACGCCCAGGTCGCGCACGATCTTCGTGTGCGGCGACGAGATCCGATCCTGTGCCGCACCGGCCGCTCCGGCGTCGTCGGCCCGAAACTTCTCGTACACTTCCACCGCGAGCTGTGGGGCGAGGCATCCGACGGCGACGATGCCGCCGGCGGCGCCCATCTCCAGAGCGGCATACAGCTTGGAGCCGGCACCGACCATGACCCGGCAGTCCTCGGGCGCCGCGTCGAGGTGCGCTCCGAGGACCTTCAAGTCGCCGGTCGAGTCTTTGATCCCGGCGACGTTGGGGTGGCTGCCGAGCTCCGCCAGCAGGCCCGGCGTGATGTCGACCGGCACGAGGTGGGGGACGTTGTAGAGGATGACGGGGATGGGGATCGAGTCGGCGACCGTCTCGTAGTGCTGCCGCAGCGTCTCCGGGTCCATCCGCCCGCGGTAGTAGCTGGGCGCCCGGACCAGGACGGCGTCGGCGCCTACCTGCGCCACGGCACGCGTCGCCCGCACCGTCGCCCGCGTCGATTCCGCGCCGGTCCCCGCGATGAGGATCTTCTCGGGCGGCACGATATCCCGCGCCCACTCGACCATCTGGACGATCTCGTCCTCATCGAGCAGCGGCGCCTCGCCCGTCGAGCCGGCGATCACGAACCCGTGGACGTCCGCTTTGAGCCAAGCGCGCAAGTTGTCACGAAAAGATATCGGTGCGACGGCGCCGCTGGCTCCGTCGAACGGCGTCGTCACCGGCAGGATGACGCCCTCGAGCCTCAAATCAGACCCTCCACCAGTTGGTCCTCGCCCAGCGTCTTCATGCGCAGCTCGAAGTCGGCCGGGTTGGTGGCCGCATTCCTCGCCGTCTCGTACTCCACCGAGCCCGCTTTGACCAGATCCATCAGGTGCTGGTCGAACGTCTGCATCCCGTACTGCGACCGGCCTTCCTCCATCAGCTGGCGGATCTCAGAGAATTTCTCCGGCTGAAGGATGCAGTCGCGTATCGCACCGGTCACCACCATCACCTCGGCGGCCAGCACGCGCCCGTTCCCGTCGGCCCGCGGCAGCAGGCGCTGCGATATGACCGCCGCCAGCGACTCCGCTAGCCGAACCCGCAGCATCTCCTGCTCTTCCGGCGGGAAGACCGAGATGGTTCGACTGATCGTCGTCGCAGCGTCCGGCGTGTGCAGCGTCGAGATCACCATGTGGCCCGTCTCGCACGCTTTGATCGCGGTGTCGATCGTCTCCGTATCACGCATCTCGCCGATCAGGATGATGTCGGGGTCCTCGCGCAGCGCGGCGCGCAGCCCGGTCTGGAACGAGCTGGTGTCGCTGCCGACCTCGCGCTGGGTAATCGAGCAATTGATGTCGCGATGCAGATACTCGATCGGATTCTCGAGCGTGATCACGTGGCGCTTGAAGTTCTGATTGATGTAGTTGATCATCGCCGCCTGGGTAGTCGTCTTACCGGACCCGGTGACGCCCGTGACGAGCACGAGTCCGCGCGGCAACGACGAGATCTCGGGCATAACTTTGGGCAGCCCCAACTGATCGAACTTGGGGATCTCTACCGGGATGATTCGCAGCACGATCATGAAGCTGCCGCGCTGTTTCAGGATGTTGACGCGGAAGCGGCCCAGGCCCGGCACGCCCCAGGCGCAGTCGTAATCGGTGATGCGGTCGATGTTGTTACGATCGCGCTCGTTCGGGATGAGGCGCATCGCGACCTCGCGCGTCTGTTCCGGCGTCAGAAGCTGCTTGGTCATCGGAACCAGCTCGCCGTGGATCCGCGCCCGGAACACGTCGCCGGCCTTGATGTGCAGGTCGCTGGCTCCGCGCTCGATCGCCGCTCTCAGTATCTTCTCCATATCCTGCTCCTAGTAACCCGCCCGCTTGTCCACCACGTTCAGCAGAGGCGCGCCGGCCAAGTAGCGTCGCGTGTTCTCGAGGATCAGCTCGGTCTCCCGTTCCCAGAAGCGCGGGCTGACCCCGCCGAGGTGTGGGGTCAGGCAGACGTTGTCCAGCTCCCACAGCGGGCTGTCCTCCGGGAGCGGCTCCTCTCGGTAGACGTCGAGCCCGGCGCCGCGGATCGACCCCGCCCGTAGCACCTCGATCAGCGCCGCCTCATCCACGATCCGCCCACGCGCCACGTTGATCAGCACGGCGCTCTTCTTCATCGCGGCAAGCTGCGCCGCGCCGATCAGCCCATCGGTCTCCGCCGTGTGCGGCACGCTGATCACCACGTAGTCGCTACCCGCGAGGACCGTCTCGAGGTCCTCGGGCCCGACCAGGCGCTCCACGTCGTGCCACGCGGACTCCGTGTCCCGGTCGACCGCCCAGACCCGCATGCCGAGGCCCTTCGCCCGCCGCCCGACCTCACGGCCGATCCCGCCGAACCCGATGATCCCGACCACCGAGTCGACCAGCTCGCCGATCGGGCCCGGCACACAGGCGACCCGCTCTCGATCCCAGAGCCGGCCGGCCCGCCGACTCGCCGCCACCTGATCGAGACCACGCGCGAAGTAGAACATCATCGCCACCGCGTGCTCGGCCACCGGAACACCGTGCGTACCCGCCGAGTTCGTGAAGATCACATCGCTCTCCAGCATCTCGGCATATAGCGAACCACCCACGCCCGCCGCCCCTGAGTGGACCCAGCGGAGATCCTCACCCACAGTCAGTACCTCGTGCGGTATGCCGAACCCGCAGTACACCTCCGCACCCTCGAGCGCCGTTAGTACCGCAGCGCTCACACTCGTCGCGCCGTCGCCCGAACCATCCGCCTCCTCCCGCACCCGCACCACCTCCCAGTCGGACGGGAGGGCGGCGCGAATCCTCTCCGCATCCTCCTCGGGCATGCACCAGAGGGGATAACGCGAGGAGTACATGTCGATGACGAAACGGCGGGGAGGAGGGGGAGTCATGTTCGAGCCGTCGGGCCGACCTCTCATATTATAATGCCAGTGGCGGTCTCGTGTTGAGGGGGCTCAGTGTACCGTAATTCTCCTTACACCCTCCAGCGACGCCAGCTCGCGTAGCGCCGCGTCCCGGGCTCGGCCGCGGCCGATGATCTCGTAGGCGGCACGGAAGCGCTCTCTCTGCTTCTCCAGTTTCTCCGGCTTGGCGCGCAGGCCGTGCCGCTCGATGTGGTCGACGACTCGCTCGAGGACCTCGGCATCGGGGTCGGTGCTCACCTCGAGGGTGACGGCGGTGCGGCGGTGGAAGAGGAAGCTCTCGACCCTGCCGAGGAAGATGAGCGTCAGCACGACGAGCACGGTGCCGCCGATCGCCGCGACGTAGGCGTGGGCGCCGACGGCGAGGCCGACGGCGGCGACGACCCAGAGGGTGGCCGCGGTGGTGAGTCCGACGACGCTACCGCGATGGACGAGGATCGTGCCGGCGCCGATGAAGCCGATTCCCGAGACGACCTGTGCGGCGATGCGACCCGGGTCGGCCGGCCCGACCGTAGCGGAGTTGGCGACCATCTGCGAGATATCCATCAAGAGGGTCGCGCCGACGCAGATCAGCATGTTGGTGCGGAGGCCCGCCGGCTTGCTCGAGAGCTCGCGCTCCAGGCCGACGATACCGCCGAGCACGGCAGCGAGGACCAGCCTGCCCAACAGGCCGAGCCTCAGCGTTTCGATCCAGCTCGGGTCGAACCAATCCATGGTGGGATCCTCACTCACTCACGTCTCGGGCCGGCCCGCTGGCTGGGAGCAAGCCCATGCGGCGGCGTACCTCGGCCATCGTGTCGCGGCTGACCGTGCGGGCACGCTCCGCGCCATCCCGCAGCACTTCGAGCACGTAGTCGGGTTGCTGTCTGAGCTGCATCGCGCGCTCGCGAATCGGGCGCAGCGACTCGACGATGTTCTCGGTCAGCCGGCGCTTGCAATCGATACACCCGATGCCGGCGCTGCGGCAGCCCTCGTCCGCCCAGGCGATATCCGCCTCGCTCGAGAAATGGCGGTGCAGGCTGAAGATGTTGCAGACGTTCGGGTTGCCCGGATCGTCGCGCCGCTTCCGCTGCGGGTCGGTGAGCGCTACGCGGATCTTCTCCCAGATTTCGTCCGCCGACTCGAGGATACCGATCGTGTTACCGATCGACTTCGACATCTTGGCCTGCCCGTCGAGGCCGAGCACGCGGCGGACTTTGCCGACGATCGCCTCCGGCTCCGGGAAGTACTCGCCGAAGCGGGCGTTCCACTTGCGGGCAATCTCACGCGTCAGCTCGATGTGCTGCACCTGGTCCTCACCGACCGGCACGCCCACCGCGTGATAGAGCAGAATGTCGGCGGCCTGGAGGATCGGGTAGTTGAGCAGTCCCGCCAGCACCGACTCCTGGCGCGCCGCCTTGTCCTTGTACTGGGTCATCCGCTCCAGCTCGCCCAGCGGCGTTACGGTGGTGAAAACCCAGGCCAATTCGCTGTGCTCGGGCACGTCCGACTGCACGAATATCGTACATTTCTCCGGGTCGAGGCCGGCCGCCACGAGCGTGAGCGCCATATCGTAGATCTGACGCGGCAGCTCCTGGGGCTCGAACGACTGGGTGATGGCGTGCAGGTCGACGATGCAAAAGAAGCAGTCGTAGTCATCCTGGAGGCCGAGCCACTGCCTCACGGCGCCCAGGTAGTTACCGATGTGGAGTTCGCCGGATGGTTGGATCCCGCTGAAGATTCGGGGCTTGGGATCGGTCATCGATCACCTGTTGTACTATGCATAGCGAGCACCGATTATCGAAGCGGCTCGCAGCGTCGATCAGCCGAGTAAGCTACCGTACGACAACGACATAATCAAGCTATGAACTCACTCGACGACCTGCTTCACACCGCCCTGACCGCCGCCCGCGCCGCCGCCGACGTGCACCGGCGCCGGCGCCCGCTCGACCCCAGCGCCTGGGTCGAGAAGGGCCACTCCGATTGGGTGAGCGAGGTGGACCACGCGGCCGAGGAGGCCGCCGTGGCGGAACTGCGCCGCGCCTTCCCCGATCACGCCATCGCCGCCGAAGAGAGCGATTGGGGCGGCCCGGCCCCCGAGGGGGCGGAGGTGACCTGGTACATCGACCCGCTGGACGGCACCACGAACTATCTCCACGGTTATCCCTACCACTCCGTCGCCATCGCCGCGGTCGACAGCGCCGGGCCTGCCGTCGGCGTGGTGCTCGACAGCGGGCACTGGGAGACCTGCTCGGCGCGCCGCGGTGGCGGCGCCGAGAAGGATGGTCATCCCATCGCCGTCTCGCGCGTGGTCGAGCTCAAGCACGCGCTGATCGGCACCGGCTTCCCGTTCAAGAAGACCGAGTTGCTCGACGACTACCTGTCTCAGTTCGGCGCGATCCTGGCTCGCACGAGCGGTGTGCGTCGCACCGGCTCGGCCGCGATCGATCTCTGCGACCTGGCCAGCGGCCGGCTGGACGGTTTCTGGGAGCTGTACCTGGCGCCGTGGGATGTGGCGGCGGGCGTCGTGATCCTGCGCGAGGCGGGCGGCATCATCACGGACCTGTCGGGATCGGACGACGTCATCAAGCAGGGCGCGTTCGTGGCGGGCAACCCCGCGATATACGCGGCGCTGCGAGAGGTCATCGATGCTGTACGGCAGGGCAATCCATGATCAGAGGTTGGACAACCCGATGCCCTCGCGGGGTGCACCGGCCCCGACTGCCGGGTCGGCCGGAGCGAGCGATCCCCCGGCGTCGACCCGATTCCACGGACCTTTTTCAGCGACCTTTGATCATGGATTGCCGGATTCCTAACCGGATTACCTGCCGACGATCCCCACGTCGGCCAGCGTGTAACGAACGACCCAGCGCCGCATGAAGGGGCTATCGAACGTGTAGTCGCCTTCTCCTCTCTTCACCACGACGTCCGCCTCGATCAGCGCGTCGAGCGAGGAAGCCACATAGGAGCTGCCGCGCAAGCCGTAGCGATCGCGCGTCGCCTCCGAGAAAAGCTTGCGCTCGCCGGCGGCGATCGCACGCAGAACGTTCTGTTGTAGCGCCGTGCGCCGCTCCCACTCGGCGCGCAGTAGGTCGTATTCCTCGTCCACCACCCCATCGAGGGCACGCTCGACGTCGCCCTCCGCCAGGACCCCGTCCCGCGCACCGACCTCGAACACAGCACGCGCCAGCTGGATGATGTCACGGGTCCGGGGCCGCGCCAGCTCGACTATCCTGCCGCCGCCGCCTGCAGGTCGTACGCCGTGCGTCTCCAGCCGCGACTCGATCCAACGCGCCAGGTGCTCCTCGTCGATCGGACCGAAAGGCAACAGCTCGAACAGCTTGAAGAAGGCCCGGCTCTTCCCGGTCATCGCCTGGATCAGACTCTCCTTCGAGCCCGCCAGTACGTAGCTCAGATGCCGATGCCGCTGCATCACCCCGCGCAGGTGCCACTCGGCCTCCTCGCCGCCGAAACGATGGATCTCCTGGAACTCATCGAGCACCACTCCGATCGGCTTACCCCTCTGCTCCGCCAGCCGCTCGATCGCGTCCAGCGACTCGGCCAACGTGCTCCGCTGTTCCTCCAGCGGAGCGCTGCGCCGCCCCACATCGAAGGCGAGCGTCGGGTGCCCCGTGGCGGGATCCGGCACCAGAGAGACGCCCACCCGCAGCCGGCTCACCAGATCACTCACCACGCTCTCCCACGTCGAACGCAGCTGGCGCGTCGCCGCCTGCAGGATCCGCGTCGCCATGTCCGCTACCGTCGTGGCCGTCGACAGGTCGGCCATCACCGCGGCCCGACCCAACCCCCATTGCCTCAGCACCGCCGACTCGATCGCCGACGACTTGCCCATGCGCCGCGGCCCGTAGACGAGCAGCTTCGCCTGCGGCTCGCTCAGCGCCGCGCCGATCCGCTTCAGCTCGGCGGCCCGGTCGGTGAAGTACTCACCGACCACCGTGCCGCCCACGCGGAATGGATTGTGCCGCTGCATCGACGTCCTCCCCAGATACCGGCGAGCCGGGACCGCGGCGGGTCAGGGACGTGGGCCGGACCGCCTGAGGCGGCGGGCCGGCGAGGCTGGTGCGTAAGGCGTTGTCGAGTAAGCTGTTGCTGAGTAAGTAAACATTGAGTCACCGTGTACTTACTAAGCTACCGCTGACTTCATGCGCCGTCAACCCGCCACGACGCCGAGGCAGGCCGATGCCCTCTCAGCAGGCGGTCCCCGCTCGGGCTGTATCGAGGAGAACTCGGCGGTCAGCGGTCAGCCGTGCCGCCACTGGACGAGGATGAAGGCGCTCACGGCGAGCCAGACGAGCGCCAGCCCACCGAAGACCCAGTACTCCACGGGCTCGAACCGCTGCCGACCCTTCTTGCCGTGGAACCAGGCGCCGGTGAGCACGGCGGGAAACCCTGTAACCACAGCGACCAGCGCCAAGTCGAAGACCAGCCTCGGCAGCGTCTCACTCTCGACGAGCGTCCACGCCCAGGTGATCAGGACCCCGGCGAAGCCGCCGTAGCCGATGATGATCTGCGGCAGGCGGCGTTCCTTGAGCCTGGCGAGCAAACCTTCCGGCTGCGGCTGTCTGCCTCGCGGCACGGGAGTCAGCTCAGCGGGTGCGGCCAGTCGGCGAGCCACGTCGGCGGCCCGGGGCCGATGCTCGGGCTCCTTGGCGAGGCAGCGCGTGAGTACCGCCTCGAGATCCTGGTCCACGTCACCGCGCAGCTCGCAGAGCCGTCGTGGCTCCCACTGCATGTGGGCCGTGATCACCTCGCGCCGCGACTTCACGTCGTAGGGCCCGCGCCCGGTCAACAGCTCGTATCCCAGCAGCCCCAACGCATAGACGTCGCTGAGCTCGGTCACGTCGTGACCCGCGAGCTGTTCGGGGCTCATGTGTGCGGGGTCGCCGACCAGCTCGCCGGTCTTCGTCAGGCGGGCGGCCTGACCCGACTCGGCGCTGGCGAGTATCGCCACGATCCCGAAGTCGCCGAGCAGCGCGCGCCCGGAGTCCGACTCGTAGAGCACGTTGTCGGCCCGAACGTCGCGATGGACGATTCCCTTCTGATGGGCGGCGGCCAGCGCCGACGCGACCTCGACGATGGCATTTCGCGCTTCGGCGACCGGCAGCGGGCCCTCGGCCCGCAGACGTTCCTCCAACGTCCGCCCCTTCACATACTGCATCACGAAATAGGGAAGACCGTTGGACAGCCGGCCGACCCCGTGGACCGAAACGATGTTGGGGTGAGAGAGCCCGGCGACCGCCTGCGCCTCCCGCTCGAAGCGCAGACGCGCCCGCTCGTCCCGCGCGAGCTTCGGCGACAGTACCTTGATGGCGACCATCCGCTTCAGCTGCCGTTCCCGGGCCAGGTAGACCTGCGCCATCGAGCCGCGACCGAGCCGCCTCACGATCTCCAGCTCGGGCGCCAACTCGCTCCTGAGCAGCTGTTCCAGCTCGTCGCCCCGGCGGCCCTTCCCCGGCGTGTCCCTTCCCGGCACACCGCCCTCCGAAGGGTCGTTCCCCGAGTCGGCCGAGCTGACGTCGTCGGAACCCATCTGGTGCCCTGTCTCGAGAGGAAGTTACGGCCCGCTGTGGTGCGCACGTTACCCCGGGCCCGCGGCATTAGCAAGTCCCGCTGATCCTAAAGTCAATCGACTACTGACAGTCTGGTGCCGAGATAGCCGGTGGCCGGTGTTTCGGTGGCCGGTAGCCGGTGGCCAGTAGCCAGTAGCCGGTGGACATCGGGCAGTTACCGGCTACCGGTAACCGGTTACCGGCCACCGAAACACCGGCCACCGGCTACCGGCCACCGCCCTACCGGCCACCCTCCGTCTCCCGGACGATGATCGCGGGCACGGCGTGCCGCGCCATTAACGCGTTAAACTCCGGGACGCCGGTGGCGATGATCTCATCCAGCCGATCGAGCTCGACCTGCAGCTGACCCGACAGCTCCTCGAACACGGCGTACGACTGCCGGGTCGGCTTCGCGTCGGCGCTGGCTACGACACCGGTCAGGGCCGCGATCTTGTTGTTCAGCCTGATGGGGTAGTTGAGCGGGTCCTGGCGGCTGCGGTTCTTCGTCTGATAGATGGCGTTCTCGACCTCGGAGAGCGCCTCCTTGATCCGGTCCGCCCGCTGCGCGACCTGGTCGGCGAACGGCTCGCCTTCCACGCGCTGCACGGCGGCGTCGATCTGCGCCCTGATGTCGCGGATCAGCGCGACGGCGTCGTTCGCCCCGCTCACGCGGTCACGGATGCGGATCAGGAAATCGAACTGCTCCTGCAGGTCCGCCTGCGTCGCATCGATGCGCGGGTCTTTCACGAGCTCGAAGCTCTCGGTCAGCTCACGCTCGCCGACCGTCAACCGCACCTGATAGGTGCCGGGGACGGCGCGCGGGCCGGCCGTCGTGCCCGCCCACATGATCATACCGGGGAAATCGCTGGCGTCGGGGTAGCGCAGGTTCCAGACGAAGCGGTTCATCCCGGCCTCGACGGCGACGTCGCCCTCCTCACGGCCGGACTCCGGCTTGCTGGAGAACTCGCGGATCAACGTACCGTCGGCCTCGAGGAAGGCCAGCTTGACCTCCTCTTCCGGCGCGTCGGCGAAGTAGTAGTAGACCACCGCGCCGTTCGGCGGGTTGTTCCCCACACCCGGCACGAAGCCGCCGAAGCCGCGGCCGCCCATCCGGTAGGTGGCTCGCGGCTCGAACAGATGGACATCGGCGGCGGCGACCTCGCGGTCCAGCTGGTGGAGCGGTGTCAGGTCGTCGAGAATCCAGAACGACCGGCCGTGCGTGGCCGCCACCAGGTCGTTCTCCTCGATCACCATGTCGCGCACCGGCGTGACCGGCAGGTTAAGCTGCAGGCTCTGCCAGTGCTCACCGTCGTCGAACGAGACGTAGACGCCGAACTCGCCGCCGGCGTAGAGCAGGCCGCGTCGTACCGGGTCCTCGCGCACCACGCGGATGTAGTGGTCCTCCGGGATGCCGCGTACGATCGGCCGCCAGCTTCGGCCGTAGTCGGTGGTCTTGAAGATGTAGGGGCTGAAGTCGTCCAGCTTGTAGCGATTGACGGCGAGGTAGGCGGCGCCGGGCTCGTGGGGCGACTCCTCGATGATGCTGACCAGCCCCCACTCGGGCATGGCGCGCGGCGTGATCTCCTGCCAATTGTCGCCGCCGTCCCTGGTCACCCAGACGAGCCCGTCGTCGCTGCCCGCCCAGATCGTGTTGCGCTCGTGTTGCGACGGTACGAGCGCGAATATGGTGGCGTAGTACTCGACGCTGGTGTTGTCCTTGGTGATCGGGCCGCCGGACGAGATCTGCTTGCTCTTGTCGTTGCGGGTGAGATCGGGGCTGATGACCTCCCAGCTGTGACCCTCATTCCGGGAGCGGAAGACCACGTTCGCCGATACGTACAGCTCGTCGGGGTCGAAGGGCGAGAGTACGATCGGGTAGGTCCACTGGAAGCGGTACTTGAGTTCGGCGGCGCCCCAACCCATCGGGTTGTCGGGCCAGGGATTTATGGCACGTTCCTGACCCGTCGCCCGGTCGTAGCGGCCGAGCTGGCCCCCGTAGCAGCCGGCGTAGGAGATGTCGGGGTTGTCGGGGCGCACCGCGATGTAGCCACTCTCGCAACCGCCGACCGTGTACCAGTCCTGCATGGTGATCCCGTAGCCCGTCGTGCGGCTGGGCGTGCAGAGCGTGCTGTTGTCCTGCTGGGCGCCGCAGACGTGGTAGGGGAAGTGTTCGGTGGTGGTGACGTGGTAGAACTGAGCGGTCGGCTGGTTGTCCTGCCGTGTCCAGCTGGCGCCGCCGTTGTAGGTGACGTTGGCGCCGCCGTCGTTCCCTTCGACCATACGGAGCGCATTATTGGGATCGATCCACAGGTCATGGTTGTCACCGTGGGGCGTGCTGATCCTCTCGTAGGTACGACCCCCGTCGGTCGACTTATGGAAGCCGACGTTCAACACGTAGACGGTGTTCTCGTCCTGCGGATCGGCGTAGATGTGCGTATAGTACCAGGCACGCTGGCGCAGGCTGCGGTCGTCGTTGACCCGGCGCCACGTCTCGCCCGCGTCGTCGGTACGGAAGACACCGCCGTCCTCGGCCTCGACGATCGCCCAAACGCGATCCGAGTTCGCCGCTGAGACCGCGATGCCGATCCTGCCGAGTGTGCCCTCGGGAAGACCGTCGTTGCGGCTGAGCTCCGTCCAATTGTCGCCGCCATCGGTCGACTTGAACAGCCCGCTGCCCGGTCCGCCGCTCACCAGACCCCAGGGCATCCGCCGCGCCTGCCAGAGCGCGGCGTAGATGATCCGCGGGTTGTTGGGATCGAGCACGACGTCGATCCCGCCGCTATTCTCGTCCCGGTACAGGACTCGCTCCCAGCTGGCGCCGCCGTCCGTCGAACGGTAGATGCCGCGGGTCTCGTTGGGGCCGAAGGCATGTCCGAGCACCGCGGCGAAGACGATGTGAGCGTCCGTCGGGTGGACCCGGACTTCAGCGATCTGTCCGGCGTCACGCAGACCGCTGTGCATCCACGTCTTACCGGCGTCGGTCGACTTGTACATCCCATCGCCCGGCGACGTGTTGCCGCGGATGCAGGTCTCGCCGGTCCCCACGTACACCACGTTCGGGTCGGACGGCGCGACGGCGATCCCGCCGATCGAGCCGGAGCCGAGATAATCGTCGGCGACGGGCAGCCAGGTCATCCCACCGTCCACCGTCTTCCAGACGCCGCCGCCCGTGGCGCCCATGTAGTAGACGTAGGGCTGGCTCGGCACGCCGGCGACGGCGACCACGCGACCGCCCCGGTGTGGGCCGATCGAGCGCCACTCGAGTGCGCTGAACAGGCTCTCGTCGTAGCTCTGAGCACGAGCGCCGGCCGGCATCACCAGCGGCGCGACGATCGCCAGGCCAAAAAATATGCGGATGAAAGTGCGCGTGCGGCTCATCGCTGTCCCTCCAGTTGGCGCCTCGCAGCGCGACAGTCACGAAAGGCTTTGTAGGTCGGAGAGTTTATCCTAGTGATCGGGTCACCAGTGCGCCAGCGGGGTCCCTCTATGCAGGCCACAGCCAACCGAACACACCGCCCGTCAGCAACCCGAAGACGAGCCCGTCGATCACGCTCTTCCAGACGCTGCTCCAAGTGTGACCGAACCAGATCGCCTGCGGCACCTCGGCGGCGCTGTAGGCCAGAAACGCCACCGTACCCAGCACTCGGAAGACATGCAGATAGTCTTCGCCCGCCGGGATACGTGCGGCGTAGCCGACGTAAGCCACCATGAACGAGACGCCCAGACAGAACAGGAAGTAGAAGGCCAGGTTCTTACCCATTTTGGGCATGTCCCAGATGATCAGCGACCCTCGCGGACCCTTTTCCAGCTTCTCCCTCGCGCCTTCCACCTTCGCGCCCTCGGGCGTCGTCTGCTGCGGGAACATGTACTGTCCACGTTCCAGCCTCAGCTCGCGGAGCGCCTGCAGCAGCGCATCCTCATTCGGGACCTGGACCCAATCGGAGCGATGATGCGGCAGCACCGTCCAGGCGACGAAAGCCGCGACGAACACGATCACCGCGGACAGCAGTATCGGCAACCACAACGAAGCGAGACTGACGTGTTCCATGTAGACCTCCCTGCGGTACGGCGGTCGCCACTCGATCTCGAGAGCTACGCACTGACGCTCGCTTCCGGCCGATACCCCCAGTAGCGGGCGATCATAGTCTTCACGCTGCCCGGCGGCCCGATGGCTCCCCCTAAGAAGAATCGTCAGACGTCGTCGTCACGTCATCCCCGGCGCCCGCGCCCGCGTCCGCGGCCACAACGAAGCGAAGCAGAGGAAACGGGTCGCATCACGCCTATCCTTGAGAGATTTAGTCATGTCGGGACCAGCGGCCTAATTCATAGTCGCGGGCTTCAGGCTTGGCAACACGGGTCGCGCCGCTGTAGGCGCCGGACGCGCGATCAGCCGGGACCGTGGCACGGGTCGTCTGCCACCGCGTCCTCACCGGTTGCCCCCTGGCGGGTTGGCGGACCGGGCCCCGGTCGCACTCTTGACCGCAGGTGCCCACGGGATACCCTATCTGGCCGAGCTAACTGCCGACGACGCCGGCGATTCGCTCCCGGGAACCCGAGGCGGTGCGGGGTGCGTTCCGTGGTGTCGTATTGTGCGAAGTCACTGACCCGACGAACAGGGGAGAGACACTATTAAACGGGGGCACAGGGCCGCGCGGCGCTCGAGCGTACGCCGGCGGAGCGGGAAGAATGAACGGGCGGCGCATGACGAGCCGTAGTCTGGCGGTCGTCGTGCTGCTCGTCGCCGGCTCACTCTCCCACGCGCCGCCGCTGCGAGCGCAGGCTAGGCCGGACGACGGACACGTCTCCCCCGACAGCGCCGCTCTGATCCGCGCCTCGCTCGAGCAGCCAGCCGGCAAGCCGCCGTACGATGTGGTCGATGCCGTGGCCCTGCCCTTCAGGATCGTCGGCTTCCCGCTGCGCCTGCTGGCCAGAGGTAACGCCAAGCTGGTCGCTTTCGTCGTCGAGAGGGTCGGGCCGAGCGAGGACTCGCCGTACCAGCCGGTCGCCGACGCGGGCTTCAGGCCCTACTTCGGGTCGATCGGCCAGCGCAGCAGCGTCGCCGCCGGCCTGCGCTTCGACCGCTGGAGTCCCTTCTTCGTCGAGGGCGCCTACTCGTTACGCGGCTCGCAGCGCTACATCGTCGGCCTCGACCTCAGCCGTCCTACCCACCGACTCGAGGGCGGCTACCTGTTCCAGCGTGATGCCGAGCCGTACTTCTGGGGCGTAGGCCCCGACACCGAGGACGATGACCGTGTCGACTACCGCTGGGACCGCCAGATCGTCTCGGCGATCGCGACATTGCGGTTGCCATCGGTGACCCTGGTGGGTGGCTTAGGCTACCAGGACAACCTGGTCGATCGCGGCTCCGACGGTAGCAGAGATGACGTACAGGACCTTCCCGAGGGGGAACGACCTTACGGCGTCAGCGAGCGGACGGAATACTTCGTCTTCAAGCTCAGCGGCGCGGTCGATCGCACTTTCGCCAAAGCCGGCCTCCAGACGCGTGGCGTCTTCCTGCAGGTCGGCTCGAGCCTGTTCCTCGGCACGGATGGCACCGACTCGGACTTCCTACGCGTCAGCGGCGATGTGTTCGGCTACGTCCCGGTGAATATCCGCCAGCAGCTCGCGATCAGAGGCCTGATAGAGGTCAACCGCGGCTGGGGTCAGGGAGTGCCGTTTACGCACCTGGCGCTGCTGGGGGACGAACACGGCTCGCGCGCCTACGCGGAGGGCAGGTTCCGCGATCGTGACATGCTGGCGGTGATGACCGAATGGCGCTACGAGGTCTGGCGCGAGCTGCACGAGCGGGGCCGCGTCGAGAGCTTTCTCTTCCTGGACACGGGTACCGTCGACCGGCAGCTGCGCGACATGCGCCTGCGCAAGCTCCGCTGGAGCGGCGGCTTCGGGTTCCGCGTCGTCTGGTCGGGCCAGATGCGCTGGCTCGTCTATCTGGGATTCGGCCGCGATGGGGCACGCTTCAACGCCAACTTCGGCTGGGCGTTCTGATGGCGAAGAACCGACCCGTTAACGCTGCATGCGCCGGCGCGCGGCGCGTACCGCTCGCCGCGCTGCCGACCCTCTGCGTGCTCGCCGCAGCGACCGGCTGCGGGTCGCATGCCCTGCCCCACCGGCTCGAGCCCATCCCGTACGCCGACACGCTGCCCAGCCAGCAGCCGGCGGCCAGGACTCCCAGCGAAGTCGAGCGACTGCTCGATGCCTCGGTGAGCGGCCAGATCGGCCACGCCCTCAGCATTCGCAGGTTGCTGGGCGCCGAGCACGAGGCGCTTAACGTCACGCGTTCCGACAACGTGGTGAACTCCGCCTGGTTCGAGCATCGCAACGGGCGCCGGCGCATGTCGCCGGCGGAGATCGCCCGCGGTCCGAGCACCGGAGGTCCCGACACCGACAACACCCTCACGGTGATCGCGGGCACGACGGCCGGGCTCTCCGGCGGCTTCACGGTGCGCGACGCCCAGGGCAACACGTTCCTATTCAAGTTCGATCCGAAGGGGAACCCGCAGCTCGGCAGCGCCGCCAGCGTCATATCGTCGAGGCTGTTCTGGGCGGCCGGTTACCACACGCCCGAGGACCGTATCGTCGTCTTCGATGCCGCGCGACTGGCGCTGGACCCGGAGGCGACGATCGAAACGGACCTCGGCGCGCGGCCGATGAGCGAGGGGGACATCGCCCTGGTCCTCGAGGGCACCGATGCGCTTCCCGACGGCCGCTACATGGCGCTGTCCAGCAAGTACCCGCCGGGCACGCCGCTGGGGCCGTTCCTGTTCTCGGGCGTGCGCGCCGACGACCCGAACGACTGGTACCGTCATGAGTACCGGCGCGAGCTGCGGGGTCTCTACGTCCTCTCGTCGTGGCTGAACCACGTAAATATCCGGTTCACCAGCACCATGGACGTGTTCATCGATCCGCCCGGCTACGTACGCCACTACCTCATCGACTTCGCCGCGACCCTGGGCAGCGGAGAGATCCGCCCGCGCCGGCCGCGGGAGGGGACGGAGTACAACTTCGACATCTGGGCGACCCTCGGTCGAGTGCTCAGCTTCGGCTTCCTGGAGATGGGCTGGGAGGACGCGCGGTACGAGGAGATCCATCCGACGATCGGCTGGATGCCGGTCGAGACCTTCGATCCCGGTAGCTGGAGGCCGAACTGGCCGAACCAGGCGTTCAACAACCGGACCGCGCGTGACGGGTACTGGGGCGCGAAGCTGGTAGGCTCGTTCAGTAACGAGCAGATCGCGGCCGCCGTGCAGGCCGGCCGCCTGCCGGCGAAGGCGGCGGCGGCGCTGACCGAGATTTTGATCCGGCGGCGCGACAAAGTCATATCGTACTGGTACGCGCAGGTGACGCCGATCGAGAACGTCGACGTGACCCTGCTGCGCGGCGCCGCCTCGTCGATCCTCGAGCTTTCCTTCGACGACCTGGGCCTCGTTGCCGGAGTGTGGGATCCGGAGGGAACGCGTTACTTCTGGCACTTCGACGACCCTGCCTCCGGCACGCGCGGCAGAGGCGACCGGGCCGCCCGAGCCGGAGCCCGTCAGGCTGTCAGCATCGAGCCACGGCGGACTCCTGGCGATGATCGTAGCGCGGATAAAGAGTTCGCGATCCTGCGTCTGGTCGCGAGCCGGGAAGGTGCGACGAGCCGCGCGGCGACCGTCTATCTGAGCTGGGACGGCAGCGAGTACCGCGTCGTCGGCCTCGAGCACTGAGCTCGGCGACCGCCTTCGACCCCGCCGGCGACCTTATCCGAACAGGCGACGCACCCCGGCGACCCTCCCGGCGAGCGACCGCTGCAGCCCGGAGCCGCCGGCCAGGTCATCGGGCTTGACTTCACCATTCGGCTCGGCGGCGTGGAGTATCTCGGTTCCACCGAGCGAGAGTGCCACGTGGACGACCCGGTCCGAATCGCGGCCGCGAAAGAAGACCAGATCGCCCGGGCGGCTCGCCCCGAGGCCGGGACCCGCATCGACTTGTGCGCCGATCTCGGCCTGCTGGTGACTGTCGCGCGGCAGCACGAACCCGTGTAGCCGGTAGACCGCCTGGACGAAGCCGGAGCAGTCGGCGCCCCAACGGGTCCGGCCGCCCCACAGGTACGGGACGCCCAGCCACTCCCAGGCGGTCGCCACGACGGCCGGCGCCTCGGCCGGGAAGTCGCGCGCCCGCTCGCCCCAATCGACCAACCGCCCCTCATTCAACTGTCCTTCGCGCCCATCGGGCAGGCGCACCGTGCCGCCGGCCACAGCGACGCGGGCGCCCCACGGGAGTCGCGCGATGACGCGGCCGGCTTCATCGGCCAGTGTCGCGTCGAGCGCCACGGCCGGGCGGCCGCCGGCATCGTCCCACCAGGCCTCCGCCACCTGAGCCGGGCAGAAGATGAGCCCGCCTTCCTGCACCCAACCGTCATAGCCGTCTTCGCCCTCGACGCGGGCCCACTCTCCGCGCCGGTCCAGCACCCGCAGGACGGCGCCCAGCAACTCCTGCGAGGCCTGCTCGGCCCGCACGTCCGGCTCCGACCTCAGCGGGGCGAGCGCCGCCCGTACCAGTGCGTGTCCTGTCTCAGCCATCCTCGCTCTGCTCCTCGGCATAGAGGGCGCTTGTGTTCCGGCGATGACCGGGTAGCTTCCGTCGCGCCGACCGGTGACCGAACGCGACAACAATATCAGGGCGTCAGTGACGAAACCACAAATCGACCAGTCGACCCCCTCGCACGGGCCGACCTACCTCGCCCTGGCGGTCCTCGTACTCATCTGGGCCGCTAACTTCTCCGTGGTCAAGTTCGCCCTGCGCGACATGTCGCCCCTCGCTTTCAACGGCCTGCGCTTCACACTCGCCTCGATCCTGCTCTGGTTGATCGTCAAGGTTGGCGGTCGATCGACGACGATGGACCGCCGCCACTGGCCCGCGTTGATCGGACTCGGCCTGCTGGGCAACACCGTCTATCAGATCTTCTTCATCCTCGGCATCGATCGGACGCTGGCCGGGAACGCCAGCCTCATGTTGGCCGCCACGCCGATCTTCACCACGCTGCTGTCCATCGCCTTCCGCCAAGAGCGCATCGCCTCGATGGCCTGGACCGGTGTGGTCATCTCGGTGGTCGGCATCGGGCTCGTCGTCTGGGGCGGTACGCAGGCGGTGGGCTTCGCTGCCGACACGGTGCGCGGCGATCTCACCGTGCTCGCCGCCAGCGTCGCCTGGTCGATCTACACCGTCGGCTCGAACCCGCTCGTCCGGCGCTACGGTGCACTGCCCGTGACGGCGGTCACCATGTGGATCGGCGGGTTCGCGCTCTTCGTAGTGTCGATACCATCCTTCCTGAGACAGGATTGGACGGCGGTACGGCCCGTCTCGTGGCTGGCGCTCCTCTACAGCGGCGCCTTCGCAATCGCGATCGCCTACTTCATCTGGTACCATAGCGTCCGCCAGATCGGTAATACGCGGACTACCGTCTACTCGAACTTCATTCCCGTGGTCGCACTGCTCATCGCCTGGCTGACGCTGGCCGAGACGCCGACCTGGCTGCAGTTGCTGGGTGCTGCAGCCGTCGTCGGTGGGACGGTACTGGTTCGCCTGGGACGGATCGAGCTCTCAGCGGTGGCGCCCGCGGAATGAGTCGGCTCGCAGGCCAAGCTCGACGAGCCGTGCGCGGTCTGTGGACAGGGAGGCGCCGGGGAACCGACGAGCGGAGCTGGTGTTAGCGACCCGGCTCCGATCCACAAGCCAACTCTGCAGGTGACCTGCGCGATGTCCTCGCCGCGTCCACGGACCCCGACTGCCGGGTCGGCCGGAGCGAGCGGTTCCCCGGCGCCGACCCAACTCCACCGATGTTCTTCAGCGACCTGCTAGTCCGTCTCCAGGTCCACGAAGCGCACCAGGTCCAGGAACTGGAAGCGACCGTCGTGGTGCCAGTGCGGTGTCGGCCACGCCGCCTCGCCCACCGGCACGACACGTGTGGCGCCAATGGCTCCGAGCCGCGCGGCAAGCGACCTGACCTCGTCCGTCTCGCCCGCCACCGCCACGGTCTGCAGGTGAGGGCCCACCTTCTCCAGCCGCGATAGAGCCTCTGACAGGTCGGCGACGCAGCAGACTCGGATCACTCGATTGAGCGGCGACGGCTCGAACTCGGCGCTCTCCTCGATGATCACCGTCCACTCCGTACCCCGCTCGCCGGCGAAAACCGTCGCGCCACGGACCTCGGCATGCGCGCGCAGTTGATGGATGAGCGCCGACTCGCCGGGCGACATAACGCCGCGCGGGATCCGTTGCGCGAGCTCATCGAGCGCCTCGCCGAGGTAGCGCGCGAAGTCGAGCGGGTCCACCGCGCCACCGGCCTCGGCGTAGATCGTGTGCGGTGAGACGCACCCCTGTTGGTCGAAGGTCGCGACATCGAGCGCCGCGCCGCGGGCTAGCTGGCGCGCTCGCTCCGCCGTAAGAGCCCTGCGGGTCACCAGTGCCACGCCGACCCGGTTCGGATAGGCGATGAACCGAGTAGCCGGCGGTATGCGGCGTCCGACATCGCCGATCGTCTCGTCGCTGCCGTAGGCGACTACGGCGCTGGCCTCGGAGAACGCCACCGCCTCCAGGTCCTCCGAACCGCCCGGCCAGTAGCTCACAGCCAGGCAGCCGGCGAGCTCGGCGTCCTCCTCGGCCAGCGCCCGGGCGAAGCAGACCGCCAAGTAAGGTTCGCCGGCCGCCGTCTTGCCGAAGCTCGCCGACTTCACACACAGCGCGCGAACCAGGCTGCTGACCGAGATGCCCGGTATGTTGCCGCTGAAGACGTGCACGGTGAGCGGCGGCCCGAAGGCGCGGTGATAGCCACCGGACGGCCGCGACTGGAAGTCATCGAGCAGGTCGAGGCTCCCGAACTCTTCCTCGATCGCCGAGTGCAGCGCCTGCGCTGTCCACCCCGCACCCATCCGCTGCAGTCCGATCTCGATCATCCGCCGCGAGTAGCCGGTGAGCTCGGGCAGCGTATCCAGCAGCTCCTCGTACAGAGGCTCGCCCGGGCTCGTGAGACGTGCGGCAGCCGTTCCGATCGATCCGACGATCTCGACCAGCGGCCGCTCGGTGAGCACCGCGCTGCCTCGCTCGCGCAAGCCGGCCAGAAGCTCGCGCAAGGTGTGCGGCGAAAAGGTGGGGATACGCATCGGGAGGTGCCCGGGCCCCAGAGCACGTTCCTGGATCTCGAGCCCCGCATCGCCGAACGGGCCGCTCGCCCGGCGCAGACCCTCCGGCAGCCAGAACGCGTCTAGCGCTGCGCGCTGAGCCATTGGTCGATAGCGATGGAACAACCGCGAAGCTCGGCACCCTCCGCCCGTCCCATCAGCTCGAACCCCTCGGGGCCGGCGATCCCGAGGTCATCGGTCTGTATCGCCATCACCGAATCGAGATTCGCCAGATCGAGATGCTTGAGCAGGCCGAGCCGGCCGTCCGGGCACGGCTCCAGCGTTTCCGCGTCAACGACCTGCGTTCGGACCCAGGGCGGCACGACCTTGTGACGTGAGACCGGCGACTGCCCGCGTGCCCGCTCCCGCAACACGTTGTCGTAGAACTGCGAGCACATCTCGGTCATGCCATACTCGGCAACGCAGTAGAACTCCGACAGCCCGAGCCGCTCCACCAGCATCCCGTACAGCTCATCCCGCGGCATCTCCCGGCCCAGCCGCTTCGAGCCACCCGTCTCCATGACCCGGGAGCCCGCCGGCAGGCGGACGCGTCGCCCGCGTGCCTCCAGTGCCTCCAGCAGGTGAGCGAATGCCGCCGCCGTTCCCAACAGCGCCACCGGCTTACCGGCCGACTCGCTCGCCGCCAACGCCTGCTCCAGCTCCGCGACGCGCAACCCGCTCTCGTCGACGAAGTGGGCACTCCCGTCCGCACCAAACGCGCGCCTGACTCGCTCCAGCATCCAGGTGAGCGACGAGTCCGGTGCCGTCTCCAGCGTGGGACCCAGAATCAGCATCGGCAGCTGCGCGCCGTCGGGTAGCATGTGGGCCCGGAAGTTGGGAAGTGCCGAAGCCTCGTAGAGGCTCAGGTCACGGACATGGTGGGCGCCGCGCCTCTCCGGCCCGGCCGTCGTACCACTGGTCCGGAAGACGATCTCGGCCTCCTGCGGGTCACCGCAAAGCAGCAGCGCCGCCTTGAAGGCCGCTGTGGGGACCGCAGGGATCTCGGTCCAGCGAGCCACGGCATCGGGCGTCCGCCCGCGCCGCTCGCAGTACTTGCGGTAAGGCTCGTTCTCCGCGAACTGGTACGCGAAAACCTCCAGCGCCAGCCGCTCGAAGTCATCCGCGTCAGCCGCGTCAGCCGCCTCGACGCCCCGACCGATGTACTCCAGGACCGCGGCACGCAGTGCATCCTGCGTCTCCATCGCTGGTAATAATAGGCCCTGCCGGGTCGGCGAGCACGCGCGCCGCGGCGGTCGCCGTGATACAGCAGTATTCGGTCAGTCGGCTGTTCTGATTGGATTACACAGGTGGGCCACGGCCCCGCTGGATGGGACCGCTCCTAGTCTCTTTCCGCTTCCTCTTCCTCTCCTTCCTCCTCGTCGTCGCCCTCGTCCGCGTCCTCCTCCTCCTCGTCCGCGTCCGCGCCCTCCTCTTCCTCGTCGTCGCCCGCGTCCGCGCCCTCCTCCTCTTCCTCCTCCACGTCCTCGGCGCGCCCCTCCCCGACGGGTTTTATGTCCGCCACCCGCGCCCGGGCCGCCGCCTCGGGATCGAAGAGCAGGCTCTCGAGCTCGTCGGCAGCCACCTCACCGGTCGGCGCCTTGATCTCGAAGCCGGTCTCCGCTGCCCGGCGCAGCTCGTCCGGTGTGAGCATGGCGGCGAAGACGACCGGGGTCCAGCCGGCGGCCCGCACGCCTTCGGCGGCTTTGCCCTCGCGCACGCGGTCGGCGGCCTCCTGATCGTCGAGCTCGACCAGCTTCTCGGCGAGGAACCTACGGAACTCGGGCCGCTCGACGTACTGGGCCATGAGCAGCAGGTGCTGCACGGCGAGCGGTTTGAGGTCCGCCTCGATGGACGCGGCGGTGTATGCCTCGATGTGCTCCCGCGCGATCTCGAGGAATCCCTTACCCAGGCACAGCCAGGCCAGGGTCCGACGCGTGCGGATCACTTCGGGCACGACGCGGATGATCTTGCGGCAGACCGCCATCGCGTTGTCGTATTCGCCCGACTGCAGGTAGGCGTCGATGGCGTCGCCATACCGCTTGAGGGCACTTTGCCGGTCACCTTTGACGAGGTAAAGATCGCCGGCGCGGTTGAGGAGCCTGGCGGCCTCATAGCCGTGACCGATCTTCTTGAGCTCTTCCTCGATCCGTCCCAGATCATCACTGGCCATGACGGCGGCGGCAGCTGTGCCGCGGTCCTTGGGTCCGCGCTCAGAGCCACCGAACAGACGCCTCAGAAAACCGACAATTACAGGCATATGCTAGCCATCATGGGCATAACTCACCTCACCCGATCGAGTCCGACCGGGCCGAAGATTCGCTTGCGGCGGTGGAGGACCGCGGCTCAAATTAGAGTGGGCCGCGCAAAGGGTCAACAGAGGGGTGACGATCAGGAAGTCGACCGGGAGAGGATATGCACATCAGTATCGAGTACTGCGTCGTTTGAGACTACGGACCCCGGGCCGCCAGTTTGGCGGACGAGCTTCGTAGGCACAGTAGCGATATCGAGGTCGAGCTGATTAAGGGGGGCGGCGGCGCCTTCGAGGTCTGCCGCGATGGCCAGCTAGTCTACTCCAAGCTCAGAACGGGGCGGTTCCCCGAACCCGAGGAGATCATCCAGATCTTGGGCGGCTAGCGGGTTCCCGGTCGGACAGATCGCTAGTCCCAGTAGTGGTCTGGGTCGTCCCAGGTCTCCGTCCAGAACCGCTCCTCTTCCTTGGCAATCTGCTCCAAGTCCAGGGCGGGCTCGGGCACCTGGCGCTCGCTCAGCCTACCGTGGTCGATGATCTGGTCGACCATCTCATCGGTGAGCCAGCCCCTCTGGGGCGGCATTCTCAGGCGGCGGCGCCGCAGCAGCGCCATGTACCCTCCTGCGAGCAGGAGGGCCAGTGCGATAATGGACAGTACGGCGCCGAGCCAGTAGTAGACGGTCATGCTGTAAACCGAGCGAGATATGCGGGAGAGGCGCGTTCAGCGCCTATGTATATTATTCCGGCTCGCCGCCGTGATTGTCAATTGCCCGGAACCCAGCGTGGAGAGTAACGAGCTATGATGCTGAAGGCGGCGCTCGGCTACGGCTGTTTCCTGCTTTTCCTCACACCGTTCTGCGCGGTCGGCATCTTCATGACCGTCAACGGATTGCGGGCGGCGATCGCCGGCGAATGGGGCGAGGCGGCGACCTCGCTCGTCTTCGGGCTCGTCTTCGGTGGCGCCGGGTTCGGCCTGCTCGCCGCTCTCTTTCGCGGCCGCAAGAAGCAACAGGAGCTGGAGCGACTGCAGGGAGAGCATCCCTCGGAACCGTGGCTCTGGCGCTCCGATTGGGCCGCCGGTCGGATCGAGGGTTCGTCGCGGGCCAAGCTGTACATGGCCTGGGGGTTCGCCCTCTTCTGGAACCTCATATCGTATACCGTCGCGCCGGTCGCCGTAGTCGACGGATATCTGAGGCAGGGCGAGGCGCTGGCCCTGGTGGCCCTGGTCTTCCCCCTGGTGGGGGCCGGGCTGCTCGTCTGGGCGATCCGCATGACGATCCGGCACCGCAAGTTCGGGGTCTCGGTCTTCCGCATGCCGGAGGTGCCCGGCGTCATAGGCAGGAAGCTGGAGGGCGTCATCCTGACGAACACGCTCGTCCGCCCCGACGACGGCTTCCACGTCACGCTGTCCTGCGTCAACCGCATCACCACCGGTTCCGGCAAGAACCGCTCGACACGTGAGAACATCCTGTGGCAGGAGGAGCGCCAGATCGGGCAGGCACACCAGGTCGGCAGAGCCACCGCCATTCCCGTCGCCTTCCGCTTGCCCCGCAACGTCAGGCAGAGCGACTCGACCGAAGCCAGAGACCAGATCATCTGGCGGCTGGAGGTCCGCGCCGCAGTGCCCGGCGTCGACTACCACGCCAGCTTCGACGTCCCGGTCTTCCGGACGCCGGAGAGCGAGATCCCGCTGGCGCCGGACGAGGAGGAAGCTTTCGCCGACCCGCTGGAGTACCGGCAGCCGCCCGAATCGCGCATCGTCGTCGGCGAGCACCTGCGGCGCACCGAGATCTATTTCGCGCCCGCTCGGAACCCCGGTGCCGCGGCGGGCCTCACCGTCTTCTTCATCATCTGGACCGCGATCACCGTCGCACTGCCACAGCTGGGCGCACCGATCATCTTCCCCGTCGTCTTCGGCCTGTTCGCCGTGCTGCTCTTCTTCGCCGTGTTCCAGGCCTGGCTCGGCACTACACGCGTCGTCTTGACCCCCAGCGAAGCGCGCGTCCGCTACGGCCCGCTCGGCCGTACCCGCACGGTCGAGGCGGATGACATCGATGACGTGACGCTCAAGGTCGGCATGCAGGCCGGCAAGCGCCCCTATTACGACATCCAGATCGTGAAGCGCGACGGGAAGAAGCTCTACTGCGGACGCTCGATCAGAGACAAGCGAGAAGCCGAGTGGCTGGTCGAGCGGATGAAAGAAGCGCTGGCACTGTAAGGCCTATTCGTCCGGCACGACCTCCGGAATCACCTCGAATAGGTGGCTGCGGTGGAACTCGCCGTCCAGCCACAGGTCGACCTCCCAGCAGCCTACTGTCGAGAGCGGAGTCAGCTCGAGGCTGAAGACGGTGATCTGCTCCGCCGGCCCGTCGAGTATATCGACCACGGAGACATCCACCTCGTCGGCGTCGGGATCGTACCAGACCGCCTCCGCGGTGTGCGGCGGCTCCAGCCTGTTCCAGCGCACCCAGAGGTAGACGATCTCGTCCTGGACGAATGTGTCGGTGATCCCGACCGGCACACCCTGGAAGACGGCGAGCGCGAGCACCGACTCGGCGACGTGCGGCCCGGCGAGCGGGCCGACCAGCTCGCCCGATGCAGTCTCGTCATCCGCACACGCCGACGTGAGCAGGATCCCAACCGTAACCGCTACGAGCCATCGTGCTCTCATCGCCCTCCAAGATGAGGGATCGCGATCCTTTGCGAAAGCGGACGCTGCAAGCCACCGGATCGTCGAGCAGACTTGCGGAATGGCGGCCCCACACCCCATCCTGCGTGGTCAATTACGAGACCCGATCAGCCCGACAAGCGCCGGTCCCAAACACTGCAGCGCAGCGCTCCCAGCCGCGAGCGCCAGGCGGCGAGGCAGCGTCACGCCGCAGTAGGGGCCGAGAAGGAGCGATCAGCGATGCGCGTCCGCGAGTTCGTCAGCTCGATAACGGGGAACCCGATCAGCCTCATCGGTGCGGCGATGGCCGGCGGCAGCGCCGTGCTGATTGTCACCCTGACCCTGATAGAGGCGTTCGGAGAGGAAGGCCATCCCTACATCGGGATCATCACGTATCTCGTCCTACCGGTCTTCCTGGTCGCCGGCCTCATACTCATCCCGTGGGGCAATGCACGGCACCGCCGTCTGGCGAGCGAGTCGGGAGAGCGGCCCGCCTTCCCGATCATCGATCTCAACAGCGATCGAACGAGGGGCTGGCTCCTCACATTCGGCGGATTCACCGCCGTCATCGTGGTGATCCTGTCGACGGCGACCTTCAAGGGCGTCGAGTATCTCGACTCGAACCAGTTCTGTGGCGCCGTTTGCCACGTACTCAAGCCCGAATACACCGCTTACCAGGGCTCGCCGCACGCCCGGGTGAACTGCGTCGAGTGTCACATCGGCCCGGGCGCCAGCTGGTTCGTCAAGGCGAAGTTGTCGGGAGTCCAGGAGCTGTTCGCGACGGTCTTCAACACCTACCCGCGACCGATACCGACACCGGTCCACGACCTCCGACCCGCTCAGGATACCTGCGAGCGGTGCCATTGGCCGACCAAGTTCCACGGTACGCGCCCGAGGGTCGTAGTCTCGCACATGAACGACTCGACCAGCACACCGCGCTACACGATCCTACTCTTGAAGGTCGGCGGCGAAGAAGGCGGCGTCTCGAAGGGCATACACTGGCACGTCGACCCGGGCCTGCAGATCCGCTACCGATCCGACCCCTCGCGCGAGAGAATCTACGAGGTCGAGATGACCCTCGCGGACGGGACGGTCAGAAGGTATTTCTCCAGCTCGAGCGACGATGAACCCGAGGACGACGGGGAGACGGTATGGCGGACGATGGATTGCATCGACTGCCACAACCGGCCGACGCACATCTATTACTCGCCGGAGGAGACCGCCGATCTCGCGCTGTACCGCAACCGCATCGCTGCGGACCTGCCCTTCATCCGACGCGAGGCGGTCGAGGCGCTGAACGTAGACTATGACTCTCATGACCAGGCGCGGCAGGGCGTCGCAGCGGACATCCTCGACTTCTACCTGCAGAACTACCCGGAGCTGGCGGTCGAGCGGCGCCAGGCGATAGACGAAGCCGGTGAGGTGTTGGGCGAGCTCTGGACCACCAACGTGTTCCCGTGGATGAACATCACCTGGAACACCTACCCGAACCATATCGGTCACAAGGACTTTTCAGGCGGTTGCTTCCGCTGTCACTCGGGCCAGCATGCGACCGCGGGCGGCGAGCAGATCTCGCAGAGCTGCGACAACTGTCACCAGCTCCTGGCCTGGAACGAGGAGAGCCCCGAAGCTCTGGAGATGTTCGTGCAGTAGCGATGGAGGGGGCCGGTCCGCCGACGGGTGCGGTGCCCTAGTAACTGCGGATGGGCTAGCGCTCCGGGACCGCGAACGGCGGTCGCTCCATCTCCGCCGTGCAGCTCTCGTCCAGGCTGCCGGGATCCAGGCGGTCGATCAGCTCGGCGACCTGCCGACGCCCGCAGTCCCCGTACTCGAAGTTGTGATGCCCCTCGCGGATCACCATGACCCGGGCGTCGGGCAGGTGGCGCGTCAGCTCCTGTGCCCAGGCGGGTGGCGCGATCGGATCCAGCCAACCGTGCTGGATGAGGATCGGCGTCCTGCCGGTCACCGGCTCGAAGTAGCCGGCCGGCAGTTCGCCTACCGGCCAGCGCGAGCAGTCCGCCATGATGCCGCGCACCCACGACTCGCCCCAGAAAGTCCCTTCGAACATCTCCGGCAATTCATCCTCCGGTAGCCGCGCCGCCTCCTCGGCGCAGATGACGGAAAGGAACAGCCCTCTACTGAACGCGGTGGGGGCGAGCCGCCGCTGGCGCAGCGCCCGCTCACCCAGAGGCCGGAAGTCGCCCCGGTAGGCGGCGTGGACGAAGGCGGGGATCTGACTCGCGCCACCCTGCGAGACGAGCATCGAGCGCAGCGTTGCGCCGATCTGGTCCCGGGTCACCGTTATCGTGTCCGGCTCCCCCAATCCGGAGTCGCTGTTCACGAAGCTTGCCGGCGCTTCGTCGAGGCGGCGCAGTAGCTCCGCGAGCTCGTACTTCAGATGCGGGTAGGCCGCTTGGCAGGCGTCGTCCGCCGCGCAATCGGCGAGCAGCCGATCCATCGCCTGTTGTGCGTGCCGGCCGGCCCCGGCCAACGAGTTCCGGTGCGGCGGGATGACGGCCCAAAGGATCGCGCTCCGCACTCGCCCCGGGTACCGGCGCAAGAAGACCATCGCCTCGCGGGAGCCGTAAGAGCCTCCCCACAGATTGATCTGCTCGTATCCCATTGCCTCCCGGACCTCGTCGAGGTCGTCCATGGCGATGGGCGTCGTATACAGCCGCAGATCGGCCCGCTCCTCCAGGAGGCTCCGGCAATCGGCGGCTGCCTCGGGCCCACGCTCGGTGAAGTAGCGCTGTAGGTCGTGGCCGCCCGTGACCTCCGGGCAGTCGAGCCCGTTCGACTCGCCGGTACCCCGGCGGTCCACCATGACGATGTGCCGGCGTCCCCGCACCAGGCGCAGATCCTCGGCGACGAAGGCGGCTATCTCCGTCGCGGCACCGCCCGGCCCGCCGTTGAAGATAAAGACCGGATCCGGCAACGCGTCGGGCGACTCGGCGCGCAGCACGCCGATGCGGAGCGTGATGCGGCGGCCGGCCTGTGCCTCGTGGTCCTCCCAGACATCGTACGCGCCGCACCACGCCTCTCCCTCGTAGAGCGGCAGCTCGCACGGCCTCAGCTCGACACGGCCCTGCACCCAGACCTGCTGGGCCCTCACAGACAGGCCGCCGCCGAGCAGCACGAGTGCAATGAACGGCAGGAACACATCAGCGCGACGCGACATGCTTACCTCCGATAGGGTGAACGGAGACCGAGGGTCCCGGCTTCCGGTAGACTCCGACCTTCGGATTAGGGATGCAAGCGGGTCCCCAGACCGTCGCAGCCGCGGATTCGGAAAGCTGAGCCCGGAGCGTCGGAAGTTCGACGATCTGCAGTCGGCTCACACGACCCACGGCCTCTCAGAGCGCACCGTTACGCCATCGCCGGCTGGCACACGGCTTGCCCTCACTGGCGCTAGCCAAATGCCAACGAGCATATCTGAGGAGGGGTGATGAAAGCGGTAGAGGCTGTTGCTGCGGCCGGTGTCTTTGCAGTTGCGACGCTTCTGGCCGGCTGCGATGAGACGGGCAACGGACCGGAAAGCATCAGCGGTCTGACCTTCAGCTTCAGCGGCGATCTGTCGGGCTCATTCCTTGCCACCGGCACACCTGTGCCCGGCGGCGACGGCCAGCCGGAGTTCGGCAGTTGGGCAATCGCCGCCGAGGCCGACTCCCTCGGAGGTCTCGTGCTCGCCGCCTTCCGCCCCTCCGAGGATCCGAAAGGCGATCTCTTCGTCCTCCAACTCACGCCGCTCGGAGTCGGCACCTTCACACCGTGCCAGCCGAACGCCGACTGCTACGGCAGGCTGCTCTTCGGCTACGACGGCGGTTCCTTCGACCACTACTTCGAGATCACGTCCGGCAGCGTGACGATCGCCGAGATCGCAAGCGAGCGACTGCGCGGTACCTTCCAGTTCGTCGCCCATGACGACGGCGGCACGGGAGCACAGATGATCAGCGTCGACAACGGCGAGTTCGACGTGCCGTTCGCGGACACAGACGAGGGAAACGCAGTCATGTGTATGCTGGGCTCATGTTGAGCCGCACGAGGAACTTGCTGCGCGCCGTCGAGTCGTTTCCTATCTTCAGATAAGACACCAACACGGGCGGAGGTGTGGATCCGGCCACCTGTAGGCCGGCGGTACGTCGCGTTCTCACCCGCCGGCTTAGAGCCCACAGGCCGATCTACACACTCGGATGTGTGAGGATGCGGACAAACTCCGGATCGGAGATTGGAGGGACACATCATGACCGCACCTCGACTCTACACCAGGTTCGTGCGCCCAGGCCAATCTGCGGCCCTGCTCGCCACCACCCTTCTCCTCACGAGCTGGATCGCGCGGGGCGCACAGGACGATCTCGCCGCAGCGACCGCGCGGCTGCGCGAGCTCTACCAGCTGCGGGACTATCACACCGCTGTCCGTGAGGGCACCCGGTGGCTGGAACGCGCGCCCGAGGCGTCCGAGCTCCGCGCCTGGTACGCCTTGAACCTTGCCCGAACGGGCAAGGTGGACGAGGCGGTCAGCGAGCCGGAGGCGATGGTCGAGGCCGACTCGGCCGGCCCCTGGTGCTGGTTCGCGCTGGCGGGCGCTCTGAACTGGCACGCGGAGCGCGGCGAAGAGGCGCTCGATGCCAGCGAGCGGGCGCTGACGATGTCGCCCGATCACATCGACTTCATCGTGCTTCGGGCATTTGTCATCCGCAGGCAGGAGAGTGCCGCGGCATCGCTCGCTTTCATCGACGCGTTGCCGCCGGAGGTCCAGGAAAAGCCGCTGGTGCTGGTGAGGAAGGCCGTGGCGCTCCACTTCCTGTCCAACGAGGAAGGCGACGAGGCCGCAGCCGAGGAATCGTACGCCGTCTTCGACGAAGCACGCGCCGCCGACCCACAGAACGTCGAGGCACATTTCCTGGCCGGGACTTATCTCTTTAACGACCGCCGTAACGACGACGCCTATCCTCTGCTGAAGAGGGCCGCCGAGCTGTCACCATCCGCCGAGGTCCACCAACAGTACTGGCGAGCCGTCATGGCACGCGGTGACCTGAGCGACGAGGAGCAGCTCGCCGAGATAGAGGCGGACGTGGCGTCTCTGCTCGAGCGTCGTAGCGACTCTCCCACCGTGCTTTACGCCGTGGGCAGCGTGTACGAAGACCTCGAGATGGAGGAGAAGCAGACGGAGTACGGGGATCGGATACTCGAGCTGTACCCGGAGAGCGGGAGCGCCGAGTGGGTGCTCTACGACCGCTACCAAGCAGTCTACAGGAAGATGTACGAGGAGAAACAGGAGACGGGTATCGAGGATCCGCAAATGCGGGAGCGCTACCGCCAGATGCTGGTCGAGTTCATCGAGCGGCCGCACCATGAGGAGCAGCGGCTACTTGGAAGTGCGTACCGAAGTCTCCTCAGACTCATCAAGGACGAACCTGACACCGACGCGGGTTATCTATACGAGGTCGTCGAAGGGATGCTGAAACACGGTAGCGGCAGCGACGCGAGCGCCAACTACATGGCGGCGATCGCCCTCGCCGAGTACAAGACCCACTTCGAGGTCGCCGAGAGCCTCGCCGCTGAGTCCGCCGTCGGGATGGAGGAAATGGTCGAGTCGATGCGAGAGGCTGGGTTATACCAGACCGAAGGGGAGTACCAGGAGGTTCTCGACAGATACAAGAGCCAGGTGCACGACGCCCTGGGCTGGGTCTATTTCCAGCAGGATCGTTTCGAAGAAGCGGAGGAGGAGCTGCTGGCCGCCTACGACCTGTACCACGAGAGCATGGGCGCTCTCCATCACCTGGGCCAATTCTACGAGGCGCGCCACGACCTGGCTGTCGCCGGCGAGCGAGTTGAAGGCCGGGTGGGACCCGACGAGGCCTCCGCGTATCTCGACACGGCGGAGGGCTACTACATCAAGGGCGTCATGGTGCAGAGCATGGCCGAGAACCCGAACGACGAGGCGTTGAAGGCGCTGTACGAGAAACGTCACGGTACTCTCGACGGGTATGATGAATACCTAGCGAACGCCGAGGAGCTCGACCGCGAACGGCGCCACGAGAAGATTCTAACCGAGCGGCTCGAGGATCCAAGACTACTGGAGCCGTTCGCCTTGAAGACGCTCAGTGGCCTGTACGTGCCGTCTAGCCTTTTCAGCGGGAAGATCCTCGTGGTGAACTTCTGGGGCACCTGGTGCGGCCCCTGCGTCGCCGAGATGCCGGAGGTCCAGGAATTCCACGAGAAGTACAGAGACGATCGGGACGTGGTGTTTCTCACGATCAATAACGACGACGACCCGGATGAGGTCCGGGAATGGATGAACGAACGCGAGTTCGACTTCGCCGTCCTGCTCGACGACGGCTACAACGATAGAGCCGGCATTCGTGGCTATCCGACGACCTGGTTCATCGATCGCCACGGCCGGATAGCGTTCAGCAAGCTCGGCTGGAGCGAGGCGTTGACCGAGGAGTTCGGCTGGCGGGTGGAGGCGCTGCGAGGTCCGGGGGGCGGCTAGCCGCCGGGCGGCTCTATTCGCAAGGAGAACCTCAGGGTCACGGTTCTGGGAGCGTAGCAGAACCTCTCGTCGCAGGACTGGTGGCGGACCCTGATCACCACGCTCTCTTCGCCCAGTGGCGCATCGCCGGACAGTCGCAGCCGCACGTGGGCGACGGCCGTGTTAGCGTACGACTGCAGCTCCACCGGCCGCCGCGTATACCGCACGACCACCGGAACCGCCTCGGGCCACTCGACTCCCTCAACCATAACGCCTTCGGGAAGCGATATCACCTCGATCGTCGTAGCGATGGGGTTCACCGCCGCGAACTGCGGGGGAACCACCGGCTCGTGCGGCCAGGAGTGGAAGCCGGGGGCGTGCTCCAACGCGACCGCGACGGAAACCTCGTCGCCCGGGTGAGCGACAACCGGCTCGGCGGCCACCCAGACCTTGACGGAGTCGGCGCCGCCGGGGACTTGTAAGGCGCGAGCGGCCTCAGGCGCGCCGAGCGTGACGGCTAGCCACCCCAGCAGGACGATCCCGGTTGCGGTAGGGTTCATGACAGTTCCGTGGGCGACGGTGAACGTCGGTTCGGGCGATACACGCCAATCAAGATACCGCGCCGTTCCAAGCGAGGACAGCGGCTGAGAATTCAGGAACATCGTAATCCTGGAATCCCACGTCAGTGGAAGTCGTGGCTCTCGATGCGCTCGGCGCCGGCCTGCGGCTCGATCGCCGCGATGCGCCGCGCCTGCACGTTCACCACATCCTGCTCGTTCTGGGCGATCCCCTCGATCAGCAGCACCGGTGAGCGGACGATCGTCTTGCGATAGCGCTGGAAGAGGTCGGCGTAGACCACGAAGTTCGAGAACCCGGTCTCGTCCTCCAGCGTGATGAAGCAGACCCCCTTCGCCGTGCCGGGCCGCTGCCGGCAGATCACCACACCCGCCACCTTCACGCGCCGGCCGCTCCGCTCGCCTCTCAGCTCCTCCGCCGACAGGACGCCGCGAGCGCGGAGCGCCGCGCGCAGATGCTCCATCGGGTGACCGTGCGTACACAGCCCCGTGGTCGTGTAGTCGGCGGCGACCAGCTCGACCTTCCGCATCTCCCGTAGCTTCGGCCGCCGCGTCGACTCCACCCGCGCCAGCGGCTTCTGCGCCAGCCGCGCCAGTACTTCCCAAAGCGCCGACCGCCGGCCCGGGCCCCAGAGCGTCCGGAAGGCGCCCGCCTCGGCCAGCGTCTTCAGAGCGGGGAGGCCGAGGCCCGAGCGCCGCACCACGTCCTCCACACTCCGGAACGGGCCGCCGGCCTCCCACGCCGCCTTCAGTTTCTCTTCCGCCCTCGAGCCGAGGCCGCGGACGAAGCGGAGCCCGACCCGCAGCGCCGGAGCGGAAGTCGCCGCCGGTCGGTCGGGAGCGGTGCGGACCACTCGCTTCATCTCGCGCTCGCCGGAGGCGTCAGGGGATATTCGCTCCGCGCCCGCGGATGGGGAGGAGACGCGAGAGCCAACTCGCGGAGGTCGCGAGCTCACCACGGCCGGTGAGGTCGCTCTCCGGAGGTGGCGCGAGCCCGAAGCGAGTGGTTCTCGCGTCTCCGACCGATCCGCGACGCTCGATACCCCGTCAGCAGCCTCGAGCGTGCAGTCCCAACTCGAGTAGGCGAGGTCGACCGGCCGCACATCGACAGCGTGGCGACGCGCATCGTGCACCAGCGTGCCCGGCGCGTAGAAACCCATCGGCTGCGAGTTCAACAGCGCGCAGAAGAACTCCGGCGCGTAGTAGCGCTTCAGATACGCCGACGCGTAGACCAGTAACGCGAACGATGCGGAATGGCTCTCGGGAAAGCCGTAGTTGGCGAACGCGGTCAGCTGCTTGACGATCTGGTCCTGCACCTCCTGCGAGATGCCGCGCTTCGTCATCCCCTCCCGCAGCGCCGGCTCGATCAGCGCCATCGCCTCCTTCGAGCGCTTGAACCCCATCGCCCGACGCAGCGCGTCCGCCTGGCCCGGCGTGAACCCCGCCATCGCCACCGCCACCTTCATCCCCTGCTCCTGAAACAGCGGCACGCCCAGCGTCCTGTAGAGAATCGGTTCCAGGTCCGGGTGCAGATACGTCACCGGCTCCTCGCCGCGCCGGCGCCGCACGTACGGATGCACCATGTCGCCCTGGATGGGGCCCGGTCGGATGAGCGCCACCTGCACGACCAGGTCGTAGAACCGCTCGGGCTTGAGTCGCGGTAACGAGTTCATCTGCGCGCGACTCTCGATCTGGAAGACACCCACCGTGTCCGCCGCCCGGATCATCTCGTAGACCTGCGGATCGCTCGCCGGCAGTTGCGCCAGGTCGATAGCCGTGCCGCGTGTCTCGCGGATGTAACGGATCGCCTTCGCCAGACAGGTGAGCATCCCGAGGCCGAGGAGGTCGATCTTGATCAGCCCGGTGAAGTCGAGGTCGTCCTTGTCCCACTGTATTACCGTGCGGTCGGGCATCGCGGCCGGCTCGATGGGCACGACCCGCGACAGCGGGCCCTCGGTCAGCACGAACCCGCCCACGTGGATCGAACGGTGGCGCGGCAGCTGGTCGAGCCCGCGGACCACGCGCACCAGCGCGCGCACGTGGCTGTTCGCCGGGTCGAGCCCGCAGGCGACCAGGCCGCCGTGCTCCAACGCGTCGGCCGCCTCCGCCGCCTCGCGGCGCTCCGCTTCCGTCGCCAGCCGGTCGGCCACATCGGTGGAGAAGCCGAGGACGCGGGCGGCATCGCGGACGGCGGAGCGGCCGCGGTAAGTGATCGCCTCGCAGACCATCGCCGCGTGCTCGCGCCCGTATTTGTTATAGACGTACTGCAACACCTCCTCGCGCTGCTCGTGCTCGATGTCGAGATCGATGTCGGGCGCGCCGCCCCGCTCCTCCGATAGGAAGCGCTCGAACAGGAGCTCGAACTTGATGGGATCCACCGCCGTGATCCCCAGGCAATAGCAGACGCACGAGTTGGCCGCCGAACCGCGGCCCTGCAGCAGGATCCCCCGGCGCCGGGCAAAGCGCACGATATCCCAGACGGTGAGGAAGTACCCCGCCAGGTCGAGCCGCCCGATCACCGCGAGCTCGTGCCGGATCTGGCGCCGGACTCGTTGCGTCAGGCCCGGCCTGGTCGGCGGAGGGAGAACCACTCGCTTCGGGCTCGCGCCACCCTCGGAAAGCGGCCTCACCCTCGGTGGTGAGCTCGCGACCTCCGCGAGGTGGTTCTCCCTCCGCCTCCCGGCTAGCCGAGTCCGGCGCGGTCGGTCGCCATTCTGCGACATTTCTTCGGTGTGGCGCGGCTCGTCCGGCGTCGGTACTTCCTGCCGTCGTGTCGTGCGAGATGGAGAGGGATCGGCGACGCGGATCGGGTCACCGTTCCGCCGCTGGCCCGAGGCGCCACCGTAACGCTCCAGCGCTCCCTTCCAAACCAACCGCTCCAAGAACTCCTGCCGCGTCATGCCGGGCGGCACCTGGAAACCCGGCATCGACGGCGACAGGTCCGCCAGCCGGAAGGAACACTCGGCGGCGAGGGCGAGCGTGTTCTCCACCACGTCGGGACGGCGACGCCAGCGCCGCCACACCACCGACGGCGCCTTCAGATACCACTCGCCGTTGGGGCGCAGTCGCGTCCCCGCTTCGTCGAGCGTCACCCCGTGGCGCAGGCAGGTCAGAACGTCGTGGACGATCCGGCCCCCCGGCGTCGCATAATGCACGTCGTTCGTCACCACCGCCGCTATACCCCGTCGATCCGCCAGCTCCAGCAACCGATCCGCCAGCTCACGCTCCTCCGGCAACGCGTGATCCCAAACCTCCACCGCCACGTAGCCGTCGTAGGTGCCGCGCAGAAAATCCAACAGCTCGCGCGCACCCTTCGCCTCTCCCGCTCGAACCCGCCGCGCCAGCTCGCCCTGCGGACAACCGCTGAGCGCCAGCAGACCGCCACCGAGCTCCGCCAAATCGTCCCAGCTCACCCGCGGGCGCCCCCGGGCGCCTTTCCCCGACCGCCCCCGCGTCACCAGCTCCGACAGGTTCGCGTAACCCTCCGCCGTCCGCGCCAGCAGCGTGATATGGCTGGGCCGCCCACCCGGCTCCGCCGACCTCACCGTAAGCTCGGCCCCCACGATCGCCGCCAACCCCACCTCCCGCGCCGCCCGGCTGAACCGCACCGCACCCCCCAGATCATCGTGGTCGGTCAGCGCCAGACCCCGCAGCCCGAGCTCCACCGCCTGTCGGACCAGCGCCTCCGGCGTCGAGGCGCCGTCGAGCAGGGAGAAAGCGGAGTGACAGTGAAGCTCCACGTAACTGGGCATGGGACCGTACCCGAATAAAACCCGTAAGACCCGCCGACAAAAAAGCCCACCCGAAAGGTGGGAGCCAGGGCGGAGGGGCCGCTTCGAAGGAGGGGGAGTGGGTGATCCCTCCGCCCTGGGATACCGAATATAAACCGAAGGCCTCCGAGGCGCAAGGATTTCTTTCCCCTCCCTTTATAACACAAAGTACTTGACAATCACAACCACCCGCCCTAACTTCGCTAGCCATGGACAAGCAACCCTCACACCGGCCCCACTCCCCCGACCCCGACACCGACCGAGCGCTCGAGGATCTCCGATTCATCCGGGACACGATGGAGCGGGCCGGCTCGTTCACCGCCGTGCCCGGCTGGGGTACGGTGGCGATGGGCCTCGTGGCCCTGGTGGCGGCGCCGCTGGCGCACCGCCAGGCGACCCCTGGGGCCTGGTTACTGGTGTGGCTGATCGCCGCCGCGGCAGCCGTGTGCTTGGGACTGGCCACGATGCTCGGCAAGGCGCGGGTGGCGAACGCGCCGCTGCTCAGGGGTGCCGGTCGGCGCATGGTGCTGGGGTTCGCGCCTCCGCTGGCTGCCGGTGTGGTGCTCACCGCCGTTCTCTACTCGGCCGGTCTCTACGAGCTCCTGCCGGGGGCATGGCTACTCCTCTACGGCGTCGGCGTAATGAGCGGCGGGGCGTTCTCCGTGCAGGCCGTCCCGATCATGGGGTTCTGCTTCATGGTCACCGGCGCCTTCGCCTTCCTGTTTCCCGCCGGTTGGGGAGATGTCCTGATGGCGACGGGCTTCGGCGGGCTCAACATCGTGTTCGGCATCATCATCGCCCGGAAGTACGGTGGCTAAGGGAGCGGCCGAGCTCGACAGTCTCATCCACCAGCGGGTCCGTCTTGGAATCATGAGCGCGCTGGCGGTGAACGACTCGTTGACCTTCAACGACCTGAAGGGCCTCCTGGAGATCACGGATGGGAACCTGAGCGTTCACGCGCGGAGGCTGGAGGAAGCGGGTTACGTCGACTGCATCAAGTCGTTCGAAGGCCGCGTGCCGAAGACGGAATACCGATTGACCGAGTCCGGTCGCCGCGCCCTGGAGGACTACTTGAATCGAATGGAAGGTCTGATTCGCACGGCTCGCGGCTCGTAGAAGGAACCTGAAGATGAACGGATCAAAGCTCGTGCTGCACATTCTGGTGGCCGGTATCGTGCTCGGCATCCTCGGCGACGTGCTGCTGCGCGCCGGACCCTGGGCGCTGAACCTGACGCTCTGGACCCTGGCGGTACTGGCCGGCGTGCTGGGCCTGGCGTACTACCATCGAGTCGACTGGCCGCGGGGCACGGTCTGGCTTGCCGTCCCCATCGCCCTCTTCGCCGTAAGCTTCGTGTGGCACGACTCGGGCGTCCTCAAGTTCCTCGGGCTGCTGGCGATCCTGGTCGGCTTCTCGATCTGGAGCCTCAGCCTGGGAGGGATCCGCAGCTGGGGGCTCGTCGACCACCTGCGCGGTATGATCAACTCCGGCCTGGCGGCGATCGCCGGGCCCGCCGTGCTGGAGCGAGGCGACATCGCTTGGACCCCGCGCTCGACCACGTTGCGGTACGTCCGCTCCGCCGTCGTCGGCCTGTTGATCGCCTTCCCACTGCTCTTCGTCTTCGGTGGTCTGCTGATGGCCGCCGACGCCGTGTTCGAGGACGTCGTCACCCGCACCCTCGACTTCGATTTCGCGACTATCTTCTCACACACCGCGCTCACAGCGTTCCTCGCCTGGATCGTCTGCGGCTTTCTGTTCTTGATTCTCAAAGCCAGGAAGCCTCTGCTCGCCGAGTCATTCGAGGCCGAGCGGCCCGCTCTAGGGATCGTCGAGGTGGCGCTACCGTTGGCTCTCGTCGACCTGCTCTTCCTCGCCTTCGTCGTGGTCCAGCTACGCTACCTCTTCGGCGATGCCTCGCTGGTGCAGGAGACGGTCGGCCTGACGTTCGCCGAGTACGCGCGCCGCGGCTTCTTCGAGTTGGTGGCGGTCACTGCACTCGTAGTGCCCCTGCTGCTGCTTGCCGATTGGGTCGTGGCGCAGGCGGAGGTCCGCACGCGCACCATCGTCAAAGTGTTGGCGGGAACTCAGATCTTCCTGCTCTTCATCATCATGATCTCGGCACTGCAGCGGATGGCCCTGTACGTGGACGCCTACGGACTTACGGACGATCGGCTCTACGCGTCCGTCTTAATGGCCTGGCTGGGGATCGTGCTCGCCTGGTTCGTGGCGACGGTGCTGCGCGGCCGGCGCGAACGGTTCACCGTCGGCGCCGTCGCGTCCGGCTTCGCCGTTCTCCTGGCGCTCAACATCATGAACCCCGACGCGCTCGTCGCGCGAGTGAACATCGAGCGCGCCCGAGCCGGCTACGAGCTCGACGTGCCCTATTTGACTTCCCTCAGCGGCGACGCGGTCCCGCGTCTGGTCGAGGCGCTACCCGACCTGGATGAGGAAGACCGTTGCGCGGCGAAGCGTATCCTTGAGCACTGGACACCTCCCGAAGAGAAGGACTGGAGGGCCTGGAATCACGGCCGCTGGACGGCGTGGCGCGTGGTCGAAGAAGCGACGCCTTACCTGGAGGGCGTGTGTCCCGAGGACGAGGCGCAGGCCGAGCTTGCTTCCGAGAGCTGACCGCCACATGAGTGCCGCGCCTCCACGACGCCGGACAATCGAGCTGTGGAGTGACCGGGACAACCCCGTCGCGCGCCGAGGCGCGGGCTCGAGGCGGCGGCATCCCGAACGCCGCCCGCCGCCTGAATCCTGACTGCCCTGTAACCCGGCTTACCCCTCTCAGCCCGCTGGCATCCCATCTGCATACTCAACCTGCCAAACCATACACGACGAGGGTGGGCTGGGGCCTTGCGACCGTTCGAGGCCCGACGTCCCATCTCGAGCACACAGCAAGAGCTTTGCGATCATGCCCAACTCCCCCAGGCATTGTCTGCGAGCCTGTCTTCTCCTGTCGTTGGCGTTCTGCGCCTGCGGTGAGTCCAATTTCGAGCCGGTAGACGTCCAGCCGCTCGCTCCTCCTCAAGTGTACAAAACCTGGTGGACCGAGGTCTCGGTCTGCGCCGGTGTCAGCGCGCCGTTCGAGCGGGTGCACTGGTACGAAGCGACCCACCTGTTCGAACGCGACACGGGGCGCGACCACGTGGGGGCCTGGAAGCCGCCCCACAGCATCTACATCCATTCGGACTACCTGCTGTACATGGAAGGGGTGAAGCACGAGATGGTCCACGAGCTGCTGCAGACCCGAGATCACAGCTCCGACGCCTTCCTGCGCTGCGCCGGCGTCTGAGGGCAAGTCGTCGGTAGGGTCCTGTACCCGGCTTCCGCAAGCGATGCCCGCGACCGCGCAGCCTCTGCAATCGCCGCATTCTTGCGTGCAGCATGTTCCCCACTAGCTTCGCGTCTACGGAACACCGGCAGATACACGTACACCGGCGCCGCGAGGCGTCGCAGCAGCGGAGACAGACGCATGGATCTGGGGATCGCAGGTAAGGTCGCCGCCGTCGGCGGTGCCAGCACCGGACTCGGCAGAGCCATCGCCGGAGCCCTGGCCCGCGAGGGCGCGGCAGTCGCGATCTGCGCCCGCGGCGCCGAGCAGCTCGAGCGGACCGGCAGCGAACTGCACCAGGCATCGAAGCAGCAGATCTTCGCCTACCCGGTGGACCTGGCGACGGACAGCGGACCGCGGCAGTTCATCGAGGCAACGGTGCAGGAATTCGGGCGGCTGGACATCCTGGTCACCAACGCCGGCGGCCCGCCGGCGACGACCAGCTCGCAGACACCGGCGGAGGCCTGGATGGCTGCGCTGGAGCTGAGCATGCTCAGCGCCGTCCGGATGTCGCAGGCGGCGGTCCCTCACATGAAACGCAACGGCTGGGGCCGCATCGTTTGCGTCACCTCGATCTCCGTGAAATCTCCGCTTCCGGCCATGGTCCTCTCGAATACCGTGCGGCCCGGCGTCGTCGGCTACGCCAAGACGATCTCGCAGGAATTCGCCGCTGACGGTATCACCGTCAACGTGGTCTGCCCCGGCTACATGGCCACCGACCGGGTCACGGAATTGGCGGAGACCCGCGCCGCCCAATCCGGAAAGACCGTCGAGCAGGTCGTCACCGGCCTGGTCGAGAACATACCCGCCGGCCGCATGGGTGACCCCGCCGAACTGGGCGACCTCGTCGCCTTCCTCGCCTCGGAGCGCGCCGCCTACATCACCGGTACGGCCATCCACATCGACGGCGGCTTCTTCCGCGGACTCATGTAGGACCGGCCAACCTTTCAGCCGTCGCCGATCTCAAACCGGCCGATCACGCGTACCCGCGAAACGGCCAGCCGCCACTGAAACCTGCCGTCTGGCGGCTCGTAGTGTCGCCTAGAGCCCTTTTCCCACAGGTCCAGTTCGGCTGTACACCGGGAGAGGACCGAATCGGAGTTTGGGGAATCGGGCTCGCAGCGGGCACGGAATCCCAAATATCAACACGCCAGGGACTTATAGACGGAGCAGTGGGATGAAGCGACGCACGAAGATCACCCTCGGGGTCGCCGCCATCGCGATCGTCGGCGTCGGTGCGATCGCCGCCGTACGGAACGGCAGTGGGAACGGTGACGAGGTGCGTACAGTAGAGGTCGAACGCGGCGAAATCATCGATAAGGCGCTGGCCGTGGGCCGCATCGAGCCCGAGGTCGAGGTCAGCGTCAAATCGAAGATCTCCGGCGTCGTCAGTCGCGAGTTCGCCGAAGTCGGTGAATTCGTACAAGCCGGCGCCCCACTACTCGAGATCAAGCCGACCCCGACGCCGCTGGAGATGGTGGAAGCGCGGCGCCAGCTCGAGCTACGCCAGCTGGAGCTCGAGAACCGGAACCGCGAGCTCGAGCGCCAGCGCCGCCTGCGCGACCAGGGTCTCATCCCCCAGGACGAGTTCGAGGCCGCCGAGCGCGCTTACGGCGAAGCGGAGCTCAACGTCAGGCTCGCCGAGGAGCGGCTCGCCTTGATCGAGGAAGGCCGCGTCACCATCGCCGACCAGAACATCGAGGCGATAGTCTACTCGCCGATCGACGGCTTCATCCTCGAAAAGAACGTCGAGATCGGTGACCCCGTCACGCCGCTCAACCCGTATCAGGAAGGCACCGTGCTCATGACGATGGCCGAGATGAGCGCGCTCATCTTCCGCGGCACCGTCGACGAGATCGACGTCGGCCGCCTCGATGAGGGCATGACCGTCGAGTTCAAGATCGGCGCCCTGCCCAAAGCCAGCGTCACCGGGACCCTGACCAAGATCTCGCTCAAGGCACGCACCGAGGACAACTCGACGGTCTTCCCCATCGAGATCTCGCTCGATGAAGCGGACGTCGTCTTGCGGGCAGGCTACTCCGCCAACGCCGATGTGATCATCGACCGCCGCGAGGATGTACTGATGATCCCCGAGCGACTCGTCACCTTCGAGGACGACGTGGCCAAGGTCACCGTCCTGCTCGACGACGGCTCTCAGGAAGAGCGGGTCATCGAGGTCGGTTTGAGTGACGCCATCAACATCGAGGTCCTCTCCGGCCTCGAAGAGGGCGACAAGGTCGTCGAGGCACCGCCTAGGGAAATAGAGTAATCAGTAACCAGTAATCAGTGATCAGTAGTCACTGATCACTGATCACTGATTACTGAACACTATCACCAAACGGCCACAGGATCGGCCGAGGATTCGGACCGTGCAGGTTTTCCGGAGCTTCAAAGATTTCTTCAGCGACATCCGCACCCAGCGGCTGCGCACGGTCCTCACCATCATGGGGATCACCTGGGGCACCGTCGCAGTGGTCGTCCTGCTCGCCTTCGGCGTCGGCATGGAGAGGCAGACCCGCAAGCGCATGCACGGGCTGGGTGAGCGGATCGTCATCCTCTTCGGCAACCGTACCACCAAGTCTTACGAGGGCTTCCCCGAAGGCCGCTACATCCGGCTGCAGGAGGAGGACGTACAGCTGCTGCAGCAAGAGATCCCGGACATCGTCGAGATCAGCCCCGAGTACAGTACCCGTGCCGTGCCGGTGCGCCGTGGGCGCAACAGTGCGTATCCCAACATCACCGGCGTCTACCCGGTCTACGGCCAGATGCGCAACGTCATCGCCGATTGGGGCGGCCGCTTCATCAACCAGGCCGACATCGAAGAGCGGCGCCGCGTCGCCTTCCTCGGTAACGAGCTCGAGCAACTGCTGTTCGAGGGCGATGACGCCGTCGGACAGATCGTATTCGTCGGCGATGTGCCGTTCACCGTCATCGGTGTGCTGAAGGAGAAAGAGCAGAACTCGTCTTACAACTCGCGGGACCGCGACCGCATCTTCATCCCGTCCAGCACCCACAAGGCGATATTCGGGCACCGCTACGTCGCCAACATCGTCTATCGTACGAGTAGCCCCGACGTCGTCGATGCGGTGGAGCGCCGGATGAATCAGGTGCTCGGCCGCAAGTACCGCTTCGACCCCACCGACGAGGACGCCATCTGGGAGTGGGATACCAGTGAGTTCGAGACGATACTCAAGGCGATCTTCCTCGGCATGAATATCTTTCTCGGCGTCGTCGGCGCCTTCACGCTAACCGTCGGCGGCATCGGCGTCGCCAACATCATGTACATCGTCGTCAGGGAGCGGACCCGCGAGATCGGGATCCGTCGCTCCGTCGGCGCCCGCAAGCGCGACATCATGCTCCAGTTCCTCGGCCAGACCTTCGTTGTCGTCGGCGCCGGCGCCCTGCTCGGCTTCCTCATCTCCTGGGGGCTCGTGACGCTGGGTCAGTTGATGCCGCTACAGGAGTTCATCGGCGTGCCGACGATCTCGGCCACCGTCGCCATCGCCACCGTCACTCTGCTGACCAGTGTGGCGCTGCTGGCCGGTTACTTCCCCGCCCGCCGAGCGGCGAACCTGGATCCGGTGGAGTGCCTTAGATACTAGTGAGCGGTGGGCGGTGGGCGGTGAGCGGTGGGCGGTAGGCGGTGGGCGGTGGGCGGTGAGCGGTAAGCGGTAAGCAGTAAGCAGTAAGCAGTAAGCAGTAAGCAGTGAGCAGTAAGCGGTAAGCGGTAAGCGGTAAGCGGTACGATAGACAAGTGACCGTAACGATCGGAAGACAGCTGAATGTGGCGGATATTGCTGGCAGAGTTTGTCGGTGACCTGAAAGGGCAGAAGACCCGTGTCCTGCTCACCATGTTCGCCATCACCTGGGGCACGATCGCCGTCGTGCTGCTGCTCGCCTTCGGTGAGGGGCTGCGGCACTCGATCGTCAAAGGACTGCTCAACGCCGGCGAGCGCATCTTCATGGTCTATGGGGGAACGACCAGCAAAGAGTTCGAGGGCCTGCCCAGGGGCAGGAGAATTCGACTCATCGAAGACGACCTCGACCTCATCACCCGCTCGATCGAGGAGATCGACCTGGTGAGCCCCTCCTACGGTATCTGGGGCGTGACACTCGAAGTCGGTGACAACAAGACGACGACCTACATGGAGGGCGTATACCCCGCCTTCGAGGACATGCGCCGCATGTACCCCGCCGCCGGTAGCCGCTTCATCAACATCCGCGACCTCGACGAACGCCGCCGCGTCCTGTTCCTCGGCAACGAGATCGCCGACGAGCTGTTCGGCGGCGAAGACCCCGTCGGCCAGACCGTGATACTCGACGACCTCCCCTTCACCGTCATCGGCGTCATGCAGAAGAAGTTCCAGGACAGCATGAACAACGGTCCCGACTCGCGCCGCGCCATCATCCCCGCCTCCACCCTCAAGAGCATCTACGGTCACCGCTACGTCAACCATTTGCTCCTGCGGCCACGCGACCCCGCACGCGCCGAGCTCGTCAAGGCAGACCTGTTCCGCGTGCTCGGCGCCCGCTACCAGTTCGATCCGGAGGACGAGCGCGCGCTCCCGATGTGGGACTTCATCGAAAGCGAGGAGATCAGTAACAAGGTCGCCCTCGGCATCGAGATCTTCCTCGGTCTCGTCGGCGTCTTTACACTACTCGTCGCCGGCATCGGCGTCGCCAATATCATGTACGTCGTCGTCCGCGAGCGCACCAAAGAGATCGGCATCAAGCTCGCCATCGGCGCCAAGAAGCGCCACATCATGAACCAGTTCATCTTCGAGGCCCTCGGACTCACTCTCGTCGGTGGCAGCGTCGGACTCGCCTTCTCCGTCGCCGTCGTCCTCCTCGTCGACAGCCTGCCCGCCGACGACGGCGCCGCCGCCTACCTCGCCAACCCGAAGCTCTCCATACCGATCGCTCTCATCTGCGCCCTCACTCTCGTCCTCATCGGACTCGCCGCCGGCGTCCTGCCGGCGCGCCGCGCCGCCAGAGTCGACCCCGTCGAGTCGCTGCGCTACGAGTAGCGGGTCGGCCGTCTACTAGCTCCATAGTTGACAAACCCGGCCCCCCGCCCTATCATCTACTATAACCTTAGTAGACGACGGAGCCGGCACCATGAACCCCACATTCACCGATCGCGAGCTCGACGTCATGGCCGTGCTCTGGGAGCACGGCCCGGCCACGGTCCGCGAGGTCCAGGAGCGGCTCGAGCCCGACCTCGCCTATACCACGGTCCTGACGGTACTGCGGACGCTGGAGGCGAAGGGCCACGTGCGGCACGAGCCGGAAGGCCGGGCGCACCGCTACCACCCCATGGTGGCGCGGGATACGGCGGGGGCCAGCGCACTGCGCCGCCTGGTCAGCAAGGTGTTCGAGGGCTCCCCCGAGGCGCTGCTCACCCAGCTGGTGGCGGATGAGCAGCTGTCGGAGGAGGAGCTGCGCAGCTTGCGCCGACTACTGGATGAGCGACTGGGCAAGGAGGCTGAGCGATGATCGCCCTGTGGATCGCCTACTGCCTGTTCATCTCGCTGGTGCTGAGTGTGGCGGCGCTGGCGGCGGAACGCGGGTTTGCCGCCTACGGCCGACCGCTGCGGTGGGTCTGGGTGGCGGCGCTGCTGGGTTCGATCGGTCTGCCGCTGGCGGCGATGCTGTTTCCCGCCTGGCGCGGCCTTCCGACGGTTGCTTTACAGCCCGCGTTGGTCACAGTGATCGAGGGCCTCACGCTAGCGGCGGGATCGCTGAGCGCGGTGGAGCCGGATCGAGCGCGGCTCGTCGGGTTCGACGGTGCGCTGATCGTCATCTGGCTGCTCGCTTCGCTTGGGCTCGCCGTCTTCTTCATCCGCTCGTACGTGCGACTGCGCGGTGAATCGAAGACCTGGTCGCGGAGCAGGCTCGGTGCGCGGACGGTGCTCGTATCGCAGGACCGCGGGCCGGCGGTCACCGGCTTCTTCAAGGGCGCCATCGTCCTGCCGTCCTGGGTACTGGAGCTGGAACAGCAGGTCGGCGAAATAGTCCTGCTGCACGAGGAGGAGCATCTACGGGCGGGCGATCAACGTCTTCTCGGACTCGGCCTGGTCTCGCTGGTGCTCGCGCCCTGGAACCTGCCGCTCTGGTGGCAGGTGCGGCGGCTGCGGCTGGCGATCGAGCTCGATTGCGACGGCCGGGTACTGCGAAGGGGCGCGCACCCACGTCACTACGGCGACCTGTTGATCGAGGTGGGTCGCCGGGCCTCCGCCATATCACTGTTACCGACGACGTTCTCGGAAGGGAAGACATTCCTCGAGAGGAGAGTTGACAATATGACGCGCGGGACACCCAAGCACCGTTTCTGGCAGGCGGCGGCCGCTGCAACTTTGGCCGCCGCGCTGCTCGCCGTCGCCTGCGAGACTCCAGCGCCGGAGGGACTGACCGAGCAGAGCCCGGGCGAGCCGGTGCGCTCCCTGGCACCGCCCCCGGCGGACTTGGACCAACTGCGAGCGAAGCCGTACTTCACGCCGTACACGGTGAGGCCCGAGATCAAGGACCGGGAAGCCGCGCTCGAGTCCGTGCTTCAACACTACCCCGACGAGTTGAGAAGCGCCGGCGTCGGCGGCACCGTCTATATCTGGCTGTTCATCGAGGCCGACGGCACCGTGGGCAACGCCATAGTGAATGAGAGCTCGGGCAACGAGCAGCTCGACGCCGCAGCGCTGGCCGCCGCCCGCGAGATCGAGTTCACCCCGGCCGTCAACATGGACGAGCGGGTTCCCGTCTGGGTGGCCTTCCCGATCGTGTTCCAGGCGCCCGAGGGATCCGGCGAGCAGGTATCGATCATACAGGGCATGCCCACAGCGCCGCCATCAACGGTCGATCCCGGTGAGGGGCCGCTCGTATTGGTGGACGGTGTAGTAGTCTCTGATGATTGGAGCCTGGATGACGTGAAGCACGGGCTGGACGCTCTGGACATCCAGAGTATCGAGATCATCAAGGGGCCGGCGGCCGCTGCCCTCTACGGGTCCCGGGCCGCGAACGGCGTAATTCAGATAACGACCAAGCGTAACGGCTGAGCCCGACCTCGAACTACCGCACTACGACGGGTCGCCGGCTACCGGCTACCGACGCACCGGCCACCGGCCACCGGCACACCGGCCACCGGCTACCGACGCACCGGCCACCGGCTACCGACGCACCGGCCACCGGCACACCGACGCACCGGCCTTACTCCCCCGCCACCAGCTTGTACACCGTCCCGTTAGCGGACAGCAGGTAGAGCTCGCCGTCCGGGTCCTCGCCGAATGAGAGCACGGATCCCGGGTCACCCACGTTCCACTCGCGCCGCTCGCTCACCGCACCGTCGGAGAACTTGAAGCTGCGCAGGAAGCCGCTGCACAAGTCGGAATAGAAGTAGTGCCCGCGGATCTCGGGGATCGCGCTACCGCGGTAGACGTAGCCGCCGGTGACCGAGCAGCCGTCGCCGTGGCCGTACTCGACGGCCGGGAGGACCAGGCCGCTCGAGTCGCAGGGATCGGAGACGTAGCAGTGCGCACCCTCCATGATGTTCCAGCCGAAGTTGGCGCCGCCCGAGTCGGCCGGCACCACGTTCACTTCCTCCCAGCGATTCTGCCCGACATCGGCGATGTACAGGTCGCCCGCCTCGCGATCGAACGCGAAGCGCCATGGGTTGCGCAGTCCGTAGGCCCAGATCTCGTCGCGACCGTCCGGATCGCCCACGAACGGGTTGTCGGCCGGCACGGCGAACGGATCGGCGCCATCCACATCGATGCGCAGCAGCGCGCCCAGCAGGGTCTCGAGGTTCTGTCCGTTACCCTGCGGGTCGCCGCCGCTCCCGCCGTCGCCCAACCCTATATAGAGCCTGCCGTCCGGCCCGAAGACGATCAACCCACCGTTCTGGTTGCTGAACGGCTGCTCTACGAAGAGCACCGAATCCGCCGAGCCGGGGTCGGCGACGTTCGGATCGCCCGTCACCGAATAGCGCTCGATCCGGGTATCGCCGCCGTCATCGGTGTAGCTGGCATAGAAGTAGCCGTTGGATGCGTAGTCGGGATGGAAGGCGATGCTCAGCAACCCACGCTCGCCACCGCTACCGACCCGATCGGTGATATCGAGGAACGGCGTCTCCAAGAGCCGTCCGCTCTCCACGATGCGCACCCGGCCCGCTTGCTCGACCACGAACAGCCTGCTGTCCCCGGCCGGCGCCGTCAGGTGGAGCGGGTTGCTCAGCCCCTCAGCCACGACGGCCAGCGCCAGACCCGTGTCACCAAGCTCGCACTCGCAGCTGCTCGGCCCCTCCGAGTCCGAGCACCCGCCGACAGCGAGAACACAGAAGAGCCCGATCCTCAACTGCTCCAACATCGCTCGCCTCATCTCCGTCGCTTTGAACAGGCTGGCCGTCGATATCCGCCCGGCGACCGCTACGCTAGACTAACGCAGCGCCCCGCCTGAGGATCCCGAGCACACCAGGGAGATGGCCGCGAATCGTAGATGATGCAGGCGAAGTTGAGAGAAGCGGCCGCGCCGCTAGAGCTGGACCCGCTGATCCAGCTTCCCGAGGACGATCAGCTGGATGCAGATCATCAGCGCGATCGTCACCCAGCCGGCGGTCTCATACGTACCACCCGCATCGAGGATGCCGTAAACGATCGCTGCAACGGCGAGCGCGGCCCAGATGACAGTGAAGGCGGCGTAGGCGCCGAGCGGGACTCCCACGTACGCCTCCGCCTTCTCCTGCCGGCGGAACTTCAAGTAGAGTCGCCCCTGGACGACGGCGTACAGCGTGCAGAAAACAGCGAAGAACCAGCGCGCGACGACATTTGTCACCGTCTGCATTGCGCCGCTCACCGGGATCAGGATGGCCAGCACCAGCCCGACCACCACAACGGCAGGCAAGATGAACGTCAGCGGTTTCTTCCGCGTGCCGTCACTCATGTCAGCCACTCAGAAGATGCGAAACTGCAAGCGGACCAGGCGCCCGGATTGCGGCAGCCCCCACTGGTCGTAGACAGCCGTGTCGCTGACGTTGTCCAGTGCCAGCACCAGCTCGAGGCGGCGCCCCGAGCGGCCGAGCTCGAAGCTGCGGCCGACCTCGAGGTCCAGCCACGTATCGCCATTCAACCGAGCCTGGGTATCGAGGTCCGGGTGCACGCAGTAGCGGGGCCCCAGGTGTCGCAACCGTCCCGTGCTCCAGATGTCCAAGCCCAGCGGCACGGACAACCCCAGGCCGCCCGCGATCCACGGTTGGTACTCGGGCTCGCCCTGACCCTCGGGTGCGGTCGGATCCTCCTGCGTGACGTCCTTGATGGTCACGTCCCCGGTCACCGAGAAGCGACGCCACTGATAGGTCGCCAGCAGCTCGACCCCGAGGCTGCGGATCCGGTCCCGGTTCTGCCGCTGCAGCATCCCGTCGCCCAGGCTGGCGCGAACGATCGCGTCGCTCAGATGCTGATAGAAAGCGACGACCTGCAGCTCGAGCCCGCGCGTCGCCGCCGTGAGCCCCAGCTCGGCCACGGCCAGCACCTCGGGGGCGAGGTTCTCGTTGACCACGAACTTGCCCAGCGCACCCGAGTAGAGCTCGCGCAGCGCCGGGAAGCGAACGCGTCGACTCACGCCGCCGTGCAGAAGAAGGTTCCCCTCCCCGATCGCCAGCGTGCCACCCGCCCGCGCACCCCATTCCCAGATGGCGTCACGCGACGGACGGCCGCCCGTCTCCGGCGTGTCGGAGCCGTCGACGCTCACTCCCACGCTGATCCGCGCCCGCGGCGCCGAGCCCTCGGCCTCGAACAGCTGCTGCTCCACCTCGAGCCCCAAGCTCCAGAGCCGCTGCCGATACGTGGCCCGCTCGTCCGGCTCGATGAGCTCCTTGTGCCGTGTCTCAGCCAACGTCAAGGCGCCGCGCAGTATACCTCTCTCGCCCAGAGTATGATCGCCGAGCAAGCGAAACGACAGCGTGCGATCCTTACCGGTTTCGCCGCCGCTTATCGAATCGTACGCCAGGCTCTCGTACGTATCGATCTCCGTCTCACCGAAGTCGAGCCCCAGGCTCGCCTCCAGGTCGCCCTCCCCCCACGGCGTCGCCGACCAACCGGTACCGCCCGACAGCGCCGTGACCCACCGTGACGATTTCGGATAACGCCAGAGCCGCGGACTCGTCATGTACAGTTCCGGCGGCACACCACGTTCCGACAGGAAGCCGATCGAGGACAGCGAGAACCACTCGCCGCCGCTCGCTTCGTAGCGCCCGACCAGGTACGCGTTCCCGTGCTCGAAGTCGCTGTTCAGCCGCTCGTCCGGATCCGCCGGTGGCGGCTGCTCGACGCCCGACGGCAACGGCACGGCGGAACGTTTCCGGTAACCGCCGCCGGCACGCAGTACCAACTCACCGGCACCGCCGCTGAACCGCCGCGCCAGCCCCGCCGCCAGGCTCGTACTGCCGAGATTGTCCACACCCCCAGCCAGCTGCATGGGCGGCGCATCGACCGCTCGAGCCCCTTCACCTACCGACACCAGCATCACGCCACCCAGCGCGTTCGGCCCATAGAGCACCGACGAGAGGCCGCGCACGACCGTCAGCTCCCGCGCCGCCGTCAGCGGCACGATGCTCAGGTCGGTACGGTTGTCCCAGCCCAGCGTTATCGGGATCCCGTCCACCAGTACCGCCACGCGCCGCGACTCCATCCCGCGCAGCTGCGGCTGCGCCTCGCCCCGCGAGTTCTCCCTGATCTGAACCAGCGGCATGCGGCGAAGCACTTCCGCCAGCGTCGGCGCCGGCGACGCCGGTACCGAGTCGATCCCAGCCGTTATCGCGCTCGCGCCACCCGCCGTGGCGACCGGTCTAGCGACGCGTACCGTCAATCCTCCGATCGTGACAACGCTATCCGGTGGAGGAAGCGTATCGGGCTCCTGCGACCAGGCGGCGCCTGCACCGCAGAGCGACGCCAGTACCGTCAAGATGACACACTCGTACCGATGGACTCCCTGTCTCCGATTGTCTTTCACGAGCCTTCGAACCCTCGCCTCTGTCGTGCCACAACCCAGCAACTACAACTGTCGGTCGACTTCCACCAAGAGACTAGCCAATAACCCCGCATCGGTGCAACGGAATGCGCCTACCGCCCTCACTCAGGCCGCCGGGCTCGGACGAACGCCGAGCTGAATCTCACCTCCGCCAGCCATTCGTCCGCGAGCTCGACGCCGAACGCTCTGCCCAGCTCCTTCAGCTCGGCCGCCTCATACGTCCGTATGATCTCCACCTCGACGTCGGTGAACCCGGCGGCGGCGAGCTTGGCACGATATTCATCCTCGTGGAGCGCTCCCGCCACACAGCCGCTCCAGGCCTCGATGTTCCGTCGCACCGCCTCCGGTACCCTGCCCCGGAACACGACATCCGAGACGGCGAACCGCCCGCCCGGTCTCAACACGCGAAACGCCTCGCCCAGAACTCGGTCTTTGTCGGTCGACAGGTTGATCACGCAGTTCGAGATCACCACATCGACGCTGGCATCCGGGAGCGGTATCTCCTCGATCGTGCCCCGCAGGAACTCGGCGTTCTCTACACCCGCTTCCCGCTGGTTGCGACGCGCCAGCTCCAACATTTCGTCGGTCATGTCGATGCCATACGCCCTACCCGTCGGGCCGACTCGGCGAGCCGCGAGCAGTACGTCCATCCCGCCACCCGACCCGAGATCCAACAACACCTCACCCGCCCGTAGCTCCGCCAGCACCGTCGGATTCCCGCACCCCAGCGACGCCTGCGCCGCTGCCTCGGGAACTTCGGCGACATCGTCGGCCGCGTAGATATCCCGTGATATGACACCCTTCTCGACCGACTCGCAGCAGCTCTGCCCCGGCTGCGCCGGCCCACAACAGCTCGTGCGCCCCGCCTCCGCAACCTGTCGGGCCGCCCCGGCGTACCGGCGGCGCACTGCCTCCCGGATCCGCTTCTCTTCGTTCATCTCATCTCCCCATACGCGATCCCCTGCCTGACCGATTCGTATTACACACCACCGCCAGCCACAAAATGGCCCGCCTCGCCGATCAGCGTGCCGGTACCTCCAGCGGCTCCTCGGTGCCGACGAACTCCAGCTCGGCCTCCTCGACCATACGCTTGAACGCGGCCACGTCCTCGGCGAAGGCGCGGTTGAAGTCGCCGATGATCTCCCGCAGCTCAGCCTCGACGGCCGCCAGATACGTCTGCTGAGACGGCGTCGGCGCGTCCCACGACGAGCTCAGCGAGCCCCGCACATAACCGAGCCGGCTATACACATCCGTCGGATAAACGATGCCCTTGGTCGTGCCCGGCGGCGTCCACAACTTCTCCTCCAGCTCCGTCAGCATCTTCTCGAGATCCTGGCCAGCCCGCGCCAATTGCTCGAGTGCGCCGCCCTCATCATCGTCCTCGTCCGCGCCCGCGCCCGCGTCCTCGTCCTCGCCCGCGTCCTTCGCCCGCTCGAGCACGTCATCGATCTCGGACCGTGTCTCACCGATCCGCTCGACCGCCTCGGCTATCGTCTCCTGCAACCCACCGGCGTGCATGATCATGTCGAACTTGGCCAGACGATCGCCTCGCGGGATGTCGTAGCGCGGGTCGGCGAGCACCGTGACCGAGCCGGTCGCCTCGTGGTCGCCGTACTTCACCGTGACGCCATAGGTGCCTGGCAGCACATCGGGACCGCCGCCTCCGAAGAAGAACGACTCTTCACCGGCGCCGGGTCGCTCGAACCCGTCGCGGTCCAGACGCCAGACGAGGCGGTTCACACCCAGCGTCGCCGGCCGCTCGAAGCTGCGAATCACCTCACCGTCGCCGTCCGTGATCTCGATCGTCACCTGTTCCCCACGACCCGGGCGCCCTTCACCCTCCTCCTCGGCTTGCTCACCGCGTTCCGCCCCGCGCTCACGCTCGATCTCTTCGTTCGGGTGCGGCAGGCCTTCGATGTTCAGTGAGAAGGTGATCATCGCGCCGTACGGCCGGTTATCGCCCCGGAACTCGCCGTTGCCCGGGAAACGCGACGCGCCCGTCTGCTTGACCATATACTGAATCGCGTCTGGGATCTCGAACAGGTGGATCGGCTCGGCCAGCGTCGCCGGCGAGAGCTCACGCAGCGGACGGATGTCGTCGACGATATAGACCGCGCGCCCGTGCGTACCGATCACCAGATCGTGCTCGCGCGGGTGCACCACCAGCGCCATCATCGACGCCGTCGGCAACCC
>Ga0180438_10000511_pt1 | contig 75668 bp, 63 predicted proteins | sample SS_ome_12_FD_132455 | JGI IMG/M metagenome (GOLD analysis project Ga0180438, IMG submission 132455) | Hypersaline lake sediment archaeal communities from the Salton Sea, California, USA - SS_3_D_2 metaG | ecosystem: Environmental > Aquatic > Non-marine Saline and Alkaline > Hypersaline >...
AAGGACCACCAGTCCACCTGGGGAACGGTCGGCGTCTCCGAAAACATAATCGACGCCAGTTGGGAGGCCATCTTGGACAGCGTGGAGTACAAGCTGCTGAAGGAGAGGGAGGAAAACACTCGCAAGTGAAACGTGCAGAGCCCGGGCTCCCGAGCCGATATGATCATACGCCCGTGGAAGATAGATGGTACGAGCACTGGAGATCCAGGGGCTACTTCCACCCGGAGCCCAACGCCAGGCAGCCGTACTGCATCGTAATCCCGCCGCCGAACGTGACGTCCGTTCTCCACATGGGCCACGCGCTCAATAACACCATCCAGGACGTTCTTGTTCGGTGGCGCAGGATGCAGGGGTACAGCTCCCTGTGGGTCCCCGGGGTAGATCATGCCGGAATCGCCACGCAGAACGTCGTCGAACGCGAGCTGGCCAGCGAGGGCCTCACTCGCCACGATCTCGGTCGCGATGACTTCATCAAGCGCGTCTTTGCCTGGAAGGAACAGTACGGCGGCGCCATTACGGATCAGCTCAAAAGGCTCGGCTGCTGCTGCGACTGGCAGCGGGAACGCTTCACCATGGACGAGGGCCTATCTCGCGCCGTGAGAGAGGCCTTCGTAACTCTCTACCGCCGTGGCCTCATCTACCGAGGCAAGTATATCATCAACTGGTGCCCGCGCTGCGGCACCGCCCTTGCCGATGATGAGGTCGAACGCAGCGAGCAGGAAGGGCACCTCTGGTATATCAAATACCCGCTGCAGAACGGCGACGGCCACATAACCGTGGCAACCACAAGACCCGAGACCATGCTCGGAGACGTCGCCGTGGCGGTCAGTCCATCCGACCCGCGCTTCGAGCACCTCGTCGGCAAGCGAGTGGTGCTTCCTCTGATGGATCGGCCTATTCCGGTACTCGCCGACCACGCTGTCGACAAGGAGTTCGGCACAGGGGCACTCAAGATCACTCCAGCGCACGACCCCGTGGACTTCGAGATTGCCCAACGGCATGCCCTCCAGCCCCTGTGCGTCATGAATCCCGACGCCACGATGAACGAGAACGCCGGCAAGTTCGCCGGCATTGATCGATACGACTGCCGCCAGATGGTCGTCGCGGAGCTGGTTGAAAGCGGCCTGCTCGATAAAATCGAAGACTACGCCCTAACCGCCGGCCATTGCTACCGTTGCGACACAGTCATCGAGCCGTATCTTTCCGACCAATGGTTCGTCAAGATGCGCCCCCTGGCGGCAAAGGCGATTGCTGCGTCACGCAAAGGCCTCGTCCGCTTCCATCCCGAGCGCTGGGAGCGCCTTTATCTGAATTGGCTCGATAACGTGCGCGACTGGTGCATTTCCCGGCAGATATGGTGGGGCCATAGGATCCCCATCTGGTATTGCGATAGGTGCGGCGAGCCCAACGTCTCCCTCACTACCCCCGACAAATGCGAGAAGTGCAGCTCCAAAGACCTCACCCAGGACGAAGATGTTCTCGACACTTGGTTCAGCTCGGCCCTCTGGCCCTTCAGCACCTTAGGCTGGCCCGATAGGACCCCTGACCTCAACTTCTACTACCCCACTTCGGTTCTCGTTACGGCCAGAGACATCATCTGCCTCTGGGTAGCCAGAATGGTCATGATGGGACTGGAGATGATGGGCGAGGTCCCCTTCAGCGACGTTTACATCCACGGCACCGTGCTCGACAGGGTCGGGCGCCGGATGAGCAAGTCGCTGGGCAACGGCATCGATCCTCTGGACATGATCAAAGACTTCGGAACCGACGCCGTCCGCTACTCCCTCATGATGCTGACGGCCGAAGGGCAGGACGTGAAGCTGTGGGAGAGCAGGTTCGAGATGGGCAGGAATTTCGCCAACAAGCTCTGGAACGCGTCAAGGTTCTGCCTCACCAGAATCTCCCAGGCACCCGACGAAGTTTCGACTAGGCCCGCACCCGACGACAACCTGACCTACGAAGACCGCTGGATATTAAGCCGCCTGAACTCCGTGATCGGAAGCTACACGAGCGCGCTTGAAGGCTATCGTTTTCACGAAGCCGCTATGACGATGTACGACTTCACTTGGCACGAATTCTGCGACTGGTACATCGAAATGGCCAAGCCCAGGCTCGACGAGGCAGCCGACCCGTCCGATCGCACCACGGCTCTGTCAGTCCTCGCCAAGGTCCTGTCCGACACTCTCCTTCTCCTGCACCCGTTCATTCCCTTCATAACCGAAGAGGTCTGGCAGAAAATGAGGGAGCTGCTTCCGCACGGCGAGCTCAGCGAGAGCGTCATGCTCGGTCCCTGGCCGCAGATGGACGCAACCGAGATCTCAACCGAACTCGAATCCGAGATGGCCCTTCTCCAGAACTTGGTGCGCGGCGTCAGAAACATCCGCAACAAGATGGACATCAAGGAAAAGACTCCGCTTACCGCCCTCGTCTCCGTGCCGCACGAGACAGCCAGAGCCGATATCGAAGCCCGTGCGGAACTCATCCGTCGAATGGCGAATCTCGACAGGCTGGACATCGGGGTCGGAATCGAGAAGCCCGAAGCTGCCGCGACGGAGGTCGTTGCACAGATGCAGCTGTTCGTGCCCCTGGAGGGAATAATAGACTTCGATGCTGAGCGGCAGCGGCTCGAGGTGCAGTTGGAGAAGACCGAGCAGCAGCTGGCTTCGCTGCAGAAGCAGCTCGCTAATCCCAACTTCCTGGCCAAGGCCCCGACCGAGGTGGTCGCTTCCCGCAAAGAACGCAAACTCGAACTCGAAACACAGCTGGAAAAACTCAAAGCAAGCCTGAACGATATGCCCTCCGTCTGAGCTTTGCCACATGGCAGATTCCCGACAATCGCATCTCCGCGCCACGATAGACAGGGTGGTCTTCCAGAGTCCCGATTCCGACTACGTCGTTCTCCGCGTTACCCCTCAGGATACCGCCCAACAGGTGGTGGTCGTCGGCAATTTCGGATCGCCGCAGCCGGGCGAGGCGATAAGCTGCAAGGGAAGCTGGGTTCTCCACCCTCGCTTCGGCAGGCAGTTCGACGCATCCGAATGTGAAATCCAGCCCGCCCAGACACCATCTGGGGTGATGAAGTACCTCAGCTCCGGCTTCGTCCCCGGCATAGGCGAGAAGCTGGCTGAACGAATCGTCAAGAAATTCGGCGACGAGACTCTCGCGGTGATCGAGCGAAATCCCGACCGCCTTGCAGAGGTCTCCGGCATCGGGAGGAAGAAGCTCGTCGGCATCAAAGAAGCGATCAGCCGCCAAAAGGGAATTCGCTCGGCTATCGTCTTCTTGCAGGAGCTCGGGCTCGGCCCGATTACCGCAGCAAAGGTCTGCCGGACCTACGGACCCTCTACCGTCGGAACGGTTAGGGAGAATCCGTATCGCCTCGGCACCGACGTTCCCGGGATCGGCTTCAGAACGGCCGATCAGCTTGCAGCGAAGCTCGGCATCGATTCCCGCTCCCCCTTTCGCATGCAGGCGGGCATCATCCACACCATCGAGGAAGCGGCCTCCGAGGGGCATGTGTACCTTCCTCGGAGGCAGGTTTCCGTCCAAGCCGGCAGGCTCCTTCGCCTACCGGCTTCCGAGATCGACGAGCAGGTCGATTTGCTGATCTCCTCACGCGGGATCATTGCCGAAGACCTGCCCGACCATCCGCTGTACGTTCCATCGCTCCATGCAGCCGAGCTGGAATCGGCACGGAAGCTCCGCGCGATGGTCCAACACAAGAAGACACCCGCCGGCACGCGCCCTGCCGCTCCACCTCCCATACCCACAATCGGCCGCACGAAGATGGACCTCTCAGCCGGCCAAGAAGAGGCCATCCGCCTTGCGATGCGAGAGAAATGCCTGGTCATCACCGGCGGCCCAGGCGTGGGGAAAACCACAACCGTGAGCAGCCTCGTCCGGCTGTTCCGTCACAGGAAACTCAGCGTCGCCCTTTGCGCACCCACCGGTCGCGCAGCCAAGAGGCTTTCTCAGGCCGCGGGAGCCGAAGCGAAGACCATTCACCGCATGCTCGGGTACAACCCTTCGCTCAACACATTCGACTACCGGGCATCAAACCCCCTACCGGCCGACGTGGTCGTTGTCGACGAGGCTTCGATGATAGACATGCTCGTTATGCAGAGCCTGCTCGATGCAATTCCACTCACGTCAAAGCTGATCCTCGTGGGCGACGTGGATCAAATCCCACCCGTCGCCCCCGGCAGCCCTCTCCGGGAGATTATTGCCTCCGGCGTCCTCCCGGTAGTCAGGCTCACCGAGCTATTTCGGCAGGCTAAGGAGTCAATGATCACCCAGAGCGCACACCGCATCAACAGCGGGAAAATGCCCGTCCTCACCAACGAGGGCGACAGCGACTTCTTCTTCATCGAACAGGAAGACCCCGAGACCATCGTCTCCACCATACTGGAACTCTGCAGCGAGCGCATACCCCGGCGTTTCTCGCTCGACCCGCTGCGCGATGTGCAGGTGGTAGTCCCAATGCACCGGGGAATCGTAGGCGTGCAGAACATGAACCGCCGCCTTCAGCACGCTCTTAATCCCTCCCCCGTGGCCCTCAGGGCGGGACAGCGCGAGTTTCGCCTCGGCGACAAGGTCATGCAGATGAAGAACAACTACGACAAGGAAGTCTACAACGGCGACATCGGTTTCGTTGACGGCGTTAACCGCATCGACGGCTCCATCACTGTGAACATGACCGAGCGGAAGATTCACTACACGGCTCAGGAATTGGACGAACTGACGACCGCCTACGCCATCTCGGTCCACAAGTCGCAGGGCAGCGAGTATCCAGCCGTCATAGCGCCCATCGTCACCAGTCATTTCCCCCTTCTACAGCGGAACCTTCTTTACACTGCCGTTACTCGAGCTAAGAGGCTCCTCGTTCTCATTGGCAGCAAGAAAGCGATCGCGATGGCGATATCCAACAACAAGGTCGCCCAGCGCTACAGCCGCCTTGCGTGGCGGCTCCAGAAACAGGAGGTGGAGGGTGCCGAGCTTTGATCAGGTCGAGACGCTCCCGAAGGCCATCCGCAAGGGCAATTTCAGCTTCGAAGAGCTGCTGGTCAGAAGGCAGAGCAGAAGGACCTTCAGATCCAGGCCGCTGAGCATCGATCAGCTGTCACAGATGTTGTGGGCGACCTACGGCCTCAGGGACTCGGTCGAATTCGAGCGCACTGTGCCGTCAGCCGGCGCGCGGCTTCCCCTCACCATCCTCGCGTGCACGGGAGACGCGACGATCAAGGGGCTCGATGCCGGCATCTGGGAGTACATCCCCTCGAAGCACTCGCTGGGGAGGGTCTTCGGCGAGGACGTAAGAGTCCCTCTTGCTGCCGCCGCCTTTCACCAGAAGTACGTCGCCGACGCCCCGCTGTGCATCGCCGTTGCGGCAACCTTCGAGAAAACCACCTCGCGCTACGGCGAGAGAGGAATTCGCTACGTCCACATCGACGTGGGGCACGTCGGCCAGAACGTCTACCTCGAGGCGGAAGCTTTGGGGTTGGGTACCGTGGCAATCGGCGCCTTCGACGACGATATGGTTGCGAAGGCGCTCCACCTCTCCCCTTCCCTCGACCCACTGTACCTCATGCCGGTCGGCTATCCCGCCTGAATCCCTAAACGTGGCCGCTACAGCTTGTCAAGCCACGCTCCCCCCCAGAGGTACACCGCAGCCGAGACGGCGAGAACTACGCCTACGCCCGGAGCCATGATGGCGTAGATTCTCCCCAGATCGGCTTTGAAGTACTCCTTGGTCAGCGCGAGACACAGGTGCACCGGCGACACAAGCATTCCCACGAACCCTCCCGCGAACGCAAGGTACAGCAAGCGGTAATCGACTACGCCGTTCGGCATGATCAGCCCGGAGAGCAGCGGGAACGTGCTCGCGACGAACGCCACCGTGTTGCCCGTGAGTATCCCCACCCCAAGCGGCACGAAGAACAGCACCGTCGCCACGCTCACTCCCTTACCCGTCAGATACAGCGGGATCGCTTCCACCGCCCCCGAAGCATCCATCACCCGCCGAAAGACCATTATCCCGAATGCCAGCCATACGAGCTCCAGCGTCGCTTTCTCCCGGAGCATTCCGCCGATCTTTCTTGGATTCACCCGGTAGGCAAGCATCACTACCACCAGCATGAAAAGCACGCTCACCACGAGCGCCTCGGTGGCGCCGCCCCATCGCTTGACTACAGTCGCCTTCGCCAGCGCGGTCAGCGCGATCACCGCAACAACGGGCCAGATCCCCTGGAACAGAATCGCGGAAGCCCCGCAGCGCGAGATGTTCCCCGTATGTGGGATTCGCCCACCCGGGAGCATCGGCAGATACACCGCCAATCCCGCTGCGATCATTGCGAAACTGATAGGCACAAACGCCAAGATGACCTTCCCCAGCGGCACCCCCAGAAGCGCCGCGACCACAACTATCCCAGGATAGAGTGGGAACACGCTTTCCCACACGTGCCTGAACCAGAAGTTGACAGCCGCCTTCTTCTCCCCGCTCAGACCGATGTTCGTCCCGGCGTCGTCCATCATGTGCGCCGAGAGCAGCGCTCCCCCCGGCATCGGCAAAAAACCGATGAAAGCCGGGATCAGCGTCACGATGCTTCTCGAATCTCCCGTCAGCTCCTCTAGGGAGCCAACGACCTTGTCCAGGCTCCCGATTTCCTTCAGCAGCCACCCGAACAGCCTGATGCCCAACAGCAGGCAAAGAAACAGCAGGGTCTCGGTGCTTACCAACCCCCTTCCCACAGCTCCAAGGAAGTCGAGCGGAGGAATGAGGAAGAGAAGCCCCAGGGCAAAAGCGCAGAGGAAGATCGCCTTCCCGACTCCCACCTTCCTCCAGAGCACCACCAGAAGAAAGAGGAATACCAACCCGACCCTGATGAGTTCGCTCACGCTCGGCGCTCCTTCTCACCCACTATTGCCTGCCCGTGACAGTCTTCTCTTTGCGGCGCAGCCTTCCGCCAACCATCCTCTCGCGAACAACTTGCCCGATGTGCTTGACCTCGATCGCTGACCCCGACGCCAAGAGCCAATCCTCCAACTGAAGCATGCACCCGGGGCATTCCGTCGCCACGGCCTCCGCGCCGCTATCCATCACCGACCTGGCTTTCTTGTCTCCCAGCTTCGCGGATACGTCAGGATGCAGCAGGCCAATGATCCCGCCCAACCCGCAGCACATGTCCGCGTCTTCCATCTCCACGAAGTCGGCAGCCTCGCGCAGCAGTGACCTCGGCTCTGCGTGGATATCCTGCTGCCACTTGAGGCGGCACGGATCATGGTAGGTGACCTTAGTTCGGCGCTCGCTGCCCCAATCGATCTCCCCGCGTTCCGCAAGAAACTCGCTGAAGCTCCGAACCTTCGACGCAAGACCCGCAAACTCATCTCCCAACAGTCTCGGGTACTCTTTTCTCAGCACCCCCGCGCACGTCGCACACCCTACAACGATCGCTGAGGGATTGTGTCGCAGCAGTACCTCCTGGTTCCTCCGTGCCAATCTTCGCACCGCCTCCAGGTCTCCCAGGGAAAAGGCGGGAGCCCCGCAGCAAAGCTGATCTTCCGGCACCACAACGCGAAGCCCGAGCTGCTCCAATACCTCCACGCAGTCCTCCGCAGCCTCTGGATACGTGTAGTTCATTAGACATCCAACGAAGAACACCACCGTCTCGCCGGCTGAGCTTTCCCCCCTGCCGCGCATGCGGGAAAGCGCCGTCCTCCGCTTGATCGCAGGCATCCCTCCGCTTCCCAGAACGAACAGCGGCAGATACCGCAGCCGCTTCCCACGGCGAGGCACCGCCCTGGACAGAAGGGACACCAGCCGCATTGCCACGTCGAATCCCCGCCGCCAGAAAAGCAACCGCCGCAGCGCAAACCGAAGCAGAATCGGCATCGGCCGCCGCATCGCCATCTCCGCCCGGATGCCGTGTATCACTAGACCGTAGTCCACTCCCGACGGGCAATTCGCCTCGCACCGAAAGCACTCTAGGCAACTATTGACAGACTCGCTGAGTTTCTTGGTCGCCGACACGCCTCCACGAAGGTACGCGCTGGCCAGCCGTATGCGCCCCCGCGCCACCTTGGACTCGTCCAAAGTCTCGATGAACACCGGGCAGACCGCTCGGCACTTGCCGCACACTGCGCATCTATTCAGTTCGGCTTCAAGGTCTTGCCTGTCCATCAGCTGCCTTCCTCGACGAATATCTTCCCGGGATTCAGGATCCCCTTGGGATCGAACACCTTCTTCAGCGAGCGCATCAGCTCCAGCTCCACAGGGGACAGTTCAAGCGAGAGAAAGCCCGTCTTCACGTTTCCGATGCCGTGCTCGCCCGAGATAGACCCGCCCAGCCTGACCGCCGCTTCGTACACCTGCCGCACCGCCTCGTGCCCCCTTCGGAGCTCGTCCGGGTCGTGCTCGTCAACCATTACGTTCACGTGGATGTTGCCGTCACCCGCGTGGCCGAAGTTGATGATGTCAACCGACAGCCTCTCACTTATGGAGCGGAATCCTGCCAGCGCTTCCGACAGTCGCGAGATCGGGACGCACACATCCTCGTTCAGTTTGATCGGCGCGTGCCGGAACAGCGCCGGAGAAATCGACCGCCGCAGCGTCCACAGCTCCTCCCGCTCCTCATCCGATTCCGCCCGTCTGACATTCGACGCTCCGTGTTTACTCATAACGTCCTCGCACCGCTCCGCCTCGTCGGCAACTGCCGAAGCAGCACCGTCGAACTCAAGCAGCAGCGCCGAGCCCGCTTCTCCGGGAATCCCGAAATCACGATACCGCGACACACACTCCAGAGAGCCCCGGTCCATGAACTCCATCGCTCTGGGCAGAATGCGCGACGCCAGGATCGACTGAGCGCACTTGACCGCGGTATCGTCTCCCGCGAAGTACCCCAGCAAAGCGATCACCTTTTCAGGAATCGGCAACACACGGACGGCTATCTTCGTGAAAATCGCAAGCGTCCCCTCCGAGCCAACCAGCAGCCTGGTGATGTCGTACCCCGCGACGCTCTTGAGCACCGTCCTTCCCGTCTCGATGATCTCCCCCGAAGGCAGCACCGCCTCGATGCTGACGATGTAGTCCCTCGTGACCCCGTACTTAACCGCTCTCAGGCCCCCGGCGCATTCGGCCACCGCCCCTCCCAGAGTGGAGAAGTCGTGGCTCGCCGGATCCGGCGGGAAGAAGACTCCGTCGGGCTTCAGCCACTTCTGAAGTTCTCCCAGCGTTATCCCAGGCTCGCATACCGCAAGCCGATCCTCGGGACGGCTCTCGATCAGGCGATTCATCTTGCAGAAATCAAGAACAAGCCCTCCGCGTACGGGCAAGGCCCCGCCGCTCATACCCGACCCTGCGCCCCTCGGGTACACGGCAAATCCCTCCAATGACGCCAAGCGCATGACTTCCGAGACCTCATCCGTCGTCTGCGGCCAGGCGACGGCATCCGCGCGGAACTCCTGCCGGGAGGCATCGTACGAGCAGGTGATAAGATCCTCGGGCGAAGTGGAGAACCGCTGCGGCGGGAAAACCGACCTCAGCTTGTCAATCGCTTGCTTTCTCATCAATCCATTATACCACGCGTCTCCTGACCGGTTGACAGTACGCACAGTGGGGATAAAATGCGCTGATCTCATACAGCGAAGGGATAACGGCGATGGCGCTTCAAGAACTCGAGCAATTCGTCGGGTCGAAAGTTGTGATCGACACCGATTCAAGATTCATCTACATCGGTCTCCTCGACAAAGTGCATGAGCACTTCCTCGAAATGGCCGACGTGGACGTCCACGACTGCCACGATTCATCCACCACGAGGGAAATCTACATAGTGGACGCAAGGAGGGCCGGCGTCAGGCCAAACCGCCACAGGGCTCTCGTTAGGGAAGAGCGGATCATGAGCATATCTAAGCTCGACGACGTGATGTCCTACTGACCTGGCACCTGCCCGCCCAGGACAGGCCGCTGCAGCCCTACCAGCGATCCCTCAATATCAGAGACCCAGTTCGTCGCCCACGCCCTTCATGGCCTCTACCGCAATCTGCGTGAACTCGTCCAGCTCAAGCCCTATCCGTTCACACAGCATTATGCATTCCCGGCTGACGTTCCGCGCGAAGTCTTTCTTCTTCATCTTCTTACGGACCGAACTCGGCTTCAGCCCCGCGATGCGCTTGTCAGGCAACACCAGACACGCCGCCACGACAAGCCCCGTTATGGACTCGGCGCATGTGAGTGCGAAGTCCAGGCGGCTGCTACGCTCCATGCCCAGCGCCTCAGCGTTATGGGCCTTGACCGCCTGGACGACCTCATCGGGCACGCCGTTCTGCGACAAGAATTCCGCAGCCACCAGCCCGTGTCTGCCCGGGTCATCCCGCGTCTTCTCGAAGTCTATGTCGTGCAGGAGTCCAGCCAGCTTCCACATCTCTTCATCTTCCCCGAACCGTCTCGCAAGCGCCCCCATGATCGCTTCGGTAGCGATCATGTGCTTACGCAGAGCCTCCTCCTGAACCCAGCCCTCCACGATTCCCAAGGCCTCGTCCCTTGTCATCATCCCCCTCAGTACTGTTTCCTCTGTCGCGACGAGCGAATTCCCAGCGCCTTCCTGTACTTCGTCACCGTTCTGCGCGCCACCTCGTAGCCCTCCTGCACCAACTTCTCCACAATCTCCTCGTCGCTCAGCGGCCCTCTCTTGTCTTCCTTCTCCACCAAGTCCCGGATCTTGTCCTTCACCGTTTTCCAGGAGGAAATATGGCCGTCCGTGCTTATGGTCCCGCCGGAGAAAAAAGACCTCAGCGGGAACACGCCCTGCGGAGTGTCGACATACTTATCGGCGATCGCCCGGCTCACCGTAGAGACGTGAACCCCCACCGCGTCCGCCACCCTCTGCATCTTGAGCGGCTTCAGGCTCCCCACGCCCTTTTCCATGAAGTCCCGCTGAAAGTCGACGATGGCTTGGCTCACCTTTCTCAGCGTGCTCTTCCTCTGCTCGATCGCGTCCATCATCCATTTTGCCGACTCGACCTTCTTCTGAATGTATTTCCTTACATCCTCGTTCCCGCCCTCCTCCATCAGCATACGACGGTATGTCGGACTTATGCGAAGCATTGGAACCGTGTTATCCTCAACCACGACGCTGTATGTCCCATCCTCATACCTTACTTCCACGTCCGGAATCACATGTGGGGCCCCTTCCCCCCCAACGAGGGCCCCCGGACGGGGGTTCAGATGCGTTATCTTCTCTACCGCCTTCTTAACCGCTTCCAGGCTCTGGGAAGTCTTCTTGGCGATCTTGGGGAGCTTATTCTTCTTGATGTCCTCCAGATGCTCTTCCAACAACCTGATAGCCAGCCGATTCGCCTGATCTTCGCGGTCAAGCTGAAGCATCAGGCACTCCCGGAGGTCCCGTGCCCCCACTCCCCGCGGCTCCAAGCTCTGCACCAGCGCCAACGCGCTCTGAATCTCTTCCTCGCTCACCCCGGCCTCTTCCGGGAACAGCTCCTCCAACGGATGTCGAAGGTAGCCATTCTCATCCAGGTCCAGGATTATCAGTTTCGCCGCCTCTGTCACAGGCTCGGGAGAATTCTGGAAGGCTACCTGCTCAAGCAGGTAGCTCTGCAGCGTGGGAGGTCTGTCCGCCGTGTTCTCGAGCGCCTCCGCCTTCCGGTCGGTCTCCTCTTGCGCCGCAGTGCTGCTAGTGCTTCGCGACAGGTACTCCCGCCACTCGTCCTCTATCTTCAGGAGCTGCTCCAGCTCGTCGCTGAACTCCTCCTGCTCGCTCCCCTCCTCCACCGCACCCTCACTCCCACCTTCCCCTTCCGCCTCTCCCGCTGCAGCCTCCAGTTGCGGCTCGGCTATCTCCAGCACGGGGTTCTGTTCCAGCTCCTGCTCTATTCGCTCCCGTAACTCCATGACCGGAAGCTGGAGTATCTCTATGGATTGGATGATTTGCGGAGCGAGCTTCAGCCTCTGCTCCAGCCGCAAATCGAGTCCGTGCCTTAGCTCCAAGCCTCGTCTCCTAACCCTCGATTACCTGTCTGCCTTCTATAGCATCCGTGAGAATCGCCTTGCTCGCATACTCCAAACTGGAGCCCTGCGGGACCCCTCGCGCGATCCGGCTTAATCCGACCTGTCCCCCTTTCAGCTTGTCGATTATGTACTGTGATGTCATGTCTCCTTCCAGGTCCGGATTCGTGGCAAGAACAACCTCTTTCACCTTCTGCTTTCTAACCCTTTCCAGCAGCTTGTCAATGGTCAGATCCTCCGGCCCCTTGCCGGCCATTGGGGATATCCTTCCCTTCAGCACGTGGTACACACCCCCCACCTGACCCGTCTTCTCCAGCGCGATCAGATCCTTGACTTCCTCAACGACCCATACCACTGAATGATCCCGCCGGGAATCCGCACAGATCAAGCACCGCTCCCCCTCGGCAGCGTTGAAGCAGACTCCGCACTCCTTCGTCTTCCGAACCACGTCCCGAATCGCGAACGCCAGTTCCATCGCCCCCTCCTCCCGCGAACTCAGCACGTGGTACGCCAGCCTCTCCGCCGTCCGCCTGCCTATCCCAGGCAGCTTCGCGAACTCGTCTATCAGCCTGCCCATCGATTCCGTGAACGCGTCCATGCTCCGCACTCAAGGCATGAGGCCCGGGATGCTCAGCCCGCCGGTGATCTTCATGAACTCATCCTTGGCAAGCTCCTTGGCCTTCTCGAGCCCTTGCGATACCGCCGCCAAGACGAGATCCTCCAGCATCTGCACATCTTCCGGGTCAACGACCTCTTTCTCTATCTTGATCGAAACAAGCTGCTGCTGACCGTTAACACTCGCGCGCACCATGCCGCCGCCGGCACTCCCCTCGACAACCTTGCTCTTCAACTCTTCCTGAACTTGGCGCGCCTTCTCCTGCATCTGCTGCGCCTGCTTGAGGATATTGGCCATGTTCCCCAGTTCTTTGAACATCCCTACCTCTCTTTGCGAACTACCTCGCCGCCAAGTATGTTTGCGGCTCGCTCCGCCCTGCCGTTAAGGCCATCAGAAGACGCCTCTTCCGGGCCCAACTGCTCGGGAGCTTCCTCTTCAGCCACCAACTCAATCTTCAGCTTCGTATTCAGAACATCCTTCGCTATCTTCGCCACCACTTCTTCCGCCCCAAGGTTCGACGCGGTGATTGCCGTATCTTTGGGCAGGTGAATCCTCAACTTCCCCCCGGGAGCGAACTCCGCCCTCCCACGCTCAAGAGCCGCGTGCAGCATCCTCTTCTTACCCGCCAGCTCGGATAGAACCTTACCCCACTCGTCATCCTGTCTCCCTGCCGATCTGTCCTTTGGCTTAGAGGCATGCCTGCTTCGACCGCGGTCCGAGTATTCACCCGAATCCGCCACGGTCTCCCTAACCGAGAACAGGTTCCCGGTCCCGCCTCCGCTCCTTTGCGGAGCTGGCGCTCTCCCCTCAAGTCTCTCCACCCTCTGGATTAGCTGCTCTATCGGCTCGAGGTCCTCCAGCCGCGACAGCTTGATCGCTATCATCTCCAGCACCAGCCTGCCGGGCATGTTGGTCCCCAGTTGTCTCTTCCCCTCCGAAAGCATCTCGATCATGCACATCAAAGTATCGGTGGAGAACTTGGCCGCTTGCCCCTTTAGGCGCTCGATGTACGCCTCGTCATGGTCCAGCACTCCCTTCGCATCCCGACACACCTTGGTCAGCAGAAGGTCTCTCAGATGCTCTGCGACCTGCTCGAGGAATTCGCCAGGCGCCGTCGTCGAGAGCGACGCCCCTCTCGAAATCGCAAGCGCTTTCTCCGCATCCTTTTCCGAAAAAGCCTCGGCCAGGCTGAACAGCGCATCGCTGGATACCCGCGCCGTCACCATCTCCACGTCCTTCGCCGTGATCTCCTCAGCGCAGAAGGATATCAGCTGGTCCAGCAGCGATTCCGAATCCCGGATGCTCCCGTCCACGGCCCGGGCCACTGCCAGCAGCGCTTCCTTCCCCGCCTTCACACCCTCCTCCCTGCAAATTCTTCCCAGCTTCTCCGCAATTGCCGGGATCGGTATCCTGTTGAAGTCGAACCTCTGACAGCGGGACCTGACAGTCTCGAGGACCTTCTGAGGTACAGTCGTCGCCAGAATGAACTTCACGTGCCCCGGCGGCTCTTCCAGTGTCTTAAGGAGAGAGTTGAACGTCGTCGTGCTCAACATGTGCACTTCGTCGACTACATAGATCTTGTAGCGCGACCGCGCCGGGCTGTACGCGGCATGCTCAATCACGGGCTGAAATTCATCCACCTTCCTTCGGGACGCCGCATCGATCTCCAGGACGTCTATGTCGTTGCCCTCGAAGACCATCCGACAGCTGTCGCATTTCCCGCAAGGCTCCGGCATCGGCCCCTTCTCGCAATTCAGCGCCGCAGCGAATATCCTTGCCATGGACGTCTTACCCACGCCCCTCGGACCGGCGAACAAGTATGCGTGGCCCACCCGATTGCGCTCGATAGCGCTCTTCAGCGTTCTGGCTACCGCCTCTTGCCCCACGACTTCATCGAAGCTGCGGGGCCGGTATTTCCTCGCCAGCACCTCGTAACCCAAACCTCCACCCCCTACTCTCAATAAATAGGCGGCCGTGCACCTTACCTCGACAGCGCCTCCTCCGGCCCGTGCTCGCAGTTGGCTCCGGTCAGGCAACCCTACGGCACATAGAGCAGATGGTTACCGCTGCTTCCTCCCGGACCTGACGGAGTTCCCATCCTTCTATTGCATAGGACCCGACCTTCATCGCCACTTACTCGCCGGTGCCGAAAGAGACGAAGCCTCAGATAGGTCTTCGGCCCCGCTATAGCGGATTGCGGGTACAGGGCACCGCTGGTTCCCCGCCTAGCACGACCGCCGACGTTTCACCTACAGGTCCAACGAATCTCTGTCTACAACCCGGACCTTGTGCATATAGACCGGGATCACAGGCCTTGCATATACAGGAAAGGTCTCCGTTCGGCTTATTTTTCTTGCCACGTCCAGGCCTTTGATAACATTTCCAAAAACGCAGAAGTGGCCATCCAAGTGGTCCCAGTGGGCAAGCATTATGTAGAACTGGCTGCCCCCACTGTTGGGCTCATCCTTCGTTGCCATGCCGACCGCCCCCGGGCCGTTGTGGAGGTTGTTCGGTTCGTCTGCAATTGTATACCCCGGCCCGCCAAGCCCCGTGCCCATTGGGTCCCCGCCCTGTATCACCGCATCTTTCTCCGCCCTGTGAAAGGTCAGCCCGTCATAGAAATGTTGCTCGTTCGCCAGCCACACAAAACTCTTCACCGTCTTAGGGGCAATCTCATCCAGCAACTCGAACACTATCTCCCCGAAGTCCGTCTCTATTACCGCAACCTGATTCGGCCTCGTCGCGTAATCTTCCGGCGGGGGCGGAACCACCCTATTCTGGGGCTCTACGATCGTTATCGTCGTCTCCTCAGACTCGCCGCAGCCTGACATCGAAAGCGCCAGCCCTGCGGCCAGGAACGCCAACATCACTGCACGAATCTTCATCTTCATCCTCGACCAATCTCTCCCCACTTGGCAACTCGAAAGCTCGCGAACAGAGCCCACATCCAGCCCATCATTATACCCAACTCGTTGGCGAATGCGAACCGCTTCGCCACCCTCCCAGCCTATCCTAGCCGTCGCGCAGGAACTGTCAATCCGAAATCGCCTCCTCAGCGCCCCGCCCAGGCACGCCGCTCCCATGCCCTGAGGACGTGCAAAGGAATCACCGCCCGGCCGGTAAGCCTAGAGCCCCAAAACGTCAGGCAGTCCCGGAATCTCGCCCTGGCCGGCTCGGCTGATCTGCCCCACGAAGAAAAGCGTCGCACGGTCACGGAAGTCGCGGTCCCCGCCCAACACGACCCCCACAACTTTGCGGAAGCGCAGAAGCATCCCTTGCTCCTTCCCGACCTTGACCCCGCTCATCGCCCACACGCCGCTGCTCTTCCCATCCGGCATATGCCTGCCCTCAGCAAGCTGCGCCGCCACGCCCTTCGCTTCAGCTTCCGTCGGATACGCCACAAAAAGCACTTTCGCCCTCTTGCCGTCCGTCTCATATTCCGCCCACGCGCAATCGGTTTCTCCAGAAAGCGCGAAGGTGTTCTCTTCCGAGATGAACACCAGGTTGTCGAGAATCAGCTTCTCATGGAAGTACTTCTCGCTCCCAAGCACTTTCCCCTCCGACGGCAGCAGCCCGAGGACCGCTGGACTCACCCATGCCCCGTCCGGGATCCCGCCCGCAATCCGTGTCGCGAAGCCCCTCATGGCCGTGCTTGTATCGTCTCCCATCTGGAAAGCCTGCACCTTCACGTAAAATCTGTCTTCCCAGAAATCCAGAGATGAATCGGTTACAAATCCCTCGTTGCCGACGTTGACGAACTCCGCGCCCACGTACCTGGAGTACGAGTAGATTCCGAAAGCTTCGGTCGCCGATCCCATGTCGTAAATGTCGATAGCCATCAGGTCGCCTGTCGCCGGATTCTCATACTCCGTCGTCGCCACTTCCTTGAAATCGTACTTCATGAACACCTCGCCCGCGCCGTCTATGTAGTCGTACAGTTTCTTCCCTGCGAAGACCCTGACCTCGCCAGCCCTTTGCCAGTTCGTCACATCCCCATTCACCGGAAGCAAGTTACTCGCAGACAGTCCTACATCTTCCTTCCGCTGCGTCGTCACCTGCCACATTCCGCAACCCCAGCACAGAAGAGCCACACCAACAGCCAACGCGCCCAGTCTCCTCATCTCACTCCTCCGTACCTGTATTCCCAACCTTGAAGCAAGCGACATGGTGCCCAGGTCTCATCTCCATCAACTCCGGCTCGGCCTCGCCGCAGCTCTCGTCGCCGATCTCGCATCTCGGCAGGAATTTGCACCCATTCATCTGCGTCTCGCGTACCTGCTCTCGGATCGGCACCCGGCCCTCCTTCCTCTGTTTCGGATCGGGCACCGGAATCGAATCCAGCAGCAAACGCGTGTAAGGATGAAGCGCGTTTCCGAACAGCTCCTCCGTATCGGCCTCCTCCACTATCTTCCCAAGGTACATCACGGCCACTCGGTTGCTTATGTGCCTCACCAGCGCAAGGTCATGCGCAATCAGCAGATAAGTGAGCCCCAGCTCCTCCTGAAGATCACCCAGCAAGTTGATTATCTGCGCCTGAATCGACACGTCCAGCGCCGACACGGGCTCATCACAAACCACGAATTCAGGCTCGAGCGCAAGCGCCCGGGCAATCCCGATCCTCTGCCGCTGCCCCCCGCTGAACTCGTGCGGATACCGATTCACCGACGCCGCAGGCAGCCCGACACGCTCCAGCAGCTTCTCCACGTGCCTCCGCCGCTCCCGCCGGTTGCCCACCTTGTGCACCCACAGCGGCTCGGCCACCGTTCCTCCCACCGTCAGCCTCGGGTTCAGTGAATCGAAGGGATCCTGGAAGATCGGCTGCATCCGCCTGCGAGACTCCCGCCGCTCGCCGCGACTCAGCGACCCGACATCCATCCCATCGAAAATCACCTTCCCACCCGTCGGTCTCACCAAGGACAGTATCGCTCGGCCCAGTGTCGTCTTCCCGCAGCCCGATTCCCCCACCAACCCGAAGGTCTCTCCGCGCTCAAGCTTCAGGCTCACGCCGTCAACGGCCCGCACGTATCCCGACACCCGCGAGAAGACCCCCCGCCGTATCGGGAACTTGACCTCAAGTTCATCAGTTCTCACCAAAGTGTCGGCCATCTATTGCGTCGCGTCCTTTCAGACTCGTTGAGTTTGCGGCTTCTTGCGTCGTTCCGTATCCTCCACCAGCCAACACGCGGCAAGGTGTTCATCCGTTCCCTTCAGCAAACCCGGCCTCTCGGCACATTTCTCGTACTCATAGGAACATCGAGGACGGAACTTGCATCCGCCAGGGTAGTGCGTGGGGTCGGGAACCTGCCCTCGTATCACATTCAGCCTCTCCTGCCTTGCATGGAAGCCCGGGAGTGAATCAAACAATCCCTCGGTGTACGGATGCAGCGGATGAGCGTACAGATTCTCCGCCGATGCCCTCTCCACGATGCTCCCCGCGTACATCACCACCACTTCATCCGCAAGCTGCGCAACTACCGAAAGATCGTGTGTGATCAAAAGCACCGACATCCCCATCTCCGCCTGCAGCGTTCTCAGCAGCTCCAGGATCTGCGCCTGGATGGTCACGTCAAGCGCCGTCGTCGGTTCGTCCGCTATCACCAGCGCGGGCCCGCACGAAAGAGCCATCGCAATCATCGCCCGCTGCCGCATGCCTCCTGACATCTGGTGAGGGTAATCGTAGAACCGCCTCGAAGCCTCCGGTATTCCCACCTTCTCCAGCATCTCGACACCCCGCTCCCTCGCCTCTCTCCGAGACGCCCCCTCGTGAAGAACGATCGGCTCAATGATCTGAGCTCCGATCCTCATCACAGGATTAAGCGAGGTCATCGGCTCCTGGAAGATCATGGAGATGTCCCTCCCTCGCACTTCGCGCATCTGCCTCTCCGATAGCGAGAGAAGATCGCGTTTCCGGAAAGCGACCTGTCCGCTGACCGTTCTGCCGGGCGGCGGCACCAGCCTCATCACAGAAAGCGCCGTCAGGCTCTTTCCGCAACCCGATTCCCCTACCAGCCCCACCGTCTTTCCCTCCGGAATGGAGAAGCTCACCCCATCAACCGGAACCGAGAGCCCGTCGTCGGTGTCGAACTCCGTCCGCAGGTCTGATATCTCCAGCAGCGCCGCGCTCAACCTCTGCCGACCTCCATCCTCGGATCAAAGGCGTCCCTGAGCCCGTCACCCAGGAAGTTGAACGCCATGACCGTCACGAATATGAACGCTCCCGGAATCAGCATCCAGGGATGAAACTGTATCTCCGTCACGTGCATCGCATCCGATAGCAGGTTGCCCCAGCTCGCCTGAGGATCCTGAATCCCCAGCCCAAGCAGGCTCAGCGCCGACTCTCCCAGAATGTACCCGGGAATGCTCAACGTCAAAGACACGATGACGTATGAAAGCGTATTCGGTAGAACGTGCTTGAATATTATGATGATGTCCTTCCCTCCCACCGCCTTCGCAGCCGTGACATAGTCCTTGGAAGCGATGGAGAGCACCATCCCCCGCACGACCCTCGCAAGCCCAGCCCAGCCGATGAAGCTCATTATCAGCACGATCATGACGTACACGCTGGTTGAAGGCAGAGTCGGCGGGAAGGCGGCCCGCAGCGCCAGCATCAAGTAGAACCCGGGGATGATCATTATCATCTCGCACATTCGCATCAGCGCGCTGTCCACCCAACCGCCGAAGTAGCCCGCTATCCCGCCAACGGTCAACCCCAGCAGAAACGAAACCGTTACGCCCACCAACCCGACCGAAAGCGATATGCGTCCCCCGTACAGTATTCGCGAAAAAAGATCTCGCCCGCGGGAATCGGCTCCCATGAGATACAGCCTCGCCGGTTTGTCTACCCCGATCAGATGAATGTCCGTCGGAAACACCCACAGCAGCTTATGCTCATCTCCACGCACGAACAGCTTTATCGGATAGCGTTTCGTCTTGTCCTCGGCAAACACCCTCTCGTGAAACTCGTCGAACTCGAAGGACACCCCGTACACAAACGGCTGCAGGTGGAACTTGCCCTCAGCATCGACGAAGTGAATCTTCGACGGCGGCGCATGGGAATTCCCCCTCAGCTCGTCGTCAAAGGAATAGGGAGCAATGAAATCGGCGAACAACGCACTCAGATACAGCGCGACCAGCACGAAGAGCCCCGCCATTGCCGTCTTGTGACGCTTCAGCCGCCGCATCGCAAGCCTCAGCGGGCTTCGAGGCTTTCTTGCCAGCACCACTTCTTCCATTGCGTCTACCTATTCCAGCCTTATCCTCGGATCCGTCCACGCCAGAAGCACGTCCGCAAGCAGGTTCCCCCCTATCAGCAGTATTCCGCCAATCAGCAGGTCCCCCATCACCACGTACAGGTCCCGCGCCCGGACCGCCTCCAGCATCAACGAGCCCAACCCCGGCCAACTGCAAACTATCTCCGTCAGCGCAGCTCCGCCCAGCAGACTCGAAAACTGCAAGCCGAATATGCTTATCATTGGGTTGATTGCATTCCTCAGCGCGTGCACGTAAATCACCCTGTTCTCCGGCAGCCCCTTCGCACGCGCCGTGGTGATGTACTGCGCCCGCAGCACCTCCAGCATATTGCCTCGCATCAGCCTCTGCAGTCCCGCCATTGCCGCCGTCGCAATCACCACCGTCGGGATGATCAGGTGCTTCCCTATGTCCAAAACCTTGCTCGCCAGTGACAAATCATCGAATTTGGCCGACGTCATGTCCCCCAGCGGCAGTATTCCCACGACCGAAGCCAGGTAGAGAAGAAGCAGCGCGAGGAAAAAGTTGGGGATGGATATGCCTATGTAAGCGAAGAACGACGCGAACCTGTCTCCCCACGAATACCTGTGCACCGCACAGTATATCCCCAGCGGTATGGCGACCAGCCACGTGACAAGGATCGAACTTGTGGAAAGGAGCATGGTCGCCAGCACTCTGCCCCGGATGAGCCCGGTCACCGACGCCATCCGTGAGAACGAATACCCGAAGTCCAGCTTCAAGACGTTCTTGAGCCAGTAGAAATACTGAACCACCGCGGGCTTGTCGAGATTGAACTGCTGCTCGATCTGCTCAATCGTCTCGCGGGATATCTGGGGATTCAGTCGCAGCTCGGCGAAGTACTCACCTCCCCCAAGCTGAATCACCATGAAGGCAAGGAAGGTCATCCCCAGAAGCAGCGGGATAGCTACGAGCACGCGCCGGATGATATAGCTGGTCATGCGGCCACAGTCACTTGATGAAGAGCTCTTCTATATTGTGGAACGCCCCGCCGTACACGGTCGGGTGAAGGTTTCCGAACTTGTTCCGCACCGCCAGCAGCGTCTCGTTGGTCACCGTATAAACGAAGGGAAGCTGCTCCGCCACAAGCGCCTGCCACTCGTCGTAGAGCTCCTTCCGCTTTGCCCTGTCCAGCTCCTGAACTCCCAGAAGGAATATCTCGTCCACGCGCCTTTCCCATTCCGTCGCCGGTTCTTCCTGCCTGGGATACCACATGTGCAGTTGCCCCGAAGATCTCCACACGTTCGCGCCGTTGTGCGGCTCGATCCCTCCCGTCAACCCGATTATGATCGCGTCCCATCCCTTCCCGCTGTCCAGCTTCTCCACCATCTTGTTGAACTCGACCTGCGAGAAGTGCACCTTCATCCCGATGTCCTCCAGGTCTTTCCGAAGCATCTCCGCTATCTCCACACGAACGTCGTTGCCCGAGTTGGTGAAAAGCACAAACTCCACGACGTCCCCCTGCGGGTCTTCGACAATCCCGTCCCCATCTCTATCGACGAAGCCTGCCTCAGCAAGGATCTTCTTCGCCTTCTCCGGATCGTACTCGTACACTCGCACGTTCGGGTTGAAGAAGTACCCCTCACTTACCGTCATCGGGCTGTGCTGCGGATAGCCAAGCCCGTTCATCACGATATCGATCATCGACTCCTTATCGGTGGCGTGTGCGACGGCGCGCCGGAAAGCCAAATTCGTGAACCACGAAAGCTTCACCGGATCGACGAACGGATCCCCGCTTTCCTCATCCGTCAGCGGGTTCTGATTAAGCACCAGGAAGCTGCTTCCCATCCCCGGCCCCAGCTTGTACACAGTGAAGTTCCCCTCCTTCTCCTTAGGCTTCAGCCGCGGATAGTCCCTCCCGCGCATGCCGAAATAGTCTATCTCTCCCTCCTGGAACTTCAGCGCCGCCAGGTCTATGTTCTGCACCACAAGATACATCACCCCGTCCAGGTACGGCAGCCTTTGGCCTTCTGCGTCCTTCCGCCAGTACCTTGAGTTGCGCTTCAGCACAACACGCTGCCCCGGCAGGTACTTATCCAGCACGAAGGGCCCCGTTCCCACCACTTCCTCGGGCGGAGTATCAAGCGTCCAGTGGAAGTTGAACTTCCCCTCGTCGACAACCTTCTCCAGCCGGTGCTTCGGCAATATCTCCTGCCCCATCATCCGCAGAAACGGCGCATATCTCTGCGGCAGCACGAACTTCACCGCGTGCTCATCAATCTTCGAGACCTCAAATCGCTTACCGTCAATGGTAAATATGTCACGCGCGCTCGAAGGGATCTCGTCGTTGAATATCAGCCGGTTGAAGGTGAAGACGACATCGTCCGCCGTGAAAGGTTCGCCGTCGGACCACACCACGTCCTCGAGCAGGTGGAAAGTCCACGTGATCCCTTCCTTGTCCACATCCCACGACTCCGCCAGATTAGGTTCCACGTCCGTGGTCACCCCGTTAGTTCGCGTTAGCCCCTCGAAGATCAGACCCGTAATCGCCGTGGTCGAAGTCTCCTTCGCCAGCACCGGGTTGAAGGATTTCGGATCCGCAATCGTCGAAAGGACCAGCGTCCCCCCGTGGGCGCCAACTTCGGTCTTCGCCAACGGCGTCGACGGCGGGCCGGCAAATGACAGCGAGGACGCATCCGGAACAACGACAGATGATGATTCCCGAGTGGCGAGTCTCCTAGCCGCAAGAACCCCCACTATCAGTATGGGGATCAAGAGCGCAGCCAGCGCGAGACGCCGTTTCATTCAATCTCTCCCTTTCACCCGCCATCCTCGGGTTTCGGCCTCGTTATCACCAGAACCGACGGCTTCTCGAAATACTTGCTCGCAACTCGAAGCACTTCCTCGGCCGTCACCTCCCTTACCCGTTGGACATACTTTTCCTCGTGGTCATATCCGAGCCCGTATAGCTCGTACAGCGCCGCCTCTTGGGCTTGCGCCGAGCTTGTCTCCCGCGACATTCTGAATGTGCTGACGCAAACCTGCTTCGCAAGCTCCAGATCTCTCTCGCTCACCGGCTCGGACGCAATTCTCTGAAGCTCCCCCTTGATTACCTTCACCACCTCATCCACGGCCTCCGGCGCGGTCTGCGCCATCACGTGGAAGCTCCCTGGGTCGATCCCCGTCCAATTCTGCGCGTGGACGTAATACACAAGGTCCCGGTCAACCCGTAGCGCATCGTGCAATCTCCCCGAGGGATACCCGATCCCCGAAATCACCGAGTCTATGACGCTCAGCACGTATCGATCATCATCCGAAAGCCGCACGCCACGGAAGCCTAGCACGACCACCGCCTGCGTCTGATCGTCGTGCACAACTCGCTTGACGTCATCGGTCAGCTCGGGTTCCTCTGCGATCTCGGGCGGCGCGGCCGCCTTCCGCACGAAGCCTCCGAACGCTTCCCTCGCTGCCTCCTCGGCCGCATCCTCGCTCACCGCGCCGAATATAGCCAGCACCATGTTGTCGGGCGCGCAGCGCTCCTCATAGACCCGCACAATGTCCTCCCGGCTCAGCTTCTCGACTGCCTCCAGGCTCCCCACAGGGTCCAGCCCGTAAGGGTGCTGCTTGAACATCGCCTCGCGGAACAGCCTGAACGCTTCCGATTCCCAACTGTCCTGCTTCTGCCGTATCCGGCCCAGCAGCGACGTCCGCTCCTCCTCGAAGTGCTCCTCCGGGAATGTCGGGGACGTGATGATCGTCGCCAGCAATCCCAACGCCTTCCGGAAATCGCTGCTGAGTGACATCACCGTCACGTTGAAGCTGTTGTTCCCCGCAAGCGTTCCGATCGACGCCCCCATCGCATCGAACTCCTCAGCAATCTCCTCCGAACTGAGGTCCCCTGCTCCTCGCAGCATCATTCTCGTCATCAGATTGAACGCCCCGTTCGTTTCCGGCGTTTCGTACCTGACCCCGCCCTTGAAATGCGCCTGGATCGTGACGAGCGGCACCCTCGGTATCGACTTGACCAGCAGCTTCATCCCGTTGTCCAGCTCGGTTTCCCTCACCTCACCAGTTCGTTCCTCGGACGCAGACCCCTCGGCGGCCGCTTGCGCCGCCGCTTCCCCAGGGCCCACTACCACCACCGTAAGGTTGTCCCCCTTGAAATACTTCCCTGCGGCCTCCCGGATCTCCTCCTTAGTAACCTCCTGAATCCTCTGCGTGTACTTCCAACTGAAATACGGATCGCCCGTGGTCAGCATGTCTATCCCCAGCCTCTGCGCGCGCCCCTCCACTGTCTCCATGCCTCCCACAAGATCGCTTATCTTCTGCCGTTTCGCCTTCGCAAGTTCGGCATCGCTCACGTAATCGTTCTTCAGCCTCTCAAGCTCCTCCAACAGCACCTTCTCGGCCTCGTCCGCATTGCCCGGCGCCAGCGTTGCGTAGAACCCAAAGATGCCGGCACCGTAACCCGGAGTGAACGAGGACGAATCGATCACATATACCAACTGCTCTTCTTGCTTCATTCTCCTGTAAAGTCTCGAACTGCGCCCGTTCGTCAGAATAAACGACATCAAATCCAGCGGATACACGTCCGGGCTGTCTATCGGCACCGTGTGGAACGCCGCCATCAGATAGGCAACGTTCGTCGGCATGAACTTCTGATTCTTACGGTAACTTACCTGAGCCGGCTCGTCGGGAATCGTGATCGGGGCAAGCGGCTTTCTCTCGAACTTCCCGAAAAGCTCCTGCGCGCGCCCGAACACCTGCTGAGCCGTTACATCTCCAGCCACCACAAGCATAACGTTGTTCGGCACGTAGCGTTCCTCATAGTAGGCCACTAGGTCGTCCCGCGTGATCCTCAGGAAATTCTCCAGGTAGCCTATCACCGGCAGCCGCTCGGGGTGTGTCCGGAACGCAGTCTCGTACAGAAGGTTCATCGCAACCCGACCCGGTTCGTTCTCCCCCATCCGTATCTCTTCCGAGATCACACCCCGCTCGCGTTCCACTTCAGCGGGGGCGAGCGCGCAGTTCATGACCCAGTCAGAGAGCAGCTCCAGCGCCTTACCGAAGTTTTCGCTAGTCGTATCGATGTAGAAGCACGTGTGGTCTTTCGTCGTATACGCGTTCGACATCCCCCCCAATTCCCGCAGGATGATGCTGGATTCCGCCTCACTCCGCGTCCTAGTCGTGCCTCCCGACATCAGATGTTCGAAGTAGTGCGATATGCCCGCTCCCGTATACTCCTCCTCGTAAATGCTGCCAGTCTTCACATATATCCTTATCGCGACCAGCGGAGAGCTGTGGTCCTCCTCCATGACGATCTGGAGACCGTTGGGCAAAGAGGCCTCGACGATCGGGATCTGTCGACTAATCAACTCATGCTCGCCGGTCACGTTCTCCCCCCTGCAGGCACCCAAGAAGCACAGAGACGCCGCGATCGCAGCGCCGGAACAAAGCCAAAGCCGCCATGACGACATCTCACGCAACGTTGCTTCTCCTACGGCATAGAGGCGCTCGCGAAACTCCATTCTATCAGCCCTCCAACTGACGGTCAATTCCGCGGCGCTTGACACCCACTCCTCACAACTCCTATGATCTCAACTGCTTCTGAAGGAGCGCCTATGCCGGATCTCGACATCAGCAAAGCACAAGCACTGGTTCAGTCTGCGCTGGAGGAAGACCTCGGGGCCGGGGATATAACCTCCGACTCGGCGATCCCCGAAGGCCTCAAGGCGTCTGCCCGCCTCATCGTTAGGGAGGAGGGAATCATCGCCGGTCTCCCTTTGGTGAGTTGCGTATACGAAGCACTGGACCCACAGACTAGCTTCGCCCCCGCGATTTCCGACGGGGCACACGCAACACACGGCACTTCTCTCGGAATCCTCACGGGCAGCGCAAGGGCCATTTTCGCAGGCGAGAGGACCTCCCTCAATTTCCTCCAGCGGCTGTCCGGAATCGCCACCCTCACCCGCCGTTTCGTCCAGGAGGTGAGCGGCACAGGCACATCCATTCTCGACACGCGCAAGACCACTCCCGGCTGGAGGTACCTGGAGAAGTACGCGATACGGGTCGGGGGAGGCGTCAACCACCGAATGGGCCTCTACGATCAGGTCCTTCTTAAGGACAATCACATAAAGGCTTTGGCCGCATCCCTCGGGCTTAAGGCCGCCGAGGCAATCGCTCAAGCGATCGGCCGCGCCCGCGAAGCGACCCCAACCGGTACCTTCATCGGCGTTGAGGTGAGAAACATCGACGAGCTTCGCGCAGCGCTGTCTCAAGCCCCCGATCTGATACTCTTGGACAACATGCCCGTCGACGAAGTGCGCCGGTGCGTGGCTCTCGCACGCGAAACCGGAGCGCAGGAAAAGCCGTTGCTCGAGGTCTCAGGCGGCGTGTCGCTCGAGAACGTTCGCGCTTTCGCCGAAGCCGGCGTTGACAGGATATCAGTGGGCGCGCTCACCCACTCAGCACCCGCCCTCGACATCGCCCTGGAACTGGAGTAGCTGTCTCTCGTGGATTCCCCTCACCTCAGACTTCTCGACGCTCTCAGAGAAAACCGAAGCCGCTGGCTGCCTGCCCGCGAACTCGCCCTGCGTGTGGACGTCCCCCTTGCCGAGTTGAAAGCATCGCTGCACCACCTCACGTCGAACGGCTACCGTATCGAAGCCCATCCCCAACTCGGGTACCGTCTCCTGGGGGAGCCGGAGCGTCTCGTCGCAATTGGCCTCCGACCCGACCGGCCCACCGCAGGCATCCCTTCCAGAGTCATCATCGAGGAAACCGTCGAATCCACCATGGATGTGGCCTGGGCGCTGGCCGCGCGGGGGGACCCCCACGGGACGACCGTCTTCGCCGAAGCGCAAACCCACGGCCGCGGAAGACTGGGCCGCACATGGGCCGGCGGAAAGGGAAAGAGCCTCATGTTCTCGCTAGTCGTCCGCCCAGCAGGCGACGGCGACGCCGGGCATCTGCTCGTCACCATCGCCGCAGTCGCCGCCGCAGGCACGTTACGGCGAGTCTCCAGCGTGCCCGCCCAGATCAAGTGGCCCAACGACATCGTCGTACATGGAAAGAAACTCGGCGGGGTTCTCCTCGAACACAAGCCCGCTACGTCACCAGACACGTGGGTGCTCGGCATCGGCTTGAACGTTAACCAGGTTCCTGCCGATTTCCCCCCGGAACTCGCACCCCACGCCACCTCAGTCATGATCGAAACCGGCTCCGCCGCTTCAAGGGAACTCCTCGGCAGAGAGCTGCTCGCCGAGCTGGGCATCTGGTACTCGACTTTCGAGCGGAAAGACCTTCAACTCATCGAATCGGCATGGACCAAGCTCTCTTCCACTCTGGGAAAGCGCGTGATGATCGAGGAGCGAGGGCAAAACTACACGGGCCGCGTAGTCGGCCTCTCTCCACTCGAGGGACTGCTGGTGCAGCTTGCCCCCGGAGGGCTCCGAAGCTTCCGCTCCGAACAGCTATCCCTTCAGGTGCTGCCCGACTAGCCGCTCTTCAGCCGGACAGGCGCGCCGCTTTCCCCCGACTCCAGGATTGCGCGCTGTAGTCTCACGAGCTTCAGAGAGTACTCCAGCGGCAGCGTCTCTTCCTCCCCCTTGATGACCTTCACGAATCGCTCGCACACGTTAGCGGGGAAGTCCGCCTGAGTGGATTTCAGAAGCTCGTTCTTCTTGTAGTGCTGCAAGTACAGCCCGTACAACCCAACCGATGCCCGCCCCTCGGTGCCGAAGAGCGTGGCGTTGTGGTCGAACCCGGCTGAGTTCCCCGATATCATCACGCTTCCCATCGCGCCCCCCGCAAACTTCAGCGCCATGCTCGCGTTGATCTCCACCTTCATGTGCATGTAGTCCACATAGGCGAACACCTCTTCCACGTCGAAGTCCGTCAGCCACAGGAGACTCACAAGAAGGTGCGACCCGGAGTCAAACACCTGCCCGCCCCCGCTCAGTTCCGGCTTCCCTCGCCAACCCGTTTCAGCGTGCGGCCACCACATCTGCGCCACCCGCCCCTGCACGAACCTCACCTCTCCCAACTCTCCCGTCTCCTTAAGTCTTTTCACGTACGCCTGCTCTTCGCTTATCACGCCCGCGTACGCAGCCTGCACTACCTTCCCCGCCTCCTTCGACTTCTCCATGATCTTCAGGATCTCTTCCTCCGTCGTCGCCAGAGGCTTCTCACACATCACGTCAAGCCCTTTCTCCAGCGCCAGAATGATCTGCGGCACGTGAAAGGAGTGCGGGCTGACGAGGACTACCCCGTCCATCTCAACCGAGTCGATCGCCTTCTCCATGTCCTGGAAGATGGCCGGGCAGTGGCCCGCAGGCTCGCATATCTTCTCCAGGCGCTCCCGCGCCACCTCCTCACAAGGGTCAACCAGCGCCGCTATCTCGACATCCGGCAGCTCCTTAAGCATGTTGATGTGATTTCTGCCCATCGCTCCGCAGCCGACTACTCCGATCCGTACCTTGTCGTTCTTCATCAGCTCTCCTCTCAATAGCCAAGTTCGGTTCAAATCTAGACCAGCGATGCTATCAAGCACTCCCCTCCGGCGTCAAGCTCCGCGGTTGCAAAGCTGCCCGTCAAGGCTATAATTCCCACCACCGGCGGCTTCTCAGCCCGTCACTTCGCAGCACCGCATGAAAGGCCCTGAATGATCGCTTGGCTCTTGTCTCTCGACGGGCTCGTCGCTCTAACCGTTCTCTTTGCCGCCGTAACCTTCCTCAGGGACTACATCGCCCTCGGAACAGGCCATTCCCCCGGCTTGGCCTTCGTGCACGCGCACTGGACCTCAATAGCTTTCCTGCTTTTTCTTCTCTTTGCGACCCGAAAGAAAGGGAACGTCTGGAGTCTCGCGAACTCATGCCGGGTGATTGTGAGGCTCCTCGCGCTCGTCTGTTTCGGATGGCTGGTCTTCGCCCCTTTCTCCCCGCCCCTGATGCTCGCCAGGCACTGGCGCGCAGAAGTGATTCTACTCGTCTTCCTTGCCCACCAGATTATTACTCACATGGAACACCCAAAAACGCCCGGCATCGACGAGTCCCCGCCTACCGTCCATCGCTTCGCAGCACAGTGGGCCTCGGCGCTGGTCTTTGCTGCAGGGGTCGGAATCCTCTCCGACAGTCTCAGGGACTACTTCCTCTGTGACGATTTCGGGATTCTCAGGCATGTGAGCCACGCCTCTTTTCCGGGATTGCTCCGCAAGTTCGTCTCCGCAGATCCCGGTATGACTGTTCTCCGCCCTGCCACACTTCTGTCGTGGAAGCTGGATTACCTCATCTGGGGAGACAGCCCTTTCGGCTTTCATCTCACGAACACCGTCTTCCACGCAGCCAACGCAGTTCTGGTCTTCCTGATCGCGAAGCGTGTCCTTCCCAGCCTGGGGGCCGGAATCATCGCAGGCCTCCTCTTCGCCATCCATCCGGCGCACGCCGACGCGGTCATCTTCATCGCCGCGCGCTACGGCGTCCTCTGCACCTTCTTCTATCTCTTGTCGCTCTTGAGCTTCATCGCGTTCCTTTCCAACCGCCGCAAGATACTCTACTCCGCAAGCCTTCTCTTCTTCGCCCTCGCCCTCGCCAACAAGGAGACTGCCCTCACACTTCCTCTCGCCGTTGCCACTTACGACCTCGTACGCACCCGTCCCACGCTTGGCCGGCTCCGCCGCGTAGCCACACGTTCCATGCCCTTCTTCGCGATGATAGCCTTCTACTTCGCTTGGCGCGTTGCCGTTCTCGGCAGCCTGTCCCTTCCTCAGACTCCCCACGGGGGCATCACGATCCTTGGCTCAGGGCTCATCGGCCTCGAGATAAGACTGGTCCGCTCCCCTCTCCTTTACCTCTTCTCGCCCCGCGGCACCTGGCACCCCCGATGGACGCACTACCTCTACCTCGGCCTTTTCGCCGCCACGTCGCTGGTCTTCTATCTCCGTCGCGAGTTCCTGCTCCGCCGCGGCGGTCTTTTCGCCTTCTTCTTCATCTTCATCGCCGCGCTCACAGGCGCAAGCCTCATGATATACCCCGACCTCTCAGGGATCAGGGTGCTCTACCTTCCGTCAGCGGGCCTCGCGATGCTCTTCGGACTTCTCATATCGCGCGGGATCGCGCAAAGCGCTCGCCCAAGATGGCCAAGCATTGCCCTTCTGGCGATTCTGCTTGCAGGCTTCGTTGCAGGGTCTCTGGTCAACCACTCCTCATACCACGAAGCGTCCCGCATCGCCTACGATGTCGGCCATGCTCCTTCACGCTTCTACCCGTCATTCCCCGTCTCCAGCCCGACACTCTACGTCGTAGACGTCCCGAGGCTCCACAAAGGAGCCAAGCTATTCGAATGGGGGCTGCCTGAAGCAATAGAGCGCCTTTCGCCAGGTGCCAGAGTGATATTCGTTCACGACGACGCGTGGCTGCCCGGCATGCGCTCCTCCGAATTCAACGAACTCCTGCAATCAGGGAAGCTCCAACTCGGCCGCTCCGATTTCGTGTTCCTATGGGATCCCTCGCGCCAATCCCTCATTGACGCCACCGAAGACTTCGCCGCTCCCGGTAATCCTCAAGCTTGACGCAGTGGCCGAGAGCGATAGAATCTCAACCTGCACCCAAACACCGGAGGAGCATCATGCGCAAGGGATTCGGAATAATCGGCCTTGGTACCTGGGGAATGACACACGCCAGGGGGTATGTGAGTCACCCGTCTGCCGACCTGATCGCCGTGTGCGACCCCATAGAAGAGCGCGCCGACGCAGTTGCTGAATCATGCCCCAAGTGCAGCATCTACACAGACTTCCAGGAGATCCTCGCCGATGACCGCATCGATGCAGTCTCCATCGCCACTCCGGACCACATCCGCGAGAACATCTTCTGCGCCGCGGCGGAGGCCGGCAAACACATTCTTGTCGAAAAGCCCCTCGCAGTCTCCGTCGACGAATGCGAGCGAATGATCGAAGCCGCCGCCTCCGCCGGCATCAAGGTCATGGTCGACTTCCACAACCGTTGGAATCCACCCTTCGTCCACGCGAAGCACTCCCTCGCCGATGGCGAACTGGGTGACCTCGTTGCCGCTACCATACGCCTAAACGACACGGTCTTCGTTCCGACCGAGATGCTCGGCTGGTCCGCCCAAAGCACCGCTGCATGGTTCCTCGGCGCGCACTGCGTCGACCTCGCCCGATGGCTCTTCGAGGACGAAGTCGTTGCAGTCTCCGCCGTCACTCACACGGGTGTCCTGGAAGCCCTGGGCCGCAGCACGCCCGACCTCTTTTTCTACCATCTCACCTTCTCACGCGGCGGCGTCGCGGCGATTGAGAACTGCTGGATACTCTCCGAACGCATGCCCGCGACCGTGGAGTTCAAGTCAGAGCTTATAGGCTCCAAGGGAACCATCTGCATCGATGTGACCCATCACCGCGCTATCGAGAAATACACCCAGACCGCAGGCTCGTACCCGGACCTCTTCGCCTTCCCGAAGACAAACGGAGGCTCATACGGCTTCGCCATCGCCAGCATACATCATTTCGTGGACTGTGTAGTCGCCGACAAAGACCCTTCGCCCACGATAATGGACGGACTGGAAGTTACGCGGATACTCGAGGCGGTGCACAGATCTGCTGCAAGCGATAAGCGCGTTAGACTCAGCCCCGGCTCGTGACCGAATCCATCTCCGTCCCGCCCTTCACCAGCTCCGGGTGCCTTATGTACGTCGGGACATCCAGATCTTCCCCGTTATGAAGCGTCGGCGCCATCTCGGTGAACATTCCCCGCGGCGCCGCGCCCCCTCCCACAGCCACGTGCCTCATCCCCGCCGACAGCCACCCGCACGGGAATCGCTCCGAACCCGCAAGCACCGTCACCGACACAGCCCGGCCAAGCTCAGGATCGCTCGTAAAACCGAAGAATACTCTCTCTCCCCCTGCCCTCCCCGCGATGAAGTCGCACGAGTCCCGCAACTGGTCCACCTGCAGTTCTTTCTTTGACGCAATCGAAACCAGAAGCGAACCCGCAGTCTCACAGTCCTCCGGGGCCAGTAGTGACGATGTCACCGCGTTGGTAAAAGCCTTCAGCACCGCACGACTCCCAGTCGCTTTCCCGCAGCCCATGGTGGCAAAACGGCCCGAAAGCTTCGCACGAATATCACCGAGCCCTATAGACATCGCGCGACGTCTCACCAGCAGGCACGCCAGCCCTCGAATGGCCTCCGCAGCGTGCTCGTTCACCTTGCTCAGCAGCTGCTCCAGTGCCAGTTTCTCACCCAAAGCCCTGCCAGCAACCGAATTCGCCAACAGGACGACCGTGTCGGCGCAGGAGATTGCTGCCCGCGTCTCGTCCATCGCCCGGCCGACCACCTCGCTGCCCTCGAACTCAAAGGGCTGGACCGCCACAAGCCCCACGAACGAGCCCGTTTTTCTCACTTCTCCGCAGATGAGCCGCGCCGCCTGAGACCCAAACCCCTTCCCCATACACGCCACCACAAACACCGCATCCGCCGGGCACAGCGCCGACACAACGCTCGACATGTCCTTCTTCGCGACCTGCCACACGCTTTCCTTGCCTCCCCCGCTTTCCAGACCTCGGCAGAAATCCCTGCCAACCAGGACCCTTCTCCTCGCTCTTAGTTCCCCCAGAACCGTCCGATCACAGTCAATCAGCGCTCTGCTAGCCCCAGCCATGCCGCTCACACGGACGGCGTCCACTACTCTCGCCCCGCCCGACCCTACGCCGGCGATCTTAACAGTCACATCTCTGTCGGTGCCTCTCCTGCGCAATTAGGCCCTCCCTTTGACTACAAGAACTGCGCCACCCGCTGGAGTGCCCTTCCCACCCACCCCCTTGCCGCTTTCTCCGCGGTCAGGTCGAACTCGCTCGCCTCCCGCCTGTACTTCCACCCGTATATCAGAAGACCCGCCGCGGTCGCGTACTCTTCCTCCCGCGGCACATCCTCGATCTCATTGGTCTCGAACAGCCCGCCCAGCCCGGCCCTCTTCGTCGTCAGCTCATCCCCCTGCTTCGCCACCTCCGGACTCTCCGCCAGCGCACCCCACAGCCTAATCCCAAATTCTGAGGCCCCTAGATGAACCGTCTTGGCTAGCTCCGCCTTCGTGAGGCCCAGTATCTCTCGCATCCGCGCCTGGGCCACCTCAACCCCCTTGTCATCCAGCAGGCTACTCCCGCCCCACTCCTTGCTTCCAAGGTATCGGCAAAGCTGCCGCGCTTCTGACGTCTCAACATGCGTCGCGACAGCCACGTCGTTGATAACGTGCTCTTCCCCCACGCCCAACGTCGCAGTATGAGATGGAGCCCCGTCCCTGAAGGAGACGAGCGACGTCGACCCCGTCCCTAGCTTCAGCAGGTCGACCCCACGGTCCCGTTCCTCCGCGGACAACACCGCAAATGCCGTCGCAAGGGGCTCCGCAGCGGCCTTCTCCAGCCCATAGCCCGCCCCGTTGATTACCTTCCCCAGCTTCTCTGCAGCCTCAAGAGACGCGGTGATCACGTGCACCTCCGACTCCAGCTTCTCACCCGACACGCCCTCACCCGAACGGGAGCACCTCAGCCCGTCCACCGATAACCCCCTGGGCAATATGTGCAGTTTCACCCGGTCGCTGGGAATGGACACGTCGCACGCGGCAGCCGTCGCCCTCTCTATGGCCTCAGGCGGAATTCCTCGCAGCCCCCGCTCAAGTCGGACCATACCGCGACTGTTCAGACCTCGAATGCCGCCGCAGCCAAGCGTCGCGAAGACGCTCACCACCCGCACTCCCGCCATGGCCGCCGCCCGTTCGACCGCTGCCTTTGCGCTCCTCACCGCATCGTGGAAGTGAACCACCTCCCCTTTTCGCACTCCGCGCGAGCTAACCCGCGCCTTCCCGATCACCTTGGCCGTCCCAAGACCCGTCCCTTCTGATATCAAACACCTCACACCTGATGTGCCCATGTCGAGGGCAACAACAAACTGCGTCTCCGCTCGTGTCATCCGGGATCTGCCCCCTCATCGCAGCATCTTAACGGCGGGCTCAAACCTCAAATCTATGTATCGGTATTTCTCGATGGAATCTTCTTGCACAATCTCATTTAGCTCGCCAACTTTTGCGCTGGACGATCTTTCCCCCATCCGCGTAGACCCCGGACGCCTTCCCCACCAGATCTCCGTCCCATCCCCGGTGCGCAGAACGATCTCGCTCGCGCTGCGATTCACTTTGCCTCCCAGATTCGACACATCAATCGACTTGATCTTAAGCGCCTTCGCCACCTCCAGACCCGCAAACTCCTTAAGGACCTCCACGGCCGCCTTGACGGAATCATCATTCCATTTTGTCCCAACGCTGGGTATCACCCCTCGCGTTCCCGTTATCATCGGCACGTCGAATCCTTCACACGGCCACTCCCTGTACTCGCCCGGCAACCTTATTCCGTCGAAATCCGTCAGATAATAAGATTTCGAGAGCACCGCCCCACACGGCTCCCTCAGTTGAAGTCGGCACTCTACCGTGTCGGGAAAGCTCTTTCTGACCCACGTGACCTCCTTCACCCAGCCGCTTTCCTCATAGCCCCGCTTCATCGTCACCAAGAGACTGGGATCGAACATGCTCGTTCCTCCCTGCCTCGACGAGACCTCCTTCAGCTCTGCCGTCACAGCCGCCGGGATCGATTCAGGAGAGTACTCCAATAGCACGCTGTTCACTCGAAACGCCTCTTGCGAACTCACCCATTTCCTGAGCCCGTGCCCGCCATAGGCCAATCCTCCAAGACAAACCACCCCGCAGGCGGCAATTACGATGGAGATCTTCCACCTCCGGGGGAACTCCTTCGGCTTTTTCGGCCGTCTTCGCTTTCTTCTCATATTCTACCCGCCTCCTCCAAAGCAAGTTCCACGATGCGACCGCACAGCTCGGGAAACTCAATCCCCGCCGCCTCTGCCGCCATTGGAACGAGGCTGTGACGTGTGAAACCGGGTATCGTGTTCACTTCAAGCACGCACGGTTCGTTACCCTCCGTCAGCACCATGTCCACGCGCCCGAACCCGGTGCAGCCCAGCGCCCTGAACGCCGCCAACGCGGTACTCGCCACCTTCGCAGAAACATCATCCGCAAGTTCGGGCGCAATCACGTACTCGGTCACTCCGTCCTCGTACTTCGCAGCAAAATCAAAGAATGCGTGCTTCGGCTTCAGCTCAATTATGGGAAGCGTCGCCTCCCCCAGTATTCCCACCGTCAGTTCCCTCCCCTTCACATACTTCTCCACGATGCTCACCGGACCAAACGTGCCGGCAACCTCCACCGCCTGAACAAGCTCGTCCCGGTCATGCACTATGCTCACTCCCAGGCTCGACCCCTCCCGCGCAGGTTTCACCGCCATCGGGTACCGCAGCTTCCTACCAAGCTTCCCCAGGACCCGCAGGTCCGCCTTCCCATTCACCACCTCATACGCCGCCGTGGGAATCCCTCTCGCCTGGAAGATCTCCTTGCTTAACACTTTGTCCATCGCTCTCATGCTTGCAGCGACCCCCGACCCCGTGTATGGAATGTCCTGCGCCTCCAGGATCGCCTGAACCCCGCCGTCCTCCCCAAACGGACCGTGCAGCGCTATGAACGCGACGTCACAGCGCACTTCAGCCATCGCTGACAACCTTCTGTCGGTAACCACCACTTCCCTCACGCCCAGCCCCACGCTTCTCAGTCCCTCGGCCACTGCCTTCCCGGACTCCATCGAGATTTCTCTCTCGTTGGATACCCCGCCCATTAGCACCACAACCTGCAACCCAGGTCTCATGCAACTTCCCCTTTCAACCAACTTCCGTCACCAGATCTCCAGCTCCAGCTCCAGTGCGACTCCCTTCTTCTCCGATACTTCCTTCCTGATCTTTTCGATGAGAGCCTTAACATCGCTGGCGTTCGCACCTCCAGCGTTAATTATGTAATTGGCATGCTTCTCCGACACCATAGCTCCGCCCGCCCGCTCTCCTTTCAGCTCCACCGCCTCGATCAACTGCCCCGCACCTGCCCCACCCGGATTCTTGAACACGCATCCCGCCGAAAGCACCCACAGGGGCTGGGTCTTCTCCCGGGCGGTCAAGAAAGCCACAACTCGACTTCGGACTGTGTCCGGGTCTGCCTTCTCAAACCCCAGCAGCACATCCGTTATCACCCCGTCTATCTGCGGGCCGTGCCTGTAGCCAAACTCAAGCTCCTCCTTCCGCATCTCGTGAACACGTCCCACGAAATCCACGTATCGCACCATGAGAACGAAGTCACCTATCGCACCCCTCCTCGTGCCCGCATTGCCTGCCACCGCCCCACCTACCGTCCCCGGAATCCCCGCAAGCGCCTCTACGTGCTGCAAACCCCGCAGTATTCCCAGCCGCACCACCTGACTCAGTCCCGCCCCAGCCCGGCACAGCAGTGTGGTCCCGTTTACGAACTCAGGCTCCCTGGCAAGCCCCGTCGTCCGGATCACAATCCCCTCAACCCCTTTGTCTGGCACCAGGACGTTCGTCCCACCCCCCATCACCTTCACCGGAATGCCCTGCCGCCGGGCCGCGCGAAGCACCTTCCTCAACTCCTCGTCAGTACGAGGCTCAGCGAAAAAATCCGCAGGACCCCCTATTCGGAAGGACGTGTATCCGGCGAGCCGCTCATCCGTTCGCACAAGCTTCGACAAACTCTTGGGCCATGGCATGGCCGAGTTCTCCGATATTTCCTGCACCCATGGTAATCACCACGTCCCCAGCCTGCAGCCTCCGTCGAAGGCTGCTCTTTATCTCGTCGAAAGTCGGGATGTGCAGCGCTTCTTGCCCACGGGCCAGAACCTCTCTCGCGAGGTCCGCAGAACTAATGCGCCGCCTTTCGACTTCACTATCTCGCACGAAGTATATGTCCGGGAACACCAGCATGTCCGCATCGCTGAACGATTCGGCAAACTGCTCCAAAAGGAATCGCGTTCTGCTGTGCTGGTGCGGCTGAAACACACACCATATTCGCCTCTCCCTGAAAAGGGAGCGTGCGGACCCCAGCGTCGCCTTGATCTCCGTCGGATGATGTGCGTAGTCGTCCACGAAAAGCACACCCCCCACCTCTCCAAGCACCTGAAAGCGCCTTCGGACGCCCCGGAAGGACTCCAATCCCACCTTCATCTCGCTTGCCGAAATCCCCGCGCCTGCTAGCACCGCCACCGCCGCCAGCGCATTCAAGATGTTGTGCTCCCCCGGAATTGACAGATCGAACTCCAGGAACTCCTCCCCGCTACGCGAAATCACGACCCGGCTCCTGAAACCGTCGCGCCCTGTGACCTCTCCCGTCCAGTCCCCTCCGCCGGCAAGCGAGAACGTCTCCACCCTGCACCGCACGCCTTCAGCCACTCGCTTGCACGCCTCGTCGTCCTCTCTCGTCACAAGAAGTCCCTTCCGGGGAACCAACTGTCCGAACTCAGCAAACGCCTCTTCGATCTCCGCCAAATCCCGGTAGTAGTCCAGATGATCTTCATCGATGTTGGTGATCACCGCCATCTCCGGCCGGAGATTCAGAAAAGACCTATCGTACTCACAGGCTTCGGCAACGAAAAACTCTCCCTCTCCCGCCCGCGAACTCCCGCCAAGGGCCGGAAGGTCACCCCCCACCAGGTAGCTCGGACTCTTCCCGCAGTGCTCGAGCCCGGCCGTCACCATGGCAGTAGTTGTTGTCTTCCCATGAGTCCCCGCGATGGCAATTCCTCTCTTCTCTCCCATCAGGCGTCCAAGCATCTTCGAGTACTTTACGACCTCCAGCCCCCGCTCCTTCGCAGCCGCAACTTCGGGATTGGACTCCCGGATCGCGGCGGAGATCACCACAAGCGTTGCGTCTCGTGGGACATTCATTGCGTCGTGCCCGATTGTGATATGCGCACCCAGCGACCTCAGAAGCCTGACGTTCGACAGTTCCGCCAAGTCCGAGCCCGTCACCCGCGCTCCCTCCGCCAACAGCATCCGCGCAACGCCGCACATCCCCACACCACCTATACCCACCATATGCACCGCTAGGCGCGAGAAATCCGCTACCATCTTCCCTCCCCCGCCAGGTCAGAAATCCTCTGCGCGACCTGTTGTGCCGCCTCGGGCCTGCCCAGCGACAGCGCGCCTCCGCGCATCGCCAGCAGCCCCCGTTCGTCGGCAAGCAGCCCTGCAAGCAGGCTCCCTAGCGCGCTCTCTCCCTCCTCCTGTTCAACCACGACCGCCGCCCCGGCCCTCGCGGCCGCTTCGGCGTTGAGCGCCTGATGGCCTCCCGCCGCATACGGGTAAGGCACCAACACCATGGGCACCCCAAAACATGTCAGTTCGGCGATGGTGGACCCGCCTGCTCTGGATACCGCCGCTTCAGCCACGGCGTAGGCCGCGCCGATGTCACGCACGAACGTTGTCACTCTGGCTTCGATTCTATGCTCTTTGTAGGTCTCCTCAACCGGATCCGCCATCTTGGCAGAAGCGATGTGGATCACCTGAATACGATCCCCGTGAGGCGATAGCGCCTCAGCGGCACGCATCATCCCTCTATCGATCCATTCGGCACCTTGGCTCCCGCCCATTACCAGGATTGTCTTTTTGTCCGGATCGAGATTGAAACGCCTTATCCCGTCCTCTCGTGTCGCTCTCAGCACGGAATGCCGCACGGGATTCCCAACAAACCGCCCACGGCGCAGGTATTTCAGCGATTCCCGCCATTGGCATGCCACTTCCGCCGCAAACCTCTCCAGGAACCTGTTCGCCGCTCCCGGCAGGACGTTCTGCTCCAGCAGAAGCACCTTCCTGCCCAATATCCAGGCTGCCAGCACTCCCGGGGCTGATGCGTAGCCCCCCAACCCAACCACTACCTCAGTCTCAAAGTTCTCAATTGCGCCTACTGCTCTCCACACCCCTGCCGCAAGCGCGAGTACGAAAGCTGCCCCTCCGAAAAGTGACCGTCTGAGGGGGCGCGCCGGGCACTTGACGAGCTTGTACCCCGCCCTAGTGACGAGTTCCTCTTCCAGCTCCTTCCCGACGCTCAGGAAAAACGCCTCGGCCCCGAATCCCCGGACGAGTCGTTCCGCAAGGGCGATGCCGGGGCTCAGGTGGCCTCCCGTGCCGCCTCCTGCGAAAACCACTCTCAAGAGATCCTCCCCCCCTCCGGCATACCTCCCAGTCTGACCGCACCCACTAGCTCGTCTTCTTCCCGCTGCCGCGATGCGATGTCTATTAGAATACCGACGGCGATCGCGTTGGCAAGAAGCGACGACCCGCCAAAGCTAACGAAAGGAAGAGACGTTCCCTTCGGCGGCAGACAGGCAGTCGCCACTCCTATGTTGACCGCGGCCTGGATGCCAATCGCCATCGAAAGCCCAAACGCCAACAGCTTGCCGTACATGTCGCTGCATTTCTTCGCCACCATCAGCCCTTGCCAAACCAGTACTCCCAGCAGCCCCATCACCAGCGTCGTCCCGATGAACCCCATCTCCTCCCCGATTACAGCAAAAATAAAATCGGTCCTCCCCTCGGGAAGGAACCACAGCTTCTGCATCCCTCGCCCCAATCCAACACCGTCTATTCCACCCGAACCCAGCGCGATGAGCGACTGCACTATCTGATAACCCTTGCCCGCCGCGTGCGCTGCCGGATCCATAAATGCGGTCACGCGATCCAGTACGTAGGTCAGCCTCGTGGCTACAAAGTAGAGCATGAACGGGAGAGACACTATGAATATTGGGACCGCATGCGCCAGCCTAATGCCCGCAACCAGCAGCATCAGCAACAACACCGTCGCCGTCATCAAACCCCCGCCAAGGTCCGGCTCGGCCACTATCAGGCCGAATGCGCATACCAGGATAAGCACGGGGGGAAGGAAGCCGTCGAAAAACTCCCTTATGCGCTGCTGCTTCCTCGTCAGCCTGTCCGCCATGTAGATGATCAGCGCTATCCGAGCAAACTCGGACGGCTGCACCGACACGACTCTCAGATCAACCCAACGGTACGCGCCGTTATACGGGGCCCGCAGACCCGGCACGAATACCGCTATCAGCCCCAGGAAACTCAGACCAAGCAGGAACTTGCTGATACCGCGCAGTCGCTCGTAGTCCATATTCGAGAATAGGAATATCAGGCAAGAGGCTATCGCAACCCACGCGACCTGCTTCCTGAAAAAGTGAATTGACCTGGACCCCGGCTCAGGTATGCTGCTCGCGCTCAGCAGCATCACCAGACCAAGTCCCATCAGGACCGCTACCGAGCAAGCGATTATGCAACTTGCCGCCGGCCTCTCCGCACGCACTTCTTTGTAACCTCTCCAGGGCCCGAACCCTCAGGCCATATATCAAGACGGTGGCTGCACGCCCATCCGCCGGTTCCGCTATAGGGGGGAGCCCGGCCCGGTCGGTAGTTCGGGGGGAAAGGGAAGCAGGGGGGAGGAAGGGGACTTCGTGCGGGGGCCCTCCTTCCCTTCGCCTTCGTTGCCTTTGGGGGGATGCAAACGAGGGCTGGCCGACCGGGCCGGTTTGGGGGTCATTGGGAACTCCTACTCGTCTTGAATCCTTCTACCAATCTCTCTAACCGCATGCCTCGCGAGCCCTTCACCAACACCACGTCTCCGGGCTCAGCTATATCCATCAGACGCACCAGCGCCTGGCTGCAATCGTCAAAATGTGTCGCGTCCACTCCACCATCCCTAGCCGCCTCGCATGCCGCCACGGCTTCATCTCCCACGCACAGCATCACCTCGATGCCCACCTTGCCGACCAGCTCGCCCACACCGCGGTGAAGCTCCCGCGAGCCTTCACCCAGCTCCAGCATGTCACCCATCACGAAAATCGCCTTCCCCTCCCGCGGCAGCCATCCGAGTTCCTTCACCGCAGCGGCAACCGACCCGGGATTCGCGTTGTACGCGTCATTGATTACCTTCACGCCCCCGACCATCGCCGTCTCCATCCTCATCGGCGCCGCCTGGAAGCTCTCAAGCTCACCCGCCACGCGGCCGGGATCGATTCCCAGCGCCTTGCACACCGCGAAAGCCGCCAGCGCGTTGTACACATTCCAACGCCCAGCAATCGAAAGCCTCACCCTCCCCGCCCCGCAAAGCGTGAACCAAACCCTCTCCCCGTCGCTCTCCAACTCCTCTCCCCGCACCTCCGCCTCCTTGCCCAGCCCGAAGAACAGCACCTTCCCGTCGAATTTCTCCGCCAGTCTCTTGCACCATACGTCGTCACAGTTAAGAACCGCCGTCCCGTCTTCCGGCAGGGCTCCGAGCAGTTCCGCCTTCGCCGCGGCAACTCCCTCTTCGCTGCCAAGCCCCTCCAGATGCGTCTTCGAGACGTTCGTTATCACTCCCACATTAGGCCTGCATATGGCGGCAAGCCTCTCGATCTCTCCGAGCGCGCTCGTGCCCAGTTCGAACACCGCATACGACGTCCGCCTGTCAATCTCGAAGACCGTCAGCGGCACTCCCACGCTGTTGTTGAAGCTCTTCTCCGCGCACACCGTGTCACCCACCGACCTCAGCAAATGCGCGGTGATGTCCTTGGTCGTAGTCTTGCCGTTGCTGCCTGTTACGCCCACCGCCCTGAGCGAACTGAAGCTCTTGCGATACACTTCCGCCATGTCGCCCAACGCCTCAAGAGTATCGTTCACCAGCACCATGCCCTTCCCGCCTTCCGCTGGGACCTCTCTGTCAACCATCACCCCACCTCCCCCGCCCGCCAGCGCAGCGCCGACGAACTCATGCCCGTCGTGGTTGGGGCCGCGCAGGGCAACAAACAGTTCCCCGTCCCGAATCCGGCGGCTGTCAGTGGAAACGCCCCTTATCCGGCTCTCGGGCGATCCGCCGATCACCTTCCCGCCCACTGCTTCCGCCACTTCGCCCAAGCTCATCTCCTCCATCTCGCTAGTCGCCCAACTTCCGCCTGATGGATTCCCTGGCTACTTCACGGTCGTCGAAATGCAGACGCTCGTCTCCGAATATCTGATACGTCTCATGGCCCTTGCCCGCGACTATCACTGTGTCCCCGTCACGCGCCTCCCGGATTGCCGCATCTATCGCCGACGCGCGGTCCGGCTCTACCGTGTACAGACTTCGTCTTCTGATTCCTGCCTCTATCTCCGCAATGATCGCTCGCGTCTCTTCTGATCGAGAGTTGTCAGCAGTCAGCCACACCTTATCGGCGTATCGTTCCGAAACCGCTCCCATGACCGGCCTCTTCCCTCTGTCCCTGTCGCCTCCGCAGCCGAACACCAGCAGCAGACTCCCCTCCTGGACCAAGGGCCTCACCGAAGACAAGACCGCCTCCAGCGCATCCGGTGTGTGTGCGTAATCAACGAAGACGTTAAATCCCGCTGCACTGTCAACGCCCTCCAGCCGACCAGACACACCGCCGAACCCCTCTATCCCTTCCACCACTTCGTCCATATCGAGCCCCATCGCCAGCGCCGTCCTCGACGCCGCCAGCGCGTTGCTCACGTTCCACTCTCCTACCAAACCACTATTCACCCCGTGGCTTCTGCCTTCCCACACAAGCTCGTACTCGCTCCCGTCCAACCCAAGTCTGTTTATGCGCGCCCCAAGCTCGCCTCGCGTCATGCCGTAGGTGCAGACTCTCGCCTTCGTGATCCTCTTGAATACCTCGCTCACCTCGTCGTCGGCATTGAGCACCGCCAACGCTCTAGGCGTCAGCATTCTGAAAAGCTCTGACTTCGCTTCGCGGTAGGCCTCCGTCGTTCCGTGGTAATCCAAATGGTCGCGACCCAGATTCGTGAACACTCCCGCTGCAAACTCGACCTCCCCGACCCTCCCCTGCGCTAGCGCGTGCGAAGACACCTCCATCGCTGCCCCCCACGCGCCCCCTTCCGCCATAGCCGCCAGATCTCTCTGCACCGAGATCGGATCGGGCGTGGTAGTCTTCGCCTCCTCCTTCATCGACACTAGGTCGTACTCGACCGTGCCCAGAAGGCCCATCCGCTTCCCGGCCCTGCCGAACATATCCCTCAGCAGGTACGTCACAGTCGTCTTCCCATTCGTTCCCGTCACGCCAATCACGGATATTCGCTTCGAAGGCTCACCGTAGAACAGCGCCGCCCCTCTGGCGGCCGCACGCTTCGAGTCACTCACAACGATCTGCGGGAGTCTGCACCGCGGTTCCTCCCGCTCGACAACCACTCCCAGAGCACCTCTGGCTGTCGCGTCCTCCACAAATCTGTGGCCGTCCTCGGTCTCTCCCTTGACTGCGAAGAAGACAAATCCGCCCTCTATCTCCCGCGAGTCCAGAGACATCCCCTTGACCTCGGCCACGCCGAAGGCATCCCAGTCGCCGCCTCGCCTGCCGCCCAACTTTTCGCAAAGCTCCGAGAGCGTCATCGCCGTCTCTGTTGTCGCTACGTCAACCGTCGATGTCAGCATCGCTTGTACGAGAGACCTTCTCCTCTTTCGCGGGCTCCACACCCATATACGCCAGGGACCTTCTAACCACGTTCCCTACCACGGGCGCGGCCACGGTCCCGCCGTAGTACGCCCCTCGCGGCTCGTCTATCGTCGCAACCACGCATATCGCAGGCCTCGACGCGGGCGCAAAGCCCACGAACGACGCGACGAAGTCCGAATGCGAGTAACTCCCGTCCTCATTTATCTTCTGCGCCGTCCCCGTCTTACCCGCCACCTCAAATCCCTCCACCTGCGCCTGCCTCCCCGTCCCCTCCTCCACCACTTTGGTCAAAATCTCGCTAATAGTCGCCGCAACGTCGGGACGGAGCACCCTCCGCGTCACTTCCGGAAACTCGGTCTGGCTAATGACTTCCCCGCCAGAGGAGACCACCTTCTTAACCAGATGTGGCTTCAGCAGCACCCCACCGTTGGCAATCGCGCAGTAGGCCCGCGCCAATTGAACCACGCTCGTCGCCACCTCGTGACCGATGGCAGCCGACATCACCGACATCTCCCTCCACTCCCTCTTCGGACGAAGGATCCCTGGGCTCTCGCCGTCCGCCTCAATCCCGGTCCTCTCACCAAACCCGAAGAGACTCAGGTAGTTGTAGAGCCGGCTGGCTCCTACCATCAATCCCAGCTTCGCCGCGCCTATGTTGCTCGAACGGATGATCACTTCGCAGAAGGAAAGCTCTCCGAAAGGCTTGTGGTCGTGAAGGACCCTGCCGTGGGCCTTCCAGCTTCCGTTCTCGCACTCGATCTTGTCCGTGAGCTCTACCAGATTCTCTTGGATCGCGGCGGCGGCAGCGAAGGGCTTGAATACGCTTCCGGGCTCAAAGCAATCTGCAACTGCCCGGTTTCGCCTCTCGTCGCACCCGCACTCGGCGAACTCGCCGGGGTCGTACGCAGGTCGGCTCGCAATCGCAAGCACCTCTCCTGTCACTGGCGACATCACGATCCCCGACGCCGAAGCCGCCTCCCACTTCTCCATTGCCACGTCCAATTCTTCTTCGAGAATCTGCTGCATCGCCGCATCAATCGTGAGCACCAGGTGGTTCCCGGGCTTTGCGGGGAATACCATCGCATCAGAGGAAATGATCCGACGCCGCTTCCCGTCCACGCGGACTATTGCGAACCCGTCCCGCCCGCACAGCTCCTTCTCGAACCGATGCTCGAGCCCCTCTAACCCTATCCCCTCGTCGCCCACAATACCCAGAACCTGCGCGGCCAGTTTGCCTTCAGGATATGTTCTTTCCGGCTCCTCCAAATACCCCAGTCCCCGCAGGCCCAGCTCCAGCGCTTTCCGGCCCTCCTCCTCGTCCACCTTCCTTTTCACCCACACGAAGTTCGTGTCCTTCTTCAACAAGCATGCCAGCACGTCGTTGGGGCTCATTCCCAGAGATGCCGAGATTCTCTTTGCCGAACCCAGCTTGTTGCGCACCAGCGGAGGATCCACAAAAAACGACTGCCTGTCCAGCGACACTGCAAGCAGCCGACCTCTCGTATCAAATATCGAGCCGCGCCGTGCCCCCAGCTCCAGCCTCGCCGTATGCTGCGACCTTGCCCTGTCGGCATACTTCTCGTGCGAGATTATCTGGACATACACCAGCTTTGCCAGGAACACCGCGAAGCACGCGGTCAGAATCAGCCCGAAGAAATCCATCCGCCTGTTAATCCCGCCACGCTTCAATCTCGCCCGCAACTCTCTCAGCACAGTCTATGCAGCTCCGTTACTCTTCAGTCGCGCCTTCGGTTAGGTCTGCCGATGTATCAAGACTTCTCGCCAACTCCCAACTGGCCTCGTCCATCCCCGGCGGCAGCACGTCCAGCCCCAGCCGTGCCACGTTCCTTGCCACCTGCCCGATCGACGCGGCCTTGTTCACCTCATACAGCAGTTCCGCGTGCGCAGCCGACATCGCCTTCTCCTGCACCCGGAGCTTCGCTATCTCATATCCCGCACTTACCGTCTGCGACCCCAGCCACACCTTCGCCATCATCGCGCCAAAGATGATCACCAATGCCACCGCAAACGTACGAATCACTCTAACCTTCCTTCCTCGCCGTCCTCAGCTTCGCCGATCTCGACCGAGGGTTCTCTCCCTTCTCCTCCGCACCTGGAACCACCGGCTTCTTGCTGACGCTCGCATAGATCCCCTGCTGCTTCTTCTCTCTGAAGTCCCTCTTCACGATCCTGTCTTCCAGCGAATGGAAGGAGATCGCCGACACGATACCTCGGTCAGACAGAAGGTCGGGCGCGTGATCCAGAGCCCGAGACAGGTTCTCCAGCTCGCCGTTAACTTCGATTCTCAACGCCTGAAACGTCCTCGTTGCCGCATGTATCCGCCGCGGCCTCCGCCTGACGGCCCTCGACACTATCTCGGCAAGCTCACCAGTTGTCTGGATCGGCCTCCTATCTCTCGACCGCACTATCGCCCGCGCCACCGATCGCCAATATCGCTCTTCCCCGTACTCTCGTATCACGCGCCCGAGTTCCTTCTCGCTAAGTTTCATCACAACGTCTGACGCGGTTCGCTCCAGCGACCGATCCATCCTCATGTCCAGCATCCCGTCGCCTCTGAAGCTGAACCCTCTATCAGGACTATCAACTTGCATGCTCGACAAACCAAGGTCGAAATACATACGGTCGACTCTTTCAATTCCGAACTCCGCCAGCACCCTCGGTGCGTCGGCAAAATTCGCTCGGGCCAGCAGAACTTCCTCGCGCGGGCAACTCAGGCTGCTTCCTGCTGCCCTCAATGCCTCTTCGTCCCAGTCAATCCCGACAAGCTTCCCGCCGGGAACAATCTGCGCGAGGACCTCAGCCGCGTGCCCGCCTGCACCAATCGTGCAGTCCATCACTACCAGGCCGGGGCTCAGTTCGAGAGAGGCCAACAACTCCCGCACCATAACCGGTCGGTGGCCGTGACCGCCCCCTACCCCCGCGCTACAGTCCCCCTCCCGTCCGCTGCAGCAGCAACTGCATGTCATCGCTGAAATCCACCCCCGCCATCCCGGGGTGATTCTCCCTCAGGCGCTCCAGCCGCCGCCGGACCTCTCCTATCTCCGACCCGACTGCTGCAATCTTGTCTCTCGCCGCGCCCTCGCGAAGCCACCCCAGCACCTCGCGGACAACTTCAGTGGCGTCCCGCGCACAGACCGCCGAAGCACCGCCTCGTTCAGAATCCATTTGCCCCTCCGTCAACTCTCCGGCACCCGCACAAGAATTAGAAGAATTCCTGCGCCACGTCGTCATACTCTCTCTCAGACTCTGAGCTTATCCCTTGCCACTTCTCCGGATTCCATATCTCAATCCGGTCCAGACTCCCTACGATAGCCACCTCTCGCTCAATCCCCGCGTACGCCAGCAGATGGTCAGGGACCAGAACACGCCCCTGGCTGTCAAGCGGCCTCAGCCGCGCCCGCGATGAGAAGGCCCGAATGAACTGCCTGACCCTGTACCTCACCTCCCCCGGCCTGTCCCGATACCGCCCCCGGAACTCCTCTTCCACCCGAGCAACAACCCTTTCCAGATCAGATTGCGTGAAGACGAATATGCAGCGGTCCACCCCGCATGTCAGCACAAAGCCCTTCTTCCGCTCTTCCTCGGACACCGTATCCCGCAGCTCGGAGGGGACTATGAGCCTGCCCTTGGCGTCTAACCCGTGGAAAAAGGTGCCCAGGAACATACGCGACCCCCCGTGCCAAACACACCCCTGACCGCACATAACTGGGAGCGAGTGTCCTTATTCCCCCACTTCGCCCCACTTCATGACACAGGGATTGTAGTATCAACCGTTCTCTAGTCAAGACCCTAGATCCACTAAATATCAGCCCTCGTGAACGCATCCACCCTCAAACCCCTATATGTTGTACCTAAGTGAAGTTTTAGCTTCGGGATCATGTAGGACGGTGAGAAACTTTGTGCAGAAAATTTTTCCGCCGCGGTGCACAATCCGCGGCAAGACCCCCAATTCGGTCCCCGAGACCAATCTCAAGGGTCCTTAGAGCCCAGATCCCGCCCCCATTACCCTTTCAGCACGGCAAAGCCCCGCCACTATCGCCCGGACAGCCGCCTGATCGATGTTGGTGTCCATCCCCACGCCGAAAAAGACCTCGCCGCCGTCAAATCTGAGCGGCACGTACGCCACTGCCTGGGCATCGGCCCCCTTCCCCACCGCCTGCTCGTGGTAGTCCTCAACCGAGAAACCTTTTGCTCCCGCCTTTCGCATTGCGCGCACAAAGGCGGAAACCGGTCCGTTCCCTTCCGCAGTGACGGTCTTCTCGGCGCCGTCAACCCTAAGCTTGACCTCGCCATGGATCAGCGTGGGATCCTCGTCATCCGGGCGCGGCCAGTACCCAACAAGCTCGTACTTGCCTTTCGGGTGCACGAACTCCTCCTCGAACACCCGGTACACCTCTTCGCTCGTGAGCTCGCGCCCCATACGGTCCGATAGCTCCTGCACCGCAAGCCTTACCTCCGACTGCATCAACTTAGGGATCTCCAGTCCGTGGTCCTGCTCCAGCACCCAAGCTACCCCTCCCTTGCCTGACTGAGAGGTTATTCTGATCAGTTGTTCGTATCTTCGTCCCAGGTCCTTCGGATCGATGTGCAGATAAGGCATCTTCCACCTCATTCCGAACGCCTCCGCTGCCTCGTCAATCTTGTGCATGCCCTTCCGTATTGCGTCCTGGTGTGTGGCCGAAAACGCCGTGAACACGAACTCCCCCGCATACGGCTGCCGGCAGTACACGGGTATCCCCGTGAGCCGCTCCACACTCTCTACGACCTCCGACAGCTTCGAGAAATCCAGCCCTGTTTCAACCCCACGCGAGCGCAGGTTGTTGGCCATAACCGCGAGGTCCGTGTTCCCCGCGCGCTCCCCGTGGCCGAACAGCGTCCCCTCCACGCGGTCCGCTCCCGCCAGCAGCGCAAGCTCGGTCGACGCGATCGCCATGCCTTGATCGTTGTGCACGTGAACCGAAACCACGGTCCTCTCCCGCTCCGCCCAGTTCACACAGAACCATTCAATCATGTCGGCATACTGGTTTGGCGGCCGTCGTTCCACCGTGTGCGGCAGGTTGATTATTACCGGCTTCTCTTCAGTCGCATCTCCCCACGAGTCGAACACCGCGCGGCATATCTCCAACGTGAATTCCAGCTCCGTGTCCGAAAACTCCTCGGGCGAGAACTCCAGCATTATCTCGCTGTCCGGCATCCCTGCCGCGATTTCGCGCGCCCGACTCGCCGTGTTCGCCGCCATCTCGATCATCTCCGACCGGCTCCGGCCGAGCACCTGTCGTGCATGGAGATCAGACGTGGCCAGGTACGCATGGACTACCGCGCGCTTCACGCCTCTCAGTGACTCCACCGTCTTCTCGACCTCCTCCGGACGGCACATGGTCAGGACGCTTATCAACACGTCATCCGGAATCAGCCCTTGTCCGACCAGCCGCCGCGTGAACTCCATATCGTCCCGGCTTGCGGACGGGCACGCCACCTCGATCTCCTTGAACCCGATGCTGCAAAGCAGCCGGAAGTACTCCAGCTTCTGCGCAGGATCGAGAGGATTCGGCAGCGCCTGGTTCCCGTCACGCAAATCCACTGCACACCATCTCGGACTCTTATCAATTACCTTCGAGGGCCACTGCCGACCGGGCAAATCGATCGCCTTCGGCGCGACGTACTTCGGAACATCTCTATTGTCCGACATCGCATTCTCCTATCTCAAATCAGCGCACAGAAACCGGCCTTGCAGGCACCTAGCGCAAAAAAAAGCCCGCCCTCGGTCGCCCGGGGCGGGCAAAAAACAAAACCTCAACGCAACCCTTAGCCGGACGCCTCCCGCTCCTGGCCCAGTAACAGGGCCAGGCTGCTAAGCAACAGTCCGCTAAGGATCGCGTAATTCACTTCAGTGTCCCTCTCTCTGGAATCTCTCGTTGCCACTCAGTACTCACACTACACGCAGATCCGCAACAAGTCAAGCTGCTACTTCAATTCGACCGACCAGTACGCCTCGTTAAGGAACTGCTTCCACGACTTGTACTTGCCCGGATTCAACCGCAGCCGGATCAGCGGCGACCTCTTCGGGGCTCGGGGCTTCCGCATTAGTCTCAGCCCCGCTTGCGAAGGCAGCCTGCCTCCCTTCTTCGCATTGCAGTCGGTGCATGCGCACACCACGTTCTCCCAAGTGGTCAGTCCACCGCGCGACCGCGGCACCACGTGATCAATGCTCAACTCGCTGGTCGAGAACTTCCCCCCGCAGTACTGGCACCGACTCCCGTCACGAGCGTATACGTTCCGACGGTTCAGCTTCACCGGCTTGGTCGGGAACTTGTCGTAGAAAAGCAGCCGGATCACTCGCGGCACACGGATCTCGAACGACACCGTCCTAACGTATTCCCCGCCGTCCTCCGCGTCGTCGAACAGCTCCTTGTACTTCGAAACCTCCTTCCAGGTCTCGAAGTTGTAGCGCTCGAACTGGCCGTCATTGACCGAGACGACCTCGGCACAATCCTTGTACAACAAGGTCAGCGCGCGCCGCGCACTCGTCACGTGTACGGCGGCGAAGAACTTGTTCAGCACCAGGACGCCCGAATTGAGCACACCTACGCGCGACATCCTAACCGCCTGCCTGCGCCGCCTCCGCGGCGCTTCTCTACGTGACTACGTTCAGTATCCTCCCCGGCACATATACCCTTTTCACTATCGCCTTTCCCCCAATCCTCTTCTGCACCTTAGGCCGTTCCAGCGCCTCCTTCACCACGTCCTCTTCCACCGTCTCCGCCGATACCTCGAACGTGTCCGCCGTCTTGCCGTTGACCTGAACGGCAATCGTCACCAGTTTCTCCGCCGCCAGTTCCTCGTCCCACTCCGGCCATTCCTGCTCGTGTACCGACCCCTCCCCTCCCAAATGCTCCCAAAGCTCCTCCGTAATGTGAGGAGCCATCGGAGCCAGCAGCACCAGCAGAACCTTAGCCGCGTCCAGGAATCCCCTGTCCGCTCCCCGCTCCATCTTATACGCGCTCAGCTCGTTAGTCAATTCCATGATCGCGCTTATCGCCGTGTTGAAGTGGAATCGCTCGATGTCCTTGGCCACCTTCCTTATCGTGCGATGCACCTTGCCAAGCAGTTCCTCCGCCTCTTCTCCCGGCGGCTCATCATCCGTCACCTCCCCCTCTGCCAGCAGAGACCACAGTCTTCCCAGGTAGCGCCTGCAGCCGACCAAGCCGCGCTCATTCCACTCCACGTCCACTTCCGCCGGTCCCATGAACAGGATATACAGCCTCCCCGAGTCCGCTCCGTGCGTCGTCACCACTTCATCCACCGTTACTATGTTGCCTCTCGACTTCGACATCGCCCCGCCGTCTTTGCACACCATCCCCTGCGTGAACAGCCGCTTGAAAGGCTCCCTCACGTCCGTCAATCCAATGTCCGAAAGGAACTTGGTGAAAAACCGCGAGTAAAGCAAGTGCATTATCGCGTGCTCGATCCCGCCGATGTACTGATCCACCGGCAGCCACGCATCCACCTTCTCCTTACGGAAAGGTCCGTCATCCCATTTCGGGTCCGCGTACCGGAAGAAGTACCAGGACGAGTCGACGAAAGTCTCCATGGTATCGGTATCCCGCTGACCCGGGCCGCCGCACTTGGGGCACTTGGTCGTGACGAAGTCCTCGACGGCGGCGAGAGGAGACTTCCCCTTCGGAACGTAGTCTTCAATTTCAGGAAGCACTACGGGCAGCTCGTCCTCCGGAACCCCCACCATGCCGCACTTCTCACAGTGGACAATGGGGATGGGAACTCCCCAGTAACGCTGCCGCGAAACAAGCCAGTCCCGCAGCCGGTAGTTCACCGTCCGCTTGCCTATCCCCTTCTCCTCCATGTAGCTTGCGATCTCATCCATCGCTTCAACGGACTTCAGCCCGTTGAACTCGGCCGAGTTCACCATCGTCCCCTCTTCAACGTACGCCTCATCCAGCAGCTGGCCGTCCCACCCGTCGGGCGCGATCACAACGGGGATCGGCAGGTCACACTTCTTCGCAAAGGCGAAGTCCCGCGTGTCGTGCGCCGGAACCGCCATGATCGCCCCAGTCCCGTAGCCCATCAGCACGTAGTCCGCAATGAATATCGGAATGTGCAGCCCGCTCATCGGGTTCATCGCGTAGCTTCCCAGGAACACCCCCGTCTTCTCCACCTCCGTCGAAAGCCTGTCGATCTCCTTCGTCATCCGCGCCTTCTTGACGTACTCCGCCACCTCCGCCTTCTTCTCCGGCGCGGTCAGCTTCTCCACCAGCGGGTGTTCCGGGGCCAGCACCACGAACGTCATTCCGAACACCGTGTCGATCCTGCTCGTGAACACCCTGATGTTGTCCTTCCCTCCCTGCAGCGGAAGGTCGAACTCCACCCCCTCGCTCCTCCCTATCCAGTTCCGCTGCATGATCTTCACCCGTTCCGGCCAATCATCCAGCGTGTCTATGTCCGCCAGCAGCTCCTCCGAATAGGCAGTCGTCTTCAGGAACCACTGCACCAGGTCCCGCTTGTTCACCTCCGAGTCGCATCTCCAGCACAGCCCGTCATGAACCATCTCATTCGCAAGGACTGTCTGACAATCAGGGCACCAGTTGACCAAAGCCTTATCCCGATAGGCCAGCCCCTTCTCGAACATCTTCACGAATATCCACTGCGTCCACTTGTAGTAGTCGGGATCGCACGTCGACACCTCCCGGTCCCAGTCGTAGCAGATCCCCACCTTCCTGATGTGCTCCTTCATCTGCGCGATGTTCGCCTCGGTCCACACTCTTGGATGCGTGCCCGCAGTGATCGCCGCCGTCTCCGCCGGAAGCCCGAACGCATCCCAACCCATCGGGTTGAGCACGTTGTACCCCCGCATCTTCCAATACCGGGCCACAACGTCCCCGATGGCGTAGTTCCTCATCGTTCCCATGTGAATGACGCCGGAAGTGTATGGAAACATCACCAGCGAGTAGAACTTCGGCTTAGGCGAATCGTCATCCGCCTTGTATATGCCGGAGTCTTGCCACCGCTTCTGCCACTTTGGTTCTATTTCGTGCGGATTGTATTCCTTCATCGCTGACCTCACTCCGACCTCACTGCCTATCCAACGCGTCAACCACCATGTCCCCGACCTCCGAGGTCGAGAACCCCATCTTGCCCGCACTGAGGTTGTGGACCTTGGTCAGGAGGACACTCTTCACTGCCTCCTCGACCGCAGTCGCAGCTTCCTCCTCGCCCAGCACCTCGAGCATCATTCCCCCGGCGCATATCGTCGCCAGAGGGTTCGCCACGTTCTTGCCTGTGTATTTCGGAGCCGAGCCATGAATAGGTTCAAACATCGACACCCCTTCAGGATTTATGTTCCCTCCCGCCGCGACTCCCAATCCCCCCTGTATCTCCGCGCCCAAGTCCGTGATTATGTCCCCGAACATATTGCATGTTACGATCACGTCGAAGTACTCGGGGTTCTTCACCATCCACATGCACGTAGCATCCACGTGCGCGTAGTCCGGCTTGATGCCGGGGTATTCCTTCGCCACCTCGTAGAACGACCGCTCCCAGAGGTCATGCGCGTACGTCAGCACGTTGGTCTTCGCCACCAGCGTCAACATATTCCCCTTATTGCGCTTCTTCGCGTACTCGAACGCGTACTTGATGCAGCGCTCCACGCCCTTTCGGGTGTTCAGCATTTCCTGCACCGCCACCTCATCCGCCGTCCCCTTTTTCATGAAGCCCCCTAGCCCTAGGTAGAGCCCCTCCGTATTCTCGCGCACGACCACGAAATCTATGTCGCCAGGCTTCTTGTCTTTGAGAGGGCAATCCACACCCGGGTAGAGCTTCACCGGCCGCAGATTTATGTACTGATCAAGTTCGAACCGCAGCCTCAGCAGCAGCCCCTTCTCCAGGATTCCCGGCTTCACGTCCGGATGCCCCACCGCCCCGAGGTAGATCGCATCCACACCCTTCAGCTCTTCCATCACCGAATCGGGGAGCACCTCGCCCGTCTTCAGGTACCTGTCTCCTCCCAGGTCGTACTCCACGAGGTCCACCGCGAAGTCCGACTTCGCCGCGGCAGCCCGCAGCACCTTCACTCCCTCCGCCATCACCTCCGGACCTATCCCGTCGCCCGGGATCACCGCTATCTTGTAGCCCATGTCACCCTCCAAGCGCATCTGCTCCAGAGCCCTTCGCGCCCTGAAAACCTGGATCTTATCCTTTCCCGCCCCAATCCGTCAAGCTGCGGCCCTTCTGCGCATGGTCGGAAGGAGTAAAGAAAGACAGTCCTGAGCGGGCCCTCTGCATTCCCGCCTGCACGTCTCAGGCTGCATATGTGCAGGCTCTATCCACACGTGTGGCTTACGCTTTCGCAACGCGTTCCGGAAAGTGCGGCAGGCGAATGACCTGGCCCGAGACGAACCGGGCAGTCTCGGAGCACAGAAACGCGATCAGCTCCGCAACGTCGTGGCACACCGGCCCGGGCCGGTCCTTCCATGCACCGCGCCACGACGTCCCCGACGACGGATGGAGGGCCGTGATCTCCGAATTCACATGCTCGCCCCGAGCAGCCCTCACGGCATCCTCCAGGGACAGCCCAGGCGTCAGGCCCGGTTCGATGCAGTTCATCGTCACGCCGTTCTTGATCTCCTTTGGCCCGAACGCTTCGGTCATCCAGGACCTCGCCGCCTTACCCAGGCAGTAACCGGGCGCTGGAGCCCCCGGGTGGCGGAATACCCCCTCCAGGCCGATGTGTACCACGCGACCCCAGCGGCGCGTCCGCATTCCCGGCACTGTGTACTTCATGGTGAGAAATGCGCCCTCGATCTCGACAGTCAGCACGTCCTTCCATTGTCCGAAGTCCAGCTTCGTGTAATCACGGCAGATGAAATCCCCGCCGGCATTATTCACAAGTATGTCCACCTGCCCGAACTCCTTGCAGGCGGCCTCTATCATGGCCTTGACCTCCTGCTCGTCCCTTGTGTCGGCCTCGTGGACAATCGCCCTGGCACCCAACTCTCCCACGGCTTCAGCGATCGCGTGCGCACGTTCCTCCATTTCCGGTCCCTTGCGATGCGTGCCGTAGTTCAGAACGACGTTGGCCCCCTCCCACGCCAGCCGAAGCGCTGTGCTCCGCCCCATCCCCCGGCCACAGGAACCCGTGATCAGTGCAGTCTTGCCTCTCAGTCTCATCTCTCATCCTCCATCGACGTTGCATACGTGGCTATCCGCCGTGCACCGGCCTCGTACCCCAGGCCCCTCCACAGCCTGGCCTGACGAGTCTTCCGATCTTGCCGTCTCTCGCAAGCATCTCCAAACGACGAACAAGCAATCCTACCAGCCACCACTCAGACGGCCAGCGCGTCGGGCGGGAGTGCAAAGCGTTCCGGCTGCTCGTCCAGGGCGCCGCGACCATGTCTGGCTTGATTCTCCTGCAGCTTTTCCCACAGGCACGCCACCAACCATCGCTTGCGCGGTGTGGTGTGACGCAAGATCCTATACACCCGTTGTACCACGTCCTGAGACGCGGGCCAGATAGAGATGGCTTCTTGCGGTGTGCGCCGAGCCAGCCATGAACCAAGCACGTGGACATAGTTTGTGACGGCCTCGTGAATGCGCTTGCGCTCCTGGCCAGCTCCAGGGAGGGGGACGACCTGACCGGCGCCAATGCTAGCGATCTGACGATCAATGTGCCGAAAGAAGGCGTGGTGGCACGTTCCGTTGTCGTTGTTCCGATCCATCATGCGCCCCACGCAATCCTCCCCATCGCCAAGCTCTTCCCGGATGCCGTCGTCGTAAACCTTTGCGCATTGGAATGCCCGTTCCGGTCTGCCAGGTCGCCGCAAGCCGGGAATGCTCCAGAAGCTGAGATAGGCATGGAGCTTCTTCACGTAGAGCCACTTGAGTCTAGTTGGCTCTCCCAAGCGACGGTAAATGGTCTCAGCCAGTTCTGAGTGCTGGCTTAACTGGTGCTTTAGAAGCTCCAGGTCCCCCTCGGCGGCCCACCAGGTGAGGATGGTCATGTAAGCCTGCAATAGTCTTTGGCGGAGGTCATCCTTAGGGTCGGTTCCCTGTTGATGATGAAGCCGCGCCACCTGATGCCACTTCGCCGCAGGATGATCGCGACGATGCCGAAGCGTCTGAAGCAGACCCATCCGCAGACCCGTCCAAGGTGGCTGACATGAGACGCCCGCATCCAGATTAACCTTGCCTGAGCCTATGCCGTCGATTATCAAATCAACGTTCGCGGGGAAGGTCCAGTAGCATCGCTCCAGACAGGCGATTTGAATTCGAATGAACCGCGTGTCATCATCGAGCGGACCCAAGGCGCGCTGCATCTCGTTGATCTTCTGCTTTTCCTCATCAGTCTCCGCTGGATCCTTCTTACGCTCCCGCATACTCCAAAGACACACCTGGAGCCTGTGTCCGTCCACCAGAGGGAAGGCGTTCATGTTCCGTCCCCCTCTGCACGTTTCCGTAACGAGATATTCGTATCCAGGCCTGGTTTGGCCGTACGGCGCGAAAAGGGGCGACTCAGCGGGCGGAAAGGAATCACCCGGCGCCATCCACCAGGCCTCGTCCAGTGGTTGATTCCCTGACGCCCCTGCTTCTGCGTGATCTGTCATGCCTGCTCTCCTTTCTCTTCAGCCCAATCGGGAACAGCAGCAAAGGCCATCTCTTCTTCAAAAATCGCTCTCAGCTCCGGGGAATCGCCGACGCCGGGCCCATGTTGCTTGCTTTCGTCCCATCCGCCATCGTAGGGTGTGGAAGTCCAGCAGCGGCTTGAGACGCTTGCCTCATATGCCTCCTTGGACCAATCCCGTGCGTTCACTACCACTTCCTCCTGCAAGCACTTCCCTAACGGTCTCTACGATCCCGTTCGGTCCCCCAGCCATCTGGCCCCTCCGCAGCTACAGGTCGCAGGCGATGTGGTATACGGTCCAAGCTTCCTTCTTGCTCATCCCTTTTGCCTTTGCCTGCGACTCGACAGTGGTCTTCCAGTTGTCGTCTTTGGGCCATTCCTCATAACTTGTGCCGATGACCTTGAATCCTGCCTTCTCCCAGAATGCCTTCCCTGCACCTCCCGTTTGTCCGTAGAAGAAGTCGAGATCGGCGTTAGTCAGTTTCACGGCGCGCTTCCACCCGTGCTCGCTTGCCCAATCAATGAAGCCCTTAACTAGCTTGAGCCCCGTCCCCTTCCTGGCGCCCGCGTCAACCATCGATGGCCAGTGCCCGTCAGAACTCGGCTTATCTCGCCACACGTACGGGCGGGACGTCATCACGCACCGGATCCACAGCGTTTCGGGATCAGGCTCGAATGCCTTGGAACCAGCCACCTCTTGCTTGTCGAGAGCCATGCGAGCCAGAAGCTGGACGATCGTGAGAGGATAGAAGCGTAGCTGGCCGACAACTTCGCCATTCTCCCACGCCAGCATGGCGCAGGTTCCGTAGCGCTGAATCATCTCCCGCATGAACTCCCTCGACGGTTCACCCCCCCAGCCCTCGGTGATCCGCCTGTATTTCTTGGCGACGTCAGCGATCATGTCATCGCTCCAGGGATGCGGCGGCAAGTCCGGTGCATCCTGCCATAGGCGCCCTCGGGTCGGCGGCACGGAAGGATCCACCGGGCCGTTGTGCAGGCAATCAATGTGGATGTAACGTTCGTCCATCGGTTTGACCTCGATCATGCCTGCCTCCTCTATCATCCTCCGTTTACGCCGCATGCGTAGCTATCCGCTATGTACCGGCCTCGTACCCCAAGCTCTGCCACGGCCCGGACTGACGAGTCTTCCGATCTTGCTGTCCCTCGCAAGCATCGCCAAACGACGAACAAGCAGCCGCACCAGCCATCGCTTGACTTCGGTTACATCTCCCAGGCGCTCGCTCACGTCGTCGGCAACTGCTCCCTCTTCGGGCCGGCCGCGCCACCACCCCGTCAACGCCGACAGAAAAGAACCCCACCACTTGATGGCTTGATCCCGATCAGGACACGTATCCGCTGCCTGCAGGAAATCCGGTACGTCATCACCATCTTCCAACGGATACGAAGGAAGATCGACCGCGGGCCTCTCCTTGCCGATGGACCACAGCAGTCGTTCAAGATATCGGAACGCCTTCGGCGCGCACGGCCAGGAACCGTCGACGATCAGATTCCGGAACCATCTCCAATCCTTGCACGCCTCACTGAGCCTGGCCTCAAGCTCCTGAATCCTGAAAGAAGATCCCAGCTTGAATGTGGGCGCGCGCAACTCGGGATTGCCGTTATCGGTTGCGAAGCACCCGGCCTCCGCGTAGTCACCCAGGTATTGGTCGCGCCCAAAATCCGTTGCCATATCATCGTCCCACACCGATGATTTGATCCACCATCTCGTTTGGAGAAGCGTACGCTCCACCAGGAGCCTTTTCAATTCCGTGCGCTCCCCGAGAACCTGCCACAGATCGGAACAGACCCGATGCCAGTCGATCTTCCGATAACCCAGGTCCATCAGCTCTTTCGCTGGCGCTTCCGAATCTGCTCCGGCCAGCCACGCATCGAGGCACAGGCAGTAGTCCATCATCTCCCTTTTCCGCCCCCGCTCCACTGTGTAGCAGGTATGGCGGAAGGATACGTCTTTCTCTGAACCGATGGCGCTCACGATCTCCAGGTAAGGACGCGGAAAAAGGTGATGCCCACACGGAGCCGCATAGCGTATGCACCCCTCAACAATGCGTTCTGCCCAATCGGGAACGCCGCCCAGGGCTTGTTCCATTGCCACGATGTCCCGCAGTTCAGTGTCGTGCTTCAGGTCGCTGTGCTCCCAACCATCATCGTACGGTGTGAACCACCAGCACCGGCTCGACACACTCGCTTCGTACGCTTCCTTGCTCCAGTTTCGTTCAGTCACCGCCGCTGCCTCCTAAGAGGATTCCTGCCCTGACCTCACTGTCGCCAAGATTTAGTGCGATGTTAGTACCACATGCTGGTTCGCGCGTCAAGCGAAAACCCCGCCACAAATGCATGACCTTGCACCCTTCGCCACATTTGCCTAAGATCGCCCAACTACCCGCTGCCCGCAGCCAGAACCGACTGGGACCACATGCGAAGAGACCCATCCTGTTGACTTCGACCGAAGGAAACCGACCTGCAACAGCTCTGTGCAGCCGGAATCGGACGCGAGGGCTTCTCATAGCCGTCGGTGCTCTGGGCATTGTCGCCCTCCTGTCCTTCTTCCTCCTCGATCCGATCGCGCCCGAGTTCTGCAAAGCTCACACCAAATTCCTGGCAGGCTCGACCTGGGCGGGGATGTTCCGGCAGTTGGGAAAGGTCTGGGCGCCTGTCTGGCTCCTGTTCCTCTACGTCTGGGCCACCGGGAAACGACGCGCGCTGATTGCTGGAATCCTCGCGCTTGTCCTCAGCTCCTCCGTGACCCTCGTCAAGGTCGCCGTCAGCCGTCCGCGGCCCGACCAGCCCGACGAAAATGATACCCGCCAGCTTGCCTTCTACTACGACAAGTCTTTTCCGTCCGGCGACACGGCTTCTGCATTTGCCCTCGCGACGGCGGCCTCAACATTCGTCCCTGGAGCCTGGCAAGTGCTTCTGTTTGCCGGCGCGGCTGCCGTAGGCATCCTGCGCGTTCTCTCCGTCAAACATTTTCCTTCCGACGTGCTCGCAGGCGCCGCCTTCGGCATCCTCTGCGGCTGGTGCGCGATCATCCTGAGCAGCAAGCTCACTCGTCGCGGGCCCCCTCGCAGATGGCGATGTGCGCGCTGGCTGTTCGTCGCCGTACTCGTCTTCCCCCTGCTCGAACTAATCACCCGAACAAACACGCTTCTGACCTTCATCACAGGCTTCGGCCCTATGGTAGCCTGTGTTCTGCTCGTGGCGAAAGGAGACGTATGGCTTCGATGGCTCCGTTCCGCAACCCCTCCCCAAGGGCGGACAGCCGATTCCGCTTCGTCGCGCATCTCTAACCTGCCGGACAGACGTGCTCGCTGGGCTGTGATCGTGCTGATCGCCGTGGTCGCACTGGCCACGTTGCCCAATCTCGGCTGGACGACGCTATACGATCGCGACGAGGGATACTACGCCGAGTGCGCGCGTGAAATGATCGTTCGCGGCGACCCCTTCATACCTCATTTCTCAGGACAGCCGTGGCTTGAAAAGCCCCCTCTCACCTACTGGCTCATGGCTCTTTCCATGCGTGTTCTCGGCGAGACCGAGTTCGCCGCTCGACTCCCCTCCGCGTTAGCCGGATTGCTCGCAATGTGGCTGACGTTCCTCCTGGCACGGCGCATGTTCTTTCCTCTTGCAGGTGTCATCGCCGCTGCCGTCCTGGGTACTTCCGGCTTCTTCTCCGCTACGATGCGTCTCGCCTTGCTGGACAATGTGCTCGTCTGCTGCACTCTACTCTCCATGATCGGCCTCTGGAAACTTTTGAAGGATCAGGGCGGCGCCTACATGTTCTGGGCTGGATGCGGACTCGGCGTGCTCGCCAAAGGACCCTTGGGGTTTGCACTGCCCCTCATCGCCTTGGCGGGCGTCCTGCTCTGGACCCGTCAATGGCAACTCCTCAAGCGGCTGCGGCCCGCTCCGGGATTGCTGCTCGCCCTGGCCATCTTCGGCGTCTGGGCGATTCCCGCCAACTGGCTAACTCACGGCGACTACTTCTACGAAGTGGTCTGGATGCGAACCCTGCGCCCCGTGTTCATCCCGCTCCAGGGCCACGGCGGAAGCACCGCCGTCGGATATCTGGCCCTTCTTCCCGCCTACATACCGATCCTGCTTGTCGGGTTTTTGCCCTGGTCAGCGCTGCTCGTGCCCGTAGTGCGCCACATGGCTGCCGAAGAGCGCCGCGGCGCGCGGGTAGGCTTACTGGCCGGATGGCTGTTCGCGCAGTTGGCCGTCTTCAGCCTCGTCAGTACCAAGCTCCCAAATCATGTTCTGCCGCTAGTCCCCCCAATGGCAATCGCCACCGGCGCTTTCCTCGCCGGCGTGCTCACGCAGCGCCCCGGGCTGAGGAGGCTTTGGGGACTCTCGGGACGGCTGGTCTTCCTGACCGGCTTCCTGCTGTTCGGCACAATGGTCACAGTTGCCCCGGCCATCATGGGATTCCCTCTCGCGCGGCCGTGGTTCCTTCCTGCGGCCGTCGTGGCAATTGCCGGCGCTTGCTGGACCGTCGCCCTGCCCGCTCGCCGCGACACTAGTCGCGCCCTGATGGGGACGGTAGTGACCATGCTTCTCAGCTTCAGCCTTCTATGGCAATTGGGCCTCCCCTACCTCGAAAAGACAAGGGCCCCGCGACGGATCGCCAACGTCCTCGAAGAGCACTTCGGCAAGGAGGAACTCCGCACAGTGCGGCTGGCCCTGATGAAGTTCAACCAACCGTCATTTGTCTTCTACGTGAAGAAGCCTGCGTCGAAACTCTCAACCCCGGCGGACCTGGACCTTTTCCTCGCCAGCCCCGGGCCCGCCGCCGTCGTCCTGCCCGAAAAATCCCTCAAGGACACCTTGGACCAACACCTGGCAGCCCAACACCGCATCGTGTGGCAGGAGCGCGTCTGGCTCGACGGCAAATGGGAGAACGTGATCGTCATCACCAACGAGTCCCCGCACGCAGACACTTCCGCACCCGTAACCTGAAAACCCCGCACTGCCCTATTGCTTCCGGCGCCTCTTCAGCTCGACGACCTCCCTGTACACCCCCAATGTCTCCTCCAGATTGCGCTCCAAAGGAAACTGCTGCGCCTTCTCTCGCGCAAGCCGTCCCATCACCTTCCTCTCCTCCTCGCTCGACAGCCTCAGAATAAGCGCTCCCAATCTGTCGCTTCCCGCATCCTCCTCCAGCACAAACCCCTCCCTCCCCTCATCGATGAACTCCTTCGCCCCGTTGGCGCTGCTCGTTATCACCGGCAGCCCGCACGCCATCGCTTCCAGTACCGTATTCGCCGACGCATCGTACCTCGACGGCAGCACGAAGAGGTCCGCCGCAGCGTACAGGAACTCCGGTTCCTCCGTCGTACCGAGGAAACGCACTCGCCCCCCTGATCCGGATCCTTCGCAAGAACGCTCGTATAATCGTTGCCTCCGATCCCTGCCCGCCACCAGCAGCCGCGCCTCCGGCAGCTTCCCCGCCACACGACCCAGAGCCTCCAGCAAAATGTCCAACCCCTTCAAAAAAAAGCCCGACCCCACAAAGAGAATCGCAAATGTCCCTTCCCCCAACCCCAGGGAGGCCCTCACATCATTTCGAGCCCCCGCAAGTCGTTCCGCGTCGAATCTCGCAAGATCCACACCGTTGTAAACAACCCTGACGTCCCCTTCTCTAACGTCGAAGTGCTCACCGATCTGGTCCTGAACCATCCTCGAATTCACTATCAGCTTCCTGAACGCTCCCCTCTGCAGCCTCGCACTCTCCATCCACATCTGCACCCACTGATAGGGAGAAATGCGTGCCGCCGCGCGCTTCCCAAACGCCGCTTCCGGCGAAAGCAGAACTCGCTTGCGGAATTCCCTGTGGCACCCACCTCCCAGCCGCAGAACATCCTGCCTCGTGATGTCCCCGAACCCCTGGACTATGTCGAAACTTCCCCGCCTAACCGACGCCTGCGCCGCAACGGCGAAGCTCACCGCCCTCGTCAGTCCGTTGACGTTCAACCGGAACACCCGATGAATCCGCAGAGCCTCTGGCGGCTTCGCTCGAACCCTCGCGCAGAATAGATGAACCTCATGTCCCCTCGCCAACAGCCCATCGGCCAGATTCGCAACGTAGTGCTCCCTTCCGCCGATGCGGGAGTACGTCTGATGAACTAGGGCGACCTTCAGGTGCTCAGACATCGCTTGTATATCTTCTCCACCGCCTCCGCCTGACGATCCGGACAGAATTGCTCGACAGCCCGACTCCTTGCCTTCTCCCCCATGCCGCGCCGTAGTTCCGCATCCTTCCACAGCAGTTCAGCCGCAGATGCGAGTTCCTCCGGCGTCTCCGAAACCACCAGCCCCATAACCCCGTCCTCGACAAGCTCCGGCAGCATCCCTCGCCGCGATGCGATCACCGGCTTCCCCATCGCCATCGCCTCCCGCACGGCGCGGCAGCTTCCATCGCTGCCGGGAACCAGAAACACCTTCACGTCAAAAGTCTTCAGCAGCCCCACGTAATCGTCGCCCTCCACGTATCCGCTGAACTTCACCACGTCCCCAAGCCCCATCTCCTCTACCGGCCTCTTCGCCACTTCCTCCTGCCTCGATCCCCGCCCCACGATCACAAGGCGCAGCTCAGGCACCTTCTCTTTCAACAGCCGCACCGCTTCCAGCAGCACTTCAAAGCGGCGGTGAGGCTGCATACGCGCCACGATCCCGAGCACAAAATCATCCTGCGCCAGCCCCAGACGCTCACGCATATCGCGCAGAGGCCGGTTCGGATCGAACCTCTCCAGATCTATGGCCGGAGGAATCACCACAACCCTCTCCCTCGGGAATCCCACGTCGCGCACATCGGCCTCCAGCGCAATCTGCGACGCCTCGATCAGCGCGTCGGTTCCGCTCTGCGCGAGCCGCCGCGTCCTCGACCCAGGCCTCATCCCGCCCCCATCGTATGAACTCCTCACGACGGGCACGTACGGCTCAAGTCCCTCTCTCGCCGCCGCGGCAATCAAATGGTCGTTCGGCAGATGCGCGTGCAAAACATCCCATCTGCCCTCCTTCAGCAACCTTCGCAGCTTCCTCACATCTCGCATGTTGGCGAGCAGCCGGGTGTGCTTGCAGAGCCTCAGCCCCTCCAACACGTTCAAGCTCCGGGCCGCCGCAACCGACGCCACATCCTTCTTCGATCTCTCCGGGCGCTTACCCGCCGCGAACGTAACCTCCACATCCCTCCGCTCCAGCGCCAGGCACAGGTTCACCGCAAGCTCCGCAGGACCAGTCCACGCATGGTTGGAATACAGATGGAGAACGCTCAACAAGGACCCGTCCCCCCCTCTCCCATGGCCGCCGAGATTTTGCCCCAGTAGTCGCCAACATCCATATCGCGGTGTCGCCGCTTGTAGACCTCCAGAAACTTCACGCAATCCGCCTCATCCCTCATACCTGATTGCCCCAGAAGCCGTACAAAGCTCACAAGTCTCTCCCGCTTTGACGGAAAGTGGTTGAGCTCAACATCTTCCAGGTCCACCACCAAAAGATCCCAACATCCCCCGTCCCAGCGCGCCAGCAGATTGCCCGGTCGGAAGTCTCGATGGTACGCTCCCGCCGCATGCATTCTGCTCAGGAGATCCGCCATCGCCTCGATCAGTCTCTCCCTGGCACCACCGTCCCGGCGGAGCAGCGCATCCCCCCCAGAATCTCCCAGGAAGTCGCTCAGCGGCTCGTGATCTCTCGCTGACTCCGTGACCAGAAACGACTCCTGCAATATCGCCCCTCCCCGCCTCTTTTCCACACAAGCCAACGGCAACGGGGTCCCTATCTCCATCGCCACCAACCCGTTGGCCGCTCGCCATGCCTTCCTCGCCTTCGAGCCACCGAACCGGCGCACCACCCCCACTACCGACCCGCGTCGCTTGAATTCCTTCACGCAGACCCCACTGTCCCCTCTCTCGAACGGCACATCCGTTACCGCCGTCTTGACATCGTCCTTCACCAACCCTTCCCCGCGCCGTGCGCGCACTGTTCTGCGATGTCGCGCGATTGACCGCAAGACCTCAGCCTGCGGGAAATCGCGCCTCCTGTACGCCACTCCGTCGTCAATCTTTTCCCGGACGAAATATGTGCTGTCACGCAAGGAGCGCCGGGCGGCTCTCAGGTTACGCCGACGACGCACCCACTCCTCCCTGCGAAGGACCCTTCGGAAGAACTCCCTGAATCGCTCCCCGGACATGGCGCCCTTTCCCGCACCCACGTAGCTCTTGACCAGTCTGGCTCTTTCAACGAGCCGCGTGCATCCTCTCAACGAGAAGAGGAGCGCCGCCAAGTCGGACACCCGCCGCCGCGCGCCAATCCCGAATACGAGCCGCGCTCTGTGATGGTCAATTAGGAGAACCTCCGGTCGTCCGCCCGGGGCTCTCGTGACGACAATGTTCTCCCCGTGGAGATCGCGATGTTCAACTCCCGAATCGTGCATCTGGCGGACCAGCCATCCGGCGCTTTCCATCAGCATGCGTCTTTCACGGCTTGAGAGCTTTTCGCCATTCAAGAATGACTGCAGGCCACCTTCATGCTTCACGTATTTCATGACAAGGCATGCTTCCCGCAGAACGCCAAAACGCCTCCGCTCTCCCACTGCGAGTGGCGCAGGGCAAGGAACACCATTGGCCTGTAGCCGGAGCAGCGTGTCCCATTCCACCCTGGCTCGGGACCGCCGTATGCACCACTTGGGAGCCGCGCTCCAGTCCGCGGGCCTATGGAGCCTTACTACTACGTACCCCTCCCTGACCGCTGGGATCTCTATCCTCAGCACAGTCCATCGGTCACCCTCATTCAGAACAGCACACCCGTCCGCGCTCTCGAACTCGCGCAGGCGCGGCGCAACGACGCGCTCCAACGTGTCTGCGAATTCACTCGCCACGTCCCACTTGAAACCGCTCGACCTAAAGGAAGCCCTGGCAACAGGTGAACTCATCTGCACACTGTCCTCGTCTCGCTCTCAGGTGCAACGCCGGCGAAAATGCGGTCCAAATCATCCGCATAACGGGTGAAATCGAACTCCGCCGAGATCCTCTTCATCGCCGCCTCGCTCATCTGCTCGAATCTCAAAGGAGCGCCCGCTAGCTCCATCACCGCGTCCGCGATCATATCCGGATCCACCAACTTCGGCTCCATCAATTCGTCTGACGACGGATCGTACACAAACTCAGGCAGCCCATTCACAGAGCCGCCATACTTCGGATATTCCGCAGCCGGAAGCGTCGGCGGAAGGCAGTAACCGGTCACCCCGTCCGTCACCACCTCCGGAATTCCGTCCACCCTGCTCCCAACGACAACGCACCCGTAAGCGCCGGCCTCCACGCACACATTCCCCAGCGGCTCCCTGATCGACGGACACAGAAAGACATCGATCCCTTCGTAGAACCTCCCCATGTCGCTCAGACATCCGTGCATCACCACGTTTTCGCCGAGACCGAGCTGACCGATAACCGCGCGCAGTCTCTTCTCCTCTTGCCTGCTTGCCGCTCCTGCGAAGTGTAGTTCGAATCGCAGCCCCGAGGTCTCCAGCTTCCGTGCCGCGTGGAGGGCAAGACACAGCCCTTTAACAGGCACCATTCGCGAGGCCACCCCCAGCTTCACGAAGCTGCTGCCGTCGATTCGCTTGGGGTCTCTTCTCTTGGGACGGCAGTCAGGCCTCAGCGCGTTCTTCCTAACCCTGGCTTCGCCTCTGTATCCCCAGCGCAGCTCGAGGAATCGCCTTGCCGCCTCCGCGTTGCACAACACGCAATCCACTCGCCTCAAATACTCCCTCGCATTCTCTTCATCTTGCTCGTACCACGCCTGACCGCGTTCGAAGTGAACGATCGGAGCACTGATTGATGCGGATGCCGCGTCGATCAAAGCCTGCCTCCCGAAGCGATTCCAAATCACGATGACGTCCGGGGACACTCGCCTGAAGGCGGACATCTGATTCCGTCCTCTCAAGCAGCGCGGCACTCTTATCCCCTTCCAGTGCCGCTTGAAAGACACTGAGCTGGCCGCAGCCAACACGTCGTCGCGAAGGTAAGGATGAATCCTGCCCCTCAGCGCATGCACGTGGTGCTCCAGTACGCCGTTCCTGGAAGACTGCCGCAGATAGAACCGGAACAGCTGTTCAGCGCCGCCGATCTTGTGGAGGCCCGTGATGTGCAGCACCTTTGGAACCCTACCCATTACCTATCCGCCTCCCTTTGACCCCGACCCGCGACCTGTGTCGAGACAAAATCAGCAATTCTCTTCGCGCGCTCCTCCCAAGAGTACTCTTTCACCGCACGTAGCGCGCCGTCCCGCAACCTTCCCGACAGAGCTTCATCCGACAGCAGTCGGCGGATCGCCTCTCGCAGACTCTCCGCGTCCCCCGGAGGAACCAGCACCGCTGTCTCCTCATCCCGGACCACCTCTCTCACGGAGGGCAGGTCCGTGACAACCATCGGCACTCCGGCCGCCATGTATTCGAACAGCTTCAAAGGCGAGCCGTGTACCGTCCCTTTGTCCTCGATGAACGGAGCCGCCGCTACCCTCGCGGAACGGAGGAACTTCAGCGCCTCCCTATGCGGCACGTGCTCGATTACATCAACCCGGTCGCTCATGCCGTAATTGTCAACGATCCCTCGGACACGTTCGGCTTCCTCCGTCCCGGGTATCGCACCCACCAGGACAAGCCTCGCCTCCGGCAGTCCTCTCATCGCTTCCAGCAGCACCTCGACGCCTTTGATCTTCCGAAAGCTCCCCACGTAGCACACGACGGGCGACGACGAGACCCCCTCCGAAGGCTCTACCTCGCCGAGATTAACTCCGTCATGCGCAACGCACACCGGCGCCGAGACCCGATACCGCTCGCGCAGGCAGTCTTCGAGCGCCTTGCTGATCGTAACGAGACCATCGACATTCTCCACCACCTCCCGCTCAAGGGCCACCTCCTTACGATCCCTATCTTCTGCCGCCGCGTGCGCCTCGAACACCAAGGGAATCCCCAGCCGCGCCCTGAATCTCAACAAGAACCGCGCAAGCTTCACGTGCCGAACATACACAACGTCCACTCGCGTGCTTTCTCGCAGACCAAGCAGCTTCCCCAGGATCGAACGGTGCGCCACCCAATTCCATGACATCCGCAGCCCCACAACCGGCACCTTCCTAAGTAGTTGTATGGGAACCGACTCCACCCCCCTCGGCAACTTCAATCCGCACCTGCCGAACGCCTCCTCCAGCCCCTTTCTGCTCCCGCTCCCGTGCAGGAAGTGCACACGCACACCTTCTCTCGCCAGCGCTGAGACTGTGTTGGCTATCTGCACGAACCTCGCTCGCCGTCCGCCGATGTCTTCGGGTATCGCGTACGCGATGCTCAGATTCTTTGGGGGGGCCGTCACACTATGTTCCTTGTGGTTCTATCGGACAAGCTCCAGAGGGACCTCCACCAGCGCCGTGATGCTCCGAAGCCGCTCGCTCGCGCTCGCATGAGCAACTGCTCATAGCGTCCCGCGTCCCCCGCGTTGCATCTCCCAGAGCTTGGCGTATTTCAGAAAGACGTAGAATGCATTGATGACCAGAGCCACCAGTCCCGGAACGCCGTCAAGGAACCCCCTCTGCAGGAAATATCTCCTGACGAACACCAGCGGCGGATCAAACACCATTCGCAAAAGGGACCACGAGCCCCCCCCTTCGCGCATCTTGTGCCGAGCCGTCACCTCCGCGTACCTTTCCATTCGCACAACCTGGTCGTGAATGTCCCTGTAGCTCAGATGAATCAGGTCCCCGCTCAGATGTGAGACCTCTCCCTCCACAACCGCCTTGGCGTGCAGTCCTCCCACCCATTTGGCCTTGCTCTTCCTGAACAGACGAAGCTTCCTATCCGGGTACCATCCGCCGTGCGTCAGCCACCGTCCCAGATAGAACAGCTTTCTCGGGAAGGTGTATCCGTCCCCCTTCGGCCCCACACCTTCCCGAAACAACTCCTTGATCTGCCCAGCCATCTCGTCCGAAACACGCTCGTCTGCGTCCAGCTGCAGCACCCACTCCTTCGTGCACAGCGAAAGCGCCTTGTTGTACTGCGCGTCGTTTATCTCCCACTCCCTGACGAAAAACTTGTCCGTATACTCCCTGCATATCGCCTCAGTTCCGTCCGTGCTCCCCGAATCCACCACCACTATCTCTTCCGCCCAGCGCACGCTCTCCAGGCAGTCTCGTATCGCCCCTTCTTCATTGAATGCGATGATCGCCGCGGACAGCGGAAGCTGCTCATCCATGCGCTATTCCTCAAACGAGATGTCTACGGGATTCTAAGTTGCCGCCCACTTCCTGTCAATCTCGGCCGCGTTCTCGCCAAATCCCGCTCCACCCAAAAGCTTGGATCGTCCGACGCCTTCCGCTATCATGATCCGTTCAGGAGCGCTTTCGGCTCCGCAGACCCCAAAGGGCGATAGCCAACATGGCACTCCACGATGGCCCACCAACCGTTTGCGGATTCAGCTTCGGCAAGAACCTGTCGAAGCTCAACTACCCCGTCGAGGAATCGGTGCGCAGCATCTTGCCCCTATGCGACCGCTTCGTGTTCGTCGTAGGAGAAAGCGACGACGACACTCGCGAACGCGTTGCAGCCATCGATCCGAAAGTCCACATAATCGACAGCCAGTGGCCCGACGTGCAGGTCGATGGCAAGGTGCTTGCAGTCGAGGCAAACAAGGCGCTCGGCGCCGCCGAGGCTACCGGCTGCACCTGGGGATTCTACATTCAGGCCGACGAGGTAGTTCACGAAGCCGACCTCCCAATCGTTCGCGCCGCAATGGAACACTCGGCACCCCACGACCAGGTCAAAGCCCTCCTCTTCTGGTTCCTCCACTTCGTCCTGGACTACCGCACCACCGACCCGTGGATGTACCACAAGGCCTCTCGCGTCGTCCGCCTCGACGGCACGTGTGAAATATTCGGAGACGCCTGCGGCCCCGGCCTGAAGAGCTACACCGGAAGCCTCAACGACGGCTACCTCGACAAGCACCACCTCGGCGGACACGTCCGCTGGGCTCGCGCTCCCGCCGGCGGCAGGCCCGCGCGCATCTTCCACTACGGATGGGTCAAGACCCGCCAAATGCTCGACGAGAAGCTCAAAATGGTCGAAAGGCTATGGTGGGGCAGCCTTGACCGCGAGGAGAAGCAACGCCGCAAACAACGCAAATACGGCCGCTTCATCGAACGATACCCCATCCTCAGGAACTACTACGGCTCCCACCCGGCCGTAATGCGTCAGCGCATCGCAGCCCACCCGTCCCTCGCGAAGCGTCGCAATCGCTGGCTCAATCCACGCTTCTATCGGGAAGTCCTCAAGCGCGGATTCCAGGGCTGACCCTCTCCCTTTTTCCCTCCTCCTTTGACTGCCCGCTGCCAACCTGATAGAATACCCCGCGACAAACGAGGGAACGCGATGGAAATAACCTCTTTTCCGCACTCTGACAGCCTCCACATTCCCCCCGTGCGCACGCAGAACCTCCTCGGCAACATCCGCGTCGGAGAGATCATCATCGCAAGAGTCCGCCAAGCCCTCGCCGACGGCTCCTATCTGGTCGAGATAAAGGGACGGCTTGTTCAGGCCGATTCCGCCCGAGACTTCGTTGAAGGCGACGAGATCGACCTCGTCGTCAGGAGCCTCAAGCCGCACGTCCTGCTCCAAATCGCTACCCCCAAAGGCGAGCCGCCCTCCGGCGAAGCCGTCGAGAACGCCATCACGTCCCTTGGCCTCCCTCCCTCCGAAGACACTCGCCAAGCCGTGGCCGCACTCATCCGAGTCTCTGCACCCATCACCGCCGAAAACGTCTCGGTCATCACATCACTCGCCGACGCCCTCCCTACTCAGGCCGACATGGACGGAGCCGCTTACCTCCTATCCATCTCCCTCGACCCAACACCCGACCTCGCCAGAAGCGTCGCCGAACTCATGCTCGGCGGGGATATGCTCGCCGACTTGATCAATTCCTCCGACCAATCCATCGCCTCCCTCACGGAAGCCGTCGAGGCCGGAGAAAGCGCTGTGGCAGACTCCCTGAACATGGCTGCCGAGACTCCCTCAACTCTCCTGCGCAACCCGCACCTCCTGCTTCTCGACCCCGCGACCCGCGCTAAACTCACCGACGACATATCTTCCCTCAAGGACCTTGGCAATCTGTTCAATGCGCACGCGCCCGACCTCGCCAATGTCGTCCCAGCCGCCGAACGACTCGTCGACCTCTTCCAAAACGCGCAATCCCTCGCCACGCTCGTCGAGCGCGAACTCGATACCCCGGCTGTGCACGAGCTGCCGCTTTCCCTGCCCTCCGACACAGCCGAAATGCTTCGCACACTCGGCCTTCCCACTACCGGTGCTACCACGACCCAGCTCAAAGAAGTTGCCGCCGACCTCGGAGACGACCAGATCGCCCTTCAACTCGCCGCAATCATCTTCGCCACGTCAGATAAGAAGCCTCCCGCGTCGACCATCACACAGACCGCCCAACTGCTCTCTGTTCTCCGCGAATCCGAACAAGCCTTGACAGAACTCGAATCCGGTTTACGCGAGAGCGCTTCCGTATTCGCCACACTCAGACAGGAATTGCAGGGGATCCACCGCGAGCTTCACGCCCTCTTCATCGAGCCTTCAAGCCCCCAGGCCCTCCAGGATTCAACGACCTCCATGGCCACCGAGCAGATGATCGCAGTACTCGAGAGCATCACCCAGGCAACCCGCGCCGTCCTCGAGAACTCCCCCTATCTCCGCAACATCGCCGCTGCCATCGAGCTACTCCGAACCGGCTCGGTAACCCCGGCCAAAGCGAAGAAGCTCTCCGTAGAATCCGCCGAGAAGAAGATCGCCGAACTCCTGTCCACACCCGGCGAGAAACAGTTCGCCACCGCCTTGCGCAGAACCGTCGCCAGGCTGAGGCCCGATGACTGGCAACCCCTTCTCGACAAACTCCTCATTCGAGAGGAGAGCCGAATCCGCTCCATGCCCATAATCGAAGAACTCAACCGCCTCTTCCAGTCAATCGACGATATCTCCAAGCGCATGGGCTCCTACAAAGTCCTCGACATGTCGGCCGAAAGGCAGACACCCCAAGTTCTCTACGCCGAGATACCCATTAGGGCTGGTGACGACTCTTCGACGGCAAGGCTCAAGTTCTACGTCCGCCGGAGAGAAGAAGGTGGCGCCGATTCCCCCGATCAGCCTCTGACCGTTGCTCTGGATCTCGCCACGCCCAACCTCGGAAGGGTCCTTGGGAACCTATCTCTCAAGGACGACCTCGTCCGCGCCCGACTTTCCGTGACCGACGATTCGGTCCGCACCATGTTCGTCGTCCACCAGCGCGAGCTTGAGGAAAGGCTAAAAGAGGTCGGGTTCCGTCTCACGTTCGACATTGTCTGCAGGCGGCGCGAGGCAGAACCCCCTCCATTCCTCGATGTCCGTGTAGCGCGCCCACCATCAGAGCCTTCCCGATTTGACGTGAGGATATAGACCATGGATCGCCAGGTAGCCGTCGCGCTCAAGTACGAGGTCGAGAAGGATCTCGCACCAAAGGTCGTGGCCAAGGGCTTCGGCTTTCTGGCCGAGACCATCAGGCGCGCGGCCGAGGACGCCGGGGTACCCATAAGGGAAGACGAAGGCCTCGCGCGCGCACTCGCCAGACTTCGCGTCAATCAGGAAATACCCCCCGAGCTCTACACCGCCGTCGCCGAGATACTCGCCTTCATCTACCGAATGGACGAGTTGGCCGGGAGGAGCCGTTCTTGACCTCGGGTCCGCAGATGACCGTTAGCAGCGGCACAGGTGACATCCCCGTTCTCATCGTCCGCGCTCGTTCCCTTCCCCACGCCTGGGAGAAGGCCATACTCGCTCTCTGGAATCACGCCACCGAGGTCCGCACCGAAGCCGACCGCAGAAAACCCGACGGCACCTTCGTCGACCCCCCCAGCCTCGACGCAACCATGATCATCGAGGTGTCCGACCCCTTCGCCGAACCCCGCATCCACAAGAACATCCCCGCGGGCCCGGAGGAACTGGAGGTCTATCGTCAGGAAGTCGTCGAGGGTATTCACGACCACTGGATTGACCCCACCGACCCCTTGAAGTGGACCTACACTTACCACCAGCGTCTCTTCTCGTATTCCGCCTGTACCGGCTTCACTGATAAGGACTCGCACCTTCCGCCCGTCGACCAAGTCCAGCACATTGCCGACAAGCTCACCGAATGCTTCTACAGCCGCCGCGCCCAGGCCATCACCTGGATACCGGGCCCCGACAGATCCAACGAACATCCGCCCTGCCTCCAAAGAGTCTGGTGCCGGGCGCTCTCTGCCGGTGAAGGCTACTCCCTCAACACGAACACACACTGGAGAAGCCGCGATGCCTTCAAGGCATGGTTCATGAACGCCTTCGCTCTCACCGATTTGCAGCGCAAACTCGCGCGCATGCTATCCGAATCACTCCACGCCGAAGTCCGGGTCGGACGCTACGTTGATATCTCCGACTCCTTCCACATATACGGACAGGATCGCGCAAGGCTCGCGCCCGAGGTCGAGAAAATGCGCCTGCAGCCCGACGTGACGACGAGGGCATGGCGAAGCGACGACGAAATCGTCAGGCAGATGTTCGAAGAAACCGCCAGACGCCTTGCAGAAAACCCCGACTACATGCGCAGCCGCTCGCCCAGCTAGCAGCCCGTCTCACCGACGACCCAGGATCTCTCTCATCTCCCTGCTTCCCGCCGCCAGCGCCACTCCCGCGTACGCAACAGCACCCGCCGCCACGGGCAGCGCAACCCCGACGAGCCGCACCCAGAACGAACCCCCGTCCACGGCAATCAACTTCACCCCGATGACCGCGCCTGCCAGAAAAATGCATCCGAAGGCCGCCCGCCCGGCGGCACGCGCAACTTCGCCACCATTGATTCCCGAAAGCCTCACCCGCAGCCCGCACAGAAGCAGCCCGAAGCTCAGCCCCGCCGTCACCGCGGTCGCCAGCGCTATCCCCGCTTCCTTCAGCCGCCACACCAGGCTCAAATTCAGCACGACGTTGCACCCGATCGTCAGCAGGCTCAGCCTCACCGGCGTCCTCATGTCCCCGATCGAGTAAAACGCCCTCGTAAGGATATGCACCCCGCAGTAGAACACCAGCCCCAACGAGTAGAATAGTACCACCCTTGCCGTCCTTACAGCCGCCTCCTCCGTGAACTTCCCGCCCCTGAAGATCAGTTCGACCGCTTCAGTCCGTATCAGCAGCAGACCCAGCGACGCAGGCAAGGCAATGAACACGATGGCCCTCAGCGCCTGAGTGACCGAGCCTGCGAGGCCCTCCATATTCCCTGCGGCCGCCTTCCTTGCGAACATGGGGAACGCCGCCGTCGTCACCGCTATACCGAAGACCCCCAGCGGAAACTGCACCAGACGATCGCCGTAGTAAAGGCTCGCAACGCCTCCCTCTCCGGCAAGCAGCCATGCGATCACTCTGTCCAGCAGCACGTTCACCTGCATCGCCGCCGAGCCCACTAGCAGCGGCAGCATCAGCTTTGCCGTCCGCACCAGCCCGGGGTGCTTGAGGTCGATCCTCACGCGCGGCAACAGGCCCTTCCTCGCCAGCACCGGAAGCTGCATTCCCAGTTGAACCATACCCCCAGCCAGCACCGCCGCCGCTACGCCGTATATCCCAATCAGCGGCGCCAGCAGCACCACTCCCCCGATCCAGAAGATGTTCAGCGCCGCCGGTGCCAGCGCCGGCGTCAGAAAATGCCTCCGTGTGTTAAGCACCGACATGGAGATCGCAGTCAGGCAGATGAAGACCGCATACGGAAGCGTTATCCACAGCAGTCTTATGAATAGCGCACCGTCGCCCGTAGGCTTTGCCACGCGGTAGTAGCACCATGCTCCCCCCACCCCAAGGAGCACAAGTACCCCCAGAACCGCCCCCGTCGCCGTGAACACTACCCCCACCAGGTCCCTGGTTTCCGACTCCGATCGATTCTCCGTGTAGTCAGCCATCACAGGAATGAACGCGAGACTCAACGAGCCCTCGCCGAACATCCGTCGGAAAAGGTTCGGAATCGTGAATGCCAGCACGAAAGCGTCCCACACGCCTCCCGCCCCGAAAACCCGCGCACACAACACGTCCCGCGCAAGTCCCAGCACTCGGCTAAGGAAGGTGCAGATGCTCACCGTCCTTGCAGAGCGCAGGAACCCACCTCCTTCCATCTCTCCTCCCTAGGTCCGTATCCCGGTGAAAAGGTACAGCCCGAAAGCCCCGAACGACGAGACCGGCAGCCATGCTGCGATCACCGGCGGCAGCTCGCCCCGATTCCCCAGCTCCACCGAAGCCATGTAGCACGCCATGAAGAAAAAGGACACCAGCAGCCCTACCCCCGCACCCAGAAGATAGCTCTTCCCACCCCACCTCAACGAGGACGGCACGCCGATCAGCAGCAGAACCAGCGTCGAAATCGGAAACGCGATCTTGGAGTGCATCGACACCCGAAGCCCCCCCAGTCCGGGCCTCTCCTGAAGTATCCGGTACGCCTGCGATATGCCCATGAACCCCGCCTCCAACTGCTTCGCCCCGATTGCACCCGGCTTCAGATCGCTCGTCACCAGCGCCTTCGCCCCTTCCTGCACTCCGCCTTTGCCCTTGCTGGTGTTCCTTTCCCCCTCCCTGAGAAAAGACAGCTGCGTGTAGTTCATCAGTAGCCAGCCCGTCGGCGCATCCTCCTGGTATCTTGCCCTCTCCGCCTTATAGTACTCCCGGGGACTCCCCGACGGGTAGAACTCCAGCACTGCAACATCGTACATCATCCTCTCAGTGAAGTCGTACTTCCCCATCCAGAACAGTCTCCCTTGCCCGTCTCGAACCAGCACGTCGCGGTACAAGAACTCCCTGTCCTCCCACACCTGCTTCGTCGCGTGGAGGAACCTCGGCGCCACCTTCGGAATAACCCACTCCTGACTGGCCAACATCCCAAGAGTCAGAACGAACCCGATCCCAAAAATCGGCACCAACGTTCTATACGTGCTCACCCCGGCAGAAACCATCGCCCACAGCTCGTTCCTTCGTTGAAGGCTCAGCACCGTGAAGACCGCCGCCGCAAGCGCCACCACCGGGATGACTTGCCCCAAAATCATCGGCATCTGATATGCGTACACCCGGAGTGCCAAACCTAATCCCGCCTTCATCAGCTCGTCGAGCCGCTCGATCCCGTCCACCACAACGTACAGTCCCGCCAGCGCCAGCAGCGCACCCGCAAACGCCCTCAAAAACGTCACCGCAACGTACCGGTCCAGAGTCATGCTATCCTCTCACCACTCGCCGATAAAGGACCACCCCGACCACGGCAATCACCATGTTCCCCAGCCATAACGCCGGCGCCGCCGCCAACGCCGAAGCCTCCGCCAGTGTCTTACCGCCCTGATACAGCGGGTAGTAGATCACCACGGCTAACGCCAGCGCTACGAAGAAGCCGCTCAACCGGTCCCCACGCTTGGTGAGTAGTCCCAGCGGCCCCCCTACCAGCATAAACGCCAACGGCGCAAATCCCAGCGCCAAGCGGCTGTGTAGCTCCACCCACGCCTCCCGCCCATACTCCCCCCCCTTGTCAACCTTGTCCGTCAGCCCACCCAGCCCCAATTCCTTGATCCTCCGCCCGCGACCCGCCTGACCAAACTCCAGCCGCCGATCGAACATCTCAAACGTCGAGGTGATCACCCCCCGCTGCGAGCCCTCAACGGCATTCTCTTCCTCCCCCCGTTCGCGAAACATAC
>Ga0180438_10000512_pt1 | contig 75646 bp, 60 predicted proteins | sample SS_ome_12_FD_132455 | JGI IMG/M metagenome (GOLD analysis project Ga0180438, IMG submission 132455) | Hypersaline lake sediment archaeal communities from the Salton Sea, California, USA - SS_3_D_2 metaG | ecosystem: Environmental > Aquatic > Non-marine Saline and Alkaline > Hypersaline >...
ATCCTGCAAAAACAATTATCCCAATTCGCTGCCACCAAGCGGCTACCGAAAAAATTCCTTGAGCTAACCCAACGCCTGCTAAACCTGGCCGCCTAAACAAAGAGCAAAGTCAGAAAGTGCAGCTGGGAGAATAACGCATTTCATAAACGAGAATGTTTCGTTCTCGGGGTGCTCGTGGTGGAGTCGCTCCATCACCATCTTTCTGCGGTTGCCGTTTATCAGAAATCCGTCGCAGGTGATAATCGTCGGTTCCAACTGACCGGCGTGCATTATGGATCGGCGGAGCACGCCCGTCCGCTCCGGATCCTTTTGCTCAAGGAATTCAGCGATGATTTGCTGGGCGTGGTCGTCAGTTTCCTGCAGTACCGCAATCCGGCGTTCGTAGTCCATTACATCTGAGGCAATGCGTCCGTTGTCCTTTCGGTAGTGCAGGATATCGATGGGGACCCGCCAAATAGGTCGCTCAATGCTATCGCGAATGTCGGTCCGAAAGTTTATCACCGCTGTCGACGGCTTGACCGTCTGCATTCTCTTTTCGCGAACTTCTTTGGCGAAGTCGTCAATGATCGTCCGCGGAACCGGCTTCGTGATCGCGGCCATGTTGCCCTCACGACTTACGAGACTCGAAACAGCTCAACCCCCAAGTGTACCCCGCACATGCACCTTGACGCAACGGACTCGAAATACCGAGCCGGCCAAAAGCTGGCGAACAGCAGATGTCCGTGCCGATCAGTAGAGGCGTCGTTGCCGTCACCATCCGCAATGATGGACGCGTTTTGCCGGGTCCAGCGCAAAAAGCTGTTTCGAGAAAGAGGAAAAGGGGCAGCACTCCATGCGTGGGCCGGCGGCGGCGCTAACGTCTCCGCATGCCGCCTCACAAACCGATCGGCCCCGTCGGCGACGATTTTACCTAGCCCACCGCTGTGGGGCTCGGCTGACGCGAACTTGGGCGCCTCCCGAAGGTTGCATTGCTCCGCGTGACAAACAGACCTGCATCCTACAGTTCTTTGCTCACCAGAACAACGTCCTCCTCCGACGTCTCGTCCATCTCGAACCCGCGGTTGCGGAAGGTGGTGAGCATGCGTTGGTTTTCCTTCGAGGTCTCGGCGACCACCTTCGAGACGCCCCATTTGTCCGCCACGTCGAGGCAGAAGTCGGTCAGCATGCCGCCGAGGCCCTTGCCGTGCCACCGGTCGGCGACGATCACCGCGTACTCGGCCGCGCTGAAGTCCATGTCGGCCACCAGCCGGCCGACGCCGATGAGCTTCCGCTCGCCTTCCTCCTCGACCTCGGCCACGATCCCCAGCTCGCGGTCGTAGTCGATGAAGCAGTAGCGGCTGGCCATCTCGTGCGTGGTCTGCTTGAACAGATAGCTGAAACGGAACCAGATCGACTGCTGCGAACAACTGGCCAGCAGGTCGTGCCACATCGGCTCGTCCTCGGGCTTGATCGGCCGAAGGACGACCGGCGTGCCATCCTTCAGCTTCCGGTCGGTGACGAACTCCTCGGGATACGGCCGGATGGCCAGGTGCGCGTACGGCCGCACGGCATGCGTGACAACCTCGCGGTCGACCACCACGCGCGCATCCAGCGCGATGACGTCCTCCGGGGTGACCAGCAGCGGGTTGACGTCCAGCTCCTTGATCTCGGGGTAATCGGCCACAAGGTACGAGAACCGCATGAGGACTTCGATGAGCCGATCGATGTTCGCTCCCGGGCGCCCGCGGTAGCCCTGCAAAAGCGGCCAGGACTTGAGCGATGCAAGCATCCGCCGGGCGAGCGACTCACTCAGCGGCGGCAGGGCCAGCGCCCGATCGCGGAACACCTCCGCCGCGATTCCGCCCATGCCGACCATGATCACCGACCCGAACACCGGGTCCTTCTTCGTTCCCATGATCAGTTCGAAGCTGTTCGGGTAGCTGACCATCTTCTGTACGGTGGCGCCGACGATCACGGCGTCCGGTTGGCGCTCGGCGGCTTTGGCCATCATCTGGTCCCACGTCTCGCGGACCGCCTTCTCGTTGGTGACGTTCAGAACCACGCCGCCGACGTCCGTCTTGTGGGTGATCTGCGGCGAGTGGATTTTCAGCACGACGGGAAATCCCTCGCGCTGGGCGATGGCCACCGCGTCGTCGGGTGTTCGAGCCAGGTGCGGCTTGGTGACGGGGATCTCGTACGATTCGAGGAACGCCTTCGACACGTTCTCCGAAAGGATGTCACCGCCCTCGGTCAGGATCGTATCGAACACCCCTCGCAGCCGCTGCCGGTCGAGGCTGAACTCGACCGGAATATCGCGCGGCGTATCGTGCAGGATTTCGAGGTTCCGGGCGTAGGAGACCAGGTGCATGAAGGCCCGGATCGCTTTCTCCGGCGCATTATAGGTCGGAATGCCGGCGTCCGAGAGCAACTGGGCGCCCTTGCTGACGACGTGTGCGCCCATCCACGCGGCGAGCACCGGCTTGTTCGCGTTGTTCGCCACCTCGGCCACGGCAGCGGCTGTGGCCGTTGGATCGGTCATCGCCTGCGGCGTGAGGATCACCAGCACGGCGTCGACGTTCGCGTCCTTGATGACGATGTCAACGGCACGGGCGAAGCGCTCCGGCGGGGCGTCTCCCAGCACGTCGACCGGATTGCCGTGCGACCAGAACGCCGGCAGGACGGAGTTCAACCGCTCCATCGTTTCTTCGGAAAGGGACGCGAGTTTGCCGTCGCGCTCGATCAAAGCATCGGTGGTCATCACGCCGGGACCGCCGGCGTTGGTGATGATCGCGAGCCGGTCGCCGCGGGGGGGATGCTGGCGCGCGAGCAGCTCGGCACAGTCGAACATGTCTTCGATCTGGAATATCCGTTCGATGCCGGCTCGCTGAAACGCGGCCTCGTATACGGCGTCCACACCGGCCATCGCCCCGGTGTGGGACGCGGCCGCCGCGGCGCTTTCGGCGAAGCGCCCTGCCTTATAGGCCACGATCGGCTTGGTGCGGGCAAAGGCCCGCGCGGCCGACATGAACTCGCGGGCCTCGCTGATCGATTCGATGTAGAGAATGATCGACCGCGTCTCTGTCTGCGAACCCAAGAAATCGATCAAGTCGCCCATGCTCACGTCGAGCATGTTGCCGACCGAAACGAAGTACGAAAAGCCGATCCCTTCGTCGATGGCCCAGTCGAGCACCGACGTGCACAGGGCGCCGGACTGCGAGATGAAACCGACGTGGCCGGCCGCGGGCGTTGCGGCGGCGAAGCTGGCGTTTAAGTGGAGGCCCGGCACGATGAACCCCAGACAGTTGGGGCCGAGGATCCGCATCCCGTCGAATTTCGCCTTCTCTTCCAACACCTTCCGCTCGAGATCCTTGCCCTCTTCGCCGATCTCGCGGAAACCGGCCGAGATGATCACCAGCCCGCGTGTCCCGACCTCCCCAAGCGACCGGACCAGGCCTGGAACGGTCGGCGACGGGGTGCAGATCACCGCTAGGTCGGGGGCGTGTGGGAGGCTGGGGATGTCTTGGTAGGCGTGGATGCCCTGAACCGACTCTCGCTTCGGGTTAACCGGGTAGACCACCCCGCCGAAGCCGGAGCCGACCAGGTTGCGCAGCACGGTGTAACCGACGCTGGTCGGGGTGTCGCTGGCCCCGATGACGGCGACGCGTTGCGGATTGAATATCTTGTCGAGGTTGCGAATGCTCACTGGTTGCTCCTGGCTTCGGTGGGTCGCAGGGGAGAAGGCCGCCGTGGGCCGATCGCGCCCCCGTCAAGCGCTCGAGAAGCCCACACTATATTAGGTCGCCGCAGCCTGGGAAAGGGTTGAGGAATAGGAAACTTTGACGTATTGCGTGGCTGTGCGCGTTTGGGCGGTCCCTGCCGGTTGCAGCAGGCAGGTTAATTGGAAGGGGCAGGGAAAGAAAGGAATCAAAGCCACTAAATGAGCGTTCGTGATTTCGGGAGGCCACAGGGGGGGAGGCCGCAGGGGGTCGGGAGTCCTTTTCGGTCAACGTGTTCTCAATGGGATCGCCGGCTGGACCGAAAAAGACCCGACCCAATCCCACGCCGCCCCTCTTCTACCCGCGCCACTCCGTGTCATCCACCGTCGTCTTGAAATCGGCGGTGACGCGGTCGGGAGGTTCGTCGGCTGCGGCGACCTGGGCCGCCGTGGGCTTGCCGATGAAGAGGAGACTTTCCATGCGGCATTTATCCTGTATCTCGATCAGCTCGCCGGCCGGGTCGTAGGCGGCGTAGTTGATTACCGGGAGGTTGCCTTCCATCGTGACAAGGTCGGTCTTCCGCGTGCAGGCCTTGCAGCCGATGCAGCCGGTTTTGCAGACGGCCTTCACTTCGTTGCCGAAATCCTGGTTGCTGCACGCGACCACCAGCATCCGCTCGCTCTTGAACGGCACCATGCTGATGATGTTGCGGGGGCAGACGACCGCGCAAGCCTTGCAGCCGACGCAATTCTCATAATTCACCTTGGCGAGGCCATCCACTACGTCGATCGCGTCGTAGTCGCATGCGCGGACGCAGTCGCGCAGGCCGAGACAGCCGTAGGTGCAGCCCTGGTAGCCGGAGACGAGGTTGGCCGCGGCGCAGGTCGGTTCGCCGAAGTACGGGCTCCGCTGCAAACGCTGATCCCAGCCGGCCGAGCAGTGGACCACCGCCCGCAGCGGCGCCGTTTCGTTCACCTGCACCCCGACGATCTCGGCCAGCCGCTTGGCGCAGCCCGCACCGCCGGGAGCGCAGAGGGTCACGTCGCACTCGCCTTTGGCGACGGCCTCGGCGTATTCGCCGCAGCCGATATACCCGCACGCGCCACAATTGGCCTGCGGCAACACGCCCATGATGGTCTCAACCTTGGGGTCCACCGCCACGTGAAACGCCTGGTTGGCCCAGCCCAGGACGAACGCCATGGCGATGGCGAGCAGGGAGAGAATCAAGCCGGCCAGGAGGACGGTGGTGGTGGTGAGCATTTTCTCACTCGCTTAGGGCGCTAATTTTGACTTCTAAACAACTTCTCGCGAATCCGGGAGGCCGAACGGGGTCGGGAGTCTTTTTCGGTCGCTGTGTTCTCAGTTGCGTCGCCAGTTCGGCCGAAAAAGACTCCCGACCCCTTCCTTCCTTTGTCTCTCGCTTACGCTTCGGACTCCGCCGGTTAACCGCCGAACAATTGTTGCAAAGCGTTTCTTACGCCTTGGTCCATTCCTGTGAATCCGAGGAAGGCCATCGCCATGATCCCCGCGACGAGCAGGGCGATGCCGGGGCCTTTAAGGGCCTTTGGAACGTCGCACAGGTCAAGTTCCTCGCGGATGCCGGCCATCAGCGTGATTGCCAGGGTGAAGCCGAGCCCGCCGCCGATGGCGAGCGTCAGGGCCTCGACCACGCCCCACTGCTTCTCGGGATCGGGCACGGCCTTCATGATCTCCAGGCACGCGAACAGGATGGCGCAGTTCGTGGTAATCAGCGGCAGGAACACACCGAACGATTTGTACAGCGGCGGGAAAAACTTCCGCACGTACATCTCCACGAATTGTACGCTCGAGGCGATCACGAAGATGTACATGATGTAACTGAGAATGGAGAGATCGACCGTCACGCTCGAATCGCCGCCGGCCGCCGCCCACACCATCGCCGGCAACGGCGCCCCGGGCTGCAGGATGTAATAGGTGAACGTCCAGCTCAAAAGCGCGGCGATCGAAATGACGAACGTTACCGCGCAGCCCATGCCAAACGCCATCTCCACCTTCCGCGACACGCCCAGAAACGGGCAGATGCCGACGAAGTAGTGCAGCACGAAGTTATTGATCAGGACCGCCCCGACCAGAATCGTGATGAGCGGAGTTGTCGTGTCCACGGGGTTGCTCCCTATTTACTGTTCCGCACTCAAACCATGCGTCGCTTCTCGCTGTTGTTGCTCCGGGGAATTCTGGAGTCTGGTCCGGCGTTCCGTGTACCATTCGACCGCCGCCAGGAGCACACCCAGGACCAAAAACGCTCCCGGGGGGAGGGCCATGATGCCCCATTTCGGATACCAGCTTTCGTGCAGCAGCGTGAGACCGAGCCATTGGCCGGCGCCGAGAATCTCTCGCACCGTGGCGATGCTGGCCAGGGCGATGGCGAAGCCCAGGGACATGCCGAGCGCATCCATCAAGGCCACGCCGACACTCTGCTTCGACGCGCAGATCTCGCAGCGGCTGATGATGATGCAGTTCACGATGATCAGCGGCACGTACGGCCCGAGCACTTTGCTCATCGGATAAAGCGCTTCGGAAGCCGCCAGCAGTCGGTCGGCGATGGTGACAAACGTGGCGATCGTCAGCGTGAACACCAGGATCCGCAGGTGCGGCTTGAGCACGCCGCGGATCACGCTCGTCAGCACGTTCGCGCAGATCAACACGAACGCGGTGGCGGCGGCCATCGTCATCGCCGGCTTCATCGCGCTGGTCACCGCCAGCACCGGGCACATCCCCAGCAACTGGCGATAGACCGGGTTTTCCGGCAATATGCCATTGATGAAGCGGGTCAGGCCGTCGGGGCCGTCATTCATGGGATGGGTCCTCTGCGATGTTACCCGTGGCGCCGGCCAGTTCGTCAAGCTTGGGCTTCACCTGGGCGATGGCCCGGTTGACGATATCCGCGACGGCGTCGGAAGAGATGGTCGCCCCGGTGAGGGCCGCGATTTCATGCTCGCGGTCCTGGACCTCGCCTTTCGTGACGGTCAGCGGAACATCGGTTTGCTTGCGCTCGAACTGGTCGCGGAACCTGGTGGCGTCGGTGATGTAGTCTCCCAGGCCCGGCGTCTCCTTCTGTTCCAGCACGTAAATCCCGGTGATTTCCTCGCCGCTTGCGGACAAACCGACTAGCAGCGAGATGCGATCGGCGAAGCCCTGCCCGCTGGCGGGAACGACCCAGCCGACGGTTTCTCCCGATTCACTCACCGCCTGGTAGACGGTTTGCGTTTTGCCGTCGGTTTGGAATGAATGCTCGACCGTGCGATCCTGGGCGGCCCCCTCGGCAAGGACGGGAATTTGCGAGTAGGTTTCGTTGCGCCTGTTCTCCTCGATGCGGTCGGACAAGCCGGTGTGCACGCCGGCCAGCGCCACGCCGAACAGCCCGCCCAGGCCGATGACCAGCCAGGCGTCGGTGAGGTAGGTAAGCGGGTTGGGTCGGGGGGTGGTCACGCTGGGGTTGAATTCGAGTGGTGTTCAGGATGCCAAACCCGTCGCCTGCGGCTCGGGGTTAAACGATTTTTCACCTGTGGCTCGGGGTTATACGTCGATGGTGTTACGTTTCGGGTTTCCAGGCGGGGCCGCCGACGGGGGTGGGAATGGTCCAACGGTTGATCAGCGGCGTGGCCGCGTTCATCAGCAGCACGGCGAACATCACGCCTTCCGGGTAACTGCTTAGCGTGCGGATGAGCACCGTGAACACGCCCACGCCCAGGCCGAACAAGATCTGCCCGCGAGGGGTCACGGGGCTCGACACAGGGTCGGTCGCGATGAAGAAGGCGCCAAACATCAGGGCGCCGCTCAACAGGTGTTCGTGGCCGGAAAGCACGGTCAGTCCGGCCCAATGCAGCAGTTGCCCGACGGCCACGGCGCCCAGGATGACGGCCGCGGGAATGCGCCAGGCCGCGCTGCGACGCACGCACAGAAAAATTCCGCCGATCAGGATCGCCAGGCCGCTCGTCTCGCCGAGCGAACCGTTCACCGTTCCCAGGAGGAGCGCTTGCGTGGGGGCATCGGTGGAAACGGCCTTGCGCGAGGCGTCCCACGATTCATCTCCGGCCACCACCGCCTTGATGTGTTCCTTCGCTGCGGTGAGCGGCGTGGCGCCGGTAATTGCGTCGGGAAGGTTTCGCTCGGCGGCGTCGGGCGGCGCGTACGTTCCCGAGCCGAGCGCCGCCGCGAAGCTCAGCATTACAAACGCCCGGCCGACCATGGCGGGATTAAAAATGTTCTGCCCGAGGCCGCCAAACGCGAATTTTCCAAGGCCGATGGCAATCACCGATCCGATGATCGCCACATGCGGTGGGGCAAGCGCGGGAAGAGAAAGGGCGAGGATCAGTCCTGTGACGGCCGCCGAGCCGTCGCCGATCGTCAGCGGCCGCCCCCGCATCCGCATGAAGACCGCCTCCGCGACGACACACGCCGCCACGCAAATCGCCCCTTGCAGCAACACGTAGTACTGGAAGACATAGAGCGATACGGCCAGCGCCGGCGCCAGCGCGATCAGCACGTCGAACATCATCCAGCGGGTTTCCGCCGCCGCGCTGGAGAGATGCGGCGACGGCGCCACGAGCGGCTGCCCGTTAAGGTCGGTCGCTGTCAGATTGCCCGCCGCCATCCGTCCCTCGCTGTAGGAAGGATTGGAATTTGAAATTGATGGACTCGCCGTCGCTAACGCTTCCGGCTCTGTTTTGCTATTTCTTCTTTGCGGCGGCGATCTGCGCTTTGCCGACGCGGATCAATTGCACCAGCGGAATGCTCGCCGGGCACTCGTACGCGCAGCAGCCGCACTCCATGCAGGCCATCGCGTGGTAACGCTCCGCCAGGTCGTACGCGCCAGCCCGCGTGGCGAGGGCGATCTTCGTCGGCACGAGATTCAGCGGGCACACATCAACGCACCGCCCGCACCGAACGCACGCGGTTTCGCGGGACCGCTCCGCCTCCTTCCGCGAGAGGACCGTCACGCCGCTCGCCCCCTTCGTGACCGGGGTATCGAGTAAGCCGAGCGTAAATCCCATCATTGGCCCGCCGGCGACCACGCGGACCGCGTCGTCCTTCAGCCCTCCGCAGAAGTCGATCAAATCGCGGTAGCTGCAGCCAATCGGCGCCAGGACGTTTTTCGGCTGACGCACCCCGCCGCCGGTCACCGCGATGACCCGGTGGGTCATCGGTTTGCTCCGCAGCGCGGCCCGCGCCAGCGCGGCGACGGTGCCGACGTTCAGGACCACGACCCCCACATCCAGCGGCAGGCCGCCGGTGGGAACGGGCTTGTCCAGAATGGCGAGCACCAACTGTTTCTCCCCGCCCTGCGGATATTTCGTCTTCAGCGGCTGCGCCTCGATTCCCGTCCCCGCCGCCGCCTGGTCGAGGGCCGCGATGGCGGCGGGAGAATCGTCCTCGCACCCGATGACGACCCGCCGGGCGCCAATCGCCTTCTTCGCAAGCAGGGCGCCGGCGATGATGGCCCGGGGGGCCTGAAGCATCAGTCGGTAGTCCGACGTGAGATACGGCTCGCACTCGCAGCCGTTGATCAGCAGGGTGTCAATCGGCTTCTTCTCGTTGCGGCGAAGTTTGACGTGCGTGGGAAAAGCCGCCCCGCCCATACCCACCAACCCGGCGTCGCGGGCAATGTTGGCAATCGTGTCCTCTGCGACCGCGTCGATGGCCGCGTAATCCCACTCGCCACCCAGGACATCGTCGAACAGCCCTTCGAGCGATAGCGGCTGCTCCTCCGCGGCCTTGATCGGAACCACGCTCACATGCCGCCCATTGGGAAGCGTAGCGACCGTCGGCTTGGCCGCGACGCCCGAGATGCTGGCGTGCACCGGGGCGGAGACGAAGGCCTCGGCGTCGCCCACCACGTCGCCCAGCCGAACTTCCGTCTTGGGTTTGACCGTCGGTTCGCAGGGCGCTCCAAGGTGCTGCAAGAGGGCGATGCGGACCTCCGCCGGGTAGGGCATGACCTCAATCGCGCGGTTCTCGGCGAATTCCTTCCCATGCGGCGGATGAACGCCGCGGCGGAAGGTCCGTAAGGCGAGACGGCCCGGCAGCGATAACGTAGAAGCGGTCAATGTGGCGCCCCGATCTGCGGAGTGTTCGAACCCGAGCCGCGCAGGCCAAAGATGAAGGGGCGCCCGGCAAGGCCTCCGACCATCAGCCCCGCCACGGCGCCGATCAGAGAAAGGGATGGTCCGGGCCAGCGAAGACCCGCTCCCCAATATGCCGCCGCCATCGAACCCGCCACCGCCAACGCCAGCGGCAGCAGGAATGCGACAACGCTGGCGAGGGCAAAACGGGCTCCCTCGATGGGCGCCCGCGACGCGCCCGTGAGAACGGCGTCATCGGTCGGCGGATCGTTTTCGGCGACGGCCGACATCTCCCACTGGCCCATGCAACTCCGCTGTGCGCACTTCGCACAATCCTCGGTTGCGTCCCTGGAAGATGTCAGGCTCCGCTCCATCGCTAACCGTGTGAGGCACAATTCCAAAAAATCACATGAAAACAACGCGGATAGGCAGAGTATTGCAACTACATCCGCCGATTGCAAGCTGCGATTTGCGGAATTCCGATAAGTGGATCCCGTATGGCGTCTTGCGCAACATGACGGCGCCAGGGATTGCGCAACGGGCCACCCCGGCGCCTATGCCACGCGGGACATCGCACACCAGATGGCTTGGGGTTAGGCATCCAGTTCGAACGCCATTTCCTTCAGCTCCACGCCTTCGGTCTGCTGCAGCTTGCTGACCAGCGCTTCGCACTCCTCGTCGGCGCCGATCAGCTCCAGTAGCACCAGGCCGTTGGGCGAGCAATAGTCGCCCGAAACCGGGTGCAACCCGATGCGGGTTTTGATGTTGCATCCATACTCGGTGAACAGGTGCTGCACGCCGCCCGCGTTGCGGACGCGGTCCGACACCTTCAGCCCTACGATGCGATGCTTGGCCATGTTGGCTCTCCAGTAAGTCGCCAGGGAACGAAACCCATTGAATGCCGGGGTCGGGAGTCTTTTTCGGTCCGGAAGGCGATCCAATGGAGAAGACGTTGACCGAAAAAGAGTCCCGACCCCTTCCCTCCGCGAATCGTGTCGTCCAGCGTAGCGTTTTCAACGTTGGCTGCAAGAGGTGGGCGCCAGGCGAAAGGGGCATGAACCATTGTGGCCTGCGGTCGTTTTTCAGGTAAACTGGGGCTAGCGCTGCGCCACGGCGGAGCATTGGGATGGGACCCATCAGCCGGAACGCGCTTGCGTCCGGTTCATTCCGCCGCAACTTTACGGCATTCGCCCGATGCGACTCCTTCGCCTGTCCGCCGCCGCCGTCAACCAAACGCCGCTCGATTGGGACGGCAACGAAGCGAACATCCGCTCGGCCATCGCCCTGGCCCGCACACAGGGGGCTTCGCTGCTTTGCCTGCCGGAATTGTGCGTGAGCGGATACGGATGCGAGGACGCCTTTCACAGCCCGGCGGTCTGCCAACGGGCGGCGGAGTCGCTACTGGCCCTGCTGCCGGATACGGAAGGCATGGTCGTGTCCTTCGGCTTGCCGGCGATGGTGGGCGGCGCCGTCTTCAACATGGCGGCCCTGGCGGTCGATGGAAGACTTGTCGGCATGGTCGGCAAGCAGAATCTCGCGGGAGACGGCGTGCACTACGAACCCAGGTGGTTCGCTCCGTGGCTGGATGACGTCCGCAGCGAAGCCGACGTTGCCGGGCAGCGGGTTCCCGCCGGCGATTACATCTTCGACGTGGGCGGCGTGCGAATCGGCTTCGAGATTTGTGAAGACGCCTGGGTCGGCCGCCGGCCCGGCGCCGACCTCGCCCGGCACGGCGTGGACGTGATCCTCAACCCCAGCGCCAGCCATTTCTCGTTCGGCAAACAATCGATTCGGCGGCGGTTCGTGCTCGAGGGGTCGCGGGCCTTCGGCGTGGCGTACGTCTATGCGAATCTGTTGGGCAACGAAGCGGGCCGCTGCATCTACGACGGCGGAACGATCATCGCGTCCGCCGGCGCCGTGCTGGCCGAAGGCGACCGCTTTTCCTACCAACTGGCCAAGGTGACCGCGGCGGAAGCGGACATCGATCTGTGCCGCGTCCACCGCGCCCGCACAATCAGCGCCCGCGTTGATTTAAGCGCCGATCCAGCCGCGGTGATCAAAACGCCGTTCGATTGGCCGGTCCATCTTCCCAGCCGAATCCAGGCGCCGCAAAGTTTGCAGGCCTGGAACCTCCGCGGCCCCGACCAGGCGCCGCAGCGGCTGGCCAAATCGGATTGGGAACACGGGCCGGCGCTGAAAGAAGAAGAGTTCTCGCGGGCGGTCTCCTTGGGCCTGTTCGACTACATGCGGAAGAGCCGGTCGAACGGCTTTGTCATTTCGCTCTCGGGCGGGGCCGATTCGTCGGCGACCGCGGCGTTGTGCGGACTTGCGCTGAAGATGGCCGCCGCCGAACTCGGGGAGGAAGGCCTGCGGGAGCGATTGAGCTACGTGCCAGACATGCGTGAATCACCGGGGTTGGCCGAGATCACGCGGCGGCTCGTGACGACCGTATATCAGGCGACCCGCAACAGCGGCGAGGTAACCCTCAACGCCGCCAGGGCGGTGGCCGCCGAGTTGGGCGCGGCGTTTCACTACTTCGACGTGGACGGCGTCGTCGAGGGATACAAGGAAATCGTCGCACAGGCGCTGGGCCGGCCGCTGTCGTGGCAGGGCGATGACATCGCTTTGCAGAACATTCAGGCTCGGGCGCGGGCGCCGGGCGTGTGGATGCTCGCAAATGTCCTCGGGTCGCTGCTGCTCTCGACGAGTAACCGGTCGGAGGCGGCGGTGGGCTACGCGACCATGGACGGCGACACCAGCGGCGGGCTGTGCCCCATCGCCGGCATCGACAAGGCGTTTCTGCGGGGATGGCTGACGTGGATGGAGACGCTTGGCCCAGCCGGCTTCGGTCCCCTGCCCGGCCTCAAATTCGTGAACGAGCAACAGCCCACGGCCGAACTGCGCCCGCGGGAAGCGATGCAGACGGACGAGGATGACCTGATGCCGTACGATATCCTCGACGCCATCGAGCGGGCCGCCATCCGTGACAAGCAGCCGCCGCAAGACTGCCTCGATCTGATCGCCGCCGCCTTCCCGCAGCACGACCGCGACCAGTTGCTGACATGGGTACGGCGGTTCTTCACCCTCTTCTCGCGCAACCAGTGGAAGCGGGAACGGTACGCCCCGAGCTTTCATTTGGACGATGAGAACCTCGACCCGAAAACATGGTGCCGGTTCCCGATCCTCTCCGGCGGCTTTGCACGGGAGTTGCGGGAATTGAAGTGACCGCCGCGCCATAGCCCCGACCAGTGGTCGGGGAAAACGACGTTGCGGCGGCGACCGGCGCGGGTTTCTGCAACCACGACGCAATCCTGCCCGCCGTTTCCCATTCGACGGTAGCCAACCTTCCGCTAGCATTGGGTTCTCCGATAGGTTCCGTATCGCGGCGAGACCCGTAATCCGCTAAATTATTCGCTGTGGGGCAACCGCATCATCCCGGCGGCGCTAACCAACTTCCCGAGCGGAAAGAAGGACGCCCGGTCGGCGGCGTCTGTAGGAGGCTTTAACGGATGCAGATATTCAGTGGACTTGAGGAAATCGTGCGGTCCGGAGAGCCTCTCGCCCGCCATACCTGGCTGCGGATCGGCGGCGAGGCGGAGTTCTTCGCGGAGCCGCACGACCCGGATCAACTGGCCACGCTGGTGGCCCGCTGCGCGGAACATGATATCCCGCTGCGCGTGTTGGGGCGGGGGTCGAACCTGTTGGTCCGCGATTCGGGGGCACCGGGCGTTGTCGTGCGGCCGTTGGCGGAAGCGTTTTCGTCGGTGCTCGTCCGTGAGCAGACCGTCATCGCCGGCGGCGCCGCGCCCCTTTCCACGCTGATTGCCACCTCGGTGCGAGAGGGCTTGGGCGGCCTCGAGAACCTGGTGGGCATCCCCGGTAGCGTTGGGGGCGCCCTGCATGGCAATTCCGGCGCCGGGAGCGTCGCGTTTGCCGAGTTCGTTTCGCGGGTGACGCTGGTCAACGCCGTGGGAGAGATCGAAACCCGCGATCAAGAGGAGTTGCAGTTCGGCTACCGCAGCAGCGGCCTGGGAGACGCCGCCGTGGTGTCCGTCGAGTTCGAACTCGACGAGGACGACCCCGCCGAGTTGACCCGCCACATGCAAAAACTGTGGATTCTCAAGCGGGCCAATCAGCCGGTTTCGGAAGAAAACATCTGCTGCGTATTCAAGGACCCCAAGGGAGGATCGGCCGCCCAGGTCCTCGACCAGGCGGGTCTGAAGGGGATGCGGGTCGGGGGCGCCGAGGTGAGCGACCGCCACGCCAACTTCATCATTGCCCGAGACAAGGCCACCAGCGACGACGTGATGCGGCTGATCGACCTGATGCGGGACCAGGCCCTGGACCGCGTGGGCGAGGAACTGGAGCAGCAGTTGGTTGTGTGGTGACGGTCCGCGCGGACCGCCGTCCTCGACCGGTCAGCCAGAACAAGGGAATGTGATGGCCGCAAAAAACCTCATGCCTCTGTTGCCGCCGGGAAGTTTTCTCGGGGGAAACGCCGCCACCGCGACCACCCTCGGGTTAGTGGCCGTGGCGTTTATCGCGGGCGTGGTCGCGCTGGCCCGCTGGGCGGGGCCGCGGCTGAAGGACGATCCGCAGTACCGCTGGGAGCCGCAGTTTACGGACGTTACGCCCACGCCGCCGTGGATTCCCGTCGAGGTCTCGCGGCAGGTGTTCGAGGACGGCGGCCTGAAACCGTGCGACATTCGGGACCGGGAGCTGACGCTGCACGTAGCGCGGGCGTTTTCGAATCACCCCTGGGTGGAAAGTGTGAGCCGCGTCCGCAAGGTTCATCCCAACCGACTCGAGGTGGAACTGAAATACCGCCGCCCCGTGGCGATGGTCGAGGTCACCACCGGCGGCCAGCGGGGCGCGTTGCCGGTCGATGGAAACGGCGTGCTGCTGCCGACGCAGGGGTTTTCGGAGACATCACTTGACCGCTTCTTGCGAGTTTCTGTACCGGAGACCGCGCCCGCGGGATTGCCCGGCGCCTCGTGGGGCGACCCCCGCGTGCAGGCGGCAGCGGAACTGGCCGATTTCCTCCGCGACCATTGGCGGCGGTTGGGCATTTACCGGATTCATTGGCTTGCAGACAAGCACGCGGGGGACTTCGGTTCCGACTCGGCGCTGGCCCTGGAGTGGTCGAGCGGCGGCGTCGCCGTGTGGGGCTCGCCCTTGGGGAAAGAAGAGCAGGGCGAACTCGGCGGCGAGGCCAAACTCCGGTGGCTTATCCTTCACTGGAGACCTGGTTCTGTCGCTGAGCCGGACCCGTCTCGGCCGATGCCTTCGGCCGGCGAGTGGATCGACCTGAGGCGGCCTCCGACCGCGCCCGAGGCGACCGGTCCGACCGCGTCGCCCACGCCAACATCGCCGTAGCCCAAGCTACTCCAGCTTTCACGCCCTGGCGGCCGGGATTTCCACGGGGAAAATGTTTTTTGCCAAATCCTTGACAAGAATGAAATCTTTTGTCATACTGCGGTCATATCAACGCTAACGTATTTCGTGCGAACGAAAAGCGCTCGTGTTTATGCCACAACCCGGTTTCTCGATTCTTCCTGTGGGGAAGGATTGCGGAGTTCCGGCGCGGGCATGGACACGAGCGTTTTTTTTCAGGCTTCGCGAGAACCGGCCCTTTGGGCGCGGCCTGGATGGCGGACCGCGATGTCCGCCCGTTCACTCACAGTTCGTCCCTAAACAGAACCGCTCTCTGGCGAGACGGGGAACGCCTAATGAAGACCGGCGGTGTGTCTGCTCACCGCAGCCGTTGAGCAGATATGGCATGGCTGCCACACACGTGCCTTTCGGTTTTCACCTTCCCGAACTACTTGGAAAAGGCGTTCAAACAAACCCGTTATTGTGCAGGGAGATTTGATATGGCGTTATCCACTTCCCGAGGAACCATGACCCGTCGGTCCAACCGCATGCGGGCCACCTCGCACCGCGAGCGAGAAGCGAAGAAAGCGGGGTTCGAGGCGGTTGTCGGCCACCGCAGGGTAGCCGCCCGTCGCTCACGCAGGAGTTGGCGCTGGCGGTCGTCGTCCATTTAGCTCGAAAACGCGGGCGGTGGGGCAGGCTCCCATGCGCGCGTTGCGGGTTTTCGTGCTACGGTCGCGGGCACGGACACGGGATTTGCGGCGTGAAGAGATTGGGCGCGTGCGAGGCGCCGCCGATGGGCAACGGCACGCTTGGAATGGCGCCGCCGGGGGGAGCGAAGACCGGGCGCGTGGGAACCGGGTGGAAGCGAGCAGGTGGCGGTTCTGGCGGCGCCAGGTTTTCGACGGGCTCGCGGAACCGAAGGAAATGCCGGGCCCGGCCCCCGATCGCTGCAATCCGCCGATGTGCCCTTTCGACCAGCACATCGCCGGGCCCGCCGCATTCGCCCTCGTAGCGCCAATCGCCACCCATCCGGCTTCCGACGTCGAAATCTCGAATCGACGGAAACGTAAGTTGAGGCCCTTCCTGCCGGATGACCGGTTGGCTGAATGAGGCCGGAGCGATGGCGAGAGATTCGTAGGGCGGCTTTGTTGGCGGCGCTTGTGGCGACAGAACGCGGCGGGATGAAACGAGTTTCACCTCCCCCGCCGGCTGGGACGAGCCTGCCGCACGGGAGGGCATGGATTCCCGGCCCATTTCTAGCTTCCGCTCTAGTCGCTCGGTTCGTTTGGCCCGCGCCAGGGCCACCGCCCAGTCGGCGTTTACGGGGGGGCCGGTCACGCACACCGGCGCCGCACACCCACCAACGGCCAGGGACGTTGCTAGCAGCGCAATGCGAACGCAAGGTCCCTTTTGGGCGAGGCGTCGTGTGGCGGTTGGCATAAGCGTCAGCGGAAACGAGCGGGCCGGCAGTTCGCGGCGTCGCTTGCCTTTTCGGCCAGATCGTCCCCCGACGTGAGAAAATCCCGCCGTTGCGTGCGCAAATGGCGCGGCGCCGGGCAAATGTCACTCGAACATGGCCCGCAGAGCCTGGGCGGCGTAGCGGCGGACCTCCGGCTGGTCGCTACGGGCCAGCCGGCGAAGCGTCGGCTCCGCTTCGGCCGCCAAGGGCGCCAGGCCCAGTTCGACAAGCGCTTTGAGGGCGACCGCTTGCACGGCGGGCCGATCATCCCGCAGGGCGTCCACCAGGCCCGCGGCCGCCGCCACCCGGTCCTGTTCGAACGGGCCATTTTCCGTCCTCTCGCGATGGCCGCCGCTGAGCCGATCCGCCAGCAGCGCAAGCCCCTTTTCCACAGCGTCGAGATTTCCCACGGCGGGCCTTGCAAGCGACCTGCAGAGAAGCGGGGCGCCGGGCCAACCGGCGGCAGCCAAGGCAGAGGCCGCGGCGCCGCGAAGCGATTGGGCGTCCGCGGTAAGCAGGTCCGCAAGCGGCGGCCCCGTTGTTCCCGTGACCAGTTGTCGCAGTTCTTCTGCGCGGGGTTGCGTCGTCGCCCGGTCCCAAAGCCGGTCATGCAACAGGCGGAGGGCCGCGATGGCGCCGCCAACCCGCCGCAACGTTACCCCGTCGATCTCCGGCGCGGCGATGGCTTCGCCGAGCGGCGCCGCGGCGGCCGGGCCGATATCCGCCAGCGTGCGGACCGCGGCCCGGCGAACGTCCGCGTCGTCCCGGCCGAGCAAATCGATCAAAGCGGGAATCGCTCCGCGGGCGGCGGCGCCAAATGACCCGGCGGCCACCGCAGCGGTGATCGCCGTGTCGGCGTCTTCGTCGATGAGGGCGGCGCGAATGACGGGGATGGCCGCCTTGGCTTCGCTCGGGTCGATACGAAACAAGGCGAGCGCCGCTTCGATCCGCAGCGTGGCATTTTCGCTTTCGATCGCTTTGTGCAAAACCGGGACGGCCGACTTGGCGTCGGGCCCGATCCGTCCCAGCGCCTGCGCCGCAACGAGCTGGATGGTCGGGTCGCCCAGGGGGGGGTTGCGGATGTTCTCGGAGATGGTCTCGATCGCCACGGCCGCCGCCGGACCGAGATGGCCGAGGGCCTGGATGGCGTACCAGCGGACCTCGAGTTGGCCTTCGACCGGGGTGACGCGCCTCGTCAGCGCGGGCGCCACCCGCGGGGCCGCCTGGGCAAATGCGGGCCCATGTTCCGCTGCGATCCGACCGAGCGCGTACGCCGCCACCCGCCGCTGCGACGCGTCGCCGGCCTCGAGAAGATCGAGCCAATCATCGGCGTCGCGGCCCTGATAGGAGAACTCCGCGGCCCCGGCGGAAGCGACCAGCAGGGCGAGCCAAGCGCCACAACAAGCAAAGGAAGTCGAACGCATGGATTTCCATCTAACAGGCGAAACCGCCCGCAAACCGCTGCGGGGCATTCCGCCATTATATCGGCTCGGCGTCGATAATCTCCCCACCCCGCGGCGAGGCGCCCGCGAACCCGTTTGCCGACGACGCATATCGATGAACCCGACGCCGCCAGGGGCCGAACTCGAGGAAATCGCTGATTCCCGCCAGCGAGATCACGCCGACCAGGCGGTCGCCCGATACGACCGGCGCCGCGGATTGGTCGCCTTCCTGAAGCCGCGCATCGACGGCCGCCAGGTCGTCGTCAAAACTTACCGGCCGCATGTCCGACCGCATCGCGTGCCGGGCCGTCGCCTGCGGTCCGTGTTGCTGCCAGGCGTCTTCCAGGTCGCGGCGGCTGATCAACCCGATCAGGCGGCCATTCTCCACCACGGGAAAATCGTCTTGTCGCGAGGCCATCATCCACTGGGCCACCTCTTGCAGCGGCTGGTCGGCCTCGACGGGGTAGAGCGCGGTCGTCATCGCGGCGCTCACCGGGGCGCCGCGGAGTCGGGCCCGTGTTTCCACGGCACGCCCCTCGGCCGCAGCCCCGAAGAACACAAACACGGCGACGATCGCGAGCATCGGCGAATGCAAAACAAACAGCCCCGCCAAGCCCAAAGCAATGGCCAGGGCCTGGCCGACGCGGACCGCGATCCGCGTGGCCCCCACGTAACTCATCGTGGTGGCCAGGACGGCTCGAAAGACGCGGCCGCCGTCCATCGGAAACACCGGAAGCATGTTGAAAACCACAAGGACGACGTTGATCGCCAATAGCTGCGCCAAGAAGGAGACGTTCACGATGGGCTCGGCCAGCAGGGGCCGGGCGGGCACGTCCGCGATCAAAATCAGGGCCCCCAGCATCCCGGCGATCACCACATTCACCGCCGGCCCCGCGATGGCGACCAGGAATTCCTGCCACGGCTTCTCCGGCATCCGCTGCAACCGGGCCACGCCGCCGATCGGCAGCAGCGTGATATCCGCCGTGCCAATTCCAAACGCGCGGGCGGTCAACGCATGGCCGTATTCGTGAAGCACCACGCAGACGAACACGGACACGACCAAACCGACCGAGGCCAACACCCCCGCCAGCGGCTGTCCCGCCGAGTACGCGGCATAGGCGATGTAGCCCAGCAAAAGCCAGAAGGTCCAGTGAATTTTGACGTCAATGCCGAACCAACGGCCGAGAAACATCGAACTGCTCATGCGATGATGATCGATTCTGTGGGAAATGCGGACATTCTGGGCGGGGCTCGCCCTCTCAGGAATTCGCCCTCGGCAAGTCTATCTTGCTCCGGAAAACCCGACGGATTGGCGTAGTTTACCAAACCAGTCTGTTCTACGCAGGATTAGACGCCTTCGGTCGCCCGTACGTTACAGCGGAAGCTCACGTGAAACCGCTCCCTCCGCCGCAACGCATAGCCTGACCTACATGACTGGGCTCATCTGTATTGCAAACAGCGCAAGTTTTCGCACGTTGCGCAAGTTTTCTCAGCCGCAGATAAACGCAAATGGACGCAGATAACTCGGAAGCGAGATACGTCCTCTGAAGAAATCTGCATTGCGTCCATCTGCGTCCATCTGCGGTTCTTTCGTTGGTTGCGGCCGAAGCCCGCGACGACTCCCGACCCAGTAGTCGCTATCTCCGGCCTGGATTCGTTCAGCGTGCATGTTACCATGCAACTTCTCAGCCGGTGGCCGCAGATGCCTTTCTTGGGGATGCCATGCACGAATTGCTCAACAAACTTCTCGCCCATGCCCCGGTCATCCTGGACGGTGGATGGGGAACGCAGTTGCACTCCCGCGGGCTCGCCGTTGGGGATTGCCCCGAGGCGTGGAACCTCGATTGTCCCGACCGCGTGGCGGCGGTGGCCCGCGTTTACGCCGAGGCCGGGGCTCGAATCGTGCTCACCAATTCCTTCGGCGGCAGTCGGCTGATGCTCGCCAGGTACGGTCTGGCAGAGAGGACGGAAGAAATCAACCGCCGCGCGGCGGAGCTTTCCAAGCAAGCCGTTCCGGAGCCGACGCTGGTTTTCGGCTCGATGGGCCCAAGCGGCGTGATGCTGATAATGGGAGACGTGCCGGAAGAGGATGTCTATTCTGCCTTCGCACAGCAAGCCCGGGCCCTGGCGGCGGGGGGCGCCGACGGCCTGGTGATCGAGACGATGAGCGATCCGGGGGAAGCCAAGCTGGCGATCACCGCCGCCCGGGAGACCGGCCTGCCGGTCGTCGCGTGCATGGTGTTCGATGCAGGTAAATACCGGGACCGCACGATGACCGGGGCCACGCCGGAAGCCGCCGCCGAGGTGTTGCTTGAGGCCGGGGCAGACGTCATCGGCGCCAACTGCGGCGTCGGCGTCGAAGCGTTCACGCCGATTTGCTCGCGGCTGTTCGCCGTGGCGGGAGCGCCGGTGTGGATCAAGGCCAACGCCGGAATGCCGGAGATGGTAAACGGCGCCGCCACGTACACGCAGACGCCCGAGGAATTTGCCTCTCATGTGCCCGACTTGCTGGAAACCGGGGCGGGGTTCATCGGCGGCTGCTGCGGCACGAACCCCGACTTCATCCGGGCGATAGCGAAGGCGGCGGGGCGATAACCGCCGCGGCGAAAGGTCGGCTTGAAACATGCGTGCGTTTCTTTTCCGGTTCCTCCGCGTTGGGCTCGCGGCGTCGCTTTTGGCCGCGATGATCGGCGGCGGGATATGGTGGTTCGGCAGGGACCGCACGCCGCCGCGGGTCGAACTTTCGTTTCCGGACCCGGCGGTGGTTCGCGTTTGCTCGGACCGCTCGATGACACGTCTGCGGATCGGCGACATTCAAGGCCGCATTCTCTTTGCAGGGGAAGTTCCGCCGCGAACGGAGCATACCTTGCCGGCGGCGTGGCGGGCGGGAGCGACGTACCGGGTGTGGGCGGACGGCCAACGCGCGGGCGAGTTTGCCGCGCCGGAAACAACGCCGGATTTCGCGATCACGGCGCATGCGCCGCTGGGCGCCGAGCCGTGGCGGCGAGTGTTTTCGCCCGGCGTCCAGAGCAACGCGGCAGGCCACGATTTTGCGCTGCAAGTCGCCAAGGGTTCGCAGATCGACGTGCTGATCGAAGTCGAACGGCTCGCCCCTGCGGCGAAGGTTTCCACGCCGTCCCATGAGGCCGACTCGATCCAGCGATTTTCCACCATCCTCCACGATCCGCCCGGCGCCGTCGTCGTGAGCGAACCGCCGCTGGGCTCATTCGAACTTCGTGAACAGTTCGACAAGTGGTTCTTCGTGCTCACGCTCCAGCGTCAGTCGGTTAAGAGCGTGGCGTGTGAGCTCGCGCTTTTTCGGGACGATGAAGGGGCGGACGCTCCACCGTGGCGGCTGCGGTTCTGGCTCACCGATGAAACGCTTGCGGACGACGCCGTGACGCTCAGGGATTGGCAGGCGCCGACGCGGGCCGACGGCGGGCCCGAACCTGCGGCCCTCCCCAACGAGTTGGTTGTGCCGGGAAAGGCCTGGCGGCGACTGGGGCCGTGGCTGGGAGCGCCTTCCGCGGCGCCGCGGTTCTATCACCCCTACGCGTATCAAACCGTGTGGCTCGAAAACCGGTCGCAATCGCCCGCGCCGGTGGTGGTGACCAGCTCGGTGCTGAATTCGCAGACGGGCGAGCCGTCGGCCGATTTCGCCACGCCCCGTAATGAAAGCCGCGGCGGCCTGACGCAGACGCTGAGCTACGTCACGATTCCGCCGCTGGAAGCGCAGGCCGTCACGCTGCCGATCTATCTTGCCCCCGACACGCCGCCGGGCGAATATCGCCGCCGCCTCACCGTGGCCGCGCTCTCCGGCGGGCGGGTCTGGATCGAACGGTCCGCCCCGCTGGCGGTGATCCGCCCACGCGCCGTTTACCTGGTCTGGATCGCCGGCGCCGCGTTGCTCGCCGTGGTCTGGCTGGGGACGTGTCTGATCGGCTACCGCTGCGCGATTCGCTCGTTCGGCCTGCGACGTCTCACGCTGTTGGCGCTGATGGGGGCGCTGCAGTTCGCCGTGACGTTTGTCAGCGGCACGATCGCCGCCGCGCTGCAAGCGGCGCTCGGACCCTTCAACGTGCTTGCCGGAAGGCTGCTGACGAGTCTGGCGACGCACGTTCCGCTGGCCGCCACCGTCACGCTCGTCCCGCGGGTCGGCGCCGTGACGATCGCGGGAACGATCACCTATCTGATGGGCGGGATGCTTCTCGGCGCCTTCGGGCTGGTGGACCTCGTCTTTTTTGCCAGCGCCGTGGCGGTGCGAGAGATCATGCTGCTTGTTTGCGGAGTGTCGCGTTTCGGCGATTCAAAAAGCGGCGAAGGCACGGGAGCGTCCGCGATGTCGCGGCGGTTGTGGCCAGGTGTTCTGCCGCTGGTATTCGCGCTGGCCCTCGCCGAGGCGGTGAACGCCTTCACCACCATCGCCTCGCAGGCGACGCTGTATCGTTTCTATTTCGCGTCCTGGTATGTGTGGCTGAGCGTCGTCGTCGCCGGGTTTCTCTACACGCTGCCGGGGGCGTGGCTGGGAGCGCGGCTGGGCCGTGAGCTGAAGAGGCTTCAGGCATGAACGCATTTTCTTCCTGCGCGGAAAACCCTGCCGCAGAGAATGGTCGTGACGACGATGCGGCGGCATTCGTCGCAGGATTGACGGTCTATTATGCCGACGCGGTCAGGCCGGCGCTGGACAACATCGACCTGACGGTCGATGGCGGGGTGACGCTCATCGCCGGGCCGACCGGCTGCGGCAAATCGACGCTGCTGCACGCGATCGCGGGATTGCTGGACTCGGAATCGACGGCCGCGGTCTCCGGCGACATTCGACTAAGCGGCGAATCGATCGCCGCGGCGGGTCGGGGGCGGCGCCGCAGCGAACGCGTCGGGCTCATCCAGCAGGACCCCGCCGCCCAGGCGACCGCCGCGACGGTCGAAGACGAAGTCCGCTTTCCGCTGCTCTGCGCCGGCTGGGAGGCGGATCGCATGGAACGGCGGGTCAGCGAAACGCTTTCCGCGGCGGGTTTGCTTGCGCTGCGGCGGCGGGACCCGCAGACGCTCTCGGGCGGGCAGGCGCAGCGGCTGGCGATCGCGTGCGCGCTCGCGCCCGGTCCCCGCGTGCTGCTGGCCGACGAGCCGACCAGCCAGCTCGATCCCCGCGGCGCCGCCGAAACGCTCGCGGCGCTGCGGCGGGCCGCCGACGAGCAGGGCGTGGCCGTGCTGCTCTCCGAACACCGCGTAGAAGCGGCCGCGCGGGTGGCGGATCGAATCGTGCTGTTGGATCGGGGCCGAATCATGCTTTCCGCCAATGCCAAGGACCACACGAGGTGGGCGCCCACCGCAAAACGGTTGGGGCTGGCGGTTGGCGGCTCTGCAATGGGGAGTAACGGATCGGCCGAGAAACGGAATGCTCCCGTGGCGCCCGCGCTTCGGCTTTCGGCAAAGCGGCTTTCGTTCCGCTATCCGCACGCCGCCGCCGACGCCGTGAGCGAAATCACGATCTCGCTGGCCGGTGCTGAACGCGTGGCGCTGCTTGGCGCCAACGGCAGTGGCAAGTCGACGCTGCTGCGGTTGTTGGCCGGTGTGCTGCGACCACGAGCGGGCCGAGTGGCGCCTCATCCGAAAGACCACCGCGTTGGCCTTACGCTGCAATCACCCGATGTGATGCTCTTTTGCCCGACGGTGGCGAACGAACTTTCCTTCGGGCCGCGCCGAGCGCGAAAGGGTCGTGACGCGGTCGCCGGGCTTGCGCAACAACTCCTTCAGCGGTTTTGCCTGACGGAGTTCGCCGGACGTCCGCCGCTGACGCTATCCCGCGGCCAGCGGCAACGCGTCGCCGTCGCCGCCACGCTGGCCTGCAATCCCGACGTGCTGCTGCTCGACGAGCCGACCACCGGGCAGGACGCCGGGCCGCTTGATGACTGGTTCCGGGTGGTGTTTGAACTCACGCCCACGGTCGTATTCGCCACGCACGATCTCGCATTCGCCGGCCGATGGGCGAGCCGCTGGGTGGTGCTGAAAGAGGGCCGTGTCGTTTTCGATGGACCTGCAGATCAGGCGAAGTGCGACGAAGATATGCTCGCCATCGCTGGGCTTCTCGCATCAGGACCGGAGCGGCCGCATGAGCGCCCAGCCACAACCTGAACCAGCCGTAGCGGCGAAACCGCCCGGTTGGCTCCGCGCCATCGACACGCGCGCCAAGCTGGTTTTGCTGCTGGCCCTTTCCATCGCGGCCGTCATGCTCGACACCGCCGCCACGCTCGCCGCGCTATGCGGTGTGGGTGGCGTTCTGCTCTTTGCGGCCCGGCCGACACTCCGGCAATCGCTCGGTGTGGTCGCCTTGCTCGCGGCGCTCGCGTGGAGCGCGGTTCTCAGCCAAGGGATCTTCTACGCCCGATACCCGCGCACGCCGCTGCTCACGCTCGTCCCGCCCGGCGACGCCTTCGAAGGCATTGCGATCTACCGCGAAGGCCTTGTGTACGGGGCGATTCAATCGCTGCGGATGCTCGCGCTGGCGCTGGCCGGCATTGCCGTCTGCCTCTCGACGAGCCCCCAGCAATTCCTCACCGCGCTGGTTGCGCTGCGGGCGCCGTATGGCCTGGCGTTTCTGGCGACGACGGCGATTCGATTTCTGCCCGAGGCTGCTCGGGAACTCTCGGAGGTGCGGTTGGCGATGTGGCTGCGAGGGTATCGGCCGTTTCGCCAGGGCCTGCTGACGACGCTGCGGTGTGAACTCGGCGTGTTTCGGCCGTTACTCGCGCGGGCCGTCCGCCGCGCGCAAGCAATAGCGCTTTCGCTTGCGGCCCGCGGATTCTCGCCGGAGGACCCGCCGCGGATCGCTCCGGCCAGGATGGGAGCGGCCAGCCGCGCGATCATCGCGACCGCGGTGTTGTTCTCCCTGGCGCTGGTCGCGGTGAAGACCCTTTTCTGGCTCTACGTGCTGGGCGTATTCTACGCGGCGGAGTTGCGGCCGCTTTACGGCTTTGTGCGGGAGTGGTTGTAGCGCCGCCGGGGTCGAGCGTTCACTTGCTCGCGCTGCGAGCCTGTCTGGTTCGCACAAACACTTCTCCGCGGCCCGCCCGCAGCATGTCGCCATGAAAGACTTGCCAACGCCCATCGAAGACGTCGGTCCAGTCCCCACTGCCGTCGAGTTGGGCGAGGCGCCGTGCGAGCATCGGAAAAAAGGGTGGAAGCGTCGTCGCCCCGGGGAGAAACGTCGCTGGCAATTCCGGCGCCGATTCCCCTGCGAGAATGATGGTTCCCCGAACCATGTTGGCGCCGGGGAAGCGTCCACATGCTCCCGCGACCACCAATGTGCCGGACCGCATGTTGGTGCCCGGGAAGTCGCCGCAGGCGCCGATAGCGACCAGCCCCCGCCGCATGCGGGGGGCCACGTCGTCTCCGGCGGCGCCGCGGACGATCACCTCACCGCCCGTCATGCCATGGCGCTGGCCGGGAAACGCGGCGGCCAGCCGGCGCCCCGCATTTCCATGAATCGTAAGCAGGCCGCCAGACATCGCTAGGGCGGCTTCATCTCCCACGCTGCCCGTCACCTCGATCTCGCCGCCGGACATGCCAAGTCCAACCCGGTCGCCGGCGGCGCCGTCAATCAGCATCGAACCGTTCGCAAGCCCCGCGCCGATGTCATCAAACAGGGAAAGATCGCCGGAGACAATCAGCCGGTCGTCCCGCTGGTCGTCAATGCGATCCCAACCGAACCAGTCGCCCAAACGGCTCTTTCGCGGCCAGAGCGATTCGGCTAGAGGAAAAGCCAAAGCCGCGTCGCTCGTCAGTGGGCAGACCGCCGCGGGCGCCATCCCTGCCAGCGAAACCGACGCCTCCGGCCGGCAGATCAGCGTGAGTCTCACCGACATCGGCCGACACTATTTTTCCAGAATCCAAATGTTGCGATACCGCACCGGGTTGCCGTGGTCCTGCAAGAAGACCGGCCCCGATTCCGGCTTGCTTCCGCCGCGGCCGCCAGGGGTGGCGCCGGGCAGTTCCAAGTCGTCGTGAATCACCACGCCGTTGTGCCGCACCGTGATGCGAACCTTCTTCTCAAGTTTGCCGTTCTCGTACTTCGGCGCGGTGAAGTCGATGTCGTACGTCTGCCAGGAAAGCGGCGGATAGCACATGTTCACGGCCGGCTCGGACGCCTTGTAGATGCCGCCGCATTCGTTGTCCTTGCCGTCCAGTCCGAAGGAGTCGAGCATTTGCACCTCGTACCGGCCTTGCACGTAGCAGCCGCTGTTGCCGCGGCCTTGCCCGCGGGCCTGCGGCATGTACGGCAGGCGGAATTCCAGGTGCAGCGAGTGATCGCCGAATTCCTGTTTGCTCGCGGCGCCCGGCATCAAGAGACCGTCGTCGCTCGCCTTCCCGCCTTCCCATTGGGCTGCGTCCGCAGGCCCACCGTAGAGCACGACGGCGCTGGCGGGCGGCCTGGCGCCGAGCGTGGGGCTTTCGCGATGAACCTTTTCCAGCACGCCGACCTCGCCCGCTTCTTCATGCGAAATCGTGATCGTGCCGTTCTCCAGGCGGCCGGTGTGGTCGTCGATGGTCGCCGCAAGCACGCCGTCTTCCGCCTTGGCCGTGACGATCTTGCGGCCTTCCTTCTTGCCGTCCCAGCCGTCGCCGGGCAGCCCGCCGGGGTAGGCCACGATGCGGTATTCGTCGGCGCCCAGGGCCACGACTTGCACGCCGATCTTTTGCGGCTGGCCGTCCTTATCCTTGACGCTGCCGGTGTATTCACCCTGAATGCTGAAATCCTCCTGCTTTTGAGCGACCTCCGGATCGGTGATCGCCGGCCCGCGGGCGGCGCAAGCCATCGAGGAAGCGAACATGACCGCGGCGGCGAGAATCGTAAGCATCGTAAGGGGCTTGCTCATGGCGGGCTCTCCGAGGGGGTGGGGGGCCGGCTTCTTTCACGTGAACGTCCGGCCGTATCAACGTCGATTATAGTTGGGCGGGCGGGCGGCTAGAAGCGCCACACACGAACCCGGCGCCTGCGGCTTGGGGTTAAACGACGCCGGCGCCTGCGGCTTGGGGTTAAACGACGCCGCGCTATTTTTCTTCGGTTACGCTCCGCGGCTGCCGAGTTGGGCGTCGATCATACATTGGGCGGCCACGTTGTCTCCGACCTTGCGCAGCTTATCAACGATCTCGGCCACCGTCGCCTCTTCCTCGACTTGTTCGGAAACGAACCACTGCAAAAACGCGTTACTGGCGTAGTCTTTTTCGCTCAGCGCCATTTCGACCAGTCGGTGGATCGAAGCGGTCACCTTCTGCTCGTGTTCGTGCGACTGCTCGAAGACATCCAGCGGGCCGGACCAATCGAGTTGCGGCGCCGGAATCGCCTGGAGTTCGACCCGGGTTCCGCGGTCATGCAGGAACGCCATGAATTTGGCGGCATGTTCCTGCTCTTCGTGAAACTGCGTCCGCATCCACTTGGCCATCCCCTTGAAAACCAGCGGCTCGAAGTAATTGGCCATCGAGAGGTACAGATAGGCCGAATGGAACTCCATCTGAATCTGGTCATTAAACGCCTTGGCAAGTTTGTCGTTCATCGCAAAACCTTTCGGGCTTGAAACGTTGGCGCGCTGCGAGGATCTGGCTCCCTGCGAACAGGCGCATCCGGCATCTTCGCTTAACTCAGCGTTGAAGGCTATCCGCGTGGCCGCCGGCTCGCAAGGGGCCGCACCGCAAAGTTTGCCTTACGGGAGCCCGCGGAATTTCTCCCGCCTTACTTTAGAAAACCTGCGAATCCCGGCCGAAAAAAACATTGCCAAATCCGGCGACGCGGTTATAGTTGCAATGTCATCGATGACGGCTGACAGATCTCGGAACCCGACGATAACCAGTCTCAGATTTACGGAGGGGCGATATGCTTGAACCACCGGGCCTGCAATCGGGGTGGCGCCACGCGGCGTAGCGGGCGCCCCCACCCACGATCGGCCGCGTTTTTCCCATCAAAGACCACCTTTAGACCCCCAGCCCGCTGCGGCCCACCGGCCCGCGGGCTGTTTTTTCGTATTCGTTTAACCACAAGCCGCAGGCTCCGCGGTTTTCTCGGACCGGCCCCCCGTCGCCTGCGGCTCGGGGTTAAACGGGGAGTGCCGAGTCTGAGTCGCAATCGCGGCAATTCCTTCACAGCCGCTTGAGGTGAAAACCGCCGTCTACATCCAAACGTGCGCCGGTAGAAAACGGGAATAAATCGAGCGCGATCGCGGAGACGGCCCGCGCCACGTCGTCGCCCTCCCCCCACCGCCGGATGGGCGTGAGTCCTTCGCTTATGAGCTTGTCGTACTTGGCGGTGACGGCGGCGGTCATATCGCTGGCGATCACGCCGGGGCTCACTTCGTTCACCGTGATGTTGTGTTCCGCCAGGCGGGCGGCGAAGAGCCGGGTCATCATCGTCATGCCGGCCTTCGACACGCAGTAATCTCCCCGGCTGACCGACGCGGTGTACGACGAGATGGACCCGATGTTGATGATCTTTCCGCCGGAAAGCCTGCCCTCGTTGATCCAGGCGATCATCCGATTCGCGACCGCCTGGGTCAGGAAGTACGGGCCCTTGAGATTCGTGCTGATGACGATATCGAAGCTTTCCTCGCTCGCCTCGAGGATGTCGGCTCGTTTGGGCGGGGCGATGCCGGCGTTGTTCACAAGCACGTCGATGCGGCCGAACCGCTCGACCGCGGCGTTGACGAGCTTTCCCCGGTCGGCCGGCTCCGCGATGTTGGCGCCGACGGCGATTGCGGCGCGGCCCTTGGCCTCGATCTGGGCGACCACCTCCGCAGCGGCCTGGCCCGAGCGGGCGTAATTCACCACGACGTCGAAACCGTCATCCGCCAGGCGGGTGGCGATGGCGCGGCCGATTCCGCGGGAGGAGCCGGTGACCAGGGCGACTTGCTGTTCGTTCATGGCGTCGATTTCCGTCGCCTGTGGCTCGGGGTTAGACGATTGTCCGTAGCGTACACGATAGGGCGCAAAAAGAAAGCGGACGCGATTGCGTCCGCTTTCGTGTTCCCTGGCGTCGGGGCGATTCGAAAAATCGCCCCGACGCTCAGTCTAAGCCCCGTCGTGAAGCTTTCGTCGGCAAGGATGACCCAGATATCTTGCCGGACGAACGAAATGCTCCTACCCAGGGGGGCGGCGCCGGGTTCCCGCGATCCGGCGCCAACGACGGGGCTTCGAGTAGTTCTTGCCGTGGGCGCTCAGCCGCCGGCGTGTCGCCGCGGCTTTCCGCTTTCGGCTGTCAGCTTTTCTGCCAGGGCGAGCAAGCTCGCCTGGTTCCTCGTTTCTCGCGGCTATGCCGCGTGTTTGGCTTCCCTTGGTTCAGTCGCGAATTTTTCCTTGAGCGCCTCGACAATCTCGCGGGCGCCGTGTTCCGGTTGGCCGCACACGATGACGGCGTCTTCCGGTTGAATCGTCTCGAATAGTTCCGCAACCACTTCTACGCTCGTTTCGAATAGTTTTGCGGCCGTGCGGGGGTGGCCGTGTTCGCGGGCGGCGTCCACCAGCGGGGCCAGGCCTTGGCCGCAGGCCACTACCGCGTCCACGCCGTGGTGAGCGGCCCTCTGTCCCGATCGGCGCTGCGCCTCCTCCGTGAAACGGTCGGCCGAGGCCGCGACGACCACGGTTTTGCGTCCGGCGACCGGCTCCTGCGTAAGCCCCGTGAGCGCCGCCGTGAGCGTTGTCTCATCGACGCGGGAGGTATCGTCGAAAACCGTCACGCCGTCTATTGCAATTCTTTCAAATCTGTGTGGAACTCCTTGAAAACCGGTGAGCCGCTGGGCGGCCATTTCCGTGGCCACACCGAGTCGCACCGCCGCCGCCACCGCCAGCGAAGCCGCCGGGATGCAATGGGGCGGCGCGTCGTCGAGCACGAGCCGACGATCCCCAAGCCGCCACGAGAGTTCCCGGCCGTCCTTGCGAACCTCGCGGATCGGCCGTCGCGTCTCCGGGCACGCGTCCGAGCCGCCGATCCGCCGAGGCAGACAAAACGTGACGTTCCTTCCATTGACCGACAGCAGCCACGCGCGGCACGGCAGCGTAAAGGGCGGCGCCGGGCGCGCATCGCCGGGCGCGCGGTCCAGAACCCCCAAATCCAGCCGACCAATGCAGCCGGCCATCAGCCGCCGCCAAACCGCTTCCTCGATCGGTTGCGGAGCCGCCTTCACCACCACAAGGTCGCCGCAAGTCGCCGCGGGGCAAAACCACTTCGCCAGGGCGCCGGCAAGCGTGGCGGGCTCCTCGGGGTCGCAGCGGGCGTGCAGCGACGGCCACAGAACGCGGTCGAGCATTCCCGCCAGCGTGCTCTTGCCGTGACTGCCGGTGATGAGCATCCAAGGAGTCGGCGCCGGCCGGGGCCAGCGGTCGATCAGCCGGATCAGCGCAGCCGCAATGTCATCGACGTCAATGGCGAACCGCCCCGCCCACGGCTCACCCGAAAATCGACCGGTGACCACGCCCGCCGCCCCACGGCTGTACGCCGCGGCGGCCCGCAGATCGGCCGGGCTGGAAAGGTCGGCGTCAATATACACCTCGCCCGGTTCGACTCGGACAGGGTCGAAAGCGAGACCCGACGTCATGAGCATTTCGCCGGACAAAGGGGGCATGGCGCCCAAGCGGAGCCGCCCGCCAAGCAATCGGCGGAGGGCGCGGATCGTCAAAGACATCCTGATTTCCTTCATTCGTTCAACTGCAAGCCGCAGGCGCCGCGGCCTTGTTCTTTGATTCGTTCAACCGCAAGCCGCAGCCGCCGCGGTTTTCTGGATCGGGAGTCCCCGTCGCCTGCGGCTCGGGGTTAAACGGATGGGCGACCGTTCGCTAAAGCCGGCAGGACAGCGCGCCGTCCCGTCTTATGCCGCCTTGTGATACAGCCGGATCGTGGCGGGCTCTTCCTCCGGAAGGGATTCCGAAAAGTCGGCCTCCGCCAGCCATGCTCTGGCAATCTCCACGTCGTCGAAAGCGTAGCGGCGGCCGTCGATTACTTGCTGACGGGCGGCGCCCTTTCCGGCGATCAGCACGCTGTCGCCCGGCTTCGCTTGCGAGAGAGCCCACACGATCGCATCCTGCCGTGAGGGCATCACGCGGGCCGAGTGCGGCCGGTCATAGCCGTCGAGAAGTTGGTGGGCCAGCTCCAGCGGGCGTTCGTGCCGCGGGTTGTCGCTGGTGATGATCGTGTGCCTGGCGCCTTTCTCGGCGACCCGCCCCAACGCCGGCCGAATCGCAGCGGGTCCGTCGGCGTCGCAGCCGTACACCAGCCACACGTCGCCGCGGGTCGCTTGTCGCAGGGCCCGGAGGGTCGTCGCCAGGGCATCGGGCGTTTTGGCTTCGTCGACGAACACGCCAAACGGCTGCCCCGCCTCGACCCGCGAGAGCCGACCGGGGATCGACGTGATTCTTTCCAGGCCGCTGACGATCGTGCCCAGCGGGATGTTGTACACCAATCCCACGGCGGCCGCGCACAAGCAGTTCAAGGCGTGATGCTCGCCGATCATCAGGGTTCGCACGGGGGCGGTTTCGCAGCCGGCCTCCAGGAGGAACGTTTGCTCGCTCAGGCGCCGCTCGACGATTTCGCCGGTCACCTCCGCCGGGCTCCGCAGGCCGACCGTCATCAGCGGATGGCTGACCTCGCCGATCAAGTGCTTGCTCGAAGGATCGTCGGCGTTCATCACGGCGAATCCTTCCGGCTTTAGCAAATCGAGAATCCGCCCCTTGATCTGGCGGTAGTTGGCCACGGCGCCGTGTTCGTCGAGATGCTCGCGGCGGATGTTGGTGATGACCGCGGCGTCGAGTGCGATTCCTTCCAAGCGGTAGTCGGCGAGGGCGGAACTCGAAATCTCGACGATCGCCACGTCTACGCCGTCGGCTTCCATTTCGGCCAGGCGGCGAGCCATCTCCGGCGGCTCAGGTGTCGTGGGCAGGGGATTCCCGGCGGCGTCCACCGCCGCTGCCTGGTCCACATCCGCCACGGCGCCTACCGCGCCGCTCCATTGATCCGGCAAGCGGCGGACGGAGTCGATCACGCCCACCTGGTAGCCGGCCAACTTGAAGACGGAAGCGAGCAATTCGCACACGCACGTCTTGCCGCCGGTGCCGGTCACGCCGATGACGGGCATCTCGCGGCTGGGCGCGCCGGCCACCGCCTGGCAGAGCCTGGCGTAGGCCTTGCGCGAGTCGGGGACGATGGCCATCGGGATCGGCGTGGGCAACAGACGCTCGCCGATGACCGCCGCGGCGCCGCGGCGCACCGCCTTGAGATAATCCTCGTGGGTGTCGCCGTCGGCGGTGAGGCTGGCAAGAAACACATCGCCGGGCATCACCGCGGCCGCGTCGGAGCAGATGGAGCCCACCAGCACATCGTCGCAGCCAATAAGGGTCGCCTCGGGAACCACTTCGCGGAGACTCACTCCGCGGGGGCGCAGAGAAAGGGCCTGCATGACAATCGGCCTCCTTGCCGGGTTGCATGGGTCGAACATTGCAGCGGGAACTGCGGCTCACCGCGATGACTTCCTGCCACCGCCGCCGGCGAGCCCTTGTGACGTGCGCCTCGGGGCGTCGCGGGAAGACGCCACCAGGGGCAAATCCGATGGCTGCGATTGTGGGCGAAACGCGAAAAACGGTCAACAGCGAAAAACGATGCTAGCAACCAGGAATTTGCGACTCCGGGCGGGAAGCGTTAGCGACTCATCAGCAGGCTCAACCTCAGTGATTGCCGGAACAGATGCAGCCGGTAGGCCGCGGTGAGAACCGCCGCCGCTGGGAGTCTTGGGCCAAGCAGTGGGGCGATAGCTTCCGCCAGCGGGCGAACGCCCAGGGCGGTAAGTCGTTCATGCAATGCTCTCAGAGCCTCTTCGGTCCTCGGTGATAGGGACGTGGCGCCCGCTTCGAGAGACGCCGTGAGGATGCGGTCGAGGTCGTAGATGACGCTCACGATCAGCGGCGCCGCAGCGCGGAGGTCTTCGGCGGACGGCTCGCCCGCTACGGCTTCTTCGAACTCCGCGTCGCCGATGCGGGCCTCCACTTCTTTCTGGCGGCCGAACTTCTTCCGCAGCCGCGCGAGCAGCGACTCGTTTTGCGAGCGGATGCGGCGCTGGTCGAACTGGGGGCAAAGGACTTTATCGCCCTGTACGGCGCCCTCGGAGAAGACAGTAAGCGGATACAGGGCCATTTTGCCGCCGCGGACCTGAAGCCGGCACAGCAGGGCCGTGGCCTTGTCTCGCTCGACCTCGAGCGATTCGAGAAAGACGACGCCCGGTTCATCGACGTTGGACCACGGGACGCGGACCTCGACGATGCTGCCGGCCTTGTCCACCAGCGGCCAGACGAAGGCCTGGTCCAGTTCGTCGAACCACCAAGCGCCCCACGCCGCCGGATGGACGACGACCAGCGGGCTGCGCGGGTCGGGCAGACGAAGGCCGATCGGCTGTGACCGCTCGGCCACCTTCGCGAGTTGGTTCCAATCGCTGATCGAGATGTCGGCGAAGGCGAGGGTGGCGGGGTCGGTCGGTTCGCCGATCGTGGCCGCGATCGATTCGGACGTGCTCAGGCGGCCCTCTGCATTGACCTTGCCGCTTGTAAGCGTCACTTGGCGGCGGCACATTTCGCGGATCACCGCCCCGCCGGACCAGCCGAGGCCACCGTGGTAGGCCTTTTCCATCGAGAACGTCCGGTCCCGCCCTTCCCGGCGGGAAACCGACGCGGTGAGAAACCGCCGGCCCTGGTCGTCCCAGAAGAGCGACGTAAGCCCCTCGAAGCCCGATGCCGTCCGCCAGCCGTACGCCCCCACGCCGTGCAGGCGAAGCTGCGGGGCAGGCGAGTAAACCGTGCGAAAACGGCCGAAGAGATCGATCCGCTGAGCGTTTTCCGGCCGGGCCGCGGCCGTGGAAAGAGCGTGGGCGAAAAGCATCCGCTGCGTCATACGGGCCGGGTTGGCGGCGACGTCGCGGGCAATTTGCAGACTGGCGTCATCCGCGATGCTGGCAAGCAGGCGAGCCAGCCGCGGAAAGCGGGCCGCTTCCGCCGCGACGGCCGTTGTGCGAAAGCGTTCGACGATGCGGGTCGAGGGATGCGCCACACCTGCCGCCGCCACCGCCGACAGCAACCGCCCGGCCGCCCGCGCAACCCGCCGGCGGTCTGCAATGATCGCGTCTTTCCGTTTGGCGGCGGGATCGACCGCGACGGCTGGCGCCTCCTCGGGGACGGGACCGTTATCGGCGACCGCGGGTCGCCGCTGTTCCCCGCTCGCTCTGGGAGAGGGGCCAGGGATGAGAAAGGCATCGCCGTGCGCCGCCGCCCAATGATCCCGCAGATACAGCGTCGCCTGCAAAATCTGCCGCGTCATGCCAGTGGCGCTGGTGTCGTCCGTAGCGGCGGCCGGACCCTCCACCGGCATCGTCACCATCCAACCGGCGCCCCGCACAAGCAAAGCGTCGTCGGCTTCCCCGACGGTCGGGGGCGGGCCCTTCTTCAAGTCCTTGGCCGCCCGACGGAGCAACCCGCGATTCGCCAGGGCAACGAGGGCGTCGTCGCTCGCGGCGGCAAGGTTGCGTTTCAGACGTGCGATTGATTCGGAGTTCATGGTGTGCTTCGTACGCGGTATTCCGTATTCTTCCCTCCATATTCGCCCTACCCCCGACGATGTATCACCTCGGCCAACCACTCCGCCAGCTTGTTCGGAGTGACGGCAGCGATGTCCATGCCGTCGGCGGCGAGGCGGCTGGCCATTGGTTCGTCGAACCACGCCCCGCCCATCTCATCCAGCGACGCCAGGCCAATCAGGTGGCAGCCGTCGGACTTCATTCCGCGGACGGTCGCCCGCAATGGCCGCGCGTCGGCGCCTTCGCAAAAGTCCGTCACGAGGACGACGATGGTCCGGCGGGGCTCGCGGACCAGTGTGCGGCAGTAGCCCATCGCCTTGCCGATGTCCGTTCCGCCGCCGAGCTGCACCGACATCAGCACCTCGACCGGGTCGGTCACGTGCTCGCTCAGGTCCACCACCGAGGTGTCGAACACGACGAGCCGCACCCGCATCGACGGTGCCTCGGCGATCGCCCCGGCGAGCACGGCCGAGTGAATCAGGCTGCTCGCCATCGAGCCCGACTGGTCCACGCACAAAATGATCTCCCAGGGCAAATGCCGCCGCACACGGCTGAAGAAATACGGCCGCGCAACGACCAGCGCCTTGCGTGACGTGTCGTAATGCTTGAGGTTGCGGCGGATCGTCTTGCGGGCGTCGAAGTTGGCGGCCGATTTGAAGTGGGAACTTTGGAAGCGATTCCGCCGGCCGGTGATCCGATGCTGAATGGCATGCTTGAGCCGCCGCTGCATGTCCTCGACTACCCGTCGCACGAGCTTCCGGACCGAATCGAGAACGGACTTGTCCATGCTCCCCTTGAGCATGAGCACGCTGGCCAAGAGCTCGCTGCTGGGCTCGAGGCTGTCGAGCGTTTTGGAGTCCTTCACTACGTCGGTCATGCCGTAGCGGTCGAGGGCGTGCTGGGTGATCTTGCGGCAGGTTTCCTCGGGGAAGAGGTCGTGGATTTCTCCCAGCCACTTGGGGACGTTGAGTTGGCTGGGGTCGAGCGAGCCGGGGCCGAGCTCCCGACCCTGCCGCACGCCGCGGCCGGCGTACTCCCGGCTGTAGAGTTTTTCCAGGGCGTCAGCCATTCGCTGCTGTTGCGGCTGGAGGCGCTGCGGCATTTGCCGGCTTGCGTACTTGCCGAGAACAAGCCGCCAGCGGGCGATGGTCTCGGTGCCGGAAGCATTCGCATCGCTCATGCCAGTCCATCCTCCGCCAGCGAACGGTTCATCAGTTCCGTCGCCTGGACGGCCGCGCGCATGTCGTCTTCGGTGATGTCGGGGTTCACGAGCGGGCCGATGTCCTCCACCTTGTGCAGCGCCGCGACCCGGGTGGCGACCGAATCGACCTCCTTGGGCGAGAGCTGCGAGAACGCCAGCCGCAAGTGTGGCAAGGCGTTGACGAATCGGGCTTCCTCCCATTGTTGGAAGAGGCCGTCGATACTCAGGAGTAATTCGTCCGACCGCCGGAACGTCTCGCGGGCCGCCATCATCAAGCCGCGGACCACCCCGCAGGCGCCGCCGATGTCTTCGACCGCCGCGTCAAGGTAACGCCGGACGACACTGCAAACGTGTTGTTGATCGATTTCCCCCAGCCCGTGCAGCAACCCCGCCGCGGCCCCGGCGATCTCGCTGCGGGGTGGCGTGCCGGTGTCGCTAATCAGCCGCTTGAGGGCCGCGACAAAGAGTTCCTTGTCGAGCGGTGGCGAATTCTCCGTGGTGGATTCGTCATTGCCGCCTTCGTCATTGCCGCCTTCGTCATTGCCGCCTTCGCTTTCTTGATCGCCGCTCAGCAACTCCCTCATCGAAAGGAGACCATCCAGCGATGCGTCCAGTTGATCGTCTGGCGCCGCCGCAAGCGTGTCGATCACGTGCGTCGCCCGTTGATAGCAGAGGGTGATTACGTCGGGAAGCTGCGTGAGCCGCCTTGCTTCCAACGGTTCCCTCGCCGATAGCAGCAAGATCAACCGGCTAAGTCCGCGGGCCAGGGACGCGAAAACGCCGTCCTCTGCGATGTGGTCTTCCACGATCCGCACGAGTTGCCAGGCGTGGGCGTGCAGCCCGCAGCGGCAGGCGCGGATCAAGAGATCGACCGCGGCGTCGGCGCTCCGGGCAGCGCCTTCTTCTTCCAGGGCTTCGACAAGCTGCATCATTCGCGTGGCCGCCGCGCCGTCGACGGTGTCTCCCAGGGACGCGAGTTCCGCCAGCCGGGCTTCCGTGCAGGGGTTCCACGCCGCCTGCCACTGTTCGCGGAGTTTGCCGAGATGATGGCCGTTGATGAAGTCGGGCCCATCCACAAACGACGCATACGACACGTCCAATAGCGCGAGCTGGTGCAACAGAAAGCTGACAGGCCGATGCTGCGGCTTGCGGTAAAGTTCCAGCGTAACGCCCCTCGGCTCTATCGTGTCGGCGGGCAAGCGGTAGCGGGTGGCCATTCGCTGGAAGTCGTCGATGATCGGCGGTTGCCCGGCCGATGCGGGGACCGATCCGATGCGGTCGCCGGCCAGCGTACGATTCACAATCGCCGTAAGCGGGTCGGCGCCGGCAAGGCTTTCTTTCCGCATGCAGCTCGCGATGGCGTCGAGGACGTCGCTGCGGGTCGGCGTGTGGTGGCCGCGGAGATCCGCCAGGCGGTCGAGCATCTGCACCGCCGCAATCGAATCGGTCACCGAAGCCTCGTGCGGAATCGGCTTGCCGCGCGTCTGGCGGGCGATGGTCGAAACCAGCCGGGCGACCGCCGCCCGCTTGCTCGCGCCTTCCTGCTCCGCCCGCCACAGGGCGTCGTAGAAGCCGGGGCTCGGCATCCCGGAGCGGTAGCCGGAAAGGGCGTCAAGCTGATCGTAGCTGTAGCGGATGAGCCAACTGCCGACGAGCTTGGGATCGAGCTTGGGGAGCTTCGCCTTGTGGGAATTGCCCTTGGTCTTCACGGCGTCGGCGAGGGCGACCGTATGAAAGCCGCCGGCCACCACCAGCAGCGATCCCTTCCGCTGCGGCGCGTTCAGCCGCTTGTACTCCTCCCGAATCACCTCGACCATGACGGCCTCGCGGGCCAGCGTGCCGTCGGACTTGAGATACTCGGCGTCGTAGCTGGCCCGCGAGAGATCGCAGTACGTGGCGAGCAGGCCGACAAGTCGCCCGGCCGTCAGGTGGTCGGCCCGCGATTCGAAGAGGTGGTCCCACAACTCGTCGAAATCGCGGCAGCCCATCCGCCGGGTCAACTCCGCGATGAACCGGCTGTGCCGCAGGTGGGATTCATCGGCCAGCAGCACGCCTAGCATCGTCCGCGGGGCGTCCTGGTCACCTCCCATTTCCAAACGGATGCGGACCTTGTCCTCGAACTCGAGATCGGCGAACCGCACGCGGGCGCCAATCGCGGCGCCCTGCCGCAGGGCGACCCACTCGGGGGAATAATCGCACAGCGGAAAGTACGCGCTGTGCCGCGGCGCCATCGGCGCGTCGGACTCGCGGTACGTGGTGAGAATGGCCACCGGCCCGACGCAATCGTCGCTTGCCAGCGGCGTAATCCACTTGTCGAGCGACCGTGGGCCTTCGACGATGATCGCCTCCGGCCGCACCGCTTCGATCCACCGGGCAAGATGCTTGGCGCACGCGAGGGAATGGTGGCGGACGGGAAAGAAGGTAATCGGCCCGCCAAGCAGTTTTTCTTCCCACGCATGAGCGCGGGCCAATAAATCTTCGCGATTTGGCAGGCAATGATTGGAGGAACTGCCGGGAGCGCCATTCGCCGCCGCCTTTCGCTTGCCACGTTTCGTCTTCATCGGCGAGGGGGCCACGGTCACTCCTTCCGTCCGGGGCGGGCCGCGTAGAACGCCTTCCAATGTTGATCTTTGATGGCACGGGGCTTCACCACGACGTCGAAGTATTGCCGCAGCCTCTTGATGTCTCCCTCGTCGTCCTTCAGGGCCGTGCCGGTGAGCTGCCGGCCCAAGTGCTCGCCGGTGACGGCGCCGTCGCCAAAATGGGCGGCGTCGATGCCCGCGGACATCACCACCGAAACCGCCTCGGCCGTGCTCATCACCGAGGTCGGCTTCTCGATCACGCCGCCTTCCCTGGTTCGGCCGCTGCGGAGTTCGTGGAAGGCATCTACCAGCACGCGAACGGCGTCGCGGTCGAGCGTGGCATCGGCCTCGCACCTTTCTAAGAGCGTCGTCGCCTGCTTGAGAACCAGCTCCAGTTCGAATTCCGGATCGGCGATGGGGTGGACCGTCTCGAAGTTGAACCGCCGCCGCAGCGCCGCCGACATCTCATGCACGCCCCGGTCGCGGGTGTTGGCCGTCGCGATGACGTTGAAGCCGGGCCGGGCGTGGATCACCCCCTCCGGCCCCTCGAACTCCGGTACGTGCAGCACCTTTTCGCTCAGGACGCTGATGAGCGTGTCCTGGATTTCCGCGGGGCAGCGTGTGATTTCCTCGAACCGCACCATCCGTCCCTGGCTAAGGCCAAAAAACAGCGGCGCCGGCGCCAGCGCCCGCCGCGTCGGCCCTTCCGAAAGCAACAGCGCGTAGTTCCACGAATACTTGATCTGATCGTCGGTCGTGCCGGCCGTGCCCTGGATGGTCAACTCGCTGCCGCCGCTGATCGCCGCGGCGAGCAGTTCCGAAAGCATCGACTTGGCCGTCCCCGGTTCGCCGATGAGCATCAGCCCGCGGTTGCCGATGAGCGTGACGATCGCCCGGTCCACCAGCGGATCGTCCCCGTAGAACTTGCGGAAGATCTCCGGCGTCTTGTCGCCCAGCGGCGCGGCCTCGGCGCCCAGCAAGAAGGTCCGCACCGCCCGCGGGCTCAGCCGCCACCCCGGCGGTCGAGGAAAGGAATCGGCCGCTTCCAGAGCCGCCAGCTCGTCCGCAAACATCATCTCCGCCGGCTGGCGAATCATGGCACGATCACCGTTGCGACGAGGGTCGCTGTTCGGTTTGGCATTCGACGTCGCCGATTCGGCCTTTGTGGCGGTCGATTTCTTTTTGGCCATCATCGTGGTCACTACGTGGTCGTTTTCTTTAGTGGCGCCGCTGTGTCATCCAGCGGTGCAAATTATGGCCGCCGAACCACGCGAATGGGAGCGGGGAGAAGACGCCACGCGCGGCATTGGCCCCGCGCTTCAACGCGGGGTAGACGGTCGGACGGTCGTTTGGCCAACCCCGCTCAAATGGAACTACGAACGGGGCCGGGAGTCTTTTTAGGTCCGGCCCCTTGCGGTATGGTCAGGCGTTGACCGAAAAAGACTCCCGACCCCATCGGCCTGTGTGAATGCTAAACGCGATTGGGCAAAAAGACAGGAACTGACCATGCCAGAAACCGCGGCCCTGCCGGAATCCGACCTTCTTCAGCAAAGTCAGAACGGCGTGCTGTGGCTCACGCTCAATCGGCCGGAGCGTCGCAATGCGCTGTCGGCGTCGCTGATTGCGTCGCTCGATAGCGCGCTGACGATCGCTGCCGAGGACACCTCGGTCAAGGTGGTCGTGCTCGCGGCCAACGGGCCGGTGTTTTGTGCCGGGCACGACCTGAGCGAAATGGTCGGCCGCAGCGAGCAGGAATATCGCGACCTCTTTCAGGCCTGCACGCGAATGATGGTGCGGATTCGGCAAACGCCGCAACCGGTGATCGCCCGCGTGCACGGCATGGCGACGGCGGCCGGGTGCCAGATGGTGGCCGCGTGTGATTTGGCGGTGGCGAGCGAGGACGCCCGGTTCGCCACTCCCGGCGTAAAGATCGGCCTGTTCTGCACCACGCCGATGGTTCCGCTCGTTCGCAGCATCGCTCCCAAGAAAGCAATGGAGATGTTGCTTACCGGCTGGCCGATTTCGGCCCAACAGGCGCTGGCCGCGGGGCTGGTGAACCATGTGGTTCCGACGGACGAGCTGGACGCGATGATCGAGCGATTGTGCGAATCCATGCTTGCGTCGAGTTCGCAGGTCCTGCGGCGCGGCAAACAGGCGTTTTATCAACAACTGCCATTGAGCGAGCAAAATGCCTATGATTTGGCCACGGAAGGAATGACCCAGAACGCCCTTTGTGAAGACGCCCAAGAGGGAATCCAGGCGTTCTTGGAAAAACGGACGCCGAAGTGGACCAGTTGAATGCCCCTACCCGGCTTTGACGAGTTGTACGAAGACGCTGCGCGGGGAACGCCGCTGACCGTGGTGGCGGTCGGCGCCGCCGACCCCACCGTGCTGGCGGCATTGGCGCTTGCCCGATCGTTGGGCTGGATCCGACCGGTCGTCACCGGTCGGGCCGATGAAATCAAGGCCGTGGCCGCAAGGCTCGATCTCGATCTGAGTGCGTTCACCATCCTCGACAGCCAGAAGCCGGCCGACGATGCCGTGGCCGCGATCCGCAGCGGAAGAGCCCAACTGCTGATGAAAGGCCAAATCGCCACGCCGGAGCTGATGAAGGCCGTCCTGGATCGCGACAACGGCCTGCGGACCGGAAAGCCCGTCTGCCAGGTGGTGCTAATGGAAATCCCGCGGGATGGTCGGCGCTTCTTGCTTACGGATACCGGAATCATCATCCGGCCCACACTGGAGCAAAAGGCGGGATTGATCGATCACGCCCTGGCGGTTTCGCGTGCTCTTGGAGAACCGTCGCCCTCGGTCGCCCTGATGGCGGCGACTGAAAAAGCGACCGAGGCGATGCCCGACACGCTCGACGCATCCGAACTCGCGCGGCAAGCGGCGGAGGGTGGATTTGGCGGCGCGCGTGTGGCGGGCCCGCTTTCGTTCGACCTCGCCTACGCCGCCGATGCCGGCAAGAAGAAACGCATCGCGGGGGAAGTCGTCGGCGCCGCCGACGCGATGGTCTTCCCGGACCTTCTGTCCGCCAACCTCACCGTCAAGGCGATCATGTACACGGCCGACTGCCGCTTCGGCGGCGTGCTCTGCGGCGCGACGCGCCCGGTCGTGTTCATGTCGCGGGCCGACACGACCGAAACGCGACTGAACTCACTGGCGTACGCGATCCGGGTGGCGCGGTTCGGATGACTGGGCGGCCACTTCCAATCCCGCTCATTTCGTTCCGGCGCCGCCCTATTCGGATATGGGTCTTCGCACGCTGCGTCCTTGTCCAGCTTACCAACGCCCCCTCTTCTCCCACTCCGGGTCAAAGCCCGTTCCCTGCGCCGCCATTTCTTTCACGTCGTTGTAGCACTCGCTGATCAGGACGGGCGGGACCTTGGAAAGTTTGAGCTTGTTCGGGTTCCAGGAGTGGGCGGAATGGTCACTCGGCCTGATCGGGGTAAAGTAGAGTTCGCGGATCGCCGCGGGGATGTCGGCTTCCGGGAGGTGGCTGCCCGTGAACTCGACCACGGCGTCCACCCCCTGCGAGCGGAACGGCTTGTGGTACAGGCGAAAGCCGCCGCCGTCTTCGGCGTCGCCGCGGACCCAGCCGAGCCTGGTCGCCCTTGACCGGAAGCGGAACGTGGTGAGCATGTGCCCGCGGAAATCGGTGATGTCGGTCTCGTTGTTCAGATCCTCCGGCAGGCGGTAGGTTTCCCGGCCGAACTGCTGGAAGAGTTCGGGGACCTCGTAGTCCTTCAGGTGTTGTTTCCAGGCTATCTCGGTTTCGTCGTCGAGCAGGCTGGAGTGGGCGACGTAGACGCGGTCGTCGTCGTTCAGAGTGAACTCGTCGTCGTTGGCGTCGGTGAGCGAGCCATCTTCGAGGGGGCGGAAGAGGCGGAGCGGGGCGGAATCACTCGCTGACGCTTCGGGCGCCGAGTCGCTTGCTGACGCGGTGGGTTTCGATGCTTGGGCCGCCCAGACGACGCGGCGGCAGAGGGCGCCCATGATCGGGTGCTGGGCCAGGTACCGCCGCCACTCGGCGGCCGGCCACGATCGCTGCACGCACGCGGCTTCGTAAAGACGCTCCGCCTGCATCTTGACGACCTCTTTCACCGTCTTTTTTGCGGCGGAAAACGCCTTCTTGGCGGCGTTCACCCGTTCCGGGTCGTCGTCCTTGGCCTTGGACGGCAGCGACTTGACCCGCTTGCCGTCGCCGCGAGTGATGACCGGCTGCAGGTCGTCGCCCAAAATAACCGTAAACGTGCGGGCGCCGTAATCGAGCACGAGCTGGGTCCGCTCGCCGACGGGGTTGCCCTCTAAATCCTTCTCGCGCTCGAAGCCGGCGTCGGGAATGGTGCGGTCGGCGAGCTGGTCAGTCGTCCAGCCCTGCCGGTCGGCGAGTTCCCTTACGAGTTCCTCCGCCCGCTTGCGAATGGCCTTGGTGCGGAAGCGGTTGGCCAGCGACAGAAGAAGTTGCACGGCGTTCGTGTCCTCGATCCAGCCGAGCGTTTCCAGCAGGGCCTTGCTTTGGGCGAGGCGGTGGCCGTGGTACGTGCGGATGTAGCGTTCGATCGTCTTCACGCACTGGGCGTCGCCGGCGGCGGAGATGATCGCGAGCAGGCCCTTCTGGCCGATGGCCGACTGCACGAACGTGTTCCGCATTACGGCGGCGATGCTGTCGCGGTATGCCTCCTGCGATGGGTACTGCTCGCGAATCCATTTCGCGTATTGGGAGTTCCATTGCTGATGGGCCTGCTTGGCGGCCTCGGCCATCACGTCTTCCCGGCTTGGCTGTTTGGTGTCGTGGGCGATCCAGGCCGCCAGCAGGCCCTTGGCGAAGTCGGCGGCGTCGTCCGGCCGGCACATGGCGACCGAGCGGCGGAGAATGGCCCCGCACGTCGGCAGCTTGAACTGGATGCTCTGGACGATCCACCATTGCAGGATTTCGGTCGGGACGGGCTTGTCGTCGTCGGCCCATCGCACTTGTGGGAGCGAATCGAGCGGGACCCATTCCATGCCCTTGGGCCGTTTCTTTGCTAGCCCTTTCCTGGCGGCAAGGAGTTGATTGCGTTTGCCGAGGAATTCATCGACGGCGCCGCCAAGCTGCTCAATCGCTTGCAGCATAACGCCCCTGACGACCTCCTGCTTTTCCTTCCTGAGGGCCGTCTTGAGCGGCTCGATCGCGTCCTGGCCCCCCAGTTCGGCCAGCATTTTTGCCGCGGCGATGCGGACGCTCTGCTTGCCGTCTTCCAGCGCAAACTTCTCGGGCAGCGAGCGGTCAAGCCTTGCGTCCGCCATTTCTCTCCTCCCTCAGGTTAAGTACGAGAACGCATGACATCGACGGCGGATTGTAAGGTGTGTCGACGCGGTCTCCCAGCGCCCGATGGCGCCATGCCCGTGACGGATTATACTGGCGGCATGCCGGAATCAGAGCGAGTCCGAAATGTGATGGAAGAGGTGATCCAGCAGATCCTCGTCGATGCTGGAAGGCCGCCGCGTGATCTTCAGAAGACCGACCGGTTCACGCACGATGTCGGCCTCGACTCGCTCGATCTGGCGGTGATGGTAGTGCAACTCGAGCAGCGGTTGGGGATCGATCCGTTTCGTGAGGGAGCGCGGCCCGTGGCGACCCTCGGGGAGTTGGCGGCGCTGTACGAACGGGCGTTGGCCGAAGACCCATCACCTTCCGACCAGCCCGGCGCGGAGCGCGGCGCCGGAAACGAGATCTGAGAATTCGCGCGCCGCGTTTTGCGGCGGAGCAATGGCATGATTGCGGCGAGAATTCAGGAAATCTGCGGTCGTATGGGCGAGCAGACGCCCGTGCTGATGAATCCGGCGACGGCGGTGACCTATGGCGAATTGCTTGCGCGGGCGACGGCCCTCGCCGCGGATTTTGAGCGCCGGGGTCCGAGCACCAACTCGGTGAACGCGCCCTCGCCGATCGTCGTTTCTCGGTCCGGACTGGCTGACTTCCTGGTAGACGTGGTGGCGGCGGATACGGCGGGAGTAAACGTGATCTTGTGTCCTTCCTCGGTGGGCCCCGCGACGGTGGAACCGGTGGGCGATGCGGGCGGCGGCGGCGAGCCTCGGGTGACGATTCTCACCTCCGGAACCAGCGGAACGCCGAAACCGGCCCACCATACCTGGCGGACGCTCGCCGCGTCGGTCCGATACGACGAGGCGCTTGTCGGCGCCCGCTGGCTCATGGCGTACGATCCCGCCCGGTATGCGGGTCTGCAAGTGCTGTTGCAGGCATTGCTTTCGCAGGGCGTTCTCGTATCGCCTGAAAACCTTTGGGGCGGCGGTTCGCCGGCCACGGGCGCCTCGGGTCTGCCTCCGGCGGACGCCGTCTGGAACGCCTTGATTCAGTGCGGCGTGCAGTTCGCGTCGGGAACTCCCACCTTCTGGCGGATGGTTTTGCACGCCGCGCCGCCGGGCGCCAAGGTCGACGTTCCGTTATCACAGATCACTCTGGGTGGAGAGGCGGTGGACCAGGGACTGCTCGACGCCCTCGCGGCGCGGTTCCCTCGCGCGAGAATCAGCCACATCTACGCTTCGACGGAGATGGGCGTGTGCTTTTCGGTGCGGGACGGCCGCGCCGGGTTCCCGACAGAATATCTTCAGCCGGGGGCGCTTCCACGCTGTCACCTCCGCGTGGCGGACGACGGCGAATTGTGGATACTGCCGAACCCGCAGTCCGCCGCCAAGAACTTTTTCCGCCAGCCGGCGACGGGCAATGCGGCGGAGGATGACTGGTTCGCCACGGGCGACCTGGTTCGGGTCGAAGGCGGCCGCGTGTTTTTTTCAGGCCGCAAGTCGGATACGATCAACGTGGGCGGCGTCAAAGTGCAACCCGTAGACGTGGAAGCCGTCATTCGCGAGGTGGACGGCGTCGCCGAGGTCTGCGTCTTCGGCGCGTCGAGTTCCATCACGGGACAACTGGTGGCCGCCGACGTCTGCCCAGTTCCGGGTGTGGACGAGGACGCATTGCGCAGGAAGATTCTTTCCCACTGCCGGGCACGGCTGCCCCGCGCGATGGCGCCCGCGATTCTGCAACTTAAGCGGGAGATCGCCGCCGACCCCACGGGGAAGATCGGCCGCCGATCCGGGTAGGGACAAAGACGCGATCAGGTTGGCCCTCTCGCTTTTCAAGCCGTTGCGAGACGACTATCTTATCGTATTCACCTCCCAAGAACGCGATTTCGCGAGTTCCCATGCCCGAGTCGGTCGTTATCGTTTCTGGAGGGAGTCGCGGCCTGGGGTTGGCGATCGTGCGGCGACTGCTGGCGAGCGGCCGGCGCGTCGCCACCTTCAGTCGGTCTCCCACCGACGAATTGCTCGCCCTTCAAGCAGAACCGGAGCACGCGGGCCGGTTGCTCTTCACCGCCATGGACGCCCGCGACCGCTCCGCCATGCTCGCCTTCGTCCGACGAACGGACGAGACCTTCGGCCGCATTGACGCGCTGGTGAACAACGCCGCGATCGCCCGGGACGGGGTCCTCGCGCTGGCCGACGATGATGAGCTTTCCCAAATGTTGGAGATTAACCTGCTTTCCGCGATGCGGCTTACCAAAGAGTGCGTGCGGCTGATGCTGGTCCGCGGCGGCGGAACGATTATCAACATCTCGTCCATCATCGCCCAGCGGGGTTTTTCGGGGCTGGCCGGGTACGCCGCCACCAAGGGGGGCCTGGACGCGATGACGCGGGCCCTCGCCCGGGAGCTCGGCGCCCGGCGGATTCGGGTCAACGCCCTGGCGCCGGGATACCTGGAGACGGAGATGTCGCAAGGACTCAGTGAAGAGCAGCGGATGCAAATCGTCCGCCGTACGCCACTCGGGCGGCTCGGCACGCCGGAGGACATTGTCGGCTGGGTGGAGTTCCTGTTGTCGCCGGAGGCGAGTTTCGTGACCGGCCAAGTCATCACCATTGACGGAGGCGCGACGGTATGAACTGCGTCTCACGTCGGGAATCCTCGCCGCTACGATCGGAGGACGCCGCGAACGTTCGTGGCGACCGGCCCGGCGCCGCAGGCGTGGCCGGCAAGCCCGTTGACATCGTGATTGTCGGCGCCGGCGGCTTTGGCCGCGAACTGCACACGTGGCTGGCGGATTGCTGGCCCGCAGCGGCGTTCCGCGTTAAGGGCTATTTGGGCCGGGAGAAGGAGACGGTCGAACACGACGGACAACGCTTCCCCATCCTGGCCGATCCCGAAGCGTACCATCCGACTGCGGAAGAGCGGCTTGTGCTGGCGATCGGGGACGTTGCGAGCCGCCGCCGGGTTGTGGAGACGATCGCCGGCCGGGGCGGGCAATTTCTGACCGTGATCCACCCCACCGCGGTCGTCGCCCCCAGCGCCGCCATCGGCGTGGGCGTTATTGTGTATCCGTGCGCGGTGGTCGCGAACGCCGCCTGCCTCGAGGACTTTGTCGTGCTGAACAACTATGCCTCGGCCGGGCATGACAGCCGCATCGGCCGCTTCAGTGTACTCTCCCCCTACGCCACCCTCAACGGCGCCGCAGCGCTGGAAGAAGAGGTGTTCATGGGCACGCATTCCACGGTGGGGCCGGGGGTTACCATCGGACGCGGCTCGCGAATTTCTGCCAACTCCGCGGCCCTGAAGGACACTCCCGCGGCAAGCATGGTCTTTGGCGTGCCCGGCAAGATTGTCCGGCGGCTCGACGTAGAATGACCTGGCCCGTATCGCTTGCCGTTTCCTTGTCCCGTGATTCCGGGAGACCACAGGGGGTCGGGAGTCTTTTTCGGTCAACGTGTTCTCAATGGGATCGCCGGCCGGACCGAAAAAGACTCCCGACCCCTTCTTTCCCCGAATCGTGCAATGTCATCTAGCCGCGGAAATAGAGGTACGCCGCCAAAATTCCCACGAGCACCAGGACCGACGCCACCACGTCGGGCGCGCCCCAACTCCCGCGGGAAGTCGCCCGGTCCTGGGCGGTCAGCGTGCCGAACGTCAGCCCGGAGGTCGGGAAGCGTCTCCACGGAGAACGTGATCAAAGAGAAGACGATGAGACACTGAATGAGTATGTCAAACGCACGTCCGGCGGACGTGTCGGACTCTTCGATGATTCGCTTGAGCGTGGGCATGGATGGCGGGCCACGTGCAGCGACGTGGCTAGATCTTGTCAGACTTCTTCAGGTTGCACCGCCGGCAGAGGAGTTGAATGTTGGCATCGGAATTGCTGCCGCCCTTTGAATGCGGAATGATGTGGTCGTACTCCAGATAGTCAACCGCGCCACATTCTACGCAGTGGCCCCCATCGCGTTGGAAAACACGGTTACGGACATCGTGGGGAATATGCCGTGACGATGCCCCTTCTTGCTGCGGCACCAACTGTCGATTCGCGAGCGCGATAGCGGAATCAAAAATGGCTGCCGCGAAGCGATCCCCATTGAAGAGAAAAGTAGTCGCTGGCTTGCCCTGCAACTGAACGTCAAGTCGATCGTACGAGATGCGGTAGTTCACCACCTTTCGAAACGCGAAGCTTTGTGACTTGGTGTCGGATGTGAAGAGGATTCGATGGTCAGTCAGTGACAGGTATCCACGATGATCGTCAACTCGTGTACCGCTCTTCAAATGGCGAGTGTTTCGCCAGATCGACGGTCCGTGGTAGTGCAGGATTTCCCCGGACTTCAGCGCCAGTCCCGGCGGTAGGGCCACTACAGGCAGGTCCCCACGCCCGATGGCCGTGAGCCGCTTGAGCACCTCCATCTCGGACCTTACGTAGCTCGCGACGTCTTCACTCAGGCGAAGGCTCGTCAGCAGCCAATCGAGAATCGCCGCTTCGCCATCATCCATCACTCCATCCGCTTTCGCGTCAGCCAGCACACGTTCGACGAACATGGTAGCCTGGGGCTGCACCACGGTCAGCATTTCCTCGTGGGAGATGCCCAAGTGGGTTGCCGCGACGACGAAATTGTTCCACTCCTCGGGCGAGATGTATCCGTCCGCTATCGCGGCGTGAAAGATTCCTCTGAGAAATGCCTCGCCTTGCGAACGAAAGAATCGACGGGCAAAGGCGGGTAATCCTGCCCCTGCCGCCTTCGCGATGTGCGATAGCCGCTTCAGCTCGCCGTCGTCGAGATGACCGTCTTCCATCGCTGCGGCCAGCATCCGTGCGAATCGCTCCTGCGCGAGGAACAAATTCATTTCGCTGGCCTTCGACAACGGCAACTGAAGCGCCTCAGCGATCCATTTCAGCGAATTTATCTCACCCCCCGTAAGAACGTCGTCCTGCCACGCCCGACCGAGAGCGTCGCGAAAGACCGACTCCTTGGCCGTCTGCAATTCCAACGCGGAGCAAGAAATCCCGCTAACTGCTTCCCGCAGCACGAAGTCTCGCTTCTTTGCGGCGAGTTCACGTCGAATCACCGCGATCAGTCGCTCTTGCCGGCTATCCTTTTCTGGGTCGACAAGCGAAGTGACGGTCTTCTGGACCCATGAAACGAATTTGCCCATTTTCCTGGCCCTTCCCGTTGCTTTATTGGCCTAGTTGCAGAAACTAGTCGTGGTCGGCGACCGCTACCCCCATAGGCTTCGAATCCAATTGCTGTCGCTCTGCGGCGGATCCCGGGTCGATGATCCGGTTCGCGGAATTCGGGCGGCGCTGGTTGATCGATTCAATCAAGCGACGAACGTCATGACCGGCGGCCTTCGACATCTCCGTTCTCAGCCGGCGGACTTCGCTGTAGCTATCCATCTGATGGCTCCTCTTCCAACATTTCCAACGGCGTGACCAACGCTGGGTCCCCTAACCCAACACCGCGAGGATTCCCTTGCAAAACTCCGGCAAATCCTCCGGCTTGCGGCTGCTGACGAAGTGGCGGTCGACCACCACGGGGGCGTCTTCCCAAATGGCGCCCGCGTTGATCAGATCATCCTTGATGCCGGGGCTGCCCGTGACCCGAACGCCCTGGTAGACGCCGGCCGAAATGGGAATCCACCCGCCGTGACAGATGGCCGCGACGAGTTTGCCCGCCGCCGCAAACTCGCGCGTCAAGGCCTTCACCTTCTCATCGCGACGGAGTTTGTCGGGCATGAAGCCGCCGGGGATGACCAACCCGTGGAAGTCGGCCTCTTCCATCAGGTCGATCGCGGTGTCGCTCCGGCACGGATAGCCGTTCTTGCCGGCGTATACTTTGATTGGCCTCGGGTCCGGCGACGGTGACGTGGGCCCCGGCCTCAATCAGCCGCAATTTTGGGTACCACAGCTCCAAATCTTCGTAGATATCGCCGACGAACATCAGCATTCGTGCTTCGGCGAGGGACGGGTGTACGGCCATGACAACAATCCTTGTTCAGTTAGTGTTGTTTGCGAGGAAGTCGCGGAATCGGTAGCATGCAATGGTCGGCGGCCCAGCCGTCAATGTCGCACTCACCATCCGCTGAGAGACCTGAGACCCAATGCGAATCTGCAGAGCCATTGCCTCCACATCCTTCTTTGCGGTAATCGTCCTCGCCGCGGTCGCTGTGTCCGCCGACGATGGGGCAAAGGTGGATTTTCGCCGTGACATCCGGCCTATCCTTTCCGACAAATGCTACACCTGCCACGGGCCCGACGCCAACTCCCGGCAGGCGGGGCTGCGGCTGGACACGAAGGACGGCGTCTTTGCCGAGACCGAGTCGGGCTACCATGCGATTGTGCCGGGGGACGTGGAGGAAAGCGAACTGGTCTATCGCATCTTCTCGGATGACGAGTACGAACAGATGCCGCCACCAGACCAGGAACGACAGCTCACGGCGGCCGAAAAGGAATTGCTGAAAAGGTGGATTAGCCAGGGCGCCGTCTGGGAGGACCATTGGTCGTTCATCGCGCCGGCGCGGCCGAACCCACCCAAGACGCCGTTTGATGAGCGCATCGAGAATCCAATCGACTCGTTTGTCTTTGCCCAGCTAGGCGGCGAGCGGCTGGCGCCCTCGCCGGAGGCGGACACGCGGACGCTGATTCGGCGCGTGACATACGATCTGACGGGGTTGCCGCCTACCTTGGACGAAATAGGCGCCTTTCTTGCCGATGAATCGCCCGACGCCTACGAAAAGCTCGTCGACCGCCTGATGGCCTCGCCCTGCTACGGCGAGCACAAGGCCCGGTACTGGCTCGACGCCGTCCGCTACGGCGACACCCACGGGCTGCACCTCGATAACTACCGCGAAATGTGGCCCTACCGCGAGTGGGTGATCCAGGCGCTCAGCAGCAACATGCCGTTCGACGATTTCACGCGCAAGCAGTTGGCGGGCGATCTGCTGAAGAACCCCACGACGGACGACCTGGTGGCGTCGGGTTACATCCGGGCCCATGTGACGACCAACGAAGGCGGGTCGATCGCGAAGGAGGTGGAGGTCCGCAACGCGGTCGATCGGACCGAAACCACCGGCGCCGTGTGGATGGGGCTGACCATCGGCTGCGCGGTTTGCCACGATCACAAGTTCGATCCGGTCTCCCAAAAGGAATTCTACGAGCTTTACGCGTTCTTCAATTCGACAGCCGAACCGGCGATGGACAAGAACGCGCCGTACATCGACGGCGTGGACATCACGGTGCCCTCGTTGGAGCAGCGCGACCGGCTTGCGGCGCTTAACAAACGCGAGATGGAGCTTGCGGCCGGGCTCGACCGGGTCGTTGCGGAACTTCAATACTCCGATCCGGGGCCGACCGTGGAGGAAACCCCGGCGCCCGCGATAGAGGAAATCGTCTGGATCGACGACGGATTGCCGCCCGGCGCCAATGCGAAGGGAGATACGCCGTGGCAGTTCGTTTCCGCGCCCGATCACCCCGTTCTTGCCGGTGAAAAATCGCATCGGCGGACGGCGAAAGGCCGCAGCCAGCACTATTTCGACGCCGCCGCGCCGCCGCTGGAGGCGTCGAAGGACGGGCGGCTTTTCACCTACGTTTATCTCGATCCCGATGATCCGCCGCGGGAGATCATGCTCCAGTGGAACTCGGGCAACTGGCTGCATCGCGCGTACTGGGGCGAGAATCTCATCAATTTTGGCCGCGACGACAGCCCGGAGCGGCGGCCAATGGGCGAACTCCCCGAGCTGGGAAAGTGGGTTCGGCTGGAGATCGACCCGGCCGCCGTGGGCATCAAGCCGGGGATGAAAATCCAGGGCTGGGCCTTTACGCAGTTCGACGGAACGGTGTACTGGGACAAGGCGGGCATGACCAGTCGGTCCGGCCCGACGTTTCAATCGCAACGGGCCTGGGAGACGTTTGTCGGCACGGAGACGGACGCGTCCGGGACGCCTCAGGAGATTCGCGGCATCGTTGACAAGCCGCTGACGGATCGCTCGGAAGCGGAACTCGCGCGGCTTCGCCAATACTTTTTGATGAACGTCTATCCGCTGGGGCGCGAGGCGGTGGCCCGCGTGCGCCAGGAGATGGCGCGCGTCGAGCAAGAGCGGTCCGCCCTCAAGGCCCAATTCCCGCACACCCTCATTGCCAAGGAGTTGCCCGAGCCCCGGCCCGCGCACGTTTTGCAGCGCGGGGAGTATGACAAGCCGGGTGAGCCGGTGTCGCGCAAGACGCCGTCGGCGTTGCCGCCGTTGCCGGAGGGGGCGCCGGCCAACCGGCTTGGGTTGGCTGAGTGGCTGGTGGCGCCGGAGCACCCGCTGACCGCCCGCGTGACCGTCAACCGCTACTGGCGGCAGTACTTCGGCAAGGGCCTGGTAAGAACCTCCGAGGATTTCGGTTCCCAAGGTGAGTGGCCGTCGCACCCCGAGCTGCTCGATTGGCTGGCCGTCGAGTTCATCGAGAGTGGTTGGGACGTGAACCACATCCATCGGCTGATCGTAACCTCCGCGACGTATCGGCAGTCGTCCAAGGTCTCGCCCGACCTGCTAAAGCGGGATCCGGAGAATCGCCTTCTTGCCCGTGGGCCGCGGTTCCGCCTAGACGCCGAAACGGTGCGGGACAACGCCCTGGCGGTCAGCGGGCTGCTGGTCGAACGGCTCGGCGGGCCAAGCGTGAAACCGTACCAGCCGGACGGCATCTGGGAGGCCGTCGGTTACTCGGGCAGCAATACGGTGAAATTCAAGCGGGACAGCGGCGACGCCCTCTACCGCCGCAGCCTTTACACGTTTTGGAAGCGGACGGCCCCACCGCCGACAATGCTCCTGTTCGACGCTCCCACCCGGGAGACATGCACCGTCCGCCGCGAGAGGACCAACACCCCGTTGGCCGCGCTGGCCCTGATGAACGACGTGCAGTTCGTCGAGGCGGCCCGGGCCTTTGCCGAGCGAATCATGAAGGAAGGGGGGGCGAACGCGGAGGATCGCGCCGCCTGGGCGTTTGAAGTGGCCACCGCCCGCAAAGCGTCGGATCGCGAGGCCGCGATCCTGCTGGATCAATTTCAGTCGCATCGCCGGCGGTTCGCCGAGGATCCGGAGGCAGCGAAGCGTTTGCTCTCGGCCGGCGAGTCGCCCCGCGACGAAAGCCTGTCCCCGGCGGATCACGCGGCGTGGACCATGGTCGCCAACGTCATCCTGAACCTGGACGAAGTCATCACCAAACCGTAAACCGCTTGCGGCAAGGCAATGACGGAAAGCACTGCAATGCACCCTTCAGAACAACTCGCCCGTTCCATTACCCGCCGGCAGTTCTTCGGCCGCTCCTCGACCGGCATTGGGGCGGCGGCGTTGGCCTCCCTGCTCGGCGAGGACATGATCGCCGGGCCGCCTGATACTACCAACAAATCCCTTGTAGAACCCAGCGACGACCACGGGAGCCTCGGCCAACCCCACTTCGCCCCCAAGGCCAAACGTATCATCTATCTTTACATGTCGGGCGCCCCGTCGCAGATCGACATGTGGGACTACAAGCCGAAGATGGCCGAGTGGTACGACAAGGACCTGCCCGAATCCATCCGCCAGGGCCAGCGGCTCACGACGATGACATCCGGGCAAAAGCGGTTTCCCATCGCGCCGTCCATCTTCCCATTCAACCAGCACGGCCAGGACAAGACGTGGGTCAGCGAATTGCTGCCGCACACCGCGAAGGTGGTCGATGACCTGTGCCTGATCAAGTCCGTGCATACCGAGGCGATCAACCATGACCCGGCCATCACCTATATCCTTACCGGCTCGCAGCTTCCCGGCCGGCCGAGCATGGGGGCGTGGCTCTCGTACGGACTGGGCTCGATGAACCGTAACCTGCCGGCCTTCGTCGTGTTGCACAGCGCCTGGAGCGCCAAGCGGGATGCCCAGGCCCTGTACGCGCGGCTGTGGGGCAGCGGGTTTCTGCCGTCGCGGCATCAGGGCGTGAGCCTCCGTTCCCAGGGCGATCCGGTCCTTTATCTTTCGAATCCCGAGGGCGTGCGGCGGGAGGACCGCCGCAAGATGCTAGACGCCGTGGCCGAGTTGAATCGCATCAATCACGAAGCGGTTGGCGACCCCGAAACGCTCGCCCGCATCTCCCAGTACGAGATGGCCTACCGCATGCAAATGTCCGTGCCGGACCTCGTGGATCTCTCGCGGGAAAGCAAAGAGACCCTGGAAATGTACGGGCCGGACGTCCACAAGCCTGGCACATTCGCCGCGAATTGTCTGCTCGCGCGGCGGCTGGCGGAACGCGATGTCCGCTTTGTGCAGGTGTTCATTCGCGGCTGGGACCAACACGGCAATTTACCTGCCGATATCAAGCGGCAATGCCGCGATATCGATCAACCGTGCTACGCCCTGATCACGGACCTGAAGCGCCGTGGCATGCTCGATGATACGCTGGTCGTGTGGGGTAGCGAATTCGGCCGGACCATCTATTGCCAGGGAGGACTGACGAAGACGAACTACGGCCGCGACCACCATCCGCGTTGCTTTACGGTGTGGATGGCGGGCGGCGGAGTGAAGCCGGGCTTCCGCTTCGGCGCCACGGACGACTTCAGCTACAACATCACGGAGAACCCCGTGCACATTCACGATTTCAACGCCACGATTCTGCATCTGCTTGGGATCGACCATGAGAAGCTGACCTATCGCTACCAGGGCCGCGACTTCCGCCTGACGGACGTGCACGGTAAGATTGTACGGGAGATTCTGGCGTAGTAGCGTATGCTGGCGTAGCAGCGTATGAGAGGGTGGCACGCCCTGAGCCCTTCAGGGCGGTGGGCGTGGGAGGCGGCAGCGCGGTGGGCGTGCGAGGCGGCGCCCAGCGTTCCACGCCCATCGCTCCCGGCGCCGCAATACGAACGCGCCCGGGATATTGACCAGCGCGTAACTGCGACGATCATCCAGAATGGTGCGCTCTGGGCGCGCCACCCATCAGAACGCATGTTACAAGTGCTCTCGCACGGAAGCGGTATGGAAAATCCCGCAAAGACTCTCACCGATTCGCTCGACGCCGCCTCCGATCTCGAGCTGTTTCGCAAGGCTCGCGGCGGACGCTGGGAAGCCTTTGACGCCCTGGTCACCCGGCTGGAACCCAAGGTGTTTCGCGTCGCATGGCGGATCACCGGCAGCCGCCATGACGCGGAAGACGTCACGCAGCAGACGTTCCTGAGCGCACTCGAGCACCTGGAGGATTTTCGCGAGGCCTCCAGCGTGCAAACCTGGGTCCTCCGCATCGCGACGAACGCGGCGCTGCAACTCCTCCGCAAGCGGCGGGGGCTACCGACGATCGCCCTCGACAAACCGGCCGATTCCGACAGTTACGCGTCCGTGCCGCATCCCGCATTCGTCGCCCGGTGGAAGGAGAACCCCGAGGACCTCGCCCACCGCAACGAGGTCAAGGAGCTTCTCGCGGCCGCCCTGAGCGAATTGGACGAGAAATACCGGGCTATCTTTGTTCTCCGCGACATCGAAGGATTATCAACGCAGGAAACCGCCGAGGCGCTCGGTATCAGCGTCGCCAACGCCAAGGTACGGCTGCTGCGGGCCCGGTTACAACTGCGGGAGCGGCTGACAGCAGAGTTTGGGGACCAGGCCCAGCAAATCTTTCTTCCCTTTGACGGTCCGGAGCGAAACTTGTAACCCCGGATTCGAACACGCATCCTTAGTTTGACGGCGCGGCCGGATATTCGCCGCCGTGTCGCGCTTTTTTCGGAGGCAGACCGCTATGAAATGCGAAGACCTGCTGCGAGCCTTAAACGATTACGTAGACGGCGAAATCGACCCTGCGGTGTGCGAGGGTTTCGGTCAGCATTTGGAGGGCTGCAACCCGTGCGAGGTTGTGGTGGACAACATTCGCGGCGCGATTCGACTCTACCAGGGCGATTGCGAATACCCGATGCCGCCCGAGTTCCACGACCGGATGCGAAATATTCTGCGACAAAAATTCGAGGAAAAATTTCGCTCGCCGCCCGAGTAATCGCGGCTGATGCGGCTCTTGGCTGGCGCCTTTCCTGCCAACATGGCGGCGTTTTCTCTTACGGCGCCTAAGTCGCGATGTCCGCCATTGTAGAAGATGTTCCTGGTGCCTTTAATGCGGTAATCCAGTTATAGAAATAGGCGTATTGGCGGAAATCTTTCCATTGCTGTCAATTGGCGTCGCCCGCTGTCGCAATATTGATAGCCCGCAATTCGTTGGCCTCCTGCGACTCCGCCAGTTCTGCTAATAGAGTTCTTGTCGCTCATCACAATCGCCGATACAGAATCATGGGGAAACCCCACGCCCTGTTTCTCAATTCCTCCAGGCGGATGAAAGGAGACCAACGGTGAATGGAATCGCCCTGACGCTCGTTCTCGCGGGTTTTACGACCGGGCTGACGCCCGCCGAGCCCGCCGCGCACGATGAAGTGGACCTGATGGAGATCAACCACTTCTACGACGAACAAGGCCGTCTTTTGTTCGACCAGGTGATTTTTTATGACTGGTCGATCGAGGACGGCCGTTACCACGTCTGCGCGTGGCGGCTTCTGAAGGACCCCGCCCAGTTGCCGCGGCGGAACTGGCAGCGCAACGTCTACGTCGCCACCTGGCATGACGGGGACTTGCTGCGGAACGTCGAGGCGCGGCAGCTTCGCGAAACCTGGACCCAGCACGATCCCGAGCTGGTCGAGCGGGAATATCTTCCCAAGGAATGCCGCCGGGAGCTGCGGAAGCCGCTGGTGGCGCTGCGGTGACCCCTATTCGCCAGCGGGCGTCAGCACGAACGGCGCCGTTCGCAGGACGTCGGCGGGCCGGGTATCGACCAAGGCGTCGGCCCGCTGCGCGACCTCCTCCGCCCAGTCGCGGAGCTGCGAAAGGCGCAGCCCCATGTGCGCTTCGCCCGCTCCGCATAGCAGCGGGCGGATTTCTTTGAACAACTCCGCGGCGGCGGCGGCGTGGCGGCGGACCCCCGCGGGCCGGCCCTCCCGCGCCTTCAGCGCCGCTGCGGCCAGCTTGATGAGGGCCTTGAAAAAATCGGCGTTGGCGGTGTCCCGGCCGGCCGCGTGCCACAGGGCCTCCCACTCCTCGTGGGCTTCCCAGTAATACCCGTGGTTGAACAGATCGACGCCCCGGAGATACTCCTGGCAGGATCGCCAGGCGCCGGGGCCCTGCCAGTGCGGCTTTTCCTCCGGCAGTCCATGAAGGTGACCTTCCGGATCGCGGATTGGGTGGGGCCATCCCGCTGTTGGCACGTAGGCGTAACCGGGCAGCGGTTCGTCCGGCAAATACCGGGGTGGAGTTGGCGGGTCGCTCATCAAGTCGCCGTTCGCCTCGGGTTGTCTCTGCGAGGCCGTAGGGGGTCGGGAGTCTTTTTCGGCCAATGTGTTCTCCATTGGATCGTCGGCCGGACCGAAAAAGACTCCCGACCCCTTCGCTCCCGGAATCGTGCAACGTCATTTAGAATGGAATTATGGAGCATAATTCATGCGGCGCCGCGTCCGCAACACAGTCGGAACGACCCGCCCGCGGCGAGGCGCCGCCGCTCCACGCGCATCCGGCCGTGGTCGATCCCGACGTGCTTCTTAAGGAATGCGTCGTGACGCGGCAGCGACGCAGCGGCCCCGGCGGGCAGCATCGCAACAAGGTCGAGACCGCCGTCCGTATTGTCCACTCGCCCACCGGGGTGACCGCCGAGGCAAGCGAGCGGCGGTCGCAAGAACAGAACCGGGCGGCCGCCATCATGCGGCTGCGGGTGAACCTGGCCCTGGAGGTCCCCGCGGCGCCGGCGGCAAGCCCGACCGAGCTATGGCTTAGGCGCTGTGCGGGTGGGCGACTGGACGTGAACGCCGAACACGCCGATTTCCCTCCACTGCTGGCGGAGGCCTTGAGCCACATCGTGGCCACTGAGGGAGACGTGGGCATCGCGGCGGCCGGCTTGCGAGTCACGCCGTCGCAACTTCTCAAGTTCCTGAAGGCGGCCCCGCCGGCGCTGGAGCGGGTGAATCGGCTGCGGCAAAACCGCGGATTGCGCCCGCTGAAGTAGGCCGAGGACGATTCACGGCGGCGTTTCTCGCAGCAGCTTGCTCACGGCCTTGAAGGCGTCGGCGTCGGACGACCCGAGCCACTCGAACATCACGGACTCGGCCGTGACTGGGGAAACGCCGGCGCATTCCATGCGCCTTAAGGCAATGGCCTTGTCGTGGCCGCGTCGGCTGCCGACCGCGTCGGCGACGACGTAGCTCGCAAATCCGAGCGAGAGAAAGTCCAGGGCCGTTTGCAGCACGCAAACATGGGCCTCGATGCCGGTCACGATCACCTGCCGCCGGTCGATCTCGCGAAGTTTTTCGACAAGCGGCTGGCAGCCGCAGCAGCTAAACGCGGTCTTTTCCAAGGGAACCGGCGCGTTCACTTCGCCGAAGCGACGGGAGAGCGACGCGACCGTCGGACCGAGCCCTTTGGGGTATTGTTCGCTGACGATCACCGGCACGTTCAGCATTCCAGCGGCCTGCAGGAGCCGTTCGATCTGGGCCGCTACCGCAAGGCCCCCTTCGATCACGGGCAGCAGCCTTTCTTGCACGTCCACCACGAGCATCACCGAATCCTCGGGCGAAAGGAGTTCCGGGCTGCGAATTACGTCCATGGTCTTTCCCCCTCCGGGCGTGGGCGCTAAATGTGCATTCGTGATACCGGGAGGCCGTAGGGGGTCGGGGGTCTTTTTCGGTCAACGTGTTCTCAATTGGACTACCGCTTGGACCGAAAAAGACTCCCGACCCCTTCCCTCCCCGAATCGTGCAACGTCATTTAGGATAATGTGCGTTTCGCAGGATACGCGTTGGCCGCGGCGCGGGCAACTTGGCATCTCCTTCGGCGGGCTGGCGCCTTTGCGGCATCGCCTGCCCTAACGACGAGCGCGCTCATGGAACCCCGCTACCCCGGCCAATTTCCGCAGGTTCGCATGAGGCGCAATCGGAAGACGCCCTGGAGTCGGCGGCTGGTTTGCGAACACGCGCTCACGCCGGACGACCTGATTTGGCCCGTGTTCGTGCAGGAGGGAAGCGAGGCGGCGATGCCCGTGCCGTCGATGCCGGGTGTTTGCCGCCTCACGATCGATCGCCTGGTGAAGGCCGCGCACGAAGCCGTGCGATGGGGCATTCCGGCCCTGGCCGTCTTCCCGGTCACGCCCCAACAGAAGAAGTCGCCCAAAGGGGACGAGGCGACCCATCCCGACAACCTCGTCTGCCGGGCCCTCAAGGCGGTGAAGAAGGCGGTGGGGGATCAAATCGGCTTGATCGCCGACGTGGCCCTCGATCCCTACACCGACCACGGCCACGACGGCGTGCTGGTCGGCGAGCAGGTGGCCAACGATGAAACGCTCGAAATTCTCTGCCGGCAAGCGGTGGTGCAAGCGAGCGCGGGGGCCGACGTGATCGCCCCGAGCGACATGATGGACGGCCGGGTCGGCGCGATCCGCCGGGCCCTGGATGAAACCGGCCACGTCAGCACGCAGATCATGAGCTACGCGGCAAAGTACGCCTCGGCGTTTTACGGACCGTTTCGCGACGCGGTCGGGTCGAAGGCGAATCTCGCGGGCGGCGGCAAGCAAACCTACCAAATGGACCCCGCCAACAGCGACGAGGCCCTGCGGGAAGTGGCGCTGGACCTGGCGGAAGGGGCCGACATGATCATGGTAAAGCCGGGGCTGCCGTACCTCGACGTTGTGCGCCGGGTGAAGGACCGCTTTGCGGTTCCTACCTTTGCCTACCAGGTGAGCGGCGAATACGCCATGCTGGCCGCCGCGGCCGAGAGGGGTTGGCTGGAGCGGAAGGCGTGCGTGCTCGAGAGTCTGCTGGCCTTCAAGCGGGCCGGGGCGGATGGCGTGCTCACGTATTTCGCCCTGGAGGCGGCCCAATGGTTGGCGGAGTCGAACGCTGACGCGGATTAGAGCAATGGGAAATTGCGGATTTCCCGTGTAACCCCGCCGCCGGCGGACGGTTCTAAGGATTGTTCGGGCGTTCGTTTAACCGCAAGCCGTAGGCGCCGCGGCGGTCGCCTTGCTCTGCGAAAGGGCATTCGTTCGTGGAGCGAACGACGACCATTGCCCCGTCGCCTGTGGCTCGGGGTTAAACGAAGCGACGCCGTCGCCGGCGGCTCGGGGTTAAACGAGTTGAGCGACCTTCCACTTTGCAGGAGACTTGTTATGCAACGCCGCTGCTGGCGGTCCTACGCTGCCCGCATCGCCATCTCGCCGATCGCAATATTCGCGCCGGCGGTCCTCGCCGGTTGTGCTCCCGCGACCGCCGCTCAGAAAGGTCTCCAAGAGGCTGAAGCGATGAATCAAGAACAAGCAGAGAAGGACGGACTGGAACTGGCGACGCTGGGGGGCGGCTGCTTCTGGTGCGTGGAAGCGGTTTTCGAGGAGGTGGAAGGCGTGAAGGAAGCGGTCTCGGGCTATGCGGGCGGCCGCGTGGAGAACCCAAACTACCAACAGGTCTGCAGCGGCTTGACGGGGCACGCGGAGGTCGTCCAGGTGGCCTTCGATCCCACGGTCATCAGCTACGCCAAAATTCTGGAAATTTTCTTCAAGACGCACGATCCGACGACGCTCAACCGGCAAGGCCCGGACATGGGGACGCAATATCGCTCGGTCATCTTCTATCATGACGCGGCGCAGCAGAAGATCGCGGAAGAACTGAAGGCGAAGCTGGACGAATCGGGCGCGTTCCGCGGGCGAATCGTGACGGAGATCGCTGCGGCGCCGAAATTCTATCCCGCCGAGGCATACCACCAGGACTATTGGAAGCAGAACCCCGGCCAGGGCTACTGCCGGGCGGTGATCGGTCCGAAGATGAGCAAGTTTCGCCAGGTTTTCAAGGATTACCTGAAAGACTGACGCCGCCCCCTTTCGCTCGGGGGAACGGGCATGGAAAATGCGTCTTTTCCTCGGCCCGTTGGCTTAGCCTCATGAAAATCCGCGCCACCACCATCCTTACCGTCCGCCGAGGCGAGCGTGTCGCCATCGGCGGTGACGGCCAAGTCTCGCTCAACCATTCCATCATGAAGGCCGACGCCGTGAAAATTCGGCGGCTGCTCGACGGCGAGGTGATTTGCGGCTTCGCCGGCGCCAGCGCCGACGCCTTCGCCCTGCTCGAACGGCTTGAGGCCAGGCTCAAGGAGTACCCCGCCAACATGCCACGGGCCGCCACAGAGCTGGCGAAGGACTGGCGGACCGACCGCAGCCTGCGGCGGTTGGAGGCCCTGCTCGTCGCGATTGACCGGAAGACGACGCTACTGATCGGCGGCACGGGCGACGTGATTCAGCCAACGGACGGCGTGTTGGGAATCGGCTCCGGTGGGAACTACGCGGTGGCCGCCGCCCGCGCGCTCATCGCGAATACCGAGCTTTCGGCGAGCGAGATTGTCCGAAAGTCGCTCGAAATCGCCGCGGGCATCGACGTCTTTACCAACACCAACATCCAAGTGGAAGAAATGGAGGCCGTTACGTGACGGAGGGCGCCAAACCGCTCACGCCTCGCGAAATCGTCGCCCGGCTTGACGAACACATCGTGGGCCAGGACGCCGCCAAGCGGGCGGTGGCGGTGGCGGTCCGCAACCGCTGGAGGCGGCAGCGGCTGCCGGACGATCTGAGGGCCGAGGTCTCGCCGAAAAATATCATGATGATCGGTCCGACCGGCGTGGGTAAGACGGAGATCGCCCGCCGCCTGGCCAGGCTCACCGGGGCGCCGTTCATCAAGATCGAGGCGACGAAATACACGGAGGTTGGGTATTACGGCCGCGACGTGGAGAGCATGATTCGCGAATTGCTCGATAGCGCCATCGGCATCGTTCGGGAGCGGCAGCGAAAAGCGGTCGAAGCGGAGGCGAAAAAACGGGCCGAGGAGCGGTTGCTCGACTTGCTTGCGCCGGCCCCCGTTTCCTACGACGTTGGTGGGGCGGAAGACGCGTCCGCCGATCATTACCAGCGCACCCGTCAGCGGATGCGGGGGATGCTCATCGGTGGCGAACTCGAAGGCCGCAAGGTGGAACTCACCACCGAGCAAAAGGCGACGCCCGTCATGGTGGGCGGAGTCGGGGTGGAACAGATGGACCTCGATTTGCAGGGCATGTTCGAAAAAATCCTTCCCAAGCACACGGTCCGCCGCAGCGTGACCATCGCCGAGGCGCGGGACATCCTCTTCGAGCAGGAATGCGAAGGCCTTCTGGATCAGGAGAAGATTTACGCCGAGGCGATCGACCTGGCGGAGAACACCGGCATCATCTTTCTTGACGAGATCGACAAGATCGTCGCCAGCGAGGGCAAGGGAGCGGACGTCTCGCGGCAGGGCGTGCAGCGCGATCTACTGCCGATTATCGAGGGCGCTTCGGTGCAAACCCGTTACGGGTACGTGAAGACGGATCACATTTTGTTTATCGCGGCCGGGGCCTTCCACCGCGCCAAGCCGAGCGAACTGATGCCGGAATTACAGGGGCGATTTCCGATTCGCGTGGAATTGGACGATCTGACCCAGGCCGACTTCGTGCGGATTCTCACGGAGCCGGCCACGTCGCTTACCCGGCAATATGTCGCCCTGCTGGAAACGGAGGACGTGCAGATCGAGTTTGCCGACGACGCCGTCGACGCCCTGGCCGACTTCGCCTTCCGCGTCAACCAGACGACGCAGAACATCGGCGCCCGCCGACTTTACACGATGATGGAGCGATTGCTCGAAGACGTCAGCTTCGACGCGCCGGAAATGGAAAAGGAAACGGTGCGCATCGACGCCGACTACGTACAGCAGCGGCTCGCCGCGGTCGCCAAGGACGAAGACTTAAGCAAGTTCATCCTGTAGCCGTGGACCGCCCGGCGGGGTGGAGATGGCGAACCGGCGGGTGTCTGCCGATAGTTCCGGCGCGTGGCTCACGTGAATGTCATATCGCTCGGCCGGCAGGGCGGGCGTGACCTTCTCGCCCCACTCAATCAGCGTCAAGCCGCCGCCTTCGAACCACTCTTCCGGCCCGAGCGCCAAGAACTCGTCAGCGTCGGCCAGGCGGTAGGCGTCGATGTGAATGATGCGGCGGCGGCCGTGGTATTCGCGGCAGAGAACAAAGGTGGGGCTGATCACGTCCGCTTCCGGAACGCCGCAGGCTATTGCGATCGCCTTGACCAGCCGCGTCTTGCCGGCGCCCAGTTCCCCGGTCAGCGACACAACCGCGTTGTCAGGGAGGGCCGCGGCCAGGGCGGCGCCAAGACGGTCCGTGTCGGCCACCGAGTGGGCGGTGAATTTGAAGGGGTTACCCGCATTCATGTTCTTGCCTGCCGAACTGGTGCGTCCAACCCGCCGGCTGCAGCTCACGCGGCCGCCCCTCGACCACCAGCGTCAGTTCGCCGCCCGTCTTGATGCGGCCGATGATCGTGACCCAGGTGGGGTGGACGGGGCGGTCGCGGACGAGTTGCTCCGCCACCGGCCACGGCGCCGTGAAGAGCAGTTCGAAATCTTCTCCGTCCGACAGCGCGTGGTCCAGCGCCGTCGCCCGCCCTCCCGCCCGGCGGGCCATTTCAAACGCGGCCGGGGCCACCGGAATTTTGTCGGCCCACAGCGTCGCGCCGACCCCGCTGGCCCGGCACAAGCGCGTCAAGTCGAGCGCGAGCCCGTCGCTGATGTCGATGCCTGCGTGCAATTCGTAATTCTTCTTTAGCGCCAGGGCCTCGCGAACTCGCGGCGTGAAGTCCAGGTGATGGCCCAAGATGCTTCCGCCCAAACGGCCCGTTACGACAACGGCGTCGCCCGGCCGGGCGGCGGAACGCAACAGCGGCGCCCGTCCTTCCAGCGACCCCAGCACGGTAACCGACAGGGTGAGCGGACCGTCAAAGGCGCCCGTGTCTCCGCCGACGATCGGGCAGCCGAATTCGTCACTGAGCGTCCTCATACCGGCCCACAGTCGCGTGGCCAGGTCGAGCGTTCCGTCGCGCGGCATGGCAAGCGCCACCACGGCGGCCCGCGGCGTGGCCGCCATCGCGGCCAGATCGCTGAGGTTCACCGCCAGGGCCTTCCGCCCGATGCGCTGCGGGTCTACCTTGCCGAGATGGAAATCGACCCCATCTGAGATGGTATCGACCGCGACGACCAGGTTGCCCGTCCCCGCCAGGTCGAGCACGGCGGCGTCGTCGCCGATGGAAAGCGCGACCCCAGGCCCGGGCGGCGCCGCGGCCGTCAGAAAATCGATCAGCGCCTGTTCGACGTTTCGCAAAGCATTCGCCTCGCCGGCCGCGCGCCTCCGCGCGCCCCTGATAATTCCTTGCAACCTTCGCCCATCGGCAATGGGATTTTACCGGCCAGCGATGGGGCGCGGTAGGCGTGAGGCGTTATGACGCACGAGGTCGCCAGGAGATCCACCTTGCATTTTCCATGACGCCAATTAGCGTGGGAGGAGGGTTGTTCGAGAGGTCTTCATGCTAACGCTTTTCCTCTGTGGCGACGTGATGACGGGCCGGGGGGTTGATCAGATTCTTGCCTATCCCGGCGACCCCCGCCTGCCCGAGTCGTATCGGACCGACGCACGGTCGTGCGTCAGCCTTGCCGAGCGGAAGAACGGGCCGATCCCGCGTCCCGTACAGGATGACTACGTCTGGGGATTCGCCCTCCAGACACTTGCGGACGTCTGCCCCACCGCCCGCATCGTCAATCTGGAAACGTCGGTAACCACCAGCGACGACTTCTGGAAAGGCAAGCCGGTCCATTATCGCATGACCCCGCGAAACATCGGTTGTCTTTCCGCCGCGGGAATCGACTGTTGCGCGCTGGGGAACAACCACGTTTTGGACCTGGGCCACGCGGGCCTGAGCGAGACGCTGCGGACGCTCGGCGACGCGGGAATCAAGACCGCCGGCGCCGGATTAAGCGAGACCGCCGCCTGGGCGCCCGCGGTGATTCCCACCGAGGCCGGCGGCCGGATTTTGGTGTTTAGCGTTGGCGCACGCGACAGCGGCGTATTCGGTGAGTGGGCCGCGGCCGAAGACCGGCCAGGTGTCGCCCAACTGCGGGATTATTCGAAAAGGCCTTTCGACCGGGTAGCTAAAGCGATCGCCGCCGCCCGCCGCGACGACTCCGACATTGTCGTGATGTCGATTCACTGGGGCGGGAACTGGGGGTACAGGCCCCCGCACCGGCATCGCAAATTCGCCCGCCGGTTGATCGACGAGGCGGGTGTGGACATCGTGCACGGGCACTCCTCGCATCATGTTAAAGGGATCGAAGTCTACCACGGCCGCCTGATCCTGTACGGGTGTGGCGACCTGATCACCGATTACGAAGGACTGCCTGGCCGCCAGGCGTACCGGTTCAGCCTGAGCCTGATGTATTTTCCACAAGTTGATTCGGCCACGGGCCGGCTTTCGCGGCTACGAATTCAACCGACCGTGCTTCGCCGCTTGCAGCTCCACCGGCCGGCGGAAGAGAATGTCGCGTGGCTGATGAAGGTCCTGAACCGCGAAGGACGACGCTTCGGCACCAGCGTCCGCCTCGCCGATGACGGCATGATCGAACTGGTGTGGGCCGGGTAGGCGCTTGATTGGCGGTGACCGTTCGGCCAAACACCTTCAACGACCGCGGCCGAAGGCCATTTCATGAGAAAACCGTACTTGAACAAGCTAATTTACTCTGGGGGAGCGCGCGGGCGTGCGGCGCGATCGACCATTGGCAGGCGTATGGCCCCATCGCCTGCAAAGGCGCGTATTCGAGGCTGAAAGGGCCGGCGGCGTGGATCGATTTGAACGTTCCCTATTACGGTACGGCGACCAACGTCGAGAACAACGTGTTCCTGCGCGGCGGTATCTGCCTGCGAACCATGAATTCTGAAGGAATCCGGAATCAATCACCGGCCGGGCGGTGTTCGACGTGAAACCGGCAGTTCCGGCAGTCCTCGACGTGGGTCGCGTCGATCTCGTCGCGGCTGGCGCGGCTCAGCGGGGCGGTGAATTCCAAACCGTCAACACCCCGGGCCCACAGCAGCCGATAGGGTGGGTCGTCTCGCAGCGGGGCGACGGCGCCGTCGGGCGGAAGCTCCTTCGCCGTGGTGGGAGCGCCCGGCGCCGGCCAATGGACGCTCAGATCGGTGCAGGCGATATTCTTTGCGTTTTCGACCACGACGGCCGCGCATTGCCGCCGCGCGAACAGGTTGCGGTTGGCGTACTGGCTCGAGCCCGTTTTGCCGTCGGCGGGCGAAAGGGCCGCGGCGTCCTCGAGGTGGACGTACGCAAGCCGCACGTCGCGGAGCGATACGTTCTCGATGGCGCCTCCTTCCTGGGCCGTGACGAGAATGCGGCCCTGTGTCCGGCAGTTGACATTGCTGATGTTGACGTTGCGGATAACGCCCAGCGGCCGCGTTCGCGGAATATCCAGATGCTGCTTCACTTCCAATTGGATGGGCCGGGCCAGCGGATAATAGGCGAGCGAATCGCCCACCAGACCGGTCACCGTCACGTCCTCCACCACGCCCCCGTCCCAAATGCCGATTGCGAACAGGCGGTGGCATTTCTGGAAGACGCAGTTGCTCACGGCCACCTGCCGCACGTCCGATTGAGTTTCCTGCCCGATGCCCACGCCAATGCAGTTCGTCTGGATGATGCAGTTGGTTATCGCGACCCGCTCGGTCGAACGGGAGTTGGGCGTGGCCTTGATGATGATGGCGTCATCGCCGCAGACCAGCCGGCAGTCGCTGATTTGCACGTCGCGGCAACCGTTGATGTCGAAGCCGTCGGTGTTCGGGCCGAACAGGTGGTTCTTCACGCTTACACCGTCGATTACCACTTCATCGCAGCAGTAAGGATGAACGGTCCAGCCGGGCGAGTTTGCTATCCGCACGTCCTTGAGCCGCACGCCGCGGCAACGCCGCAGTTCGATCATCGGGGTCGGCCGCTCCTTGGCCCGATACCAACGGCTACCCGGTTTCGGGTCGCGCCAGAACGCCCGGCCGTTTCCATCGATGACGCCGCCGCCGGTGATCGAAATGTTTTCGGCGTTCTCCGCATAGATCAGGCTGCGGCGGTTTTCAAAATGCAGGTCCGAAGATGGGTGCGGCGGGTAATCCGCCAGGTTGGGGCTTCCCTGCAAGGTCGCGCCGGTCGCCACGTGCAGCGTCACGTTGCTCTTGAGTTGAATCGTGCCGGTGATCCAGCGTCCCGGCGGAACCACCACGGTTCCACCCCCGTTGTTTGCCGCTTGCTCGATCGCCGCTTGAATCGCCGGGCCGCAAGGTTTGCCCGGACGGGCTCCATGTTCGACGATGCTGACGGTCCATCGTTCGTCGGCCCGTCCGACGGGAACCACGGCCGCGGATACCAGCCCCGCGGCCACGAGCATGGCAAGGAACCCCACCCGTTGGGCGCGGTGGCGCTGGCGTCGAAACGTGGCCATAGGAATCCTCCTGGAACCTACCGGAATCACGAAAGCCTATTTGGGGTGACGACAAGTTCAGTCTACTCGGTCAGATCGACAGGTCAACCAAGATGATTTCCATGAGAACTCGTTGCGACGACGAGTCTTCTCTGCGCAAGATGTATGGCTGGCTTGGCGCCCATCGAAACCTTCCACACGCTTGGAGAACGCGCAATGCGGTTTTTAGCGAATGCTGCGATCTTGGTGGTTCTGCAGGGCGGATGGCTCGCCGGCCTCGCGCCGGTGCAAGCCGCGGCCGCGGAAACCAAACCCGCAAGCCGGCCGCCCAACATCCTCTTTATTTACACCGACCAGCAGCGGTACGACACGCTCGCGGTCTACGGCAACGAAAAAATCGACATGCCGAACCTCAACGCCCTTGCCGGGCAGTCCACGGTGTTCATGCGGGCTTATCCGAGTTCGCCGATTTGCTCGCCGTCGCGTTCGACGATGCTTACGGGCACGTACCCGCATCAAAACGGCGTGATCACCAACAATATCCCGATTCGGCCGACGACGCGGTGTTTGCCGGAGTATCTTCCCGAGGGCAAGTGGCGCACCGCCCACATGGGCAAGTGGCACCTGGGGGACGAAATCTACGCCCAGCACGGCTTTACCGTCTGGAAAGGGACCGAGGACACCTATCATCACTGGTACTCCGACGAGCACGACGAGTACGCCGACCGCTCGGCGTACCACCACTGGCTAAAGGAGCGGGGCGTAAAGCCACAGGAGCACGCGAACGTGGCCGGCCAGCCGTGGCTCGTAGACCGCTTCTTCCGCGGTCAGATACATTCCCTGCCGGAAGCGCATTGCCGGCCGAAATATCTCGGCGAGACCGCCAGCCAATTCATCCGCGACCATGCGAAAGAGCCGTTTATCCTTTACGTCAACTTCCTTGAGCCGCACCATCCCTACCACAGCGCCCGCGACCGCCAGTATGACCCGTCCGAGGTGGTGCTCCCGCCCAACTACGGCGTCCCGTTTACGGACCAGCACAACCGGGCCGCGGTCGCGGCGGGGCGGCGGGGCCAACAAGAGCAGTCGGAAGAGCAACTCCGCGAGACGATCGCCCGCTACTGGGGCATGAACAGCCTCGTGGACACCTACTGCGGGCAGATTCTCGATACGCTAGAAGAAACCGGCGCCGATGAGCGCACCATCGTCGTCTTTACCACCGATCACGGCGACATGATGGGCGAGTTCGGGCTCGGCGGCAAAAGCGTCATGTACGAGGCGTCCGCGCGGATTCCGCTGCTCGTCCGCCTGCCGGGCCAGACGCGGCAGCGGAAAATCGACTCGCCCGTGAGCCATATCGACCTCGTTCCCACGTTGCTCGACTTCGTCGGCTCGGAGTGGGCGGAGAAATTGCCGGGCAAGAGCCTCATGCCGGCTTTGCGCGGCGAGCAGGAAGAAACGGGCCGGGACGTGTTTGTTCAATGGAATCTCCCGCCCAGGAGCCGCCAGGCGGGCGTTCGGCCGATAGCGACCGGCATGAGCGAGATCAGCGAGGATGAAGGGCTGGCCGCCGCGCGGGCCCAGCAGATTCGCACGATCGTTTCGCCCGATCGCTGGAAGTTCAATTATTCCAGTTCCGGCGACCACGAGCTGTTCCATCTCAAGGAGGACCCGCACGAGCGCGTCAATCTTTACGGCCACGCGCAGCATGCCGCCAAGGTCCGCGAACTGGCCGGCCGCATCCTCGCCTGGCAAGAGAAAACGGGCGACGTTCTCGCCCTGCCGCGGCTGGAGTGAGCCGCCCGTTTAACCGCAAGCCGCAGGCGCCGCGGTTTGCGTCTTGCCCCCCGTCGCCTGCGGCTCGGGGTTAAACGAACGGCGCCTACCGCCCGTACAGCTTCACGTCATCAAAGTCGTTCATGTCGTCGAAGGAACCGATGCCGACGCGGCCTTTGCCGAAGGTCTTGTCGGTCGCCTGCATGATCGGTTTCTCCATGTTGTCGAAGTAGATCTTGATGGCGCCGTCCGTGGAGTTGCGGACGACCTTCACCTCATGCCAGTCGTCGTCCCAGGGCGTGGGGTTCTTGTTCTCGGTAATCGCCTTGCGCGGGGCGCCGTTGACGATCATGATCTGCCCGCTGTGCGGATCCGGCCTGGCGCCGAGGTGCACGTAGTAGAAGTGCGTCGGGTCCTGGTGGCAGAAGAAGACGCAGCAATCGCGGTGGCCGCCCGTGTCGAGCGTGCTCTGTACCCTGAACGTGAGCACGAAGTCGGCCACCTCGACGCCCTTGATGAGCGCGATGTTGTGCGGGCTGCGGACCTTCGGCTCGTAATCGCTCTTTCGCTTGTTCAGGCCATACGCCTTGCCGTCGCCATGCTCGTGCAGCGACCACGCCTTGGGATCGGTTACCTCCCAGCGGCCGGCGCCGTTCTCAAAGTCCTCGCTAAAGACGAGCGGAAGGCCATCGCACGTCTGCTTCTCTTCGGCATGGGCCGCGGCAAATAGTAAACCGGCGACGAACAACGCGGTAAAACTGCGCAACATGGTGGGTTCTCCTGGTGGGTGAAACTCGTTTAACCGCAAGCCGGCGGCGCCGCGGCCTAAGTCACGTGTGCCCCGTCGCCTGCGGCTCGGGGTTCAACGTGTTGTTAGCTCGACACGCTAATTTCCTGCGGCCGCTTTTCCTTCTTCCAGCACGGCCTGGGCGTGCCGCGCCAGGTGGCCACGGAGGTCTTTAGTGTACGTTTCGAGAATCGTTCGGCCCAGTCCCTGGTAGTCACCGCAGCGGAACAGGGCTCGGGCAAGCATCAGTTCGCGGAGCGATTCGCGGCGGGCCTGTTCCGCGTTCGTTCCGCCGCCGGCGCCGCGCTCGATCGCGGTCTCGATGTCCGTCTGGGCGTAGCCGGCCATGCCGGGCTTTTGCAGCAATTGCGCCAACGGCTTCGCCGCCCGCGCATCGCCGATCAGTTCCAGGGCCCGGCCGACGGCCCGGTGGTGTGAGAAGGCGTCGTCGGCCGATAGCATCGCAATTTTCTCGACGATCGCGGGGACCGCCTTGGGGTCACGAGTGTGGCCGGCCGCGACGATCAGCGTGTCGAGCGGGCTGTAGGCGTTGCCGAACTGGCCCATGCCTTTGTAGTTCCAGCCCTTGTCCCACTGCGGCGTGGCGGCGATGGCGTCGATGAGCGTTTTCGCACCAGTCGCGTCGTCCATCGCCGCGAGCAGCCTGGCGTACGCCACTTTCGCCTGGTCTTCCGCCTTGGCGTAGGCGTCCTTCACCAACGGCAAAGCCGCTTGCGGCGACGCCAACACCACCGCGGCGCCTTTCCCCTCAGGAATCTTCGCCACCGCCGCGGCGATCTGCGCCGGTGGAAACGGATACGAATCCTTGTCGGTCAGCACGCTCTCCGGCAGGTTACCCATTTCTACCAGATGCCGCTGCAACCGCTTGATGTCGATCTTCCGCAGTGGCTTGCCTTCACGGTAGGACATGGCGGCCGCCACCCCCGCGGCGTAGCCGCCGTTTTGAATGTCCGCCTGCATGCGGATCAGCGGCACGGCGTCGCGATGGGCGCTGATACCCAGGCCCGTCACCAGCATCCCTTCCAGCCCCTTTGGCAGCATCGCTCGGTAAGGGATATCCACGTGGAACCCGACCTTCTCCGGATGCTCGACCAGCAGGTACGGGTCGATCGTGTAGCCGTGGGTGTCGAAATTGCTGTAGGCCCGGCAGACGGTGTCCGGGTAAGTCCGGCGGTTCATTTGATCGAGGATGGTGATCGTGGCGTCGCCGACAATGCGACGGCGTTCCCGCGTGTCGATTAACCGGCCGTGATCAAAGGCGCCGGCGTATTTCTCCTTCGAGAAGACAAACATCCGCCACACATCGAGCATGTCGGTCTCATCGACCAGCGTGAAGTCGGTGTTGTTGTAGCTGCCGCCGAGCTTGCGACCGGGCAGGCCCGTGCCCTGCATGCCGAATTCGGAGGCGTCGGTGTACTGTGTCTGAGCCCCGGCGGCGGCCGCCACGTCACTGTTTCCGGTAGAGTCGATCACGACCTTCGCCAACACGACGCCTCGGCCTTGCGGTGTGGTGACCACGGCGCCCTTCACGCCGCCTCCGTCCATGAACGCGCCGCAACCGAGCGTCCCGAACCAGACTTCGCCGCCGGCCGCAAGCAGCTCGTTCCGCCACCACTGCTTCTTCGGTTCGACCTTCCAGGAACGGGCGCCGCCGACCACGGTGGCGGTGAAGCCGACGCGGTTGCCCCAGTAGTAGCTGGCGATGGCGCCTTCCGTGCCCACGCCGCCCAGTCCATGCAGATATTCGACGACCAAGGTCTTCGCGCCTTGCCGCGCCGCGGCGATGCCCGCCGGGGCGCCGCCCGTGCCGCCGCCGATCACCACCACGTCGTATTCGCCAAGCACCGGAACGGCCCGGGCCGATTGCGGAATCCGTTTTTGCTTTTCGCCATCGGCGATCGGGCGAAGGCCGTCCAAGAACTCCCGCGTATCGCCCTGGACGGTTTCTTCCGCAAGCGGCTCGCCGGGCACGCGGACGCCGGCCGGCTCGCGGCGGCTTAACGCTGCTTCGGCCGCCGCTTTGCCGAGCCGTTCACCCAAATCCATGAGTGCGAGCGGCCGCAGCAGTTTGGCCGCCTGCTCGCGGGAAACATCCACGCAGCCGCCTAGCACAAACAAATGGGGCGTCCCCTTTGGCTGGAAGGCGCCGATTGGCAGCGCGTCCACACCTTGCCACTCGCCGCTCGCCGACGCTTCGCCGCGCATCGGGTCGGGCGGAATCTCGAAGAGCCGGTCGGACGTGTATTGCTGATCCGGGTGGTAGGTCAGCGTCCGCGCCTGTTGGTCCGCGGCCATCCACGAGGCGTAGCGGTCGTCGGGCATCTCCAGCGTAAGCGTGTACTCGATCACGTTGAACGCGCCCTCACTGGAATCCTTGCGGGCGCCTGGGCGGATTTGGGTGTGAAACGGCGGATCGACGATCCGATGGGTCATGTTGTCCGCCGTTTGCGGCTTGCCGCCGATCACCGTCCGCTTAAAGACGTGCCGTCCCGCGGGGTAGGGCCGGAAGTCGGCCCCCGCCAGGCGGGCGACCGCGGCGCGGTCGGTCGCGTCGATGATCGTCTTGGCGACCACCGCCTGCCGCCCGGCCCGGTTGGCGATGACGATGCCGCACGGCTCGCCCGCCGCGTCCCGCAACACGTCGGTGGGAAGGCAGCTATACAGGTATTTCACTCCGGCCGCGAGGAGTTCGTCATCGAGCGTCTTCTTTATGTGAAACGGCCGCGGCGACGGCGGGCGAGGCGCCTTCTTCTCGACCGGCCCGGGCGCCAGAATCGCGATCTCGCCCAGCAGAATGCGCTGAAGTTTTTCCGGCTGTTTGCAGAAGAACTTCAGGTAACGGGTCTTCTCGTTGACGATCAACGACACGATATAGTGGCCCTCGCCGGGCGGATTCTTGCCCGGCGCGGTGGCCGCTTCCCGCCACAGTTTGCCGTCGTCGCTGATGGAGACGGTCACCGACTCGACGTTGAACCCCCCGCCGCCCTCCGTTTCCTCCCAGCGATGAAAGACAACGACCTGAGCTTTTTCGACTTCTGTCGTCGAATTCAGGTCGGCCGTGATCGTCACATCGCCGTCATACTGCACGCTCTGCGTTACGGGATCGGCGTATTGTCCGTCGTTCAGAAGCGTGGGCCATTTCGTGTCCGGGTGCTTGGGCGAACTCTCCCGGTCCGCCTTGTAGCGGAAAGGCAGGGCGTTGGGATTGACGACCGGCTTCTGCGCGTCGCTGAAAATTTTCTGTGCCAGGTCGGACTGCGGCTCTTCGCCCTCTTCCAGCCACAGCCGCAGCGTGGCCGTCATGTCGTCACCGAGATACGGGTAAGGCGCTGCGAGAAAGACCTCGGCCCCTTCCGCCTTGGCCGCCAGCGCCGCCGCCACTGCCCCGACGCCACCGCCGACCACGCACACATCCACCTCGTACGCAACCGGAATTTCTGCCGCAGATTCATTGACCGACGGCCGCTCCGCCACGGCTTGAATGGGAGCGAGGCAACAGACAAGGGCAATGGCTGCAAAGTCAAAATGGCGCATGGACGTTTCTTGGGAAGGCGGGCGACGGAGGGAAAGATCGACGAAAGCGATTGGCAGATGACGCCGTAACGCTCGCATCCATCTTAGCTCGCGAAGTTGGTCATGCCAGTAGCCTGCAAATGCTATGATCGGGATTCCGAAGTCCGGGTCTTTCGCCCCGAGCGGCCCCGAAAGCAGCCTTCCTCCCGCCGAGGGAGGCTGGCGTTTTCATAACAGCAATGCGATAAATGAGGGAACGGGCCACGATGGTGGATGGCGATCGGGGTGTCGCCGCAGCGCTTTTCCCTGGAACAGGAGGATGAAGATGGTGTCTGTACGCGTCGCTCGTTTTGTGTCCCGTCGCGTTGAACTGGCAGGATGGGCGCCGGCAATGCTCAAAGCGCTGGTTGCGGGAGCGTGCCTGCTGGCCGCGACCATCGAGGCTGCGGCGGCCCGCACGGCCGCCGACCTCAACGAGGCGCAAACGCTCCTTCAGGAAGCCCTGTACGCCGAAATCTACGGCGACAACGATCGCCGCGAGTCGCTGCTCGAACAAGCGATCGCCACGCGGGAGGATTTTGCGCCCGCCCGTTGGCACGCCGGCTACGTCCAGCTCAACGGCAAGTGGGTGGAGGCGAACGTCGTCCCGCAAATGCTGGAAGAGCATCGGTCGATCGTGAAGTATCGTCGGCTACGCGCCGAAATGCGCGACACCGCCGCCGATCATCTCCAACTGGCTAACTGGGCCCGCGAGAACAAGCTGCCCGAGCGGGAACGCGCCCATCTGATGCGGGTCGTCGAGTTCGAGCCGAATCATCGGGAGGCCCGTGAGCGGCTGGGCTTTCGCCGGGTGGTCGGCGCGTGGCGGAGCGCCGACGAACTGGCGGAGGAAATCGCCGAGGTCCGCCGCCGCAACATCAACCTTGCCCACTGGGCGCCGAAGCTCGCGGAGATCATCGAACAGCTCGACGAGCGTTCGGAATTGCGGCGCCGCGCGGCCGAGGAGCGGCTGCGAGGGATTCACGACCCAGCGGCCATCCCCGCCTTGGAGACGGCCCTGGCCAACCGGAGCCAACCGCGGGCGGAGCTGTTCGTCGAAATCGTTCTGGGGATGGGCGACCAGGACGCCGCCCTGGCGCTGGCGCGGCAAAGCGTCTTCTCGCCGTGGCCGCCCGTGCGGCAAGCCGCCCAGGCGGCGCTGCGCCAGCGCGACTTCGAAGCATACGTGCCGGCGCTGCTCGCGTCGCTGTCCACGCCGATCGAAACGCGTACGCAGCTTTACGCCACCCGAAACGGCCAGTTGATGTACCGCCACGTCCTCGCCCGCGAGGGACAGGATCGCTGGCAAATGCTCGTGCTCGACACGGCCTATCGCACGTCGGGGCCGGGGGCGGAAGGTGTCGCGCTGGACAACGCCATCCGCCGCGCGCGGACCCGTGAGGGCCAGGCCGAACGGAATAACGTCGCGACGCAGGTTCTTAACAACCGCATTTTCGTGTCCCTGCAACAGACCACCGGCCAGCAGGTCCCGGATAATCCCGAGGCCTGGTGGGGTTGGTGGAACGATCACAACCAGGTGTTCGTCGAGGGACGCAAGCCGGTGCAGACAGCCCGTGCAATCGACATTCAAGAAATCAACACGCAACCGCCGGCGACGGGCGGCGGCGGCAGCGGTGGACCACCCCAAACCGCGTGCGACTGCCTCGCCGCCGGCGCTCCGATCCTCACCGACCGCGGCATGGCGCCGGTGGAGAGCGTGCAGGTTGGCGACCTGGTGCTTAGTCAGAACGCCGAGACCGGCGAACTGGCCTACAAGCCGGTGCTGCGGACGACCATCCGACCGCGAAGCCCGCTGCTACGCATTCGCTGTATCGGCCAGGAATTGGTCGCCAGCGGCGGGCACAAGTTCTATGTCGCCGGCGAGGGCTGGGTCCGCGCCCGCGATCTGTCCAGCGGCATGGAACTGCACACACCCTCGGGCGCATTGCGGGTGAGCGAGGTGATCGACGACGAGGTGGCGGAGTCCTACAACCTGATCGTCGCCGACTTCGGCACGTACTTCGTCGGACCTCGCCATGTCCTCAGCCACGACAACCGCATCGGCAGCGCGATCGACACGGTGGTTCCGGGCTTGCGGGCGCCATAGCGCGGCGCCGTAAGACCCAATCATCCACCTTGGGCCTGCCTTGGGAACGGGAGCGGCAGTGCGATTGCACCATAAGTTCTTATCCTAGCGTACTTGTTCGAGGCAGTCTTCGGTCCCACGCCGAGCCGCACCCGTTAACCGGAACTTCCTGTTGTGGTTGTGGCGTATCTTGTTGGGGCGGCTTGGGTTAGGCACGCTGGCCGCGCGCGGGGGCTGTCTACAGGGGGAGGCGCAGGAGGCGAAACGCCTGCGATTGA